>Ga0265293_10010573_pt1 | contig 12850 bp, 15 predicted proteins | sample Munlanlewell138R_FD_192505 | JGI IMG/M metagenome (GOLD analysis project Ga0265293, IMG submission 192505) | Leachate microbial communities from a municipal landfill in Southern Ontario, Canada - Leachate well 138R | ecosystem: Engineered > Solid waste > Landfill > Unclassified | place: Canada... | reverse complement strand
GCGGGCTTACCGTAACGGAGAGTATATCGAACCTCTTGAATTGGAAAAGATAATGCTGGGTTGAAATTATCAGCGGGTGTCAAGGGGACAGGGGTTTGACAACTAATTGTCAAATCCCTGTCCTTTTGACATATGTATTAAAGAGAGTCATTGTAATAAATTCTGGAAACTTAGGGAGTGAATATTCTTTAATGTAAATGGCAATAATCCACCATTAAATTGTTAATACTTATATTGCAGCATAAATCGGGCTACGCTGGGGAGCGCCCCAACGCTTGTTGCGACTTATACAGCAGATCGGCGAGTCTTCGGATTCGCCGGTTTTTCCAATCTAGATTTTCTTTAGGTCGGCACTGATTGCCTTTCTGTCCTTGTACTGCACAAATTTGGTCGAATTCTGAATCTGATGAACTATGCAAAGTTGCTGCTTGGTTTTCGGAAATATTGCATTTATTGCGTCTCCAAGCCCTTTTAGGTTGTCATGGCAAGCGATGAATATATCCTGAACTCCGCGCTTTTTAAGGTCGGAGCAGATTGATGCATAAAAGCTTGCGCTCTCATTTTCACTGATCCAGATGCCCAAAATATCTTTCTGCCCGTTCATGTCAATGCTCAGCACCGAATAGACGCATTTGTTGATAATCTGGCTGTCCTTGCGACTTTTAAATACAATCCCATCAAAGTAGATAATTGGGTAAATCGACTCAAGTTCAATCGTTCCTGCAAATAGACGTTTTAGCTTCGACTGAATATCACAAGTGCTTTGGCAATCTTACATCAGAAGACTCACCAATTCCTTTTCCTTGTCCGTGAGAATGTTTTTTGAGTGTTTCATTTTTTATAACCTCCGTTTTTGTTTTATGTGGAGATTATTGCCATTTACACGGATGTTTATTCAGTCTCTAAATAGTATAGATACCCCGGTACTCAGGTCTGCTGATAAGATATCATCGACTTCTGTCAATTCAGGTGAGTATATTGCACTGCTGACGCACGAATTTTTTTTATTTTCAACTAAACCATCATCTAATACCAATTTTTATACAATGGATGCCACTTGCATTCGAAAATATTTATTTAATAGAATTTTAGGCAGTTATATTTACCAGCATAACTGTTTGTAACGCTTTGATTCTATAGACTGCTGATAATTTTTTGCCTCATATTCTCTTTACATCACTCCCTCCATAAATTGGTTTTCATATTGCCAGCCTTATTTGATATCTTACATCTATAATGCTTTTCAATAGTTCAAAATCAAGTAAGCAGCCACTAAATATTCTCCATAATAGTTTCACAGTGCCTCTTACACCTTTTTCCTTCACATTTCCTATCATGGCGTTAGAATAAAGTGTTAGCACATTTATTATATGTCCCAAGTGCATAAGATAATGAAAACCTTTCATAGCTTCCCAATGATATGAAAAGCAATGTTCATATGAATAGCCATGATGTTTTTCGACTAGGTTCTGAGTTTCGATGTTCCATCTTGGTCTACCAATAAAATTGCATCTTTTTTCAATGTTCCTTACTGTTAGTTCTTTAATGTATTCACCGGTGTGATGGGATTTTTCGGGTTTACAATATTCTTGACCTTCATTTTAGCCGAGCTTGTTTCCCTGAACAGCTTCGGCGTACCTTATATGGCACCGTGGGCGCCATTCAATTTCCGTGATTTTTTAAGAACGCTTATTGATGGTTCGACGATGGACTCGAGGCGTCCAAATTATTTGCGTACAAAGGACAAAACAAGAATGAAAGAATAGAATTTGAGCATAAACCAAACGCTCGTCCATAATACAGGGACTGACTTTAATAATTCCTCGAACACGGCCCAGTAGCAAATATTTAGCAAGTCTTAGGCTTTGAGGTATGCGGTCTTGTTTTGGATGCAGAATTCCCAGAGGTTTTATTTGATGAAAAGGGGAGAAAAATACAATCGTGACGAGATAGCAGTTGCTTTTCCCCCGTGACCCATAATAAAAATGGGCATTTATCGGGGGATGGGACCGTCTCGAATTTCAGTATAACCTGAAATAATTAATTCCGCTTATCCCCTAAAAGCGGAGCCTCCTTCAAGCTTTGAGAGGAGTATTTTTCTTGCCGCTTTGTACACGTCATCGATAAAACCCAACTTCAGCAGAAAACAACGGAAGGCATACTTCTTGTTGCTCACAGTCCGCTCGACCACCATGACGCGTTTCTGTCTTGTGCAAAATCGCCGTCCAGCGGCTCACAGGGAAAGCCATGCTTAGCAAGGGTAATGTATAGCTGGTAAATGAAACCATCGTGACTGCGGTAATCCAATATACTATCCTAATAGTTGTATGAGGTCTAACTACCATAAAAATATTCGCAACAAAGTGTGGCTCGCCCACACCAATGTTGGAGTATTCACGTGAATCTTCGTGGCGTTTAATCGCAAGACGTTACATAAATTTAAACACCAACTAAACACCAGCTCTTTTCGGAAGACTAAAAACGCCCCTTGTTTCGCTTGTTATCGCGGCGTATCTTGGGGTGTTTTGCGTTATTCCCGACTTTTGTGAAAGGTTTTCTGACAAGAAGTTTTCCTTTTCAAAATATACTGGTATGTTTTTGTCTTTGAGCTTTCTGATATAGTTCAGGCAATCCACGGTATTTCTTGCGAATCGGCTTATCGATTTAGTGATCACCTTGTCGATGTTGCCCGCCATGCAGTCATCAATCATGCGGTTGAATTCTTCACGCTTTTTCGTGTTGGTGCCTGAGATGCCATCATCTGCATAGATTCCAGCTAACTCCCAGTCTGGGTGGCTGTTTATGTATGCAGTATAGTAAGTGATTTGCGCCTCATAACTGGTTTCCTGTTCGTCGCTATCGGTGGAAACGCGGCAGTAAGCAGCCACACGGAGTTTCGGGTTTTCTTCATCCTTCTTTGCGAAACTGGCTTGTTTCCTTGCCGGAAGTAGTGTAACAGTCCATTTTCATTCCTCACTTTCTATCAGACTGTAAGCATATTCCGCCTGCTGGAACGGGTCGTCAAACCGTTCAGTCCCTTCGATGATGCGGAATGTAGAGGGATAGACGACCTCTTTTATTAATTCTGGTTCGCGGATTCGGCCGAGTTTTTCCGACCGCCTTATACGTTCCGCTTCGGCAGCCGCAAATGTGTCTGGAGCGATAATCACCGGATAATAATCATCACCGAGATAGCGCTTATTCTGAAGCATCCTGCCGACTCCAGCATGGAAGGATTTAATAGCAGCTTTCTTTGCGGCCGTCGCTAACGAATCGCCGGTCAGATAGGACTGAAATAATGTTTTTATCTGCTCGGCGGCTTGTTCATCAATAATGGCTTTTCCGCTTTCAATCCGGTAGCCGTATGGGGTATGGCCCATCTATTTCACCAGCCTTTCTTTCAGCGTAATGCCGCATTTTAATTCGAACCCGATTTCCGTTCGGGAATATACAAGTATCCGCTCTACAAAGCGTGTAAACAGTTCACCGTCAAAGTCATTCAACATTTCTGACTTTGTAGCGTATTGCAAGAGCTCGCTGACCTCATGCAGGTTTACATTGTCGCTGTTTATGAAGCGGGATAGGGATTCCTTCTGACGCTGTATGCGCTCGGCATCCTGCAGAAGTTCATTATTGCCCTTATTAAAATGATGAAGATACAGTCGGAATGGTCAAATATTATGACCGCTCTTCGTGAAGCGGTAACCCTTGTAGCCAGATTGGGATTTAACAGAGATAACCTTACATCAAACAACCTGCTTATACCTATTGCCTATTACATTAAACACATTGGCTTGCCGACGAGTTTTGCAGCATCACCCAAAAATGCTGATAACATAAGGACAATCAAAAAGTGGCTTGTAAGCGCAATGTTGAAGCGTGTGTTTAGTTCTCAACCAGATGGAGTGCTGCGTCCTGTCAGGGAGATAATTGCCACGAGCGACGGTTCGGTTTTTCCTTTTGATAAGATTGTTGAGAGATTTAAAGGAACAAACAGAACGCATGAATTTACTGACGCAGACATCGATAATATGCTTTATCTTAAATATGGACAGGGAGAAACTTTGACGGTTATGTCCATTCAAAAGCACTTGCTGCCTGGTAACATTGATTTTGACTTTATGCACTTCCCTGAATTCTTTGAAGCCCGTGAAGCTCTGATAGTTGAGAGATTGAAAAAAGAATTGCAGAGTTGAGTTAGGAGGTGAATAAATGCCTTTTACCATCGTCCGGCAGGACATCACAAAAATGAAAGTTGACGCCATTATCAATGCCGCCAACACCGATCTGCAAATGGGCGGCGGTGTTTGTGGAGCTATTTTCAAAGCTGCGGAGCACTTGAACTCCAAGCCGCCTGTGATAAACTCGCCCCGATTAAGACGGGTGAGGCTGTCATCACGCTGGGATTTGGTCTGCCCGCAAAGTTCATTATCCACGCAGTAGGCCCCGTCTATAGGCATTGGAACAAGGAGCAGAATGAGCAGCACCTTCACACTGCCTATACGAACTCGCTGAAAAGAGCTGTTGAAAACAAGTGTGAAAGCATAGCATTTCCTTTGATTTCAAGTGGTATCTATGGCTATCCAAAAGATGAGGCACTTAAAGTGGCTACCTTAGCAATTCAAGATTTCCTTAAAGATTACGATCTTGATGTGACACTTGTGGTGTTTGACAAGTCAGCATTCACCATCAGCCGCGAACTACTCGGAGCAGTCAAAAGCTACATTGATGAGCATTATATTGAAACGCACCAAATAAAGCGGCGACAACTGCTTGAGGTAGAGCGGGAAGCCATTTACGAAGCTGATGAGGATGTTAGCAAATACAACGAGCCTCTTTTTGAAGATATGCTCGCTCCGTCTGTTGGTGCGCCCGTTCCACTTGATGATTTGGTCGGCAACCTGGACGAGCCGTTCTCCGCGACGCTCCTGCGGTTGATTGACGCCAAGGAAAAGATGGACGTGGAAGTTTACAAACGCGCCAACCTTGACCGAAAGCTCTTCTCGAAAATCAAAACCGGCAAAGGCTACATGCCAAGCAAACGCACCGCCGTTGCACTTGCTGTTGCCTTGGAGTTGTCGCTCGATGAAACGGACGACCTTCTGGAACGGGCTGGCTATGCACTGTCACACAGCCAGAAATTTGACGTGATTGTCGAGTACTTCATCGTCAGCGGCAACTACGACATTTTCGAGATTAACGAGGTGTTGTTTAAATACGACCAACCGTTGTTGGGAGGGTGAGAATGCAAAATAGATATGCTGGAGACGTTGGAGATTTTGGAAAATTTGGTTTGCTTAAGCAACTCACAAGTGCACGACTCGATATCGGTGTAAACTGGTATCTTGCTCCCGATGAGAGCCATAATGCCGACGGTAAACATATCGGGTACATAACAGACACGCGATATAACGGATGTGATGACTCACTGAGAGAATCACTAAAAGAAATAGTCAACGGTCAACGTAGCGTTTCTGCTTTGGAAACTATGGATCTTGTTCCGAATGCCATTTATTATCATGAAGTGCTTTATTCACCCTCGCGGACTTTCTCCCGAAGGGATTGGCATATTAAAGCATTAGATTTGCTTTGCAGCGCGGACATCGTATTCCTCGACCCTGATAATGGTTTGCTGGTAAAAAGCGTATCCATCGGCTCTGATAAAAGCAATAAATATGTGTTCTCAAATGAGATTGCCGATTATTTTACTGCTGGTAAAAGTGTAATTATTTACAACCATCGCTGTCGAGAGCAAGAATCCGTCTATTTGCAGCGTTTTGATTGGATGTATGAGAAGTCAATCCGACAGAAGGCAAAATACGGTTGGGAGTTTATCTTTCTTGGCGCGAATATCGACGCTGTGCAGACAGCTTCGCGCTTCGGCATTGCGCCCGACCGCGCTCAGAATTATCACGCTGACAGCGAGGGTGTGGAGCTCAACTTCCGCGTGATGAGCGAGGCTGTCGCCACGTTTCGAGAATGCGCGACCATGCCGGAGGGATGGAACGATGAGATTCAGAAGGACTTTAAACGCAGAGGGGGTCGAAAATAATGCTGGGTGCTATAAGAGGTAACACACAATCATCCCGAAGGAATTAAAGGCGCACAAGCCACGGCAGCAGCAATATTCTTGTGTCGGTTCTATGCCGAAGGGCACGCTTTCGACTATAGTGAACCATGGTCGATTGACGAATTGAAATTTGAAATAAAAAAATTGATAGAGAACAATCTTGGCTACGACCTGTCCCGAACGCTCGACGAAATACGCCCGACCTACCGCTTCAACGAAAGCTGCCAGGATACTGTCCCACAGGCCATCACGGCGTTCCTTGAGAGCACAGATTTTGAGGACGCAATCCGAAACGCTATCTCCCTCGGCGGAGATAGCGACACTCTTGCCGCCATAACGGGGAGCATCGCTGAAGCAGCTTATGGTATTCCGGAATGGATAAAAGACAAAGCGTTATCATACCTTGACGAACCGATTCGTGATATATGCCACGGGTGGCAGGTGTTTACCAATAAAAGTAAATAATTGATACTTATTTTACTTGTTTGCCCAATGTTGCTCATGCAGCAGGGGTTCGAGTTGTAACAAAACAATGTGCACACACTGAGACGGTGAAATTCTAAACATTACCATTGACTTGTTTCCGAGAACGGATAAAAGATGAATAATATCGTGGACATGTTTCCGAGAACGGATAATTCCATAAAAACCACTATTGACCTGTTCCCGAGAACGGACAAAACGAAAAATACATACCAGACATCAACCTGATGCTCTCGTTCCACGTTGATTGTATAATAATGATGACAAATAGTGGTTTGAAGGGCAAATGAGGCAGGTCAACCACTATATGTAGTGGTTTTGAAGCAAGAAATGGGCTAAAATCGGGCCGAAAAAGTGCATTTTTTGACCCTGTTTTTGGGGCGTTTCATAGATGACATCGGGTATTTTTGATGATGATCAAAATCAAGCCTTGGGTTAGGATGATGCCATAAAGGTAAAGTTAGCTGAAAAGTTTGATTTGTATGAAATACTAAGTCTATCAATATAGAATGCCTATCACCTACAGTAACATGTGATAGGCATTCTATATTATAATTAAATTAGTTTAGTTTAGTGTGATTGTCTTACCGACGATCGACACTTTTTTGATATCTGAAGTGTTCAGGAATTCTCTTATGCCGGCATCAGTCTTATTCACGTATAAGATTCTAAATCCGGTTTCAATTTCGTTAGCGGAATCAAATGTTAACTGAATGGCTTTTCCATCCGCAGTTGTAATTTCAACAGAGGGCATATAACTTGGCAAAGTACTTGTTTTACCATCAAGTCTTTTACCTTCAACAGCCACTCCGAGCGAAGATACATTAATTTTAGTTAATGCCATTTTCCCATGATCTTTTTCAGCTAACAGATAAATCGTTTCTTCTTTTACAAATTTCTGATTCGTTGCTGTAAGGCTAATGCTCCATGGACCCGCCGCAAGTGTTTCTTTTGTTGCGGTGTTGATAATTTTGTCTGCAACAACTGTTAATGTTTGACTTCCTAATGATTTACTTGAATCGATTTCTAAACTCGCAATTATTTTTGTTCTATCCTCCGAAAGAGCCTGGTTGATCATGTAACTCAGGTCTTTTCTGCTTGTTATTTCGATAGTCGGAACTACAGCATCCTTTTCAAAAGCTTTGCCATCTTCTTTTTCAAAAGTAGTCACAATTACAGCACCCTTGTCACTAATTATGCTCTCTGTAACAGTCATTTTACTACCTGATACAACAGAGGATTGGTTAATTGCGATTTTATTTTGTGCTGTTAGGTTAGGCTGTTCTCCATATAGCTCCCTAAACCCATCAAAATGCTGTACTGCAAATGATATTGTACCAGTTGCCAGTGTTGCAATAATAGCTATTGTAGCTATTATTGTCTTTTTGTTTGTAGTTTTTTTCATAAATATATACCTCTAGAAAAATTTATTTGCTGTATTATTCTCAGCAAAATTAGTCTACCAAAATCATCCTTAATAGATGTAAATATTTAGCTATGAAAATCCTACATATTTATGATGAATTTCTGACAATTTTCGTACGATAGTGGCTATCTTATTGAGTTTAGGATAGAATTATGATAGACATTAGTTAAAGGGGGTTTTTCTATGGATAGAGGTATAAATATTTTAATAGTTGATGATGAGAAAGAAATAGCTGATTTAGTGGAAGTTTATTTGCAAAATGAAGGATATAATATTTATAAATTTTATACTGGACAAGAAGCACTTGAATGTATTAAAACCCAAAACCTAAATTTAGCCATATTAGATGTAATGCTTCCAGATATTGATGGATTTAAAATTTGTCAAAGGATTCGTGAAAAACACCGTTACCCAATTATTATGCTGACAGCAAAAACCGAAGATATGGATAAGATTACGGGATTAACCATAGGTGCCGACGATTACATCACAAAACCTTTTAATCCTCTGGAAATGACTGCCCGGGTAAAGGCGCAATTACGCAGATACACACAATATAATCAAACAGAGAAAACGGTCCCTGCAAATACAAATGAATATGATTTTGCAGGGCTTGTGATTAATAAAGATACACACAAATGTTTTCTATATGGCAAACAGATCCTGCTGACGCCCATAGAATTCTCAATTTTATGGTATTTATGCGAAAACAAAGGGAAGGTTGTTTCATCTGAAGAATTGTTTGAAGTAGTGTGGGGTGAAAAATTCTTAGATAACAATAATACCGTAATGGCTCACATCGGACGGTTACGTGAGAAGATGAGTGAGCCTGGGAAAAACCCAAAATTCATAAAAACTGTGTGGGGGGTTGGCTATCAAATTGAGTAGAGAAAAAAATAAAATGAAATATCAATTAACTGAAAAATTAATCAAAAGATTATTCGTATCTCTGGTTATTTTTACGTTGTCTTTATTTTTGTTGCTTATCATTTTCTTGTTCTTATATGACTTTATAGATGCAAGCGGCAGTTATTTATCTCAGACGTTCCGGTTTGTTTGGAATAATAAATTTGTTTTATTTGTGTTAACATGGGGGCTCGGAGCGTTAATAATATTTATTTCGTGTTGGATTCAAACATTAAAGTATCTGGACAAAGTTATTTCTGCAACAAAAAACATCTATACTGTGGATGACCAAATCATTGAGCTTCCGTCGGAATTACATGATGTTGAAAAAGATATGAACCTAATAAAGACTAATTTCAAAAGAAGTCAACAGCTTGCAAAAGAAGCAGAACAACGGAAAAATGATTTAGTTGTATATTTAGCCCATGATTTGAAAACACCGCTCACTTCAGTTATTGGTTATCTTACACTGCTACGTGATGAAAGCCAAATTTCGGAAGAGCTGCGGACAAAGTATCTTTCAATATCACTGGAAAAAGCAGAGCGGTTGGAGGACTTGATTAATGAGTTTTTTGAAATTACGCGCTTCAATTTTACTACTTTAAACCTTGACCTCAGCAGTGTTAATTTAACAAGGATGATTGAACAAACCGTATATGAATTTAAGCCGATGCTTTCCGAAAAGGGCTTGCAATACACTATATCGGCAGCTTCTGATATAATGATAAATTGTGATGCGAACAAATTGCAGCGTGTACTGGACAATCTGCTGCGCAATGCAGTAAATTACAGCTTCAGCAGCACTACAATTGAAATATTGGTCATGCAAAACAATGAGGGCGTAAAACTAAAGGTCTTAAATCACGGCAATACAATTGCAAAGGAAAAACTCGATAGGATTTTTGAACAATTCTATCGACTTGATACAGCCAGAACAACCCAAAACGGTGGTGCAGGACTAGGACTTGCTATTGCAAAAGAGATTGTGGAGCTGCACGGAGGTACTATATCGGCATTCAGCGAAAATGAAACGATAATGTTTGAGGTTGCTATTCCTACTCTGTAGGGAAATCGTAAGAATTTCATCACTATTAAAAAGGTTTTCGTTATGATAGAGCGGATAAAGTGCATCCATGTTTCAGGTATATTTTATATATCAAGACATGGATGCTTTTTTATGCTCCTAAATACGGAAAAGGATGATTTTTATTATGAAAATGAAATCAAGAAAATTTTTAATTCCAAGCATTATTTTTCTACTAATGATATTAATAGGTGGCTATACTGTTTGGGATAATCAAAGGGTCGTTGTGGATAATGTAACAATGAGTAATTCTAACTTACCTTCAGATTTTGAAGGGTATCGTATTTTACAAATAACCGATTTGCACGGAAAGAGCTTTGGTGAGAAACAAGGGAAATTGGTTGAACTGATAAAGAAACAAAAGTATGACCTACTGCTTTTTACAGGAGATTATATCACAGATGAAAGTGATGACTTGACTCCGTTGGAAGACCTATTAAAAGGTTTACCTGAGAGCGGTGACAGATACTATATTCTGGGGAACGTAGATGAAGATAACAGTATTACTCCCTTAGTAAGAGGAAATAAGTTTTATGATTTATTTACCAAATACGGAGTGAAGCCATTATATCCGGGGGTTGAAATTACGAGAGGCTATGAATCCATATGGTTAAGAACAAATCCCTATGTAGGTAGATCCGAAATCTATCAGGAAATCCGGAAAGAACTTGTGAACGCAATAGAAACTTTTAATATGAAATATGAAGCGAGTGATGATCCTTTTACTGTTGAGGTATCGCACATACCGACTGAGATTGATTATGAAGACGAATGGATTCATGATTACAGAACGCACATTTTGGGCGAAACGGATGATGAATGGATTAATTGGGATGTGAGTATAAATGGTCATACCCACGGTGGTCAGATTCATTTGCCGTTTATTGGTCCTGTTGCTTCCCCTAATTATGGATTATTCCCTGGCAAAATAAATGTTACGGGAGTCCATGAGAAAAACGGTCATACACAATATGTTGGTTCTGGCTTAGGTGTAAGCGGACCAAAAAATTTACAGTTTAGATTTTTAAACCCACCAGCCATAGGGCTTATCATATTAAGTAAGGCTCAATAAATTAAATAAGGAGATTGGGTAACGATGGTTTTAGAGGTAAAAAACTTAAAAAAATATATACAACACGATTTGGTGGTAACAATAACATATTGGATTTGCTTGAACAATATGAAGCCTATCTCGGACTTTCCGACAGCGGATCATTAAAAAGCAATGATGACTACGGGATCAAAAGTTATGAAAATGATCAGATTGGAATAATGGTTCTAAGTGGAAATAAGGCAGGTCAACCATCATATGTAGTGGCCGTGGAGTAAAAAATCGGCAAAAAAGGTCTGGAGAGGAAGATCGTTATCATGAAATTCAAAAAAAGTAATTTAAGTAGCATTCTAATAGTCTTGATATTAACAATTTCTGCTGGTTTTATAGGATTAACCGGCTGCTCGCAACCAATAACCAATGACCCCATAGAACATCCTGAAACAATATCAGGGACAGTTCCTGAAGCAACACTCCCTATTTCAGCAACGATAAATGTTGTGACTGACCCTTCTCTGGAGAGAATAAAGATCCATATGCACAAATATCAGAGCAAGTATTAGAGGCATATAAACCAGATAAGGATTTATACAACACATTATTTAATGCTATTGATAAAATGGAAACTACGGTAGATGTTTCTGGATTTCCGCTTTCAGTTTCTGAAAAAGCGGCAGTTTGTGATAGTTTGTACGAACAGGTCGGTTTACAGTTCTATTATGTAAACAGAATTAAACTAAGTGAAGATGGTAAATCTGTGTTAATAACTTACATGGAGAAAGGCGAAGAAGCACAAAAAAACAAAGAAATCTTCTATGCAAAATTAGGTCATATAGTCTATAATGTTGCCCCTGAAAATTACTCACCTCTACAAAAGTTATTTTCAGTCTATGATTATATTTCTGTAAATGCTGATTATACTGATGAAATGCAAGATAGTTCAACCTTTACTGCTTATAGCATCTTAATGAAAGGCAAGGGTATTTGCGGGGGTTTCGCAAGTTTAGGATACTATGTTTTAAACCATGTTGGTATTCCAACGAATTATATCAGCAATGAACCTCATGCATGGAATATGGTTAAGTTAGACGGTAAAAATTATCACACTGACATCACTTGGGGAGCCGGCAGTTACGGCAGCAATAGCAATTCACTTAGAACCATATTGATGGATGAAGAACAACGTAACCTCAGCCTGGAAAATAGTGGGTTTGGTGGATATGCAATTATAGAAGGTTTTCCACGAATGAATCCTGTAAAACCTCTACCTGCTACTGACAAAGATTTTAAGGTGTACTATGATTTGTATTTTGAGTATGCTTTAGATATAGAGAATGACAGGGTATATTATTATGATGGTGAAGGAATTAAAAGAATGACCTTGGATGGCAAGGAACTAGAAATAGTTTCACAAATGCCTGCCACTTATTTGATAACTTTTAATGGTACCCTATATTTCATTAATACCGATAACAGACATTTATATAGACTTCAGTCCGGTAAAGAGGCTGAATTACTGGATGATACAATAAAAAATGGTATTCTCTATTTTGACACTGGTGATGGTACGGCAAATGAAAGAACTCTTAATTTAAACCCTTTTGTTCAATCTAATTTTGATATAAATAACAGTAAGCATCAGCAATCACTAACTTTGCCTCGTCAACAAAGCTTTAAGTTTCAAATTACATTTTCAGATAATATGTTCACTGATGTTCTTCCGAGGGAATATCAGGGCAATCGCATAGAAAAATATTGAAAAGCTGAAAAGTCAACGATAACAAGCAAAACTATGTATAGGGACTTGCAGAATGAATGCAATTCCCTATT
>Ga0265293_10010572_pt1 | contig 12851 bp, 12 predicted proteins | sample Munlanlewell138R_FD_192505 | JGI IMG/M metagenome (GOLD analysis project Ga0265293, IMG submission 192505) | Leachate microbial communities from a municipal landfill in Southern Ontario, Canada - Leachate well 138R | ecosystem: Engineered > Solid waste > Landfill > Unclassified | place: Canada... | reverse complement strand
AGGGGTGCAGTTTTATCTGAATGTTCAACAACGGCTGGATTTGCTGTTTCCGGCCCTGTTCGGGCTGGTCATGGCCTGGTCGATACTTTGGGCATCGCGCCCGCTGCCCATCTGGATCGGGGGGCCTTTCGCGGTTCTGGCGATCTTGGGCGCGCTGGCGGATTATGCGGAAAATATCGCCGTGGCCGGTATGCTGCGCGCAGGGGCCGATGCTGTCACATTGGATCAGGTATCCACCGCAAGCCGTTGGGTAATAACAAAAACATTGGTCTGGGGCGTGGTCGGGCTGGTGTTGTTGCAACTGATCATCTGGCGCGGTTGGCGGGGCTGGCGCGCGCGCATCGAGAAAGGCAAAGCATGAGCATCTGCGTGGCAATCGACGGGCCGGCGGCATCCGGCAAGGGCACGATTTCGCGCGCGGTGGCGGCGCATTTCGGCTATGCGCATCTGGATACGGGGCTGCTTTATCGCGCGGTCGGTGCGCGGATGTCGGATGGCGAAGATGCGCTTGAGGCCGCGCGCAGCCTGCGCCCCGATGATCTGGCCCGCGCCGATCTGCGTTCGGCCACGGTGGCCGAGGCGGCGTCCAAAGTGGCGGCCTTGCCACAGGTGCGCGCGGCGCTGGTCGATTTTCAGCGCGCCTTTGCCCGCCGGGCCGGGGGGGCGGTGCTTGACGGGCGCGATATCGGCACCGTGATCTGCCCCGATGCCGAGGTGAAGCTGTTTGTCACCGCATCCGATGAAATCCGCGCCGTGCGCCGCCAGCGTGAACTGGTTTCGCAGGGCGAAGATATGACCGTGGCCGATGTGCTGGCCGATCTGCGCCAGCGCGATGCCCGCGACCGCGAAAGATCCACCGCGCCGCTGCTGCCCGCGCCCGATGCGCTGTTTCTCGATACGTCGGATATGAGCATTGCGCAGGCCGTGGCACAGGCGATCGCTGCGATCGACGCGGCTTTGGCCCGCCGCCGGGGCGAGGGCAGCGGGGGATAATCGGCTTGCGGGGCGGGTGAAACAGGTTTATAGAAACCGGGTCTACAGGCCGCAAGAGCCGGATGACATGAGCAGGGTCGGGACGTGTCCGGCCCTTTTGTGTTTTCCGCCCCGCGGCTTTGGCCAATGAAATCCAAGACCGGCGGAGACAACCGTCTGGCCAGTAAAAAGAACATAAAGGAATCCGAGACCACATGGCTCAAAATACAACGATGGAGGAATTCGAAGCCCTCCTGAACGAAAGCTTCGAAATTGACACCCCCGAAGAAGGTTCGGTTGTCAAAGGTCGCGTCATCGCCATCGAGGCGGGTCAGGCCATCATCGATGTCGGCTACAAGATGGAAGGCCGTATCGATCTCAAAGAATTTGCAAATCCCGGTGAACCCGCGACTCTTGCCGTTGGCGATGAGGTGGAGGTGTTTCTTGACCGCGTGGAAAACGCGCGGGGCGAGGCTGTCATCAGCCGTGAAAAAGCCCGCCGCGAAGAAGCCTGGGATCGCCTGGAAAAAGCCTATGCCGACGAAGAGCGCGTCGATGGCGCGATCTTTGGCCGCGTCAAAGGTGGCTTTACCGTTGATCTGGGCGGCGCTGTGGCGTTTTTGCCCGGCAGCCAGGTCGATGTGCGCCCCGTGCGCGATGCAGGCCCGCTGATGGGGCTGAAACAGCCTTTCCAGATCCTGAAAATGGACCGCCGCCGCGGCAATATCGTGGTCTCGCGCCGCGCCATCTTGGAAGAATCGCGTGCCGAACAGCGCGCCGAGGTGATCGGCAACCTGACCGAGGGGCAGGCCGTCGATGGTGTGGTCAAGAACATCACCGAATATGGTGCCTTCGTCGATCTGGGCGGTGTGGACGGGCTGTTGCACGTCACCGACATGGCCTGGCGCCGGGTCAACCACCCGTCCGAGATCCTGAACATTGGCGAAACGATCAAGGTTCAGGTCATCAAGATCAACAAGGAAACGCATCGTATCAGCCTTGGCATGAAGCAGCTTCAGGCCGATCCGTGGGATGATGTCGAGCGCAAATTCCCGCTGGAAAGCGTTCATACCGGCCGCGTGACCAATATCACCGATTACGGTGCATTTGTTGAACTTGAACCCGGTGTCGAAGGGCTGGTCCACGTTTCGGAAATGTCCTGGACGAAAAAGAACGTCCATCCCGGCAAGATCGTTTCGACCTCGCAAGAAGTCGAAGTCATGGTGCTGGAAATCGACACGGCGAAACGCCGCGTTTCGCTTGGCCTTAAACAGACCATGCGCAACCCGTGGGAAGTCTTTGCCGAAACCCATCCCGAGGGCACGCCCGTTGAAGGCGAGGTCAAGAATATCACCGAATTCGGCCTGTTCATCGGGCTGGAAGGCGATATCGACGGTATGGTTCACCTCAGCGATATCAGCTGGGACGAACGCGGCGAAGATGCGATCCAGAACTTCCGCAAGGGCGATATGGTGAAAGCCGTCGTCACCGAAGTGGATGTCGAAAAAGAGCGGATCTCGCTTTCGATCAAGGGTCTCGACGACAGCTTTACCGGTGCCACCGATGGCGTGAAACGGGGTTCGGTGATTACCGTGACCGTGACCGCGATCGAAGATGGCGGGATCGAAGTCGAATATGAAGGTATGAAAAGCTTCATCCGTCGTTCCGACCTTGCCCGCGATCGTGGCGATCAGCGCCCCGAGCGTTTCCAGATCGGTGACCATGTCGATGCGCGCGTGACCAATATCGACAGCAAGACCCGCCGTCTTGGCCTGTCGATCAAGGCCCGCGAAATCGCCGAGGAAAAAGAAGCCGTTCAGCAATATGGCTCGTCCGATTCGGGTGCAAGCCTTGGTGATATTCTGGGCGCCGCGCTTAAGGGCGACGAATGATCTGAGCGCGATCAGCGCGATATTGCGGTCCCGCCATTTGGCGGGGCCGTTTTCATTTGGGGCCGAATCATGGGTCGGCGGATTGCGTGCAGGATGCGGCCCGGCGCTGCCATTGGGCGCCATGGCGCCGAAAGGGGCAGGTTTTCTGCACTGAATCAGCGCATTAGCGCAGTTTTTTATCGGGCGGATCGGTTGTTCCTATTTCTTGGAACGCAAAGTTTGACTATAGTCAGCGCAGGTTCGAAAGACGTTTTGCGGCTCTTGGCAGACCCGCGCATATAACGGCCCAAGGGGGGTGCAGATGATCCGGTCCGAGCTGATCCAGAAGATTGCAGACGAAAACCCGCATCTCTATCAACGCGATGTCGAGCGCATCGTGAACACCATCTTTGATGAGATCATCGAGGCGATGGCCCGTGGCGACCGGGTTGAATTGCGCGGCTTTGGCGCCTTTTCGGTCAAGCGGCGCGATGCCCGGACCGGCCGCAATCCGCGCACCGGCGAAAGCGTCGAGGTCGAGGAAAAACACGTGCCTTTCTTCAAGACGGGCAAATTGCTGCGCGACCGTCTGAATAACGAATAGGGGGCGGTATGCGTTATTTTCGCTATGCCTTTCTGGGGATTCTGGCGATTTTGCTGATCACGGTGGCGCTGGCGAACCGCGATGCGGTGGTGCTGCAATTGTTGCCTGATACTTTGGCCGAATTTGCCGGGCTGAACACGGCACTGTCGGTGCCGCTCTTCATCGTCATTTTTGTCAGCGTGATCATTGGCGTGCTGATCGGCTTTGTCTGGGAATGGCTGCGCGAACATAAGCACCGTGCCGCCGTCACCGCCGAGCGGCGCGAAAAAGAGCGTCTTTCGCGCGAGCTTAGCCGGTTGCACAATGCGAAATCCGAAAAGCCGGGCGACGATGTGCTCGCGCTGCTTGAGGATACCGGCGCGGCGCGGTAAGCCGCTTGCATGAGCAAGGTTCAGGTCAAGATCTGCGGGCTGCGTGATGCGGCCGATGTCGCCGCCGCCGCAAGGGCGGGGGCGGCCTATGTCGGGCTTGTGTTCTATCCCCGCTCGCCCCGCAACCTGACGCTGCCTGCGGCGCGGGATCTGGCGCTGACGGTGCCGGTGGGGATAACCAAGGTGGCGCTGGTGGTTGACGCGGATGATGCCACGCTTGATGCGATCATGGATCATGTGCCGTTGGATATGCTGCAATTGCATGGGGCCGAATCCCCGGCACGGGTGGCCGAATTGCGCGCGCGCTACGGCCTGCCGGTGATGAAGGCCGTGGGGATTGGCCGCGCCGATGATCTGGCGCTGATCGATCAATATGCAGGCGTGGCCGATCAATTGCTGATCGATGCCAAACCCGCGCCCGGTGCGGCGCTGCCCGGCGGCAATGGGCTGGCCTTTGACTGGCGGTTGATCGCCGGGCGGCGCTGGCCGCTGCCATGGATGCTGGCCGGCGGGCTTACGCCCGCGAATGTGGCCGATGCGATCCGGCTGACCGGCGCGCGGCAGGTGGATGTAAGCTCTGGCGTGGAAAGCGCGCCGGGGGTCAAGGATGCAGATCTGATCGCGAAATTCGTGCAGGCCGCACAAGGCGATGCACAAGGGGAAACAGAAAAATGAACGATCTTTTCAATACTTTCATGAGTGGCCCCGACGAGCATGGCCGTTTTGGCGATTTCGGCGGGCGGTTCGTGTCGGAAACGCTGATGCCGCTGATCCTGTCGCTTGAGGCGCAATATGAACATGCCAAGACCGATGCCAGTTTCTGGGCGGAAATGGATGATCTCTGGGCGCATTATGTCGGCCGTCCGTCGCCGCTTTATCACGCCGAGCGGATGAGCAAGGCTTTGGGCGGCGCCAAGATTTACCTGAAACGCGACGAGCTGAACCACACCGGCGCGCACAAGATCAATAACGTTCTGGGCCAGATCATTCTGGCGCGCCGCATGGGCAAGACCCGGATCATCGCCGAAACCGGTGCCGGCCAGCACGGGGTGGCCACCGCCACCGTTTGCGCCAAATTCGGGTTGAAATGCGTGATCTATATGGGCGCGCATGATGTCGAACGGCAGGCGCCCAACGTCTTTCGCATGCGGCTTTTGGGGGCCGAGGTGGTGCCGGTAACATCTGGGCGCGGCACGCTCAAGGATGCGATGAACGATGCGCTGCGCGACTGGGTGACCAATGTGCGCGACACATTCTATTGCATCGGCACGGTCGCCGGGCCGCATCCCTATCCCGCGATGGTGCGCGATTTCCAATCGATCATCGGCAAGGAAGTCCGCTGGCAACTGGCCGAGCAAGAGGGCGAGGGGCGTCTGCCCGATACGCTGGTCGCCGCGATCGGCGGCGGATCGAACGCGATGGGGCTGTTTCATCCGTTTCTGGACGATCCGCAGGTCGCGATCATCGGGGTCGAGGCCGGCGGCAAGGGCGTGGATGAAACGATGCAGCATTGCGCCTCGCTTTCGGGGGGGCGGCCTGGGGTGCTGCATGGCAACCGCACCTATCTGTTGCAAGACGATGATGGCCAGATTCTCGAAGGGTTCTCGATTTCGGCGGGGTTGGATTACCCCGGGATCGGGCCGGAACATGCCTGGCTGCATGATACCGGGCGCGCGCAATATGTGGCGATCACCGATGCCGAGGCGCTGGAGGCATTCCGCTTTTCCTGCGCGCAAGAGGGGATCATCCCGGCGCTGGAACCCAGCCATGCTTTGGCGCATGTGATGAAGATTGCGCCGACGCTGCCGCCCGAACATATCATCGTGATGAACATGTGCGGGCGCGGCGATAAGGATATCTTTACCGTCGCGAAACATTTGGGCGTTGATATCAACACCGGGGGTTAATGCGTTTGCAGCACCGGCCTGCGAACACGTTCTGAGGTTAGCGAAACTTGTCCATCAGCCGCTGCAGGGGGGATTTCGGCTCCTCTGTGGCGGGGGCGGCAGGCTGCGGTGCAGGTTCTGCGCGCGGCTTGGGGCTGGTGGATGAACGCGGAGGGGCGGTGCGCTGCGCCACAAGGTTCATGAACCGCCCGCCATCGCCCGCCGCCAGCGCCGACGCCCCATCGGCAATGCCGCGCAGCAGATCATCCAGCCAGCCCTGATCGGCGCGGGCAAAATCATGCAGCACATAGGCCGCCACCCGATCCTTGTGGCCGGGATGGCCGATGCCAAGCCGCACGCGGGCATAAGAGTCGCCAATATGCGCGTGCATCGATCGCAGCCCGTTATGCCCCGCATGGCCGCCGCCCTGTTTCAGCCGCAGTTTGCCCGGGGCAAGATCCAGTTCGTCATGGAACACGGTCACATCGGCGGGGGTGAGCTTGTAAAAACGCATCGCCTCGCCCACGGATTGCCCTGACAGGTTCATGAAGGTTTCGGGCTTGAGCAGGATCACCTTTTCCCCGCCCAGCATCCCTTCGCTGACCAGCCCCTGAAATTTCGACCGCCACGGGCCGAAACCATGCGCAGATGCGATCGCATCCAGCGCCATGAAACCGATATTGTGGCGATTTTGCGCATATTTCGCGCCGGGATTACCAAGGCCAACAAACAGCCGCATCAGGGGCTCCTATAATCGTAAGGGGGCAGGGGCAATCTAGGGCAGGCCGGCCGGGGGCGCAAACGAAAGGCGGGGCCAGATGGCCCCGCCCAGCGTGAACAGGAAAGCGGGCGGATTATTCCGCGACTTCCTCGGTCTCTTCTTCGTCTTCGTTGTCGGACGAACGCAGGCCCGACGGGGCCGAGATATTGGCAATGACGAAATCGCGATCGATCACCGGACGCGCACCTTCGGGCAGGGTCACGTCGGAAATATGGATCACATCGCCAATGGCTTTGCCCGTGACATCGACGACGATATTTTCGGGAATATCGCCCGCAGTCACCAACAGTTCGACTTCGTTGCGCACAACGGTCAGAACGCCACCACGTTTCAGGCCCGGCGATTCTTCCTGCCCGATGAATTCAACGGGGATGAACAGGTTGATCCGCGAGGTGCGGCGCAGACGCATCAGGTCCAGATGGGTGGGCAGATCCTTGACCACATCGCGCTGGACGTTGCGGCAGATCACGCGCACATCTTCGTGGCCGTCAACCTTGAGGTTGAACAGCGTCGAACGGAAACGGCCCGCTTTCAGACGTTTGAGCAGGACGTTAAAGGGAATTTCGATCGCAATCGGATCTGCGCCACCGCCATAGACGATGCCGGGAACGTTGCCATCGCGGCGGGATTGACGGGCGGCCCCCTTGCCTGTCCCCGTGCGGACCGCGGCGTGAAGATCAGGGATCTCAGCAGCCATGATTATTACTCCGGTTGTTGGGGCGGGCATCCTCCAAGGGTGTATGCCCGCGTGAAGCCGCGCGTATAGGGCAGATCGGCCCCGTTGAAAAGGGGCAAGCGCCCCTTTCGCATGCGTTTATGCGCTATGGGCGCCTGCGGCGAGGGTGGCGACATAGGCGGCCACGTCTTCTACCGATTTGCCGGCGGCGATTTCCGCGACGATGGCCGAACCCACCACCGCACCATCGGCCACGCCTGCGATTTCGCGCGCGACCTCGGGCGTGCGGATGCCAAAGCCCACGATCACCGGCAGATCGGTTTTCGCCTTGATCCGGGCCACTTCGGGGGCAACATCATCCGCCTGCGCCGCTTGGGCGCCGGTGATCCCGGTGATCGAGACATAATAGACGAAACCCGATGTATTTTGCAGCACTTTGGGCAGGCGCGCATCATCGGTCGTGGGGGTGGCAAGGCGGATGAAATCCAGCCCCGCCGCGCGGGCAGGCAGGCAAAGTTCGCTATCCTCTTCGGGCGGCAGATCGACGACGATCAGCCCGTCGATCCCCGCGGCCTTGGCGTCACGCAAGAAACGGTCCACCCCGCGCGTATAGATCGGGTTGTAATACCCCATCAGCACGATCGGCGTGCTGTCATCTTGCTTGCGAAACTCTGCCGCCAGATCCAGCGTGCGCTGCAAGGTCATTCCCCCGGCAAGCGAACGCTGGCCTGCAAGCTGGATCGTTGCGCCATCGGCCATCGGATCGGTAAACGGCACGCCCAGTTCGATGATATCCACCCCTGCGCCAGGCAGCGCGCGCACCAGCGCCAGCGACGTGTCGAAATCCGGATCGCCCGCCATGATATAGGAAACGAAGGCCTTTTTGCCCTCGGCGCGCAGCCGGGCAAAGGTGGTCTCTATCCGCGTCATTGGGCTTCCTTTCCTGCTGGCAGCTCGTTCCGACCGCATCGGTTTCGCGCAAATCGGGCGCAATGGCAATGGTCAACGGGGCAGGGCGCGGGGATATTGCTTGCGCAGTCCCGGGCGACTGCCTAGAAGCGGCCCCAACATCAAAAGGAGGGCTGGGCATGGGCTTCAGGATGGGGATCGTCGGTTTGCCGAACGTGGGCAAATCCACATTGTTCAATGCGCTCACCAAAACGGCGGCAGCGCAGGCTGCCAACTTTCCCTTTTGCACGATCGAGCCCAATGTCGGCGAAGTCGCTGTGCCCGATGCGCGGCTTGATATGCTGGCGCAGATCGCCGGATCAAAGCAGATCATCCCCACGCGCATGACCTTTGTCGATATCGCGGGCCTTGTGAAAGGCGCCTCCAAAGGCGAGGGGCTGGGCAACCAGTTTCTGGCCAATATCCGCGAATGCGATGCCATCGCCCATGTCGTGCGCTGTTTTGAGGATGATGATGTCACCCATGTCGAAGGCCGGGTCGATCCTTTGGCCGATATCGATGTGATCGAGACCGAATTGATGCTGGCCGATATGGAAAGCATCGAAAAGCGGTTGGCCAATATCGTGCGCAAGGTGCGCGGCGGCGACAAGGAAGCGATTGAACAGGAACGGCTGCTGCGCGCGGCGCTTGCGGCGCTAGAAGAGGGCAAACCTGCGCGCAGCGTCGCGGTGGATCCCGAGGATGCGCGCGCCTGGCATTTGCTGCAATTGCTGACGGCCAAGCCCGTGCTTTATGTCTGTAACGTGGCCGAATCTGATGCGGCCAGTGGCAATGCCCTGTCGCAAATCGTCGCCACCCGGGCCGAGGCCGAGGGCGCGGCAAGCGTGGTGATTTCCGCCCGGATCGAGGAAGAAATCAGCCAGTTGGAGCCCGAAGAATCGGCGCTTTTCCTTGAGGAAATGGGTCTGGCCGAAGCCGGGCTCGACCGGCTGATCCGCGCGGGCTACGATCTCTTGCGGCTTGAGACCTATTTCACCGTCGGCCCCAAAGAGGCCCGCGCCTGGACCATCCGCAAAGGCACCGCCGCCCCCCAGGCCGCCGGCGTCATCCACGGCGATTTCGAACGCGGCTTCATTCGGGCCGAAACGATTGCCTATGACGATTACATCGCCTGCAAAGGCGAGACCGGCGCGAAAGAGGCCGGCAAGATGCGCTCTGAGGGCAAAAGCTACATCGTGCAGGATGGCGATGTGATGCATTTCCTGTTCAATACCTGATTTTCCGGGATCAAGGCGGCGGGGGCCTCACCGGCTCGTGCGCCCTGGGGCAGATCCCTGCACGGAATTTGCATATATTTTTGCCGAAATGTGCCTGAAACCCTGCAAAATTGCCTGAAAAATCGGCGTAAAACCCGGTTTTCGTCATCGCAAGAAAAGCTTCGAAAATCCCTTGTGCATCCATAACTTGCTGACTATACGGGTCAGCGGAGACGTGGCCGAGTGGTCGAAGGCGCTCCCCTGCTAAGGGAGTAGGCCCGGAAGGGTCTCGTGGGTTCGAATCCCATCGTCTCCGCCATCATCCCTGTTGCGAACACGGACAGGCGCCCCATGCGGCGCGGAAATAGTCGTGTTTTCAAAGGGCTTTGCCTCCCCCATGCGAACCTCTGAGACTGCGCGCCAGGCCCGTTTCGGGCTCTGAACGGCTCTCCGTCTCTGTTCGGGCGAACCTCGCCGTTTTCGGTTCGGTCGGATTTTTCCTCGCCTTTCCAATGACCTGACTTTCAACGCCGCCAAAACTTCGGGCCTTGTGTCAATCGCCTTCGAGGGGAACAGAGCCGCAACACGCAAGAGGCGCAGCCGCTCGGTGCGCTGGCCGAATGGCGCGTAGCGATGGCGGTGTCGTTCGGCCTGATCTCTCTGATTTTGCGGGATTTTTGGATTGCCTTTCGGCCAGTCACCGTGCTTGGCTTTAGCGGTATATTTAAGCGCGTAGGTTGTCTGATGTCGGGATCGTCCCAAGCCGGTTTGGCGGAAAAGTATCTTGTCGATGATCTGCCGGGCGCCGCGCTCGTCGGTGCGCGGTTGAACGGAATTCTGCAGAAGATCGAGGCGGGCGAGACGCTGACCTCCTTGGCGCAGGCGTTTCTGACGTCCGGCGGGCTCAACTCTCTTCTGGCCTTGGCGACCGGTCAGATCGATCGGCCCACCTTCGAGGAGGCCGCGGCGCGCGAGCGATCAGACCGTATCCAACGGGCGAAGGAAGACGCCGACAGGGTGACAGCTGAACAGACCCAAAAGGCCAAGGCGATGGATGCCGCGATCAAGGCGCGGTTTGCCGCCATGGATAATGATCCGGTACTGCGCAAGAGGCGCGAAGCCCGGGAGTTGCGGGATCGGTTCGATATCGGCTTCATCGAGACCGAGCACTATCCGCGTGCTATGCGGCTGCTGAAGCAGGTGGCGAGTGGCGACCGCCTGGCGCCCGAAGACGTCGCTTGGTTGTCGACCGAGGTGGTCGACTGCTGGACCGATGCGTTGCAGAAAGCCTGGCATCGGCTGGAAGCCGAAGCGCTCACCAAGGCATGGGAAGAAAGCCGCGATCCGTGGGATGCCGTAAATGCCAGTGCGCATTGGCGGAAGGCTGATGAACCCCAGCAGGCGCTGGAGGTAACGGAGGCAGCGCTCGCCAAGGCGGGACGGAACCCGAAACCGAGATCGGCGCTCTTGACGACGCGCGGAGGCGCGATGCGCGATGCTGGCCGCCTCACCGAAGCCAGGACAATCGGGCTGGAGGCGCACGAACTGATCCCGGCCGATTTCAGGCCGTGCACGCTGCTTGGCGCTGTCTCGATGGGGCTCGGGGACCTCGCAGCCGGTCACGAGTGGTATGCGAAAGCCGAGGCCTTGGGGGCCGAGCGCCGCGCCATCGACCAGGATCTGCGGGCACTGCTGATCCGTTCGGAACCCGATGCGCGAGATCGTATCCGGAACTATCTGCTCGAGCAGGATCCAGAGCGTTTTGCGTGGCTGCGAAATTGGAACCACAAGACCGCTGCGGCGCATCGGCGATAACCGGTGCAGGCGCCATTTCATTGCTCGACCGCCGGTCGAGCGGCGAAGGCCACTCGCTCAGTCGAACACCCGGCCCGGCTGCTCGTCCCACGGCAGGGACGCCACGAAGCACAGGTCGTAAATGCTGATCGTGGAAGGTTCACGGTGGACGACCAGCCGCCCGAGCACCTCGGGTGCCAGCCACGCGAGGCGCAGGAGGCGGCTGACGTAACGGTCGGACAGGCCCTCGTCTGCAGCCAGATCGGCGAGCGTGGCGACGTCGCCGCGTTCCAGTCGCTGCCGCCAGCCCCATGCGCGGCCGATGGCGCGCAGGAGGTGGGGATCCTGCCCGCGGTTCATGGCGGCCTCGACGTGCTTCGGCGGAAGGATCCGGGGGCGACCACCGCGACGGCGGAGTTCGAGCGGGATGTGGACGCGCAGGGTTTCGGGCGCGGGCATCAGGCGACCTCCATCTTCGGCGGGGCCATCAGCGCGGCGATGGCGCCGAGGCCATCATGGCGCAGGTCGATGGCAAGGCCCGCCTCGCTCACCGTGATCCGGGCGACCAGCAGCTGGACGATGCGCGCCTGCTCGGCCGGGATGAGCGCCTTCCAGAGGTCGTCGAACTGCGCCAGCGCGGCGACGACGGTGGACTCGTCGAGATCGGGGCGGTCCTTCCGCACCGCCCGCGCGGTGCGCGCCGCCACCTCCGGCGTGCGGAGCATCCGGCGGATTTCGCCGATCACCGCCTCCTCGACCATCGCACCCGGCAGCCGCTGCGGTCCGCGCAGCTCGGCCGCGGGGCGCTTCCGGATTACGTCCATGGACGTGTAGTAGCAGTAGCGCTTGCCCTTCCGCTTGGTGTGGTGCGGGGTCATGGCGGCGCCGGTCTCGGTGAAGATCAGCCCGCGCAGGAGCGCCGGTTGCGCCGTGCGTGCCACCGCCGCCCGGGCGACACGGTTGTTGGCCATTACGGCATGCGCCTCGTCCCACAGCTTCTGGTCGATGATGGCGGCGTGCTCACCGGGATAGACCTCGTCCTTGTGCACGGCGAGGCCGAGGTAGACCTTGTTGTGCAGGAACTTCAGCAGGTAGCCCCGGTCGAACACCGCGCCGCGCTTGGTGCGGATCCCGCGGGCGTGCAACTCCTTCAGCACCTGCGCGGTGGAACTGGAGCGGGCATAGAGGCGGAAGATCGTGCGGACCTGTTCCGCCTCGGCGGGCTCGATGACGAGCTTGCGGTCCTTCACGACATAGCCGAGCGGCACCGGACCACCCATCCACATCCCCTTGCGGCGCGAGGCCGCGAACTTGTCGCGGATGCGCTCGCCTATCACCTCGCGTTCGAACTGGGCGAAGCTGAGCAGGATGTTCAGCGTCAGGCGGCCCATGGACGTGGTGGTGTTGAAGGACTGCGTGACCGAGACGAAGGTGACGTCGTGGCGGTCGAAGATCTCCACCAGCTTCGAGAAGTCCATCAGCGCGCGGCTAAGCCGGTCGATCTTGTAGACCACGACCACGTCGATCAGCCCGGCCTCGATGTCGGCGATCAGCTGCGTCAGCGCGGGCCGGTCCAGCGTCCCGCCCGAGAAGCCGCCATCGCCATAGCGGTCGCGCAGCGCCACCCAACCCTCGGCACGCTGCGAGGCGATGTAGGCCTCGCAGGCCTCGCGCTGGGCGTCGAGGCTGTTGAACTCCATATCGAGCCCTTCTTCGCTCGACTTGCGGGTG
>Ga0265293_10010571_pt1 | contig 12851 bp, 12 predicted proteins | sample Munlanlewell138R_FD_192505 | JGI IMG/M metagenome (GOLD analysis project Ga0265293, IMG submission 192505) | Leachate microbial communities from a municipal landfill in Southern Ontario, Canada - Leachate well 138R | ecosystem: Engineered > Solid waste > Landfill > Unclassified | place: Canada... | reverse complement strand
ATAAAAAAAATAAATCATAAATTAATAAGGATTTAATTGATGTCAAACATACCACAAAAAAAAGCAACAGGAAATTTTTCCGAAGTTGCAAGTAGATACTGTGTCAAAGATATTTCTTTGGCTTCAGAAGGAAAACTGCTCATTGAATGGGCTGAAACAAGAATGCCCGTTTTGATGGGATTAAGAGAAAAGTACAGCAAAACAAAACCTTTTAAAGGTTATAAAATTGCAGGATGTCTGCATGTTACAAAAGAAACTGCCGTCTTAATCAAGACTCTTCAAGCAGCAGGAGCAGAAGTGCTGTGGTCAGGCTGTAACCCGCTTTCAACAAATGATGCAGTCGCAGCAGCACTCGCAGAAGAAGGCGTACAAATTTATGCTTGGTATGGTAATAATGAAGATTTCTACTGGTGTATTGAGCGTACTATTGATGCTAAGCCTCACTTGACTCTCGATGATGGTTGCGATTTGATTGACACTGTTCACGAAAAATATGCAGACATGGCTAAAACTCACATCATCGGAGGCTCGGAAGAAACTACCACAGGTGTACACAGACTTCGCTCACGTGAAGCTGCCGGACAATTATTTTATCCTGTTTATGCAGTCAATGACGCTGAGACAAAATGGGATTTCGACAATGTCTATGGTACCGGACAGTCAACAATTGATGGTATTATTCGTGCTACTTCTGTCATGCTTGCAGGAAAAAATTTCGTCGTAGCAGGACACGGGCATTGCGGCTCCGGTGTCGCTAAACGTGCAAAAGGTTTAGGTTCGAACACAATTATCACCGAAGTGAAAGCTACTGCTGCTCTTAAAGCAACACTCGAAGGGCACGAAGTGATGACAATGGATGATGCTGCTAAGGTCGGAGATATTTTCTGTACTGCAACAGGTGTTAAGGACGTTATTCGTAAAAAGCATTTCGAATCAATGAAAGATGGTGCTATTGTTTGTAATACCGGTCATTATGATGCTGAAATCAATATTCCCGAGTTGGAAGAAGTATCGGTTAGTAAGAGAACTATCCGACCAAATTGCGAAGAATATACATTAAAGAATGGCAGAAGAATTTATCTCTTGGCACAAGGAAGACTCATTAATCTTGCCGCAGCCGAAGGTCATCCGTCCGAAGTTATGGATATGTCTTTTGCAAATCAGTTCATGGCACATGTATCGCTGATAGAAAGATATCAATCCGGAGAAAAAATGCCTGTTAAGGTTATGGAAATCCCTGATGAGCAAGATGAATTTGTTGCACAGACTAAACTTGCAATGTCTAATTTGAAAATAGATAAACTGTCGGATGAACAACTTGCTTATATCAATGATTACAATGCAGGTACCTGATTTGTAGTTTCTGCTTACATATATTAAATATGAATTTCATATTTTAAGGTTTTTAAAGCCCTCTTCAATTTTACAAGAGGGCTTTAGTATTTTAAGTTTTTTTTTATTTAAAAATAAAGCTAATTTTGTAGTATAAAGTTCGACATTTATGTAATTTTTATTTAATTCAGGGCAAGAAATGGATGTAAAGAGGCTGTTTGTAGCAACATTTGTATCAAGAAATTTATTTGAAAGACATTATCAAACAATTCAGGATAATTTTAAGGATGCATGTTCAGGTAAATGGACTGAGCTCGAAAATTTACATTTTACCTATAAGTTCCTTGGGAATGTCGCTACCAATAAAATTCCTGAAATCGCCGAACTGCTGAAAGATAATTTGATTGAATATACAAGTACCTTAAAATTTAACGGGCTCGGTATTCTCGGCAATCCTCAAAATCCGAATGTACTCTACAGCAGAGTTTACAGCCCGGACAAATCAGTTTTGGCTAATTTTCTTGAAATCGAAAAGAAAATGACAAAATATGGATTTAAAAAGGAAAGACAGAAATTTCTACCACATATTACATTGCTTAGAATAAAAAAAAGTGAAGAAAGTATCACTGAGACATTTGAGAAAAATAAAGATGTGTACATAGGTAAACAGATCAATTACCGAATCAATCTCGTAGCAAGTACATTGACACAACTTAGACCTGTTTACGAAATTATTGCTTAAGTTCATTGACAATACTTTCAAGTTTTGCAGTGTCGAAACCTTGAATTGACTTACTGCCGAATCTTGTTATCGGAGTCTTGATAATAAGTGGGTTTTCAAGAATTAATTCACTTGAATCATAGACCATATATTGCAAGTTTTTCTTTTTATATTCTTTTGAATCCTTGTCAATCAAATCCTCAATAGGAATAGACCTTGTAATGTTATTAAGTTCACCCTTGCTCAGTGCTTTTTGGTTTAAGTCGAGGAAATGCGGAGTAAGTCCCCGATCCTTGAAATATCTGATAACTTTTTGAGTATTTCTGCATTTGAGAGTGCCAATGATTTGAATTTGATTTGCCATATCTAAACTTTATGAAAACAAAAATAGACTAACGAAAAAAATAAATATTTTGTTGATAAAAAAACCGGAGTTTTGTATAATTACATGAATGAATCATCAGTACCATTAGCTGACCGAGTAAGACCGAAAAATATTACAGAATTTTTCGGTCAGAAACATTTACTTGGCAAAGGAGCACCGCTGAGAACATTCTTTGAACGAGGCGACTTCCCGTCAATGATTTTCTGGGGACCGCCGGGTGTAGGAAAAACTACACTCGCATACCTGATTTCAAATAAAGATTCTTTTTCGTTCATAAGAATATCGGCTATTGAATCAGGTGTAAAAGAGGTTCGTGAAATATTGGCGAAGGCAGCACAATCTCAGAACGATGGCAATAAGACAATTCTGTTTATAGATGAAATTCACAGGTTTAATAAATCACAACAAGATGCTTTGCTTCATGCTGTCGAGACAGGAATCATTATATTAATTGGAGCAACTACAGAAAATCCATCATTTGAAGTAAATCCTGCATTAATATCACGTTGCAGAGTATATAAATTACATGAATTAGACGAAGAGGACATAAAGTCAATTATTTATAATGCTTTAAAAAACGATTTAGTGTTGAAGAATTATAAAATCCGTGTAGATGACTTCGATTCCTTGTACAAATTGTCCGGTGGTGATGCGAGAACAGCATTGAATATTGTGGATACGGCATTTCGACAGACAGAACCGAATTCTGAGAATGTCTTTATTATAGATAAAAAAGCTCTCGAGAATTCAGTCGTAAGTAAAATTCCGAGATATGACAAAAATGGAGAAAATCATTATGATACAATTTCAGCTTTTATAAAGTCAATGCGTGGAAGTGACCCTGATGCCTCTGTATTTTGGCTGGCAAAAATGCTTGAAGCAGGTGAAGATTCTAAGTTCATTGCCAGACGTATGGTCATATTTGCAAGTGAAGACATAGGCAATGCCGATCCATCAGCCCTCAATTTGGCAGTATCTGTATTTAATGCAGTGAATCTTATTGGTATGCCTGAATGCCGTATTAATTTGGCACAAGGTGCAATATACTTAGCATCCGCACCAAAGTCCAATGCTTCTTATCTAGCAATAGAAAAGGCTTCTGCGGATATTAGAAATGGTGTTGATACTTCAGTACCTTTACATCTTAGAAATGCACCCACTAAACTTATGAAGAGTGAAGGTTACGGTAAGGAATATAAGTATCCTCACGATTATCCGGGACATTTTGTAAAAGTCAATTATCTTCCTGAAAATTTTTCGGCTCAATATTATAATCCGAGCGATGAGGGTATTGAATTAAAGATTAAAGCTCGTTTAGCAAAATTGTGGTGCGCCTCGAAAGACAACGGTTGATTACAGGTATAGATTATGGGTTTTAATATAATCTTGTACTTCACTCGGCAATAGTGAAGATACATCCTGACCTTGGGAAATATTTTCTCGTATTTTACTTGCTGATATGTCAAGCGGCTTATTGTTTAAAAATCTTATGTGGTAATTGCTTTTTATCAAATAATTGTCGAGCTCTTCATCTAATGTTACATTCTTTTCAGGATTTCTAAGAGCTGCACATATCTTTATCAAACATAATATTTGTTTCCAATCCTTCCACTTATGAAAACTGTACAATTGGTCATATCCGATAAGCATATAGAATTCGTTGGAGATACCGTATTTGTTCCTAATAAATTTTACAGTATCAATTGTATATGAAATACCTTCTTTAATAATCTCAAAATCTGAAATATAAACATCATCGAAAGCTCTAAAAGCAATTTTTAACATTTGTAGTCTATCTGCATCGCGTACCTCCTTTATCAGGTCTTTCTTAAAAGGAGAGCTGTATGCCGGCATGACAATAAGTTTATCAAGTTGCATTATATTTATGAATTCCTGTGCCATAGAAATATGAGCATTGTGCACAGGATTGAATGAACCACCGTAAAGACCGATTCTCATGAGATTAAAATATGAATAAAACAATATGTAAAACAAAGCGGTAAAGGAATCTCATTACCGCTTTTTAAAAATTTGTAAACTGTACAAGCGACAATCAGAAAGGAACATCCTTATCATCAGGTACAACAATATTATCATCGAAAGGCTTAATGTCGAAGTCGTCTATTTTTTCAATTCGCCAAGCATCAAGAGTATTAAAATAATTGACGTTGCCGTCCTTTTCCCATCTCCTGCCCTTGATATTGAAATTGACTTTGACAATATCACTTAGTTGATACATATCAAGAATATTGCAGCGGTCTTGCGTCAATTGAAATTTAATAAAATCACTGAATTGATTACCACCAAAGTTAGTAGTAACTTCGATTACAAAATCACGCTTTCTGAAATTTTCGTTCATTTGTTGTACTTCGTACTTCTCAACCATCCTTCCTGTAAGTTCAAATATCATAAAGACCTATTAGATTAATTAAATTAACAAACAATTTTATTTCCTTTTATCCAAGTGGATTGAACATGGTTGATTCCGAAATGATAAAAAATATCAATATAAGAATTCACACCATAAACAGCGAAATCGGCATCTTTGCCAACTTCGAGACTGCCCTTCGACTCCGACAATTCAATGCTTTTTGCCCCATTGATTGTAGCGGCGTTAAGAGATTCTTCAGCACTCATTTTCATGTTGATTACAGCTAATGACAGAATCATCTGCATATTCTCAGTAAAACATGAGCCCGGATTAGTATCAGTTGCCAAAGCCGTTATCAATCCTTTATCAAGAATTTTTCTTGCATCAGCGTATGGCATTCTAATAAAATAAGCGGTACCCGGCAAAAGGCACGCGACAGTACCGGCAGCCTTCATAGCATCAAGACTTTCATCAGATACAAACAATAAATGGTCTGCTGACAAGCATGAGGCTTCAGCTGCTAATTTACCGGCAGATACATCGGCGAGCTCATCAGCGTGCAGACGTGTCTTCATTCCGTAACGAGCAGCTTGTTGCAGAATCTTTCTTCCTTGCTCGACAGTATAATAGCCTTCATCAACAAAAACATCGCAATAATCTGCCAGCCCTTCTTCGGCTACCATGGGAATCATTTCGTTACATACCAAGTCAACATATTTATCACGATTGTTTCTATATTCGGGTGGGAAATCATGAGCACCGAGAAATGTGGATTTGATAGTTGCGGGTAAATTCTCCCGCATACTTTTAATAGCTCTCAACTGGTTCAATTCACCCTCAGTAGTCAGACTGTAGCCACTTTTTATTTCAAAAGAAGTCGTTCCGTGCTTTATAGCAGAATAAAGCAAGTTAGCACCATTCTCGTATAACTCCGATGTGCTTGCCGAACGAGTAGCATTGACTGTGGTAAGAATACCCCCTCCGTTTTCTGCGATTTCTTTGTAACTTGCTCCTTGCAACCTTTTACCGAATTCATTTGAACGACTGCCTGCGAAAACTATATGAGTATGAGAGTCAACAAATCCGGGCAATATTGTTTTTCCGCTCATATCAATACTTTTTTCGATTCTTATGTTGTTAGTATTAATGTAATCATGAACATCAGAGTCTAATCCAACCCACACAATCTTTTCATTGAAAATCATAGCCGCATTCTGTAACAAACCGACATCACGCATTTCGGTACCGGTTTTAAAGTTTTTCCCATTTGTATTAACAGTTACCAGCGATGAAATATTTCTTAATAATGTATTCATTTTCAAAAATTTATAAATATCAACAGTAATACAAACATTTGACGCAATTTGACAGTATTAATTTCCAAAAAACATAAAATAATAAATATTTAATTAATAATTTGGAAATATGATAAAATTTTGATAATCTTTGTAATATGTTGTTGTACAAATATTGAAATTAATTGAACTGGTTGGATTATAATGACAATTTCTTTGAAGATGATAACTTCGAGGACATGGAAGAGAAGGTTAGGCATTACCTGAAATTATTTCGTAATCCTGTTAGGAACCGATATGATTTCCCCAGACCTGAAGTTTTCGAAAATCTCGTTGATTATTGTATAAATGATGAACGATATGAAGAAGCATTGGAGATTTGCGGTGTCTGGATTACTTGTGAGCCCGACAACTCGACTGCATTTCATAAGCGTGCAATATTGTTGTCAATAACCGATAAACCGGTCGAAGCTTTCCTAAGTATTAAGAAAGCAATTTCTCTTAATCCTACCGAGAATGAATACTTATTAGCTCAAGCAATCATATTTGAGCAGCTCGGTAATCCTCTGAAAGGATTGTCATTATTAGATGACATCCTAAAATCCGACCCGGGGAACGAAGCCGGACTATTGAGCAAAGCAATGATTCTTTCCGGTTTGGATAGGCACAAAGAGTCAGTAGAAATCCTTGAATATCTTGAAAATATGGCTTTTGAAAGTGAAGAAATAATTCAGGAACTTGCATTCGGTTATTGCATGCTCGAAAATTATTCAAAATCTGAGGAATACTATGAAAGAGCTATACTATTGAATCCTATGGATTCCATGATTTGGTACAATTATGGTGTCATGCTTGCTGCTATAGGTGCAAATTATCGTGCCATTGAGTGCTATGAGAATGCTCTCGCTATCAAGGAAGACTTTACCCAAGCTCTGTTCAATCTCGGTAATATCTACATGATTATACAAAGACCTGTTGAATCAATAGAGTCGTTCACTAAAATTCTTGAATATCAGCCCGATGACATTGATACCTTGCTAAATCTTGCTTCAGTTTATTCCGATAACCAGCAATACATCAGTGCCATAGAGTATTTTACAAAAATCATAGATCATGACCAAACTAATTATCAGGCATTCTTCGGAAGAGGTTATGCTTATGACTCACTCGAACATTATGATGAAGCCTTGCTGGATTATAATCACGCATTGAAATATGCACCATCATCTAAACAAATTTTGCAAGCAAAGGCAGATTTACTTTATAATACAGGTAGGTTTACTGAATCACTGAATGTTTACCTTCAGGTACTTGAGGACAACATGACAGATGAACACAGCTGGTATGATGCAGCTTTGTTGTATTTTGAATTAGATGATTATGAAAAATCCAAAGAATATGTACAGAGAGCAATTGATTTAAGCTACTCTTTTTCTGAAGCATGGTATCTTCTTGCAAAGAATTATTTATTCTTGAACAATCATAAAAAGATGGCTAAGTGTTTAGCCGAGTCAGTCAAACTTGATTCTACTAAATTGGACGAATTTCTTAATGAATTCCCATTTTTAAAGTCCGATGCGATTATGTCCAAAGTTATTATTGATAAAAATCAGAATACAAACAGATTTTTTTCTTAATGATTCAAATTATCAGACAGATTCATTTTTATCCCGTAGTTTTTTGATAAAGTAAAATATAACATCAATTATTAAACGATGAACAATTATAATTGTGAGAACCAATATAAATATTTATTTTTGCTTTTTTCAAATAACGAGTTATAATAATGAATTTTATTGATTTACACAGCCAATACCAAATTATCAAGAATCAAGTTGATACATCCTTGCTAAAGGTTTTAGAACATGGTGCGTACATCATGGGTCCTGAGGTACAAGAGTTGGAAGGCAAGTTAGTAGAATTTGCAGGAGTGAAGTACGCAGTTTCTTGTTCTAATGGTACAGACGCACTGCTGATGCCCTTGATAGCTTGGGGAATAGGTCCTGGAGATGCAGTATTTACTACCCCCTTTACTTTTATTGCAACAGCCGAAGTAATACAATTACTTGGAGCCACTCCTGTATTTGTAGATATTGATGAAAATACATTTAACATATCACCTGCCAAACTTGAAGAAAAGATTCTTGAAATCAAATCTGAAGGGAAATTATCACCCAAAGCAGTAATTCCGGTAGATTTATTTGGTTTATGCGCCGACTATGATAAGATTGAACAAATAGCAAGAAAACATGAACTACTTATATTAGAAGATGCAGCTCAATCTTTCGGAGCAGAATTCAATGGCAAAAGAGCTTGCACTTTCGGTGATTGTGCTGCTACATCATTCTATCCTGCAAAGCCTTTGGGTTGCTATGGTGATGGAGGTGCAATATTCACCGACGATGAGGAATTATATAATAAATTAATTTCAATCCGGGTACACGGTCAAGGTATTGACAAATACAATAATATCAGAATCGGCATAAACGGTAGGTTGGATACTATACAAGCAGCAGTTCTTCTTGCGAAGCTGTCAATCTTTGAAGATGAAATTGTTAAAAGAAATAAGGTCGCCGGCTTGTATTCAAGCATGTTGAAGGATGTCTTGCAAGTCCCCCATATACCCGAAAATTATATGAGTGTATGGGCACAATACTCACTTTTGGCTGAAAACAGCAATCACAGGGAAAGAATAATGAGCGAGCTTAAGGAATCGTCAATACCTACTGTTATTTATTATCCTCTTCCGCTCCATTTGCAAGAGGCTTTCAATGGTTTGAATTATAAAAAGGGAGACTTCCCGATTTGTGAAGATGTCGCAAGTAGAATTTTCAGCCTTCCTATGCACCCTTATTTGAATGAAAAAGAAATTGTTACGATATGCAACAAGATAAAAGAAATCACTGGTTGAAACAGTTTGCTTTTATTTAAACATCAAATTATTATAAAAAATTATAAATCCGAAGATTGACTACTTAAAATCTATCTTCGGATTTTTTCATTTATACAATCTATAATAACTTATTCCGGTTTAGTAGAATAATATTTTATTCGGGTTCAATCCTACATCGAAGATTCTCGAAGGTGAGATGTAATCACTATGTGAATAAACCAATATTTTACCTTTGTTTACATGATTTACGGAATTGCATATCCAAATCGAATCATCATAAGGGGAGACAGCTAAACCATACCAAATGTCAAATCTCTTCGTATTGTTGATAATCATCTCGGAATTACCGTCATTCAGGTCAATTACAGCAATTCCTGAATCTTCACTCATTGAACTGCCTTTAGGCTGTTGACTAATGAAAAAAAGTGAGTCCTTCCCGCGATTAAAACATACATTTCTTGCTCTTATACTCCATTTACGTACAACATTAAAATTACTTAAATCGTATTCGTATATCCCTCCGGTACTGTCATCAAGAGACGGCAAATGATAATATACGGCATAAAGCCTGTTTGTTTCGTGATTGACCAAGACTTCGAAAGTATTTGTCCCTGCTTTGATTTTTCTTGATTCGCTTCGAGACTTTGCACCAACAACAGAAACGGTTTCAGCATCAGGATGCATGTAGTTGAAATCACCGTATGCAGAATTGGCAACAAATACATTACCATTGAAATAAGTAATACCTTCCGGCTGGGGACCTACCGGAACTTCATAACGATTAGAGGTATCATCTAAACTGAAGAAAAAAATCGAGCTACGCAGAAGACAAGTTACACAAAATTCATTGTCGTTGATAGCAGTAATTTTACGGGGCGTACAGTTCTCCGGCAGCTTAATGTCTGATATTTTTGCACCTGTGCTGACTCTTAGACTTCTGATTGTAGAAGAAGTACTTAATGCTATCAAAGCTGTGTCACCGGTGATAAGAATATCATTAGCAGTATCTCCGAGATAATCTCCTGAATTTGACTGCTTAAAATACTCTTCCAGAACAACACCACTATTACTTTTAATCAGTGTTAAAGCAGAGTTATCATAGCCTTGTAAACCTTCACATAAAACAATCACATCTCCGGTTTCTGCCTGTAAAAGTTCATGCGGCGAACTGTCAACCGGTGTTTTCACACATGATTGGAATATAATTGATAAAAATAAAAAAAATATAATGAAATACTTCATATCATCACTAAAAACTCAGAAACATCGGTAGTGGCTGAACGAATAAGTATTTATTAAGTTTTAACATAAAGTGAAATAAAATACAATTTATTTCGACTCATATACTTATGAGCTTATTTAGAGTAATTTTGTGTATAATCATGCCTCCGCTTGCTGTTCTCGACAAAGGCTGCGGTTCCATAGTCATTGTATCACTACTGACATTAGCTGGCTGGATACCCGGTGTCATTGGTGCATTGGTGATTTTAAACAAAGGTAAAAATTAGGAAAATTTACTGAATATTTTTTTATGTTGTAAAAAAATGTTATTTTTATATTTTATAATTCTGCAGATTTTTATTATTTGGAGTAATAGTAAATGATTACTAAAGAACAGAAAACAGAAGCAATTAAATCGTTTGGAAAGAGCGAAGCCGACTCAGGAAGACCTGAAGTTCAGATATCTATGTTGACTACTCGAATCAACCATCTTACCGGTCATCTTGAGAACCATAAGAAAGATCATCACAGTCGCCGTGGCTTGATAAAGCTTGTTTCTAAACGTCGTAAGCTGCTAAATTATCTGGCAAACAATGACATCAAACGTTACCGTGACGTATTGGTAGCATTGTCATTAAGAAAGTAAAGAGCAATATTTATGAAACAGGCGGCGTTTTAGACGCCGTTTTTTTGTCTGAAATAAAGTAATATAAAGATTAGAAGTATGCAACACAAAAAAGTTTCGATTAATTTCGACGGAAGAGAGTATTCCCTTGAAGTCGGTAAGTTCGCAAAATTTGCGAACGGGGCGGTAATGGTCAGATGCGAAGACACAATGGTTCTCGTAACAGCAGTAGCGGCTGATACTCCAAAGGAAGATATTGATTTTTTACCTTTACAGGTAGAATATCGTGAAAAAACGTCGGCTGTCGGAAAAATCCCGGGAGGTTTTTTAAAGCGTGAAGGTCGCCCAACGGATAAAGAAGTATTATCAGCAAGATTGATTGACCGTCCAATCAGACCGATGATTCCAAAAGGATGGACTTATGAAACACAGATAATTGCAAATGTATATTCTGCAGACCCGAATGTTGACCCCGATACTTTAGGTGCTGTTGGTGCTTCAGCTGCCCTGCTTATGTCGGATATCCCTTTTAACGGTCCTATATCGGAAGTTAAAGTTGGACGTATTGATGGACAATATGTCATTAATCCGTCATTTGAATTGGCAAAGACTTCTGATATTGATATTACCGTTGCCGGTACTGATAATGCCATCCTCATGGTTGAAGGTGAATCTAAAGAAATCTCCGAAGATGAGTTTATTGAAGCTCTTGAATTTGCACATACAAAAATCAAAGAATTAAATAATCTTCAAAAAATGCTCATTGAAGATGAACCGCCTATTAAGAGAGAGCTGATTGCAGAACTATTGCCTGAGGGTATCGAAGAGCTTGTTCAAAATGAAATTCATGATGCTCTTTATCAATATGTTCATACAGTGACAACTAAAGAGCAGAGACGCGAGCAAAGACTTGCCATCATGGAGAAAGCCCTCGAAAAAGTTAATTCGGTACATAGCGAAAACGAAGAATGGGCAGCTAAGTTAGAAAAGATTACCGGTAAGATTGTCAGCAGCCTCGAGAAAAAGTATATGAGAAATATGATACTTGAAGAAGGTAAACGTCTTGACGGCAGAACTACAAGAGACATCAGACCAATAACTTGCGAAGCAGGTTTGCTCCCGAGGAATCACGGCTCATCACTCTTTACAAGAGGAGAAACTCAGAGCTTATCATCAGTTACATTAGGTACTAATAGAGATGAGCAGATGATTGAAGGTTTACAACCTATGTACACCGAAAGATTTCTGTTGCATTACAACTTCCCTCCATTCTCTACCGGTGAAGTAGGCAGGCTCGGTGTTAGTCGTCGTGAAGTCGGTCATGGAAATCTTGCTTGGAGAGCCCTGAAAGGAATGTTGCCTGAGGCTTCCGAATTCCCGTACACCATTCGTATTGTTTCAGATATACTCGAATCTAACGGTTCTTCATCAATGGCTACAGTTTGTGCGGGTACTTTAGCATTATTTGATGCCGGAGTTCCACTTAAAAAACCGGTTGCCGGTATTGCAATGGGACTCATCAAAGAGGATGAAAGAGTTGCGGTATTGAGCGACATACTCGGTGACGAAGACTTCTTGGGTGACATGGACTTTAAGGTGACAGGTACTGTGGACGGTATTACTGCCTGTCAAATGGACATTAAAATTGAAGGGCTATCAACCGCTATTATGTCTGAAGCATTAGAGCAGGCTAAGAACGGAAGAATGCATATTCTTGGTATCATGGAACAGACTTTAAATCAACCGAGAGAAGATATTTCAGCTTTTGCTCCGAGATTTACATCAATAAAAATCCCGCAAGACACTATAGGTGCTGTAATTGGTTCCGGTGGTGAAACTATTCGCGGTATTTGTAAAGATTATAATGTCGAAATCAATATTGAAGATGACGGCACGGTTTTAGTCGCATCTGCAAGCAAGGAAGCCAGTGACCAAGCAATTGCCATTATTAACGGATTGACTGCAAAGCCACAAGAAGGCGAAATTTATACTGCAAAAGTTAAGGAAA
>Ga0265293_10010570_pt1 | contig 12852 bp, 11 predicted proteins | sample Munlanlewell138R_FD_192505 | JGI IMG/M metagenome (GOLD analysis project Ga0265293, IMG submission 192505) | Leachate microbial communities from a municipal landfill in Southern Ontario, Canada - Leachate well 138R | ecosystem: Engineered > Solid waste > Landfill > Unclassified | place: Canada... | reverse complement strand
CCACAACTCCATCTAACATAGCTGGATTAGCTCTACCAACCTTAACGGTTGATATGTCTTTCTTGAAAAAATCTATACTAGCATCAAATTCGCTTTTCTTTTCTTGAATAAAATTGTTCATATTTTTCAAATTAATTATTAATTATTTCTTTGGCGGTTTAGCAATCCCAATATATATAATATTTGGGTTGTTAAAATCAATCAAAATGGAAGATGCTATCCTGCTACTAGGTAGTTGTCTAACTGACCAAGAATTTCCACCATCAACAGATCTAAAGAAACTAGTATTAGTAACATAAAAAATCTCATCAGCATTTTGTGGGTTAACTGCTACGGCGTTTATAGCTGAATCTTTTTCTGGTGTAAGTAAACTTAACTTTAACCAACTTCTACCGTCATCAAAAGATCTAACTATAACCTTATCAGTGGCTAGGAGTATAGAGCCATCAGAATGAGAATATACTAAACTCTTAAAATTAACACCTAAAGAAAACTCTTTTAACTCTGAGCCATAATCTGTCCAGTTAGTATTGTCAAACCTATTTTTATACTGTTCTAATTCCTCTAAACTAGCCCCACCAGAAGAGTTAAACTTATACATACCATTTTTAACAGTAGCAACAAAAACTGTCCTACTGTCTTTTGGATTAATAAGTATCTCCTTAACACCATCATTCAATCTTTGTATGGCTCTCCAAGTATTACCACCATCTAAGCTTCTCAAAACATCACCCCTGCTTGTGCCAAGATATACATTGCTAGAATTATAGTGATCAATAGCTACAGCAGTAACACCCACTCCAGTATTATTATCAAAATATGTTTGAACAAAATTTCTTCCACAGTCTGAAGTTCTGAATAATTTATTTTCTAGAGCTGCAAAATATGTACACTTATTTTTATTATCTACAGCTACAGCATTAACAGTAGAGCTAGAAGGAAGGGCTAAAACTTTATTCCAGCCACGAGTAATATTGTATGTATAATACAAACCGTTATCAATACTAGCTAAATAAATAGCAGAACTATCACCTGGATCTATAACTAACTTGCTTACGTCGGTATTTGCTATACTGCCAGGAGTTCCAGAAATTGTCGGAATAAGTGACATTTGCCTCCAAGTTTCTCCACTGTTAGCAGAGATAAATACACCACCGTCATTAGCGGCAGTACCCTTGGTGCTTATAGAGCAAGAACTAAGAACAAAAGCCAGACAAAGTACTACTATCAACTTAATTTTTTTCATATTTTTTTTAATTATTACTAATAATAACTCTAATTATTATATATAATTTATACGTTTACTGCAATATATTCTAAAACTGATTTTATATTCATATTTGCCTTTATATAATCCTTAGCCTTGTTAATATCAAACTCTAACTGTTGAAGTTTCTTACCATCAATTTCAATCCTTCTTAGGTCATCTATGATAAAACTATTTTGAACCAACTCCCCTTTATTAACTGACAAGAGCATAAGGTCTCTTACAATAGTCTCCCATATCTCTATAATGCTATACTCCCCCTCTTTAACTAAGTATGGGACCATAGAAACTCTCTGGTGAATTCCAATAGAGAAAAAAGAAGCTAATTCCTTTACCGTCTCAATATACTCATTTAAATTATTAATTAAACTATAGGCTAAAGATATTCTACCGGCCGATATTTTAGCTATAATTTTGGCCTCAGAAGGTTTTAATTTAAAATCTTCAATTAGTGTGTCATATATAAAATCAAAGCTGGCTAAACTAAAATTAAATAATCTAGATCTGGATATTATAGTTTTAGGTATCGCGGAAATATCATCAGTTGTCATAATAACAACCATCTTAGTCTTGAACTCTTCTAAAAGCTTCAAAAGAGCATTAGCTGAACTCTGATTTAAATTTTCCCCATTCTTAATAACAACAACCTTATATGAATTTAAAAAAGAACTTAAAGATAATCTAGATATTAAATCCCTAACTTGTTCAATCGAAATATTCTTTTTACCATCCTCTTTTTCTATTAAGAAAAAATCAGGACTAATATCTAAAATATTATCCCTCCCCATTAACTCACTATTACCTTTTATAAATATATTCTTAGCAAAAGCTTGGGCTATGGAAAACTTGCCAAGAGCCTTTGGCCCAGAAAAAATATAAAAATTAGCCAAGGAATCTTTGGCTATATTTTTCTCTAAAATATCTAAAATATTTAAATTAGAATTCTTCGGCCAGTTATAGTTCATATATTAATACATTATAAAAACAAGGACATTATATCAAATTTAAAAAGAAAATACAAAAAAGCAACCTATTTCTAGGTTGCTTTAAATAATCTAATTTTAAAACAATTACTGGTAAATCCAAATACCACCATTGAAAACAACAGCTGCTATTTTATTACCATCAGCAGAAGAATCAACTGAATACCAAAGCCTTGAACCGGCTGATGTTTGCTCCGTCCAAGTAGCACCAGAATCATCAGATGTATAAATATACCCTCCGTAGACAACTGCCGCTAATTTACTTCCATCAGCAGAAGACGCAATAGAATACCAAGATCTTGAACCAGCTGATGTTATTTCGGTCCATGTAACGCCAGAATCACTAGAAGAATATATATATCCATTTATAATTTCACCCTCATTTTCAGATTGTGGCACTACTGCAAATATTTTAGTTCCATCAGAAGAAGATGTAATAGACTGCCAAGGTCTTGAGCCGGCTGATGTTGCCGTAGTCCAGGTCGCACCAGAATCATTTGAAATATAAATATTTCCCCAAGGAACAATGGCTGCTAATTTTGAACCATCGGCTGAAGAAGTGATACTTTTCCAATTTCTAGATCCAGCGGAAGTTCTTGCTGTCCAAGTAACGCCAGAATCATCAGATGTGTAAATATAATTATAAGCAACTGTAGCGGCTAATTTAACACCATCAGCGGAAGATGTTATTGATTGCCAGCTCCTTGTACCGGCAGATGTTGCTTGTGTCCAAGTAGCACCAGAATCACTAGAGATATAAATATTATCAGAATCTGCAGCTGCTAATTTTGTACCATCATCAGAAGAAGATATTTGCTTCCACCACATTTGGCCAGAACCAGTTTGTTCAACCCATGTAGCACCAGAATCACCCGAGGTGTAGATATAATTACCACTACCAGATCCAACTGCTATCTTGCCTCCATCTGCTGACAAAGAAACAGAAACCCAAGGCTTTGAACCATAAGTAAAGTTAGATTCCAGCCATTCTGGCTCGCTAGATTCAGTAGACAGACATTCAGTAGTCAATCCTCCTGGTGTCATACATAATGGTCCAGGTGATATATCTGATACTTGTTTACCTGAACAGAAAGATATTTGATATGTATCCCCATTTTCACTACCTGTATAGGTATAATTATTACTCTCAGGAGAACATTCTCCATCTGCTGGCGTAGGAGCTAATGGCAACTGATACATAAATGTTTCACCAGTAGATGGTGACACTATGCTATCCCAAGAATTAAATTCTTCTGTGGTGGGATATCTATCATTTTCATTAAAGAATAATTCTAGAGCTGTAGACATTTGTTTTACGTCTGCTACTCTTTTAGCATCTCTAGCATTTTGTCTTGCTTGTTGTAGGGCTACTATAGCTAGAGTTGCTAGTATTCCTATTATGGCTATTACTACTAATAGTTCAATTAGTGTAAAAGCACTTTTTGTTTTTCTTTGCATAGAAAGAATTTATTTAATTATTAAAAAAATACAATTAATCCTTTTTCTTAGCTCTGTTTCTTTCAACCTCAGTTAAATACTTCTTACGAAGTCTAATACCTTTTGGTGTTACTTCCAAATATTCATCCTCGTTCATTATACTAAGTCCTATCTCTAAATTCAACTCTAAATGAGGTGTTAATTTAATGGCGTCGTCTGAACCAGAGGCACGAACATTGGTTAGTTGTTTACCTTTAATAGGGTTAACGCTCATATCATTACCTTTAGCTACATTGCCAATAACCATACCTTCATAAACTTCAACGTTAGGACCTATATACAAAACACCTCTCTCTTGTAGATTCCATAAAGCATAAGCTAAAGCCTTACCGCTAATCATTGAAATCATTGAACCAAGTTCACTTTTCTCAATGTTTCCAACGTGAGGTTTAAAGTCTAAAAAATGTGTACACAAAATTCCCTCTCCTTTTGTATCAACTACAAATTCATTTCTGTACCCCAAAAGACCTCTAGTTGGTATTTCAAATATCAGGCGAGACTGACCATTGCTTGTTTTAATGTCAGTCATTCTGCCCTTTCTCTTAGAAACTTTTTCAATAACAGTACCAGACATTGACTCCGGGACATCAATAGTTAATTCTTCGAAAGGTTCATGATCGACTCCATCTATTTTCTTAATAATAACCTTAGGTTGGGAAACTTGAACTTCGTAACCTTCTCTTCTTAAATTTTCTAGAAGTATAGCAACGTGTAATTCACCTCTTCCAAAAACCTTGTAATAACTAGCATCAGAAAAATCAACTTTTAAGCCAACATTAACCTCAAGTTCTTTTTCTAATCTTTCCTTTATCTGTCTATTAGTAACGTATTTACCCTCTCTACCAGCAAAAGGAGAATTATTAACTAAGAAATCAAGAGATATAGTTGGTTCATCTATTTTAATCGCTGGCAAAACTTCTTGTTCAGGACTCTCACATATTGTCTCACCTATATATATTTCTGGTAAACCAGCAAGTATAATAATATCGCCAGCTCTAGCCTCAGAAACTTCTTTTCTTTTTGTTCCTTCAAATGTAAATAATTTTGTTATTTTTCTGTTTCTTGTTTCTCCGTTAATTGTTTTAACTACAACATTTTGACTGTCTTTAATTATACCACTATACACCCTACAAATAGCTAGTCTACCCAAAAAGTTGTCATAAGCCAAGTTAAAAGGCTGAACACTTAATTGTTGATTTTCTTTCTCTGGATTTGAAGCTATTTCAACCCTTTCTAATATTAAATCAAGTAAAGGACTTAAATCAGGGGATTCGTCACTTAAATTAATCTTAGCTATTCCCTCTCTAGCAATAGCATAAACAACAGAAAAATTTAGCTGCTCATCATTTGCACCTAAATCTAAAAATAGTTCATAAACCATTTCAACAACCTCTTCGCATCTAGCAGCTGGCTTATCTATTTTATTAATAACAACAATTGGTTTTAACCCTAGCTCTAAAGATTTCTTTAAAACAAATTTAGTTTGAGGCATAGGGCCTTCTTGAGCATCAACTAAAAGCAAAACGCAATCAATAGATCTTAAAATACGCTCAACCTCAGAACTAAAATCAGCATGCCCTGGAGTATCAACAATGTTTATCTTTGTGTCTTTATAGAAAACAGATGTATTTTTAGAATAAATTGTAATACCTCTTTCTTTTTCTAAATCATTACTATCCATACTAATATCACCAGATATCATTCCGGTCTGTTTCATTAATGCATCAGTTAGGGTTGTCTTACCATGATCAACGTGAGCAATAATTGCAATGTTTCTTATGTCCATACTTTTTTTATTGTTTATAGTTTAAAAAGCAAAAATTACGCAAAAAGCGTAATTGTCCTGCAGGTAATTAAATGATATAACTTTTATTGAATTTAGTCAATATACACAATCAATTCTTCTTTAAATAGACAATCAAATAATCTCTCTTGTAAACCCTCCCGTTAAATTTAGAGTAATTAGTTTTTTTATCCATTTTAAGTATTTCAAAATATTTTGAATATAGGTCAATAAAATCCTTTCTAGTAAAAACTCTTTCTGTTAGGCCTATCTCTTTTAAAATATATGTATCTTTTTCCCTCCCCGGGCTTTGTTTTAAAAGATTTTTAACATTTTTATTCCCTTCCTTAGCCAAGGCCCTAACAAAAAAATATCCTCCTGGCTTTAGAACTCTAAAAACTTCTTTTAGATATACTTCTCTACCTTTTTCATCTAGGGAGTTGGACGATGTAATATCAAGCACTAAATCTATGGAAGAATCTTTTATCTCATATTCTTTACCAATGTCTCCTAAGATATATTTAACCTTTAAATTATTCTCCCTAGCTCTTTCTCTCGCTAAGTTAAGGGCAAATTTAGAAAACTCAATACCAACAACATCGTTGTCTCGTCCGGCTAAATAATTGGAATTTCTTCCAGTTCCGCAACCCAAATCTAATACATTCAGATTTTCTAATAAAACACCCTGTTCTTTTTTTAAGAATTTAAAAAATCTCAAAGTATCAGCTTGAGGTTCTTCTTTTTTGCTAACTAGTTTAGGATTTTTGTATTCTCTCTCCCAGGCAATTTCTTGTTTGTTCATTTTTTTTATAGCATTATATATGCGACCAATAGATAGACTAAAACACTCAATATGTCTTGTAATATTGTGGCTATAGGGCCAGAAGCATCAGCTGGATCAAGTTTCATCTTGTAAAACAGGTAAGGTATAACTAGGCCAGTAAAAATAGAGGTGATAATAGCAAAGAATAAAGAGATAGCCAGCACAATACCAATAGATCTTGCATTATATAAAAACAAAACCATTAAATATAGTAGGATAGAAATAATAACCGACATAACTAAAACAACTCTTGTATGTTTTAGTAGATATTTTGAAAAATTAAAATCATTTTTATCAAAAGCTAAGTCTCTAATAATAAAGGCCTGCATTTGAGATCCAACAGCTGCAGACATATAAACAACAAGAGGGATAAAAGAAGCTAATATTATATTTTTATTCAAAACACTCTCAAAAGAAGAGACGACAAAGGCGGCCAGCAGGCCTCCTAATAGACCAACTATTAACCAAGGCAACCTATTTCTAAGAGACCTTGATAAAGATGTTGAAAAAATATTAACCTCATAAGGAGCGTCTTGCACTACACCACCTAAGCGAAGTAAATTTTCCATTGACTCCTCATGTAATATTCTTAAAATATCGTCACTAGAAACAACACCCAACAAAAATCCATGGTCATCAACAACTGGAACAGCTTTTAAACTTTTTTCAATCGCCAACATGGCAACTTTTTCCTTGTCCGTGTTTGGCAAAACGCTTATCAGCTCAGCACTAATCAAATCTTTAACCCTCATATCCTTTGGTGAGCCATAAAGATCTTTAATTGATATAGCACCGATAAGCATCTCGTTATGATCAATGATATATATATAATTAATCGTAGAAAATTTATTTATATCATCGTTCAAAATCTTCTCTACCTCCAAAACACTCTTCTCACCAACAACAATAGGTACATTAGACACCATTATATCCCCAGCCGAATCTTTTAAATATTTAATTTTATCAATCATAATATTAATGGTTATACTTTTAATATAATCTTATTAAAAAACATTAACATAAAAATAGCTAAAAAACAAAAAACCTAGCACAAACTAGGCTTTCGGGGCTTCCAATACTAAATATTCTTGGCGGAAATAGTGGGAAGTGGTTGGAATGATTTTGAAAATAAATAAATACTAATTTTCCCTATTTTGTATGAATTTTATCTTATTAAGAATTTGTCTAGCGGAAATTGTACTCTCAGGAACTGAATTCAAGAAAAACATTTTTTTTATTTCATCTATTAATGTTTTCGTGTCAGCAACTTGAATAAGATTTACAGCTAAGTCAACATTCTGGACCTTCCATTCCTCGGTTATCTTTAGGGTCTGCAAAGCCTTAAGAATTTCCACCTCCCTTAATCTTAAACCATGCTCATCAATATTAGTTATTTTAAGCCACTCAGATAAAACATTTTTCATGGTTTCAGACAACTCATCAAGGCTTTTAATCCAAGGCTCTTCTTCTTTTCTTTTTGAAAAATCCTCAAAGCTAGGCATATTTTTTTAATTAATATCTATAAAACAAGGATAGCATTTTATTACTATTTTGTAAATTGATCCGCGCTCTATTTGGTGGATATTTTGTGTCTACTTTTTGGGGTACAGATCAGTTTTATTGGATAAGCTAAATCTTTATATACCTTGTACCCCTCCCTCGGCCGATTGGCTTTATCTTTTTCAACTCCATTAAACGAGATAAAGATTGACGCACAGTTGGCATAAGTACGCCGGTGGCCTTAACTATATCGCTTGGACTAGCCTCACCCACCCCAGAGATATAATGCCAAACTTCATATTGTTTAGGCGAAAGAGTGTCTTCAACTTTTTCTTCTTCCAGGTAAACTAAGGCCTTGGTCGCCTGCTCTTTGATCACAGCGAGAAAAAAGTTAAGCCAAGGAAAAATGGTATCACTATCAGTCTTAAAAGTTTCCTGTGATTTACGTAGAGCAATATAATATTCATCTTTTCGCTTCTCAACTAATTGCTCATGTGAGACATATTGAATAAACTGATAGCCGTGGCGGAGTAAAAGAAGATTAGTGAGCACGCGAGAAAGACGTCCGTTACCATCTTCAAAGGGATGAATCTTTAAAAATTCAATAATAAAATTGGCGATAATTAGTAAAGAATGAAAACGATTTTTCTCAAATGCTTCCGCCGTCCATTCTACCAGTGCCTGCATTTCTATCGGCGCCAAATAAGCTGGAGTCGTTTCAAATATTACTTTAACCACTTGCCCATCTGGACCCATTACGCCAACGGCATTTTCTTTTTTCTTATACTGACCACGTTGCTGCTCGTCTTTTGTAGAGTATTTAAGAAGTTCTTTATGCAATGACTGAATTGTTCTTTCTCTGAGTGGCAAGGTTTGATAACTATCAAAAACGTTTTGTAAAGTTTCAAGATATCCCTGCACTTCTTGTGAATCTCTGTCAGCAAACTTAGAAACCGCCAAACCCTGCATAATCTTCTGAACCTCCTTATCACTTAATTTAGATCCTTCAATACGAGTCGAGGCACCGGCCGAAGTGACTAGGGTTGATTTTTTAAGATTAGTTATTGCTTGAGGCGTCATCCGCAAACCAGATTTAAACTCACCCCTAATTCCATCAATTTCAGCCAAAAGAGCCACGATGTGTGGTTCGAGGATTTTAATACGATTATCAAACTTTATAGTATTATCGTTCATAAAATTGCTTATAATTAATGATATACACCATATAGCAGATTATATCAATAAATAGCAGATTAATCAAGTGGTCTCTGTTTAATATATAATAACTTAGTTTGAAACAATTACTATTTATACAAATATTAGCAAAAAAAATAGCATTACTGAATAATATTTTTGCTTACTCCTTATCCGGTCTTGAAACTTTTAGATACCAAAGAATAAGGCTTAACCTTATTCTCGTCTTACTGCGAGCTACTCGAGTTAAGTACCGCCCCCATATAACAATATTATAAGGAAAATTTTGAAGATTTTTCAATACTAGACTTTAGGCATTCGAGTCAATACTTTATTTTTTTAATCTTAAGTTTTTAGAATTTTTTGAGCTAATAACTGATTTTCTGGTTTGTGCTTCAATATTTTTACGAGCATCTCCAGCTATTTTTCCTCCACGCTCAGCAATATTTTTATTTTTATCTATGTTGTTTGGTTTTAATACCTTGCTTAATTCTGTAGTTGATGTTTCTGCTAATATATTCAAAGCTAATTCCAAGCTAGTCATATTATCTCGTAAACCCTCCTTCTTCAAACCTTTAAATTTCTTATATTCTTTAATCGTTTTCCCGGCCCACTCTTTGGTCATAATATTTGTTAAAATAGCAAACTCTGAACCCTCTTTGACTCCGGATCTTTTCCATTCATCAGTAAGCTCTTTGCGAAACTGAATTGACTGTAGTCTGGTATTAATCCATTCTTCACTATAACCCAAACTCCTATAAGAAATCATAGCTCTGTCTATAGATAATTCTGGGTCTTGAGATTCATTAACTCGATCATTACCAACTTCAGCTAGCCACAATTTAAAAGGTTCGGCCTTGGGAGATGGTATTGACTGAATTAAACGAAAAACAGTTTTTGTGCTAGCGACATCTGTTTCTCTCATTTTTCCATCTAGAGCTAATAATTTCAACCGGTGACATTTTGTCACCACTTGAGAGCCTTCATTTTTAAGCCTTTCTGCTAACTTATTCCAATATTTTCTTGCTGTTTGATAATTGGACTGATTGGTTAATATTTTAACGACATCAATAACAGAAAAAAACCATTCTTCTAGATTCTCATCCCAAATAGCTCGAACTTTTTGTTTTTGAAATAATTTTATTTTATTTTTCATAATATAAGCATAGCATAATTAACATTATATTTCTATAACTTTATTATAAATTGAGGATAAATTTTAGATAAAGTACTTTAAAAGACGCCTTTTGGCGCCTTTTATCGTTCGCGGAGGGTAGGAGATTCGAACTCCTGAAACCGGTTAAGGTTTACTCGCTTTCCAAGCGAGCGCACTAGACCACTATGCGAACCCTCCTAATATTCTAGATGTCTATTAATAATAGTTTTTAGACCATCTCTTTCTTTGTTCTCATTATCAACATAGTTTTCAAAAGGTCTAGCTCCGCCAATCTTCTCTGAGCCAATAAATATAGTTGGAGAACCAAAAACTTCAAAAGACTCAGCCTCTATTACCATGCCTTCTAATTCTTTTAACTTATTCTCGTCTTTCAAGCAATTATTAATCTGGCCCATATCAAGACCTAACTCTTCTATATATAAATCAAAATTTTCTTTTGAAATACTGTTTTCTTCTGCTTTGGATATTAAAAGATTTCTAGCTTCGAAAAATTTATCTTGTTCACCAGCACAAAGAGTGAAAAGGTTAGAATCAATAGAAAAAGGAAAAGACTTGTTAGCATAAGGTCTGAAAGCTATTTTAACTTGCCTAGGAAAAGTATCTCTTATTAACTCTATTGTCTTGTTTAAGTCTGCAGAAAAATAATTTGAAACATCTTCATAAATAATCATACTAACTTTTGCCTTTTTTTCTCCCAAAACATAATCACTTTCATCTACTCCCCTAATATTTTCTGAAATAAAATTACCAGAACTAATCACAGCCTGAATGTCTTCAGCTATTAAACTGTTTTCTTTTTTATTTTTTTTAAAAAATACAATAGTTAATGATATTATTAAAAAAATAATCAAAACAACAATCAGTAAATATTTCTTATTTCTCATCATTAAAGACATCATAATTTTATTATTATAAATTAGGTAAATTTTTATTAAAATCTGTTTTTTCTTGAAACAATCTAGCAGCTCTTAAAACTAAATCTTCTCTAAATTTGTTAGCAATAATCTGCATACCAAAAGGCAAATTATCAACAAGACCAACAGGAATAGATGCGGCTGGTAGTCCAGCAAATGAAGGCGCTGTGACAAATATATCCTCCAAATACATCTGAACTGGATCATTAACTTTTTCACCTATCTTAAAAGCTGTTTTTGGACTGGTTGGTGTTAGAATTATATCACAATCAGAAAAAATTTCATCAAATTCTTTTATTATTAAATCCTTAACTGCCATAGCCTTTTTATAATAAGCGTCAAAATATCCAGCAGACAAAGCATAGGTCCCAAGCATTATTCTTCTCTTGGCCTCACTGCCAAATGACATACCCCTGTTATTAGAATATATTTCGGCTAAATTTTCAACAGAGCACCCCTTAGCTTTATAGTCACAAGAAAATCCATATCTTATGCCGTCCAAACGAGCCAAGTTGGAGCTTATCTCTGAGGGGGTTATTATATAGTATGCTGGGACAGCATATTTATTATATTCAAAAGAAACTTCTTTTATTTCAGCCCCATTTTTTCTAAATATATCGATAGCGTTAAGAATAGCATTTCTATATTTATCCTCAAGGGAATTTATAAATTCTGGCACAATAGCTATTTTAATTTTACCCAAGTCTTTTTTACTCTCTTTTAAATAATCAACGACCACTTCCTTACTTGAACTTAGATCATTTTCATCAAAGCCAGATATACAATTCAAAACTATAGCTAAATCTTCTGCGTTTTTAGCAATAGGTCCAATTACGTCAGTTGATGATGTCATTGAAATTAACCCATAACGAGAGACTCTTGAATAACTAGGCTTTAAACCATTTACACCACAAAAGCTTGATGGTTGCCTTATAGATCCCCCAGTATCACTACCTAAAGCAAAAACGCAAAGTCCAGCTGAAACGGCTGCTGCGGAACCACCTGAGCTACCGCCAGGAACCCTATCTAAGTCCCATGGATTTTTAGTTGTAAAAAATGCTGAATTTTCAGTTGAAGCTCCATGAGCGAATTCATCCATGTTTGTTTTTCCTAGTAATACAGCCCCTGCATTTCTTAGTCTAGTTATGATGGTAGCGTTATATGGGGCGATATAGTTCTCTAACATTTTAGAAGCAGCTGTGGTTTTCTTACCTTTAGTTAAAATATTATCTTTTACTAAATAAGGTATTCCTAGTAGAAGTCCTTTTTCACCAGAAGCTATCCTCTTGTCAGCATCCTTAGCTTCTGCCAGCGCCTCCTTCTCAAAAACACTAATACAAGCGTTTATTTGAGGATCTATTTTCTTTATTTGCTTCAAAAAAAACTTACACAACTCCAAAGAGCTTACCTCTTTGTTTTGTAATTTTTTTGAAATATCTTCTATTGTTAGTTTGCTGAAATTCATTATAGTACTCTTTTAACTTTTATTTGATCTTCCTCGCTATCAAAAGCTTGATTAATAGAGGCAATTCTTTCATCTTCGGGACAAGGAATAAATTCATCCTCTCTCAATTGATTTTTAACTTTACCCTCTATCCCTAAAATATCAGAAGATGATATATTAAGCTTGTTTAAATGGTTAATAAAGTCCAAAATAGAAGAAAACTGAGATTGATACATCTCCATTTCATCATCACTAAGTTTTAACCTAGAT
>Ga0265293_10010569_pt1 | contig 12854 bp, 15 predicted proteins | sample Munlanlewell138R_FD_192505 | JGI IMG/M metagenome (GOLD analysis project Ga0265293, IMG submission 192505) | Leachate microbial communities from a municipal landfill in Southern Ontario, Canada - Leachate well 138R | ecosystem: Engineered > Solid waste > Landfill > Unclassified | place: Canada... | reverse complement strand
GTACTACGGGGATTGGGCCGGTGCAAATGGCGAGGGCGCGATCCGGCTGTTTCTCGGGTTCTGGGTTGTGTTGCTGGCCCTGGCGTATGTGCCATCCAGGTATTTGCAATGGGGGGTCATGGGTACTGCCGCTGCCGGGGTGCTGTCGGCCGGGGTGGTCTTGTCGTTGACCCTGCCCGATTTTGTGCGTCCGGCCACGCCGGGTCACAATGCGGTCACTTACGGTAATTACATGGCCTACATGGCTGTTGTGGCGGCATTTTCGTTGGGGTGGCAGCAAACGCAGTGGCCGCGTGCCGAGCGTGTGCTTAAAGCCTTGGCGGCAGCGGTTTCGTTGGCCGGTTTTGTATTGACGCAGACCCGTTCGGGTTGGGTTGCCATGCCGGTATTTGTGCTGCTGGCCGCGGCGCTGTTTGTTGGCTGGCAGCAGTGGCGCCGGGCGCTTGTCGCGGCATTGGTAATGCTGGCCGCATTGGTGGCTGTTTTTGCCAGCAGCGACATTATGCGCGACAGGGCGGTGCTGGCGTATGACGAAGTAATAAGCTGTCGCGATAGTGGCTACACCGAGAATTCGTCAGTGTGTATCCGCTTGCAGCTGTATCGTGCGTCAGTCGATATGTTTGTCCAGCACCCGTTGACGGGTTTGGGCGATGGCAGCCGCTTTCATGAAACCATGGTTACCGATTCACACCCCAAGGGGCTGGTGGGTGATTTTGTCATTGGCATTGATGATTATTTTGGCGAGCCGCACAACGACTTGCTGTTCATGCTGGCCTCGTTTGGTCTGCCTGGCTTTATGGGGTTATTGCTGGCTTACCTGGCGCCATGCGGGTATTTTTTGAAACGCCTGAGCCATACGGTACCGCAGCCTGCACGGGTGGCAGCGGCCATGGGGTTGGCCCTGTGCCTTGGGTTTCTGGTGTTCGGTTTTACCGAAACCATGTTCCGGCGCATGCATACATTAAGTTTTTACGCCGTTTTTGTGGCCGTATTTTTAAGCCTGTCGGACCCGCGTCGGTATGCTGTTGCAAAGGCTTGATGCGAAACCTGCCTATGCCGGCAGCGGCGGGCCGGTTTGCTGTTGCAGCGGCTTAACGTGAAACCTGCCCTGGCTGCCGGGGGCCGGTTTGGCGGGCCAGTGTTTTTACAAAAAACGGTTTGATGAACAGGTCATCTTTAACCCTGTGCAGTTTCTGGCCAATGGTCTTTTTCTTTTTGGGCCGGGCGACCCGGTTGGCCGATAGGGTCGATTGCTGCGCTTCTTCGGCTTCCCACAGGGCGTTGGGGCTTAGCGCCCATAATGTTAGCAGGCCCAGTTCTTCAAACCGGTTCCAGAAGTCGGCCACGGCCCAGACCGGGTAAAGTGCCTGCGCCAGGTTTCTGGCGGCCGCCCGGGTAATGAAATACCCGCCCGTCAGCCAGACGCCACCGTGGGGTTTGATGATCTCGCGGCCGGTGTCCCCCACCGGTTTGGCGGTGGCCTTGTAACCACGACGTACATGGGTAAGCTGCACCATGACTGCCTGTTCGGGGCTGAACAGCCGGGCCAGGCCGCTTTCGGCGTCAGTGTTCAGCAAAGCGGCGAAGTCGTCGCTAAGGCACACGTCGTCTTCAAGAATAACCGCGTAGGGCAGGTTGTTTTCGACCATGGCGCGATACAGGAAGATATGGCTGAGCGATGTGCCGATTTCGCCCCGGCTAAGCGGCCCGTATTCGCGCGCGGCCTTTTGCCGGTCGACATGGCGTTCAAGCTCGTTGTCGTCCATGATGCGCCCGTCTACCGCCTTGAAAAACTCTGCCTGTATGCCGCGTTCTGCAAGGCGCTGCTGCATGCTGGTGCGGCGCGCGGTGTCTGTGGCAAGGTTGACGACGTAACAAGGAAGCTGGTTGTGCATGGCGTTATGGACGGAGGTCGGGGCGAAAGGTAGTATAGCGGCCGTTACGGCTTTTGCTATGATGGCAGACGCTGTTTAATTACCGAGATTTCCGCTATGCACACCGACGCCCCTGCCGATGACCTGGTCTGGACCGATGCTTTTCTGGTGGGTTACGAACCCATGGACGAAACCCACCGCGAGTTTGTTGAAATTACCAGCGCCTTGCTTAAAGCCGATGACGCTGATTTGCTGGCGCATCTGAAAGCCCTTATACAGCACAGCGAACGCCATTTCTCGCAGGAAGAGCACTACATGAATACCACGGCCTTTCCTGCCCGCGACTGCCACACCAAAGAGCATAATGCCGTGCTGGGTTCCATGCGGGAAGTAGCCGATTATCTTGAAAAAGGCGGCAACCCGGCCGAAGCCAGGCGGTTGGCCGTTGAGCTGTCACGCTGGTTTCCGGGGCATACCGATTACCTTGATGCGTCGCTGGCCCAGTGGGTGGCCAAGAAACAGCTGGGGGCGGTACCTATTGTGGTGCGTCGCGGTGTGGCCAACCATCAGGCCGATTAAGCGCGATACTGCACAGGCGGTTCGGTAGCTGTGCCGCCCTTGATGGCTGCTGTCTGCAGGCAGGCCGGTGGTGGCCTTTAAAACAAGGTGACGTGGCCGGGCTTGATTAACTGGATCCAGCGGTCGCGCAGCATGTCGAGGTAGGTTTCCGGCGCAAGCGAGCCCGGGTAGTAGGCCAGTGCCCAGGCGTCATTGACGGTAACCAAAGCGGTTTTGCCGTTTTCAAGCACCCCGATGTCAAGCGCGTAGGCTATCGGGGCATCGAAGGCCAGGTCGTTGATCATTAGCCTGACCGCATTGATTTCGGGTTCGGGTGCTGAGTCAAGCCCCTTGTCGTAGCGTGCAGCCCCTTTGATCATGCCACGATGAATATAAAACCGCCATTCGCTTTGCCACGAGATGGGTGACGCTACCCACACCGGGAATTCGCGCGGCAGCTTGCGGATCAGTTCAAGATCGTTGCGGGATTGCAGGGCGCTGGTTGGCGCGTCGGCGTGTTCGCTGGTAAGTTGGTCAATAAGCTTGACCTCTTCCATGCTGTAAACCCCGCCCTTGAATGTTTTGGTGGAAATGGCCGGCTTGATGAACCATTCGCCAGTGGCGGGCAAGTCACCCTTGCGCCTTGGGGTAATTTCACGGTGCAGCCACTTTTGCAGGCGCTTGGGGTAGTTAAGTGCCGCCGGCAGCTTGATGCCAACCAGGCCCATTGCCTTGCGCAGGAAATCAACAGACCCAACCGGCGTGGCCCCTTGCTTCAGGGCAGAGGTGGACGTGTGTAATTGTTCGAGGCTGACACTTGAGTGCGGCCAGTTGCGCGTCATGCAGGTGGATATGCACGTCATGACCTCGACGGAGCTGGGGTGATTAGGGGTAGCCTGAACGAGGTATTGGCGCAGCATGATTGGTTAAGGGGCAAGGGGTGAATAAAGCAAACCGAGTTTACCGTGAAAATTCGTAACAGAGATACGGGCCTCCTGACCGACCCGTTTCGTGTGTCAGCAAACCGTTCATTATGTCCTGCTTGCGGTTTTGAAACAAGCTTGTAACCGCCAGGCGATGTTTTGCCCGATTCCGGTCGGGTAAGGCGCTACCTTTTTTGGGTGTCCTTTGGTATGGTTACAGGCGCCGGAACGCGACAACACGGTCGCGTTGACACGATAACAAGAAAGAAGGGAAGGGGATGCAAACTCGCAAGGCAATTGATACCAGTGCTGTCAGCATCATGACGGTGCTGTGCATGATCTGGGCGTTTCAGCAAATTGCCATCAAGGCTGCTGCCCCCGATATTGCGCCAATTTTGCAAATTGCGATGCGCTCTGGCATTGCCATTGTGCTGGTCGGGCTGCTGATGCTGTGGCAGCGTGTGCCGGTGTCTTTTTCCGATGGTGGCTGGCGCCCCGGCTTGCTGGTGGGTTTTCTGTTTGCCCTTGAGTTTTTGCTGATGGGCGAGGGGCTGCGCTACACCACGGCGTCGCACATGACCGTGTTCTTGTATACGGCCCCGTTTTTTGCGGCCATCGGGTTGCACTGGCGCCTGCCCGAAGAGCGGCTGGCACCGGCACAGTGGTTCGGTATTCTGGTGGCGTTTATTGGCGTTGCCGTAGCGTTCTTCGGGCCTGATGGCAGTGGTAATCCGCGTCAGGCCGCCGATATGTTGTGGGGTGACTTTCTGGGGCTGCTGGCGGGGGCGGGTTGGGGGGCAACCACGGTGGTGATCCGGTGTTCGAAGCTGTCGAATACACCGGCCACCATTACCCTGATGTACCAGTTGGTGGGGGCTTTTGTGCTGCTGCTGGCGGCGTCATTCGCACTGGGCCAGGCCAGCGTGAACCCGACCCCGGTGGCCATTGGCAGCGTGCTGTTTCAGGGGGTTGTGGTGTCGTTTGTTACTTTCCTGACCTGGTTCTGGCTACTGCGCAAATACCTGGCGTCACGACTGGGGGTGTTTTCGTTCATGACCCCGATGTTCGCCATTGTGTTCGGGGTGTGGCTGCTTGACGAACCCCTTGACACCAGTTTCCTGGTGGGGGCGGTATTGGTTGCGGTTGGTATTGTGCTGGTCAGCGGGTATGGCTGGTTCGTGCAACTAAAGGCACGCCGCCAGCTACGGTGATTAACACCAGGAATGACGCGACGGGTACGGGCAGATGCAACCGCTGCGGTGATTAACACCAGGAATGACACGACGGGTACGGGCAGATGCAATGGCTGGTGTTGCATCTGCCGATGTTCAACAAGCCAGCGTTTAACCTGCTGTTTCTGTTTCGTCGGCCTCGGCCTGTAACGGCTTCAAACGGCTGGCCACCAGAAGCCCTACTTCGAACAGCAGGCACAGCGGCACCGCCAGCATGAACTGGCTGATGACGTCGGGTGGTGTCACAACGGCAGCAATAATAAACGCACCGACAATGACATAGCCGCGCCCGCTGCGTAATTTTTCGACGGTAGTCATGCCGGTTTTAACCAGCAGCACTACGGCGATGGGCACTTCAAACGTAATGCCAAAGGCCAGGAACATGGTAATGACGAAGCTGACATACGCTTCGATGTCGGGTGCCGGGGTAATAGACTGTGGCGCGAAGCCGGCGATAAATTCAAATACTGTCTTGAATACGACAAAGTAGCAAAATGCCATGCCCAGCAAGAACAAAATGGTGCTGGACAAGATAAGCGGCAGGGCCAGACGTTGTTCGTGCCGGTATAAACCGGGGGCAATGAAGGCCCAGGCCTGGTAAAGCACCACCGGCAACGACAGCACGAAGGCGGCCAGCAGGGTTACCTTGATGGGCACCATGAACGGCGTAATGACGCCGGTGGCGATCATGGTGGTGCCGGTGGGCAACGAGGCCAGCATGGGGGCGGCCAATACGTCGTAAATGGCTGATGACCCTGGGTACAGGAACAGCACTACAAAAATGACCAGTATGGCGCCAACGGCGCGGATCAGGCGGTTTCGAAGTTCGATCAGGTGCGAAACAAAGGTATCGGTGCTGCTTTCTTCGGTGGTCACGGCGATGTTCCGGGAGTGCGTGTAGACGAGGGTGCCGCAGGTTCGCTGGTGGTTGTTACCGCTTCAGCCGGTGTTTCTTTACCGGTTGCAGCGCCTTCGTTTTCAAAGTCAACCATAGAGGCCTGCAGCGATTTGCCGGCGTTTTCTACGGCCTTTTGCGCTTCGAGCATAGGGTTGGCGATGGTTTTCGAGGCATCGTCAAGGGAAGCCTGTACCGAGCTTTTTGCCTCGTCAAACTGGTTTTTAAGGTTGTTCAGGTCGCCTGCATCCATTTCGCGCTTGATGTCGGTTTTGACATCGTTCACGTAGCGTTGGGCGCGGCCCAGAAGGTGGCCCAGGGTACGGGCCACCTTTGGCAGGCGTTCGGGGCCGATGACGACCAGGGCAATCATGCCGATAATCATCAATTCGGTGAAGCTGATATCAAACATGACGGTTAACCGTTAGGGGTAAATGCAACACAGCCCTGCCGGTCAGGCATCTTTTTTTTCTTTGGCCTGAACGTCGATGGTGCTGTCATCCTGGACTTTCTGGGTGACGGCTTCTTGCTTGTCGTCGGTAGCTGTGGCGTCAGCCATGCCTTTTTTGAACCCTTTGACGGCGCCGCCCAGGTCTTCACCCATGTTGCGCAGTTTTTTGGTGCCAAAAACCAGTGCAACAATGACCAGAACAATAAGCCAGTGCCAGATGCTGAAGGTACCCATGATGTGATCTCCGTGCAGCAGATAATGCTGCGAATAAGTGTTTTATGGTGTGTTTGACGGGCATGTTGAGGCGCCCGGAATTTTAAATATATATTGCCGACAGTTTACTGTGTTGTGGGGGCATCGGGGTGGCGCGGGGTAACGCGTTTTTTGTGCCGATACCATTCAGCGGTGCCGGCACAACAAGGCCATGCAGGCGGTTATGCCTACGCTGCCGGTGCAACGCGCTTGTCCCAGGGGCGTGGCCCGCCAATAATGTGAAAGTGCAGGTGCCCGACTTCCTGGCCACCGTCGGTGCCGCTGTTGGCAACCACCCGGAAGCCGCCATCGGGGCCTGGGCGACAGCCGTTTTCAGCGGCAAGTTCCGGAATAAGCGACATCATGCGCCCCAGCCAGCCGGCATCGGCCTCGGTGATGTCTTGCATCGAGGTAACGTGGTGCTTGGGGATGACCAGCAGGTGTACCGGCGCTGCGGGGTTGATGTCGTGGAAAACCAGAATTTCGTCGTTTTCAAAGACTTTTCGGCACGGGATTTCACCGCTGACGATTTTGCAGAACAGGCATTGGGTCATGGCAGATACGGGACGCTACAAAAACAGGGTTGAAACAGGAGGCCGGGCAAGGGCCGCCCGGCACAGCAATACAGTGTATACGACCGTTTCAATTTAAGCAGCTAGGGTATGCCTTAGGATTGGCAGCGTATGTGCCGGCGCTGTCGCGCAAGTGGATCGGGTGCACGCTTTTTCAGTGAACCCGTGAGCAGTTCGCGATGCCATAATGCCTGGGGGGCCTTAGGGCGCCCGGGACGCTTTTTCGGCAATGCCCGATGTGCCTTCGCGGCGGGCCAGTTCGTTCAGGATATCTTCCGGGCGAATGCCAAAGTGGGCCAGCGCTACCAGGCTGTGAAACCAGAGGTCGGCGGTTTCATAGATGATTTTCTCGCGCGATTCGTCTTTGGCGGCCATGACCAGTTCAGTGGCTTCTTCACCGATTTTCTTCAGGAAGGCATCCGGGCCTTTGGCCAGCAGGCGTGCGCTGTACGACGATTGCGGGTCGCCGCCGTTTTTGGGCAGGCGGCTTTCCAGGGTGTCGGCCAGGCGGGCCAGGATTTCATTGGCGTTTGTCATCAGTTTACGCGGGAAGTCCCGGCTTTCAGGCCGGGGTGGTTGACGGTGGTTCCGGTCGGTGCGCCGTGCGCGGCCGGTTTCCCGGCGGCGTCGGCCCCTTTGTTCTTTGTTACTTGTATATGTGCTCGGGGTCTTTCAGTACGGGTTCGACGCTGTTCCAGACAGCATCGTCGCGGCCTGGGTTGCTTTTGCCAACGGGTTGGCCGGCGGTGTCGTCGAGCCGCCGGTAGAAGCAACTTTCGCGCCCGGTGTGGCAGGCAATGCCGCCTTCTTGCTTGACCTTCAGCAAAATGACGTCGGCATCGCAGTCAAGACGGATTTCACGCAGGTGTTGAACGTGTCCCGATTCTTCGCCCTTGCGCCACAGGCGTGAACGCGAACGCGACCAATAGACGGCGCGCCCGGTGGCAACGGTTTCGGCCAGTGCGTCGGCGTTCATCCAGGCCACCATCAGGATCGTGCCGGTATCGGCGTCCTGGGCGATGGCGGGAATCAGGCCTTGGTCGTCAAATTTGACGTCGGTAATCCAGGGGGGCATATGCTGAGGTCTTTTAATGTTGCTCCAGCCCTTACAGCCGAACCGGAATGCCGTGTTTTGCCATCAGTTCCTTGGCTTCGCGCACGGTATGGTCGCCGAAGTGGAAAATGCTGGCAGCAAGCACGGCGCTGGCACGGCCTTCGCTGACACCGTCAACCAGGTGCTGCAGGTTGCCAACGCCGCCCGAGGCGATAACGGGCACGGGCACCGCGTCGGATACGGCCCGGGTCAGTTCAAGGTCGAAGCCCGATTTGGTGCCGTCGCGATCCATGCTGGTCAGCAAGATTTCACCGGCGCCGTAGGCGGCCATTTTTTCGGCCCAGTGCACGGCGTCAATGCCGGTGGCCTTGCGCCCGCCATGGGTGAAGATTTCCCAGCGCGGTGTTTCGCCTTCGGCGCTGACGCGGCGGGCATCAATGGCCACCACAATGCACTGCGAGCCGTGGTAGTTGGCCGCTTCGCGCACCAGTTCCGGGTTGCTGACGGCGGCGCTGTTGATGGACACCTTGTCGGCACCGGCGTTAAGCAGGCGCTGGATGTCGGCCACCTGGCGCACGCCGCCACCCACGGTTAGCGGGATGAAGACCTGCGAGGCCACGGCTTCGATGATGGGCAGGATGAGGTCGCGGTTGTCACTGGTGGCGGTGATGTCAAGGAACGTCAGTTCGTCGGCACCTTGCTCGTTGTAGCGACGGGCGATTTCAACCGGGTCACCGGCATCAACCAGCCCGACAAAATTCACGCCTTTGACCACGCGCCCGGCGGTGACGTCGAGACACGGGATGATGCGTCGTGTCAGGCCTGTGTCGGCAATGGCGGTAGCCGTGGGGTCGGTGGCTCCGGGCGTGCCCGCAAGCCCGGGCGCCCCGCGAGCGGCTGAACCTGATGAGGAGGTCATTCTGTCTCGCCGTTCAGTTCGTCGGCCATGGCCTGGGCTTCGGCAAAGTCGAGTGTGCCTTCATAAATGCTGCGACCCAGAATGGCACCCTGAACCCCGTCTTCTTCGACGGCGCACAAGGCCTCGATATCGCGCAGGTCGGTGACACCGCCCGACGCAATGATGGGGATATTGACGGCCTGGGCCAGCTTCACCGTGGCGTCGATGTTGACACCTGACAGCATGCCGTCACGGCCGATGTCGGTGTAAATGATGGCTTCGCAACCGTAGTCTTCGAATTTGCGGGCAATGTCGTACACGTCGTGGCGGGTGAGCTTGCTCCAGCCATCGGTGGCCACCTTACCGTCGCGGGCGTCGAGGCCGACGATGATGTTGCCCGGGAAGGCGCTGCAGGCGTCGCGCAGGAAACCTGGATCTTTGACCGCGGCAGTGCCGATAATCACGTACGAAATGCCGATGTCAAGGTAGCTTTCGATGGTGTTCAGGTCGCGGATGCCCCCGCCGATCTGCACGGGGATTTCGTCATCCATGGCGCGCAAGATGGACTTGATGGCGGCCAGGTTCTTCGGGGTACCGGCGACAGCACCGTTCAGGTCAACCAGGTGAAGGCGCCGTGCGCCCTGGTCGAGCCACTCTGTGGCCATGGCGGCGGGGTCTTCCGAGAAGATGGTGGCGTCGGCAAGATCGCCCTGGCGCAAGCGTACGCACTGTCCGTCTTTAAGGTCGATAGCGGGGATGAGAAGCATGATCTGGGTCAGTCAAACGAAAGAAAGGGTGGAAAGTTGGCGTAACCGCTTAGGGGTTCCAGTCGACAAAATTGCGATACAGGCGCAAGCCCGGATCGGCGCTTTTTTCGGGGTGAAACTGCACAGCAAAAATATTATCGGCAGCGACCGCGCAGGTAAAGGTCAGGCCGTAGTGTGTTTGCCCTACGGTAAGTGACGGGTCTGCCGGTACGGCATAGTAACTGTGTACGAAATAAAAGTGCGTGCCATCGTCGATGCCGTTCCAGAGCGGGTGCGCCTGGGTTTGCTGCACCCGGTTCCAGCCCATGTGCGGCACTTTCAGCAATTCGTGGGCCTCGTCGCCGTGCTGGCGTGAGGACGCAAATTGCGGCCCCTGGAATTTCTTGACTTCGCCGGGGAACAGGCCCAGGCAGGGGGTGTGGCCTTCTTCGCTGGTGGAAAACAGCATTTGCTCGCCTACGCAAACACCCAGCAGGGGTTTGGTGCGGGCGGCCTGCAAGACGGCGTCGCGCAGCCCGGATTCGTTCAGGGTACGCATGCAGTCGGGCATGGCGCCCTGGCCGGGGAAGACAACGCGTGAGGCGGCGGAAATTTCAGAGGCACTGCGGCAGATGCGCACATCGGCGTCGGGGGCAGCGGCTTGCAGGGCACGGGCAACCGAGTGGAAGTTGCCCATGCCGTAGTCAACAATGGCGATGGTGTTCACGATGCTTACAGTACGCCTTTGGTTGAGGCCACGACGCCGCTGGCGCGCGGGTCAATTTCGGTGGCCATGCGCAGGGCGCGGCCAAAGGCCTTGAAAACTGTTTCGCACTGGTGGTGCGAGTTGCTGCCACGCAGGTTGTCAATGTGCAAGGTGACCAGGGCGTGGTTGACGAAGCCCTGGAAGAACTCTTGCGTCAGGTCGACGTCGAAGTGGCCAATGTGCGAGCGGGTGAAGGGCACGTTGAACTCAAGCCCGGGACGACCGGAAAAATCAACCACCACGCGCGTCAGGGCTTCATCGAGCGGCACATACGAGTGGCCGTAACGACGCAGGCCTTTTTTGTCGCCAACCGCAGCGGCAAAGGCCTGGCCCAGGGCAATGCCGACGTCTTCGACGCTGTGGTGGTCGTCGATGTGGGTATCACCATCGCAATGGATATCGAGATCGATCAGGCCGTGACGCGCGATCTGATCGAGCATGTGGTCGAGAAAAGGCACACCGGTATTGAGACTTTGGCGACCGGTGCCGTCAAGGTTGATGGCCACGCGGATGCGGGTCTCGTTGGTATTGCGGGTAATTTCGGCGGTACGCATAGTATTCTGTATAAAGCGGGGCCAGAGCCCCTGGCTACGTTCAGGAGTCGGTGTTCAACCGGTATTCGGCGCTAAGGGCGTGGGCTTGCAGGCCCTCGCCATAGGCCAGGTTGGCAGCAATTTTGCCCAGGGTCTGTGCGCCATCGCGCGATACCTGGATAAGGCTGCTGCGTTTCTGGAAATCATACACCCCCAGGGGCGATGAGAAGCGCGCCGTGCGCGAGGTGGGCAGGACATGGTTGGGCCCGGCGCAATAGTCACCCAGCGATTCAGAACTGTAACGCCCCATGAAAATGGCACCGGCGTGACGGATTTTTTCGGCAACCGCTGCAGCGTTTTCGGTGGAGATTTCAAGGTGCTCGGGGGCGATGTCGTTGGCAATGGCGCAGGCTTCGTCCAGGTCTTTGACGTGAATAAGGGCGCCACGGTTGGCAAGGCTGGTACGAATGATGTCGGCGCGCGGCATGCCGGGCAAAAGCCGGTTGATTTCGGCTTCGACCTGGTCAAGGTAGGCTGCATCGGGGCACAGCAAAATGGACTGCGCCAGTTCGTCGTGCTCGGCTTGCGAGAACAAGTCCATGGCGACCCAGTCGGCCGGTGTGGTGCCGTCGGCGATGATCAGGATTTCGCTGGGGCCGGCAATCATGTCGATGCCGACTGTGCCAAACACACGGCGCTTGGCCGCAGCCACATAGGCGTTGCCGGGGCCAACGATTTTGTCGACCGGTTTGATGGTTTCGGTGCCGTAGGCCAGTGCACCAACGGCCTGGGCACCGCCAATGGCCCAGGCGCGGTCGACGCCGGCAATGGCGGCCGCAGCCAGCACGATGGGGTTGCGCACCCCGTTAGGGGTGGGCGTGACCATGACCACTTCGGCCACACCGGCCACCTTGGCCGGGATGGCGTTCATCAGGACCGATGAAGGGTAGGCGGCTTTGCCGCCGGGCACATACAGGCCCACGCGGTCGAGGGGCGTGATTTTTTGACCCAGCACGGTACCGTCGGGTTCGGTGTAGGACCAGCTTTGGGCACGCTGGTGTTCGTGGTAGGCACGTACCCGTGCGGCCGCCGCTTCCAGCGATGCACGCTGCTCGGCGGGCAGGCTGTCAAGGGCAGCGTGCCATTCTGACCGGGGAATTTCGAGCGCCGCGACCGAGTCGGCCTCAACCTTGTCAAAACGCCGGGTGAAGCCCAGCAGGGCCTGGTCGCCATGTTCGTGCACCTGCCGCAAGATGTCGGCGGTTGCGCTTTCGATGGTTTCGTCTTGCGAGGCATCGAAGGCCAGCAACTGGCGCAGCGTGGCTGCGAAGTTTTCTGAGGCGGAACTAAGGCGTTTGATGGACAACATGGTGACCCTGACAGCAAAGATTAAGCTAATACTATGACAAAAAAGGACAATGGGGTCAAAGCGGCGGGCGGCAGGCCGGCCCGCTGCGGCTGAAAAGCGTGGTTTATTTGCCGGCCGAGGCGTGGGCAAAGGCGTCGATAAGCGGTTGCAGCTGGGCAGCCCGGGTTTTTAGCGAGGCCTGGTTGACAATCAGGCGCGATGAAATATCAACAATATCTTCAACGGAAACCAGGTTGTTGGCCTTCAGGGTGCCGCCGGTGGAGACCAGGTCGACAATGGCGTCAGCCAGCCCCACCAGGGGTGCCAGCTCCATTGAGCCATACAGCTTGATGATGTCGACGTGAACACCCTTGCGCCCGAAGTGTTCGCGGGCAGCCTGTACATACTTGGTGGCCACACGCAGGCGTGAACCCTGGGCGACAGCAGCCTGGTAGTCGAACCCCTGGCGCACCGCCACGCAAAGGCGGCATTTGGCAATGTTCAGGTCGATGGGCTGGTACAGCCCGCCGGGGTGCTGGGCGGCATGTTCGAACAGGACGTCTTTGCCGGCGATGCCGAAGTCGGCAGCGCCGTACTGCACATAGGTCGGCACATCGGACGCTCGTACGATGATCAGGCGCAGGCCCGGGTCGCTGGTGGGCAAAATGAGTTTGCGCGATGATTCCGGGTTTTCGGAGACATGTACGCCTGCGGCTTCAAGCAGCGGCAGGGTTTCTTCAAAGATGCGGCCT
>Ga0265293_10010568_pt1 | contig 12854 bp, 14 predicted proteins | sample Munlanlewell138R_FD_192505 | JGI IMG/M metagenome (GOLD analysis project Ga0265293, IMG submission 192505) | Leachate microbial communities from a municipal landfill in Southern Ontario, Canada - Leachate well 138R | ecosystem: Engineered > Solid waste > Landfill > Unclassified | place: Canada... | reverse complement strand
ACAAAGAGAAGTGATAGTGGAATAACACTTGCTGTTACTCTGCTATCACTTCTTAAAAGTGGTAACTTTTAAAAAAAACAGGAGAATTAGAATGAAAAAAACAATGGTTTCTTTAGCGGCAGCGTCGTTAATCGCAACAACTGCAATGGCAGCTGACAAAGGTATAGACATAGTAACAACTGGTCAAGCAGTTCTTTACTATCAAACAGCACAAAACAATGGTAAAGATGCTCCAGATATGTTCAATGACCAAGCTTCAAATGCGAATGTTGGTCTTCAACTAAACCTAGATGCAGATCTTAAAAACAACTTCACTTTTGGTTCACAACTAACTTACTTAGGTTCAGCTGGTTTAGAGAAAAACTTAGTAAAAGACACTATGCAGACAACTGCAGGAAATTTAAATCTTGGTGATACTACTTCTCAAATAGCTCTAACTCAAATCTTCGTAGCTAAAAAAATTGGTAACACTACAGTAAAGATTGGTCGTCAAGAACTTCCTAAGTCACTTTCTCCATTCGCTTACTCAGAGGGTTGGAATGTATTTAAAAATACTTTTGACGCTGCTTTAGTTGTAAACACTGACATCCCAGATACTACTCTAGTTGGTGCTTATGTTTCAGGTGGAACTGGTATGGATTTACACACAACTGGTAACTTGACTCCAACATCTTCTGCAGCTAATCACACTGTTAGTGGAGCTGCTTACATGTTAACAGTTCAAAACAAGTCTATCCCTATGACTACGCTTACAGCTTCTTATTACAATGTAGCTAAAATTGATCAAAATACAACTAGTAACACTAGTTTAGAAGGTGCTAATGCAGTATGGCTAGATGCGGCAGTTGCTGGAAAAGATCTACCAATGGGACTTAAGTTTGGTCTTCAAGGTGGAACTATTATGGCTGAGTCTTCAGGCATAGCTGATACTGTAGCATTTGGTGTTAGAGCTGGTATGGCTCCAGTTGAAGGTCTTGACTTATGTTTAGCATTTACTTCAGTTGATGAAGATAAAAATAAACCACAAATAGCTATCAAAAACTTTGGTACAGGCGTTAAGTCTCCACTATATACACAAATGATCGCTAACCAAGATGCTATCGCAGTTGCTGCAGATACTTTTACTCTAAAAGCTGCATACAACACAGGTGACTACGGTACTGTTTCAGCTCAGTATGGTTATACTACAGCAGGTGACAATAACATCAACAATAAAGATGCAGCAAATGGCAAGAAAAACGATTATCAAGAGTTTGACTTAGTATATACAGTTAAAGCTGGTGGTGTTGACTATCTAGCTGCTTATGTTTTCCAATCGTTCTCGGAAAAAACTGCAAATGACAAGGACAACAACAATATCGTTCGTCTATGGGCTCGTTACAACTTCTAATAAGCACTTCGCTTAAAAGACAACAAGTCTAACAAAATTTTCCTACGCTTAAAGCGTAGGAACCCCTCAAAAAATCTCCAAACAAACTTTACAACACAAAACTCGGAACCGCGAAACACCGTGGAGAATGCCATTGGTTAGTATTCCTATTGTTCGGGGCTTCCTCGTTCCCAACTTTCCTCGTTCCCAACTTGCAGTTGGGAATGCATACTGCAATATCAACACAAATAAATATATGGATTCCCAAGCAGAGCATGGGAACTAGACAAAGACATTAAAAGCTTAAAAGATTTATGATATAATCCTTGGACTTTAAACTAAGAGAGAAACTAAATGAACATACTTAAAACACTCCTACTTACTGCCACTTTGCTACTTGTTAGCGGATGCGGAAATAAAACAGCTTTTAAACTCCAAGAACCCCTCGATAACGCAGCTTTGGTCTATATATATGCAAAAGTAAAGCTAGACTCAAGTGAAAGCTCAAACCGTGGTGAATACTCACTTCGTATAAATAACAAACCAGTTATGCAACGCATAAGAGATGGTGAATATATGGTCTTTAACCTAAAGCCACAAGCTATGACACTCTCAGCTACAAAAGCTCAGATACAAGAAGTAGTGCTAGATCTTGACTTAAAAGCTGGCGAGACTTACTACTTCAAGATAGTAGATAGTCAAGATGGAAGTGCTTATGACTTTGTAAAAGTTCAAAGTTCTGATGCAAAAACTGAGATAGCTTCAACTGGACTAGCAGGCTCATCTGAAGAGTCACCTGAGAACATTATCACAGAGTTTGTAAAGCCTTCAAAAACTGAGTCTATGGAAGTTGTAGCACCAGTTGTAGTGCCAGTAGCAGCGCAAGCAGCTCCACAAGCACAGATGCAAACAGCACCAGTCTCAAAAACAGATGAGATCATGAAAGCTTACGAGATGAAAGAAAAAGGCATACTAAGCGATGAAGAGTTTAAGACTCTAAAAACAAATATACTAGATAAGTGAAGAGATGCTAATAGATAGTTATGAAAGAGTAGTTGACTACTTAAGAGTCTCTGTAACAGAGAGATGTAACTTTAGATGTCAGTACTGTATGCCAGAGAAGCCTTTTTCATGGGTACCAAAAGAGAACTTACTTAGTTTTGAAGAGCTTTTTTTGTTTATGAAGATAGCCATAGATGAGGGTGTTAAAAAGATTCGCATAACAGGTGGAGAGCCACTTTTGCGTGAAGACTTAGATAAGTTTATAAAGATGATCTACGATTATGAGCCTACCATAGACTTAGCAATGACTACAAATGCTTATCTTTTAAAAGGAACGGCTCAAAGGCTAAAAGATGCAGGACTAAAACGCATAAATGTTAGCATCGACACGCTAAAACCAGAGATAGCTCAAAAGATAGCTCAAAAAGATGTACTCAAAAATGTACTTGAGGGAGTTGATGAAGCACTTAGAGTCGGACTAAAAGTAAAAGCTAATATGGTACCTATGAAGAGTCTTAATGCTGATGAGATTGTAGATGTACTAGAGTATTGTAAAGAGCGAAATATCAGTGTTAGGTTTATAGAGTATATGCAAAATGCTCATGCATCTAAAGAGATAGAGGGACTAAAATCTCCTGAGCTTTTAGAAATACTAAGAAGTAAATATGAATTTAGTGATGATGGCTTTGATGGCTCATCTCCATCACACTACTACACTATGAGTGATGGCTATCGGTTTGGCATCATAGAGCCTTATGGAGATGACTTTTGTAAGCAGTGTAACCGCATCAGACTAACAGCAGAGGGAAATCTCATACCGTGTTTGTATTTTGATGAGGCTATGAGTATATCTAAAGCTATAAAAGCAGGAGATATACAAGCCGCTGCTGAAGTCTTAAGAGAAGTAGTAAGAACAAAGCCAGAGAAAAATCGCTGGGGCGGGGAAGATGGCGAAATCTCATCAAGAGCTTTTTACGAGACTGGCGGATAAGGACTGGTTTTTGTAGCCTCGGAGTTCTACGAGGCTTGGAGGTTTTAATGTAGCAAAGCCTCGAACAATAGGAATGCTAACCAATGGCATTCTCCACGATGTTTCGAGGTTCCAAAAAGTAGCTCAGTTCTGAGGGAGCTTGAGGTTAAGAGGTGTCTTCTTTGGAACCTCGGAGTTCTCCGAGGCTTTAGGCTTAAATGTTGCACACTCAGAGAGTTTTAAATAGGAAATAGATGATATATCTAGTCGAACATTTTTATAGTATCCAAGGTGAGGGGCGGTATGTTGGTACGCCATCACTCTTTTTTCGCTTTGGTGCTTGTAACTTAAAGTGTGAGGGTTTTGCTTGTAGTGAAGTTGCTCCTGATGGCGTAAGAGTTGTTGGCTGTGATACTGTTTATGCGGTAAACAAAGAACATTTTTCACAGATGTGGAGTAAGATTACAAAGGCTGAGGAACTTTTAAATGTCTTAGATCTTTATGAGCTTCCACAAAGAAAAGTAGATATGGTCTTAACAGGTGGTGAGCCGCTTTTGTATGCAAACGATGAGATATTTGTAGAGTTTTTACAAGCACTTCACGCCAAAGGTCATAGGATTTGTTTTGAGACAAATGCGACTCTTGCGGTGGATTTTGAGAGGTTTGAGATATATAAAGAGTGCTCTTTTGCTATGTCTGTCAAACTGTCAAACTCAAATGAAGAGTACAAAAGAAGAGTAAAAGGCGATGTTATAAACTCTATAGCTTTAAATGCAAAAGATGCTTATTTTAAGTTTAGTGTAGATGAAGAGTCCATAGATTTAGGTCTTGAAGATGAGATTTTTAACATCACGCAGCATTCACCACATAGCGATGTTTTTTGTATGCCACTAGGCGGAGATAAAAAAACTGTAGAAGCAAATACTCCTGCGCTTGTGGAGTTTTGCAAGGCTAAGGGTTATAACTTCTCAGATAGACTTCACATAAGAATCTGGGATGAAAATAAGGGAGTATAAACTATGATAATAAGAAAAATGTTTAAGTTTGAAAATGCTCATATAGTAAGAGGTTGCTCAACTCAGAAGTGCAGAAGTTCTCTGCATGGGCACTCTTACAAAGTGGAGCTTCTTTTTGAGTCTAACTTTTTAGATAATGGTCAGATGGTTTATGACTTTGGGCTTATGAAGCAAAATATGAAAGAACTTATAGACGCTTTTGACCATGGAGTTAGCATCTGGAGTGGTGATGGAGTGGAGTATATAAAAGACATGAAAAAACACTCACAAAGATGGATAGAACTTCCAGTTTCTCCATCATGTGAGCAGTTTAGCCGTGTGTTTTTTGTGATGATAGATAGACTTTTACAACTTACAAACACAGTAAATGGCGAGAGAGAAGTAAAACTCCATAGTGTGATAGTTCATGAGACAGCAACAGGTTATGCACAAGCTTTTAGTTATGATGCATACTCAAAAGAGATGGGCTATATAGAGCTTGATAGTATAGTCTTTTCTAACGCTGTGTTAGATGACTTTAACGATAGAGAGTTGTGGGAGAGAGTAAAAAAAGGCGAGAGTTTTTTAAACCCAAAAACAGTGTGACATTTAGGAACCTCGGAGTTCTCCGAGGCCTTTAGGCTTTAATGTTACACAGTCCCGAACAAGTTCGGGGTTCCAACAAGGAGTGTAGGATTATAAAAGACTCTTTTGCTTATCGGTTGTGAAGCTAAATCTTATAGGCACAACTTTTACCTTCTCATCTTTTTTGAGCACTTCAATACTTGCATCTACCATGATATAGGAGTTACTAAGAGCTAGTGGTGATACCATTCCTGGCGCGAACTTTTTACATGGCTCAAAACTACTTCCATCAAATGTTCCTGGAACTAGAGATATTCGACCTTTTTTAAGTTTGTACTCGCTTTTCATCTTTGCATCTATGGTATTTAAATATTTTTCATTTGTACCACTTAGCGCTAAGATGATACTTTGTCCAAAAAGTTCAAAGTTTAGTGCACATGCAAGTGGATTTCCTGGTAAGTTTAAGATGAGTGTGTCGCCAATCTTGCCAAGCGCTGTTGGTTTTCCTGGCTTAATCTCTATCTTATCGAAAAAAACATTCATATCAAATGAGCTAAAAGCTTCTTTTGTAAAGTCTGCATCTCCTACACTAGCTCCACCAGAAGTGACAATCAGGTCACTCTCTAGTGCATTTGCGATATGCATTTTTAAGTCCTCTAGCGTGTCTTGTGCTGTGCCGATAAACTCAACTTCACAACCTAACTCCTCTGCACGAGCAAAAAGCGTAGGTGTGTTTGTGTTGTAGAGCTGATGGGACTCTACTTGTTCAAAGTGCATCTTAAGTTCATTACCAGACGCAAAAAGAGCGACACGAGGCTTTTTGTGTACTTTTATATGACTTATGCCTTGAGATGCTAGTAGTGTTATCTGATGGGCTTGAAGCCTTTGACCTTTTTGTAAAAGAAGACTCTCTTTTGTGATGTCTTCTCCGCAAAGTCTGATATGTTTGCTAAGAGAGAGGTTTGTAGGAAGAGTAACTCCATCTTCACACTCCTTTGTCTCTTCTTGAGGAACTATGCACTCACAGCCTTTTGGAATCCTAGCCCCTGTCATAATCTTTATAGCATAACCCGATAGTAAAAGCTCGCTAGAGTCGTCTCCTGCAAAGATAGTATGCTTTACTTTAACGCATTTTCCTGCATCGGCAATTTTTACTGCGTAACCGTCCATTGCTGAGTTGTCAAATGGGGGAAGATTGTGAGTTGCGTAAATATCTTCTGCTAAGATGAAGCCAAGAGCTTGCTCTATTGGTAAAAGTTGAATCGCTTTTATTTTTGTGTTTTTATAGATAAAGTCTAAGGCTTGAAGTATTGTAACGCTCATAAATTCCTCTTTTTCAATGGTTTTAAATTGTTTTAGTATTGTAGCATAGTATGGATTTTCAAACTATCAATAGAATTTATAGTAGAATTTCACCATGAATGAAATGTATGATATGAGTATAGTTATGCATAACTATAGTGTTTATGGGATTTTAGGTGTTATGTTGCTTAACTTTTTGATGCTAGCAAGAGCCAAAGATATAAAAGCTTATGCTAGATTTGTAACTCTTTTTATGCCAATCGGGATGACTGCTATTGGTGCAGTTATCTTTACTGGTGTGGTTATGATGGCTGCAAAGCATCTTGAGTTTAGCTTAGAAAACATTGTGATGATTGTCTTTGGAGTGCTTTTGATAGTTTTAGAAAATAGCAGGTCAAAAAAACTACAAAGATTAAATAAAAAAGATACAGACTCACTTGAGGTACATAAAAAAGATGCTTACAAGATTTTTATGATAGAGCTTTGTGCAGTTCTTAGTATCTCAATTTGGATGTGGCTTTGAAATTTATACTTTGTGAAGAAGCATCAAAAGAGATTATCAGTATCAAAGGTGAACTTCACAAGTATCTTGTAAAAGTTCGCAGACATAAGATTGGTGATGAGATAGACTTAAGAGCTAAAGATGACTTATCTATGCTTTATAGTTATAAAATCACAAAGCTTGATGCAAAGAGTTTGGAGCTTTTTCTAATTTCATCACAAAGATTTGAAGTAAAAAGCGAAAAATATCTCCATGTGGCATGGTGTGTGATAGATATAAAGTCTATAGAAAAAGTGCTTCCTATGTTAAATGAGTTAGGCGTTAGTAGAGTCTCGTTTGTTTATTGTGATAGAAGTCAAAGAAACATAAAGCTAGATTTTGCAAGGTTTGAGAGAATTTTGGAAGCTTCTGTGCAACAATGTGGGCGAAGCAGTATGATGGAGCTTGATGAGTATAAAAACATAAAAGAGTTTTTGCACAAATTTAGTGATGTTGTTGTTTTTGACTTTTGTGAAAACACTCTAGCGTCTGATGCTGATTTTGCTAGGGTGCTTGTAGGTTGTGAGGGCGGATTTTCTCAAAATGAGAGAGAGATGCTAGCATCTCAAAAGAGTTTTAGACTCAACACCCCAATGATACTCCGCTCAGAAAGTGCGGTTGTGGCTATATCCTCTAAGATTTTGTTATAAATTTTTTTGCAAAGCCATACGAGTCTCGAAACATCGTGGAGCATGCCACTCTCTGCGTGGGAACTAGTTAAGCTGAAGTCTTACTTTCAAAAGCGAGAGAAGTTAACTATATGCTAAATTAAGATAAACTTTGGTATAATTGCACTTCTAAAAATCCGCCCCCATACGGATTTAAAAAATATATAGATATTCGCACATTAACGAGTATCAAAAGGCAAAACATGAAAAAAGATCTTCACCCTAAACTAGTAGCATGTGCAGTAACTTGTGCTTGTGGAAACAGCTTTGAGACTAAAAGCGCAAATAGCGAGCTTCGTATAGATATTTGTAATGAATGTCATCCATTTTTTACAGGTTCTGAGAGAATGGTAGATACAGCTGGAAGAATTGAGAAATTTAACAAGCGTTACGCACAAAACTAAAAACTCAATGTTTTTTCCCGCCAAAGGCGTAGCTTTAGTGACTAAACACAATCTGGACTTGTTCAGATTGTGTGAGATTTAACAATGCTAACCTTAGTTCCAACCCCCATTGGAAACATTGGCGACATCTCTCTTAGAGCTATGGAAGCTCTAAGAGAGGCTGACATCCTACTTTGCGAAGATACTCGCGTTACAAAAAAACTCATCCACATCCTAAAAGAACGATACAACACTTCTTTTAAAGAGGATCAACGCTTTATCTCACTTCACTCACACAATGAAAAAAGTTTTATAGAAGAGTTAGACCTATCTTTTTTTGATAAAGAAGTAGTCTATGTAAGTGATGCTGGAATGCCAGGCATCAGTGATCCTGGGCAAATTCTTGTAAAATTTGCACAAGAAAATGGCATAGAGTATGATGTTTTACCTGGTGCAAATGCTCTTTTGACTGCATTTGTGGCAAGCGGATTTGTAGAGACTAAGCTGCTCTTTTGGGGATTTTTGCCACATAAGGGAAGTGATAGAGCGGCGTCACTTAATGGTGCTCTATTTAGTGGGTTTACAACAGTTGTTTATGAATCCCCTCACAGGCTTAAAAAACTTCTCCAAGAGATAGAAAAAGAACAACCTAGTAGGGAGCTTTTTCTAGCTAAAGAGATAAGTAAAAAATTTCAAACATATTTTCATGGAAATGCTTCTAGGTTACTTGAAGCTATAAATGACAATTTTCGAGGTGAATGGGTTGTTGTTATAAGCCCAAGCGAGAAACAAAACTCTAGTGCAATAAGTGAAAATGACATTTTAGAACTAGACCTGCCAAAAAAAGTACAAGCGAAACTCATCTGTAAAATAACACAAGAAAACACTAAATCTTGTTATGAAAGACTACTTAAACTATAAAAATATAACAAAATGACTGCATTATCACTTTTTTTTGCTAGAATGTTCACATGTTAATTTATGCAAAACAACCAATACAATACCTAATACAAAACTATCCAAACAAGATAAAAACTCTCTACTTAGCAAAAGAAGTAGATAAAAAAGAATATGCTAGTTTGATGAAGATGAACTTTGAGGTAAAACGCATTCCACCTGATGCAGCTGGAGCTATGTGCAAAAATGCAAACCATCAAGGAATCTTGGCCGAAGTCGATGAGTACGAACTACATCCTTTTAACTCTTTTTTAGACAAAGATTATATATTGGTTTTATCTGGTTTAACTGATGTTGGAAATATCGGAGCCATTGTTAGAACTGCTTATGCTATGGGCGTAGAAGGCATTGTGGCGTGTGGGATTAAAAATCTTAATCTAGCGCCAATTGTAAGAACAAGCACTGGAGCTTTGTTTGATATGCCTTTTGCGCTAGAGCATAATATTTTTGATGTTATGAATGATTTAAAAACATCTGGTTTTTGCTTGTATGGTGCTGATATGGGCGGAGTTGATATCAGAGATGTTAAGCTAAGGCAAAAAAGAGTTTTAGTCCTTGGCAACGAGGGCGAAGGCTTAAGCACAAGAGTAATCTCAAAGTTAGATGAAGTCGTAAGTATAAAAATGTCACATAAATTCGATTCTTTAAATGTTAGTGTGGCTGGAGCTATTTTAATGGATAGGATGAGAATATGAGTGATGGGCTTAAGAGACTAAGAGACATAGGTGCACAAAAAATACATGAGCAAACACATATAGCAAGACATCATGTTCAGGCGCTGCTGCACGAATCTTTTGAAGATATGACCAAAATTCAGATGCAAGGTTTTATATCTATCTTGCAAAGAGAATATAATGTAGATTTGAGCGAGTTTAAAGTTAAAGTCGAGGAGTATTATCTTCTTAATGCTCCAGAAGAAGATGATGGAGAGACTAGATTTTTTGTCTCACCCACAAGAAAGAAAAAATATACTTTCGTTTATGTCCTAATCGCTATAGCAATATTTGCAATAGCCTTGTTTTTCACCCTAGACAAAATAGCCCAAAGTAGTGAAAAAACTGATAACCATACTATAGACAATAGCGCTATACAAAATGCTCAACAAAGTATGTCTAAAAGTGATGAACTAGAAATCTTAGACAAACAAGAGATAGAAGATGACAATGCAACAGCAATAGAAGAACTCAAAAAAGAAGTAGAAGAGAAAATCGTAGAGCCTGAAGTGGTAGAAGTTGTAAAGTCTTTTAAAATCGTGCCATCATCAGAACTATGGATAGGCTATATTGACCTCTCAAACTATAAGAAATATCAAAAACTTTTCTCAGGAGAGTTGGAGTTAGACCCAAACAAAGAGTGGTTACTCTCGCTTGGTCATGGGCATGTGAAGATAGAGATAGATGGAGTTGTAAAAGAGTTTAGTGAAAGATCAAATCTTAGACTTCTATATAAAGATTCAAATATATCAAAGCTAAGTTTTACAGAGTTTAAAGAGTTAAATAGAGGACAAAAATGGTAAAAATATTTTCTACTATTTTACTTCTTAGTTTGCTCTCTTTTGCAAATGCCGCTCAAGACGATAAACTTTTAACACAAAAAATAAAAACTTTTATAAATTCTAGTACCTACGATCAAAACAAGGCATATATAGGTATCCTTTTTTCTAAAAAATCAGAGTACTTTGTAAATGATAGAGTTGATGCTGTAAAAGTTATACAAACTCTCAAAGACAATGGCCTCTTAAATCTTTTTTTTAAAAAGCCTAGTGAGCTTACTTTACGATTTAAAACTAATGGTTCTCCTCTGTTTTTTGTTAAAATTATGGGCGATACTCTTAGAAATATCGGCTATTACAGATATGTAACACAAGAGTCAAACCTAAATAACTCAGAATTTACTTGGACCATAAATCTAACATCAGAGTATGCAACAGATCCCTTAATCTTACAACAAGAGCTTAGCAAAAGCGGTTCACAAATAGTTGACATACAAAGGACTTCAGCTACTGACTGGACTTATGTTGTAGATATGAGAGGTGGACGGTTAAATGTAGAGTCGCTTCAAGATGGAGTGGAACTTAGTTTAAAGAGATCTTTGTACTCTAGATGGATAGATGTCTCACAAGTGAAGAAACTTAAAATCTCATCATCTAAAAGAAATAGTTGGTATCCATATGTTGCTTATTATGATGCTTCTTTGCATCTACTAAAGGTTGAAAAACACGATAGTAAAAGTGCAAACCTTGTATTAAATCTTAATGATAACACTCACTATATAAAGATTTCAGATATATATTCTCTAAAAAATATAAGAGATGATTTGACTTTGATGCCATTAGGCTCTAGATAGATAAAGATTATTCGCAAAGTGTAAATAATTTTGCTAGAATTACGACAATAATTAGCTTAGGAATATTTGATGTTTGATGAAATAGAATTTGACAGAATGAAGAGACTACCGAAGTATGTATTTGCTGAGGTTAATGAGCTTAAAATGGCTGAAAGAAGAGCTGGTGCTGATGTTATCGACTTTTCTATGGGGAACCCTGATGGAGACACCCCAGAACACATAAGAGAAAAACTTATAGAGTCGGCCAATAAGACTAAAACTCACGGTTATTCAACTTCAAAAGGTATCCCAAAACTTCTAGTTGCTATATCTGACTGGTACAAAACTAGATATGGATGTGATTTAGACCCAATGACAGAGTGTGTAGCAACAATGGGTTCAAAAGAGGGCTATGCACATCTTACATATGCCATAACAAATCCTGGTGATGTTGCTGTTATTCCAGATCCTACTTATCCTATACATGAGTACTCTTTTATCTTAGCAGGTGGGAATGTAGTTAAGTTTGGTATAGAGTTTGATGAAGACTATAAGCTTGATGAAGATAAGTTTTTCCAAGATTTAGACCGTGTTTTTAAAGAGAGTTCACCAAAACCAAAGTATGTCTTAGTAAACTTTCCTCACAACCCAACAACTGCCACGGTTACACAAGAGTTTTATGTGAGACTTGTAAAGATGGCAAAAGAGAAAAGATTTTATATTATCTCTGATATCGCTTATGGTGATATAACTTTTGGTGGATATAAAACTCCATCAATCATGAGTGTAGAGGGCGCAAAAGATGTAGCAGTTGAGAGTTTTACGCTTTCAAAATCTTACAATATGGCTGGCTGGAGAGTTGGTTTTTTTGTAGGAAATAAAAAACTCATAGGTGCGTTGCAAAAGATTAAGTCGTGGCTTGATTATGGAATGTTCACACCTATTCAAGTTGCAGCAACAGTAGCTCTTAATGGTGATCAGCAATGTGTTAAAGATATAACAGATAAGTATGACCATCGCCAAGATATCTTGCTTCGCGCTTTTGAGAGAGCTGGCTGGAAAATACGCAAAAATCAAGCTAGTATGTTTGTTTGGGCAGAGATTCCAGAACGGGCTCGTCATTTGGGAAGTTTAGAATTTTCAAAAAGACTTCTAAAAGAAGCCGCAGTAGCAGTAGCTCCAGGTATTGGTTTTGGTGCTTATGGCGATAACTATGTTCGTATAGCTCTTATAGAGAACGATAACAGAATTCGTCAAGCAGCAAGAAATATAAAAGAATTTTTAAAACAATTTGAAGAAGAGAAAAAGTAATAAATAACTTGAAAAGTGAATTTAAGAGCAACAAGGTTGCGAGAGCCTTGCGCTAAGCAAAACCAAGCGCGCACGACGGAGTACTCTTGGGGTATTAGCGTAGCCAAAGAAACTTGTTCCTTTGGCGTGATAAATAAAATGGGGATTCTCCCTTAAATTTATAAAATAAATTAAAGGATATGCATTTATGTTAAAAGTAGGAATAATAGGCGTTGGGACAGTTGGAACAAGCGTAGCTCAAATCTTAAAAGATAATGCTGATGTTATTTCTGCAAGAGCAGGTGTTGATATAGTTGTTAAGTGTGGAATTGTAAAAGACTTAAGTAAAGACAGAGGCTTAGATATAAAGCTAAGCGACAATGTGAATGATGTTTTAGATGATGATGAGATTGATATTGTTGTGGAACTTATGGGCGGAGTGGAAGAGGCTTTTGAAGTAGTAAAGG
>Ga0265293_10010567_pt1 | contig 12856 bp, 13 predicted proteins | sample Munlanlewell138R_FD_192505 | JGI IMG/M metagenome (GOLD analysis project Ga0265293, IMG submission 192505) | Leachate microbial communities from a municipal landfill in Southern Ontario, Canada - Leachate well 138R | ecosystem: Engineered > Solid waste > Landfill > Unclassified | place: Canada... | reverse complement strand
GTTGCTTATTGATATAACGTTCTGAGCGCCGGCAAGAAGCGGCGATAACGATGCAACATGAAAAAAGAGACCGCGTAGGCGTATTAAAATACGCTGAGCGGTCTCTTTCGAATGTTGTAAAGTTAGCGTTGCTTATTGCCGGCGCTCAGCCTACTGAGTAAGAAGGGTAAGCATAGCTCCCGCAGCAACTGCTGTTCCGATAACACCTGCAACATTGGGGCCCATTGCGTGCATCAGGATATAGCTGCCAGGGAATTCCTTGGAAACTACCTTCTGGCAGACTCTGGCTGCCATCGGGACGGCAGAAACTCCTGCGGCACCGATGATGGGGTTGATCTTTCCGCCTGATACCACTTTCATTACCTGGCCGAACAGAACTCCGCCGGCAGTACTGAAGATGAACGCGATCAGTCCGAGTGCAATGATCTTGATCGTCGCCACAGTTAGAAAGGACTCAGCGCTCATCGTTGCACCAACTGATATGCCTAGGAATATCGTCGTAGCATTGAGAACCTCGTTCTGTGCAGCAAGTGAAAGACGCTCAGTACATCCACATTCACGAAGAAGGTTGCCGAACATGAGCATTCCAACGAGCGGTACAGAAGCAGGAAGAACGAGACCGCAGGCGATCGTCGAAACGATCGGGAAGAGGATACGCTCTGTCCTTGTAACGGGGCGAAGCTGCTCCATCTTAATGGAACGGTCTTTCTTCGTTGTCAGAAGCCTGATAACGGGCGGCTGGATGAGCGGGACCAGTGACATGTAGCTGTAAGCGGCTACCGCAACTGCAGGAAGTATTCCTTTAGCAAGCTTGGCACAGAGATAAATCGCAGTAGGACCGTCTGCTCCTCCGATAATACCGATACCTGCAGCTTCCTGGATCGTGAAGCCCATGGCCATAGCTCCGAAAACGGCAAAAAATACACCTATCTGTGCGGCTGCTCCAAGCAGAAAGGTTATTGGGTTTGCAAGGAGCGGGCCAAAGTCTGTCAGTGCACCGATACCCATGAATATGATAACAGGGTAGAGTTCATGGTCGATGCCAAACTTTACAAAATAGAGGAATCCGCCAGGATCAACTATGCCTGAAAGCGGCAGGTTGACAAGCATGCATCCAAAGGCGATAGGCATTAGAAGCAAAGGTTCAAAGCCCTTTGCGATGGCGAGGTAGAGCAGTATAAACGCGACCAACAGCATTATCAGTGTTGGCAGGTTAAGGGCGACAAACCCTGACTGTTCTACAACGCCTTTTAGCGCGGTCATATATAGATCCATTTATTTTCCCTCCCTGGAAAGTGCTGCTAACGCAGACTAACCGATAACGAGGAGAGTATCGCCAGTATTGACAGAATCTCCTTCCTTACAGCCAACCTGAGTGACTGTTCCTGCCGCAGTAGCATAGATCTCATTCTCCATCTTCATTGCTTCGAGAATAAGGACCAACTGGCCGGCTGTGACAGGAGCTCCCTGCGAAACAAGGACCTTAAGGACTTTTCCGGGCATCGGGGCTTCAATTGCACCTGCTCCGCCGCCTGCTGGTGCAGGAGCTGCTGCGGGTGCAGGGGCAGGGGCTGCTGCGGGTGCAGGGGCTGCAACCGGTGCCGGTGCGGGTGCTGCTGCAGGTGCAGGTGCTGCTGCGGGTACTCCTGCTCCCATCTCTTCTACATCTACGTCGTATGCCTTACCATTTACTGTAACTCTGTACTTGCGTGCCATCAGAGAAAAACCTCCTCAAATATTTTGTAAAAGTTAGTTGTTAATCCTGAAAACCTTCAGCGTTCTGGACCCTGCCGATAAACTTCCAGCTGGAACCAGCAGGTGCTTTTACAGGAGCAAAAGACACCACTCTTGCCGCACTTCCGCACATTGCAGCTATAGCTGCTGAAATGACAGCCATAAGCTCTCCGTCATCTTCTGATGCCGGAGCAGCGACTGCCTTTGCAACGGGTGTCGAAGGTGCAGATGGCGCTGCCGGTGCACTTGCGGGTGCTTTTTTACATCCGTCGATAGCTTTGCAAACATGCTTCATAGCCATCATTGTGAACATCAATCCCATGATGACGATGAAAACGATGCTGAAGGCGATCATTGACATAACCAGGCCGCCGCCTACACCTGTAAAATGTGCAGCTATTGCACTCTCAGTCATTTAATTCTCCCCCTTAGTTAGGCAGGATGCCATGCTTGCGCTTTGGACGAAGCTCACACTTTGACTCCGTCATAATGAGAGCCTGGTAAAGAGCAGGCCTTGTCTCTTCGGGAAGGATGACCCTGTCAACGAAACCTCTTGCTGCTGCACAGTAAGGGTTAGCAAATGCCTCTTTGTACTCTTCTATCATCTGAGCTCTCATGGCTTCTTTGTCCTCTGCTGCTTCGATATCTTTACGGAAAATGATATTCGCCGCACCTTCGGCTCCCATGACTGCTATTTGTGCCTGCGGCCATGCAAGGACAACATCTGCTCCAAGGTCTTTACTGCACATGCCAAGGTATGATCCGCCATAAGCTTTGCGAAGGACTATAGTGATCTTAGGAGCTGTGGCTTCGCTGTAAGCATAGAGAAGTTTAGCGCCGTGACGTATGATCCCGCCCATTTCCTGGTTGAGACCCGGGAGATAACCAGGGACGTCTTCGAATGTAACGATAGGAATGTTGAATGCGTCGCATATACGAATGTGGCGGCTTGCCTTGTCAGATGCATCGATATCAAGGCATCCTGCCATGAACTTGGCCTGGTTGGCAATTATGCCGATAGACCTTCCGCCAACCCTGGCAAAACCTGTAACTATGTTACGGGCATACATTTCCTGAACTTCGCAGAAATCTCCGTTGTCAACGATCTTTTTGATGACATCGCGGACGTCATATCCCTTGTTGGGGTTTGTCGGGACCATCTGACGAAGAGCAGGATCCATTCTCGCAGGATCATCACCTGTTTCTATGAATGGAGGTTCTTCCATGTTGTTGCTGGGCAGATAGCTGAGCACTTTTCTTGCCTGAGCGTAGCACTCGGCTTCATCTTTCGCGAAGAAATGCGCACAACCTGAGGTACCGTTATGGGCCCTTGCTCCGCCTATCTGCTCAGAGGTAACGTCTTCGCCAGTTACGGCCTTGATTACCTGAGGACCGGTAATGTGCATAACACCGATCTTGTCGACCATAAATACAAAGTCGGTAAGCGCCGGGCTGTAAACAGCTCCGCCTGCGCATGGACCCGCTATTATGGAAAACTGGGGAATAACGCCGCTTGCCTTGACGTTCTTGAAGAATATGTTTCCATATCCGGAAAGGGCGTCAACTGCTTCCTGGATACGTGCACCGCCTGAATCGTTGATGCCAATGCAGGGAGCACCGTTGGTAAGGGCCAGATCAAGTACCTTACAGATCTTTTTCGCATGCATTTCGCCAAGGGAACCGCCCATTACTGTGAAGTCCTGGCTAAATAGATATACGATACGGCCGTCGATAGTTCCGTATCCGGTGACCACTCCGTCTCCAAGAAAAACTGTTTCCTGAAGCCCAAAGTTTACGCAGCGATGCTCAACAAACTCATCGATCTCTACGAAACTCCCGGGGTCAAGAAGTGCGTCGATCCGCTCACGTGCGGTCATCTTACCCTTCTCGTGCTGTTTGGCAATGGCCTTTGCTCCACCGCCCTGTACCGCTTTTTCCCGCTTTTCAACGAGACTCGCGCACAGTTCGTCAATTGTCTTGTCCGCCATTACTACTAACCTCCTTGATGTTCTGGAACTTTCGGTACTTTTTTAGCAAAGACTCCCGTGCTGAACATACAGCACGGGGGTCTTTCTTAACTATATATTAGCGTTCGCTCAGTTCGAGCAGAATGCCTCCTGTCGCCTTTGGATGGATGAAGGCGATCTTTGCACCGCCGGCGCCGAGGCGCGGTTTCTCATCTATCAGGCGAATTCCCTTTTCCTTAAGTTCCGCAAGTGTTGCCTCGAGGTCGTCGACCCTTATTGCCATGTGGTGGATACCTTCTCCCTTGGCTTCGATAAACTTAGCGACCGGGCTTTCTGGGCTTGTGGCTTCAAGAAGTTCAACTTCAGTATCCTTAAGGGGCAGGAATGCTGTTTTTACCTTCTGTTCAACAACTTCTTCCACTCCGTGACATTTGATGCCAAGAGTGGCTTCCCAGAGCTTGAGTGACTCATCAATGCTTTTGACTGCTATTCCGATGTGGTCGATAACTGTTGGTTTCATGATCTATGCCTCTTTCGATCTCTTCTCAGCGACTGCCTTTTCAAGCCAGGCTATTGTCTCTGTCGTTGGTGTGCCGGGACCGAATATGGCTCCGGCTCCAAATCCCAGAAGCGTGGGATAGTCTGACTCAGGAATGACTCCTCCGCCGAAAACTATGATATCACTTGCATTCTTTTCTTTGAGGAGATCAATGATCGTCTTGAAGCAATACTCGTGAGCTCCTGAAAGAATGCTGATACCTATTGCGTCTGCGTCTTCCTGAATAGCCGTGGCTACGATCTGCTCGGGAGTCTGACGAAGTCCTGTATATATTACTTCCATGCCTGCGTCCCTGAATGCTCTGGCAACGACCTTTGCGCCGCGGTCATGGCCATCAAGTCCAGGTTTCGCAACAACTACGCGAATTTTACGGTCCATCTTTTTTTCCTCCTTATCAGCTCTCTAGAGATCCTAAAGAACCACATTTTCCTTATATTCGCCAAACACTCCGCGAAGAACTCCGCAGATCTCGCCCTCTGTTGCATAGTGGCGGACCGCATCAAGGATAAGGGGCATGAGGTTGTCTTCGCCCTGGGCTCCCTTGAGTATTGCTTCGAGGCAGTCCTTGACCTTCACGTTATCGCGGTTTTCCTTCATTGCACGGAGTTTCTTTATCTGGTTGACACCTACACTTGCATCAACTTTAAGGAGTTTACGCTCAGACATGTCTTCTTCGACCTGGAACTTGTTGACGCCAACGATGATCCGGTCTCCGGATTCGATCGACTTCTGATACTGATATGCGGCATCCTGTATGTTCTTCTGGGGGTAACCTTTTTCGATGGCAGTCATCATTCCGCCCATCTCATCTATCTTGTTGATGTAATCCCAGGCGCCGTCTTCTATCTGTTTGGTGAGGGCTTCAACAGCGTAGCTGCCGGCAAGAGGATCTACCGTGTTGGTGATGCCTGATTCATAGGCAACTATCTGCTGTGTGCGGAGCGCTATACGTACCGACTTGTCTGTCGGAAGTGCAAGGGCTTCGTCAAGGCTGTTGGTGTGGAGAGATTGTGTTCCTCCGCATACGGCCGCCATTGTCTGTATGCCTACGCGAACAATGTTATTCTCCGCCTGCTGGGCAGTCAGCGTGCATCCTGCTGTCTGTGTGTGGAAGCGAAGCGTCTGTGCTCCTCTGTCTGTTACGCCGAAACGTTCCTTCATGATCTTCGCCCAGATCTTACGGGCAGCGCGGAACTTCGCGACCTCTTCAAGGAAATCGTTGTGCGAGTTGAAGAAGAAGGAGAGGCGTTTTCCGAATACGTTCGGATCCTGCCCTGATTTGATGGCTGCGTCAATGTATGCGATACCGTCTGCAAGGGTAAACGCAACTTCCTGTATAGCGGTCGATCCGGCTTCTCTGATGTGGTAGCCTGAGATCGAAATGGTGTTCCACTTTGGAATGTTGTTGCTGCAGAACTCAAAGATGTCCGTGATGAGTCTCATCGATGGTTTGGGAGGGAAAATGTATGTTCCCCTGGCTATGTATTCCTTCAGGATGTCATTCTGAATGGTTCCTGAAAGCTCGCTCATGGGGGTGCCCTGTTTTTCTGCCACTGCGATGTACATTGCAAGCAGGACAGAGGCAGGTGCGTTTATCGTCATTGATGTTGAGACCTTGTCGAGCGGGATCTGATCAAAAAGGATCTCGGCATCTGCGAGGCTGTCTATCGCCACTCCGACCTTTCCGCATTCCCCGATCGCCATTGGGTCGTCTGAGTCGTATCCTATCTGGGTGGGGAGGTCAAATGCCACTGAAAGACCTGTTGTCCCCTGGCTCAGAAGATAACGGTAACGCCTGTTGGAATCCTCGGCAGTTGCGAAACCGGCATACTGACGCATAGTCCAGAAACGGCCGCGATACATCGTGGGCTGAACTCCCCTTGTATAGGGGTACTGACCGGGAAACCCAAGGTCCTTTGAGTAATCAAGACCTTCCAGATCCTCAGGGGTATATGTTCTCTTGAGGGGTATTCCTCCGCCTGTTGTGAAGTTTTCCTTCCTTTCAGGGTTTTTCACCAAAGTCTTAGCTACTGATGATTCATAGCACTTACTGCCTTCTGCCACTTCCTGGAGCTGTTTTGGGTCAAACACTTACTCCGCCTCCTTATGAAACATTTCGTGACCGTTTTACACAGATCACCTGCACACTTGATTGGGGTTGTAAAAAATCACACCGTACTATTATCAGCCACGTTTGAGAAAATTGCAACATTTGACAGGTCATTTCAGACATATTGATCAAATCGGATTATTTATAGATTATGGAAGCTTTTTTGTGAGTTTACATAAAATACCTTGAAGCTTGCCTTCACGTGAAGTGTTTCACCTTCTTTTCGGGACTAAAAAACACTTTACGCCTTGATAAAAAAATGGGAGTCACAAAATGTCAGAATAATCTTTCTTGTTTGAAAATTATTATTTGGTCTTATTTGCAATATTTTTAGTTTGCATTTTTGGCATCTTATCCTATCCTTGATGTTGCTGTATCATTATTGTGCAATACAAATGCAATAGTCCAAGAAAGGCAGGTATAGCGATGCAGAAAGCGATAAAAATCACAGAAAATATTTACTGGATAGGCGGCAACGACCGTGAAACCGACCTCTTTGAAGGTCTCTGGACTCTTCCGCAGGGAGTATCTTACAATGCTTATCTTATCAATGACGACAAAACGGCGATCGTAGACACTATCAAAAGCGGCAACCTTTCCGACTATATAGAAAGGCTGACATCAGTCCTTCCTGCAGGCAGGACGATAGATTACCTGATCGTAAACCATATGGAACCCGACCACTCCGGTTCTATCAGGATGCTTCGCCACCTCTACCCTGAAATGAAGATCATAGGAAATAAAAAGACCGTGGAAATGATCGATGCTTTCTACAACATCACTGAAAATATCATCGAGGTCAAAGAGGGTGACGTCCTTGACCTGGGTCACCATAAGGTGACTTTTGCGATGATACCGATGGTACACTGGCCCGAAAGCATGGTAACCTACGATACGACAGAAAAAGTTCTATTTTCAACCGACGCTTTCGGTGGATTCAGCGCACTTGAGGGAGGAATATTCGATGACGAGCTTGACATGGTACATTATGAATATGAGATCCTCCGATACTTCGCGAATATTGTAGGCCGTTATTCATCTCCGACTCAAAAAGCCATTGCGAAGGTAAGAGCTCTCCAGCCAAGAATTATCTGCCCGGCACATGGGCCGATACACAGGACAAACCCGAACCACATAGTAGACCTCTATGACAAATGGAGCAGGCATGACACTGATGAAGGAGTAGTGGTAGTATACGGCTCAATGTATGGAAACACCAAGTTCATGACTGACGCAATAGCCCGCTCGATTTCTGAGGCCGGCATCAAGGACGTATTCGTCCACGATGTCTCAAGGGACAACCTTTCATTCATGATAGCTGACATATGGAGGTATAAGGGGTTGGTCCTTGGTAGCTGCACATACAATACTGAACTATATCCCCCAATGGCGACCCTTTGCAGGTCCCTTTCAAACAAAATGATGAAAAACAGGATCCTGGGCATATGCGGCTCCTACAGCTGGAGCAAGGGCGCCCTGGCAGAGCTGCAGCTTTTTGCTGAACAGAGTGGAGACTGGACACTCATCCAGCCTTCGGTCGAAGTAAAATCCTGCCCTACAGAGGAAGATCTTGATCAGTGCAGACTGCTTGGAAGGAATGTGGCGGAAGCTGTAAAAAAGCACTTCAAATAAACAGCTGATTATATATGGCAAGATAAAAGCGGCCCCCTGAAACCTTAGTTGTCAGGGGGCCGCTTCTGTGTCTGAAACTACCGGTCTATCTCGTTGATCTCAATATCCGGGATATACTGCTTAAAAATTCTCTTGAGATCATCCACCTGATCTCGCTCAAAAAGCACTTTCCACCCTAAGCTGTCCCTCTCCAGAAATACCATGGTCCCTACCCTTTTGTGCATCAAAGTGACAAATTGTATTTCTTCCCATTTCATCACTTCTCTGTGGTGGGTTATCCAGGTGTGCGTCTCCTTCACCATCCCTATCGGGGATAAATATACAAGTTTCTGATACTTGAGCGCAAAGAAACTTGCAAATCCCAGAATGATGTTAGGCAGAGCTTTATCTGTAATACCCAGAGAATAATATCTCCAGAGAGTGCCTCCTATAAGATAGACGCCTATTGCCGCAAAGGTCGCGGTCTTATAGTTGCTGGTGGTCCTTCCTGATCTTGAGACCAGGATATTTTCAAGTTCCGGCAGTTTTTCCTGCAATTTAAACTGCTCTTATCTTGCTAAACCAGATCTGCAGGACGCGTCTTTCCGCCCTTAACGGGTTCTCCGTCCTTACCGCGCCAGAATATGCCTATGCCCATGTAGGTCATAGCAATTGCCACAAGCGGGTTGAGGTAGTTTAGGAACGCATAAGGAGCATACTCAAGTGTCGGTACGCCAAGGACTGTCGTGTGGTATGCACCGCATGTGTTCCACGGAATAAGAACTGAAAGCAGTGTACCGGCATCTTCAAGCGAACGTGAAAGCATCCTCGGGTGAAGTCCCTTATCGTCAAATGCAAGCTTGAACATACGTCCGGGCATTGCTATCGAGAGATACTGGTCACCAAGGAAAATATCGCAGACAAAGCAGGAGAGGATGGTCGCTGTGACCATTCCGCCGACTGTCCTGATGGGCTTCATTATCGCTTCGAGCATGACCTTAAGGAATCCGCAGACTTCCATTACGGAACCAAAGGTGAAGGCGCAAAGGATAAGGGAGATCGTCCAGTTCATAGACTGCAGGCCGCCGCGTTCCATAAGCTTGACTATGTCGTTGGCAGCTTCAGTTGCAATTTCAGGGGCGATCGTGATGCCGTTTTCAGAGAGCAGTGCTGCAAGAGCGGCTGCGTCTTCTGAGGCTCCGGCTATTTCAGCAGATAGTGAGGGAGCATAGCCGTACTGCATGATATTGAGGATATCGCCTACTCCGACTCCCTGAATTATGGCGAAAACCACAGCAACCAGAATACCGGCGTAAAGGCTTGGGAGAGCCGGTTTACGGGCTGCAGAAAGTCCGATTACAACGATCGGGGCAAGAAGAGCTATCGGACTGATCCAGAACTCAGCATCCATAAGTGCCTTCAGGGCTTCGATCTTCCCAAGATCCAGCGAACCGCCGCCATATTTGAATCCGATAACTATCGTTATGACAGAGACGATCACATATGTCGGGCCAGTCGTCCAGACCATTGCCCTGATGTGCTGGAAAAGGTCTGTTCCGGCAACTGCCGGTGCGAGGTTAGTAGTATCGGAGAGGGGTGACATTTTATCTCCGAAGTAAGCTCCTGAGATTATGACACCTGCTGTCAGAGGTGCAGGGATCCCAAGTCCAAGGGCTATACCCATAAGGGCTATACCAACTGTTCCTGATGTTCCCCATGAAGTACCTGTTGAAAGTGCAACTACCGAACATATGATAAGCGTTGCAAAAAGGAAGATCCCCGGGCTCAGTATCGACAGTCCGTAATATATCATCGTCGGGACTACGCCGCTTGCGATCCATGTACCAACAAGCGGGCCTACGGTGTAAAGGATCAGGCATGCCTGCATGCCTGTCATAATACCGTCGATGATCCCCTTTTCGATCGTATCGTAATCATATTTGAGGTAGAAAACTCCGAAGATGCCTGCAAGTATAGCGCCAAGGATAAGTGAGATGTGGATGTCAACTTCCCATACCAGAACGCTGAAGACTATCAGGACCGCAACTGCAAGAAAAATAAGAACGGCCAGTGCCAATGATGGTTTGCGTGGCTCCATGACAATAAAACTCCCCTTTCATTCAATTAAAAAAAGTTAAGAACTAAAAAAAGCGGAAAAAACATTGAAAAGAAATCGATCAGCTTACCACCTCCGTCTTTTGAAATCATTATCATAAAAAGCGGTTTGGCATAAAGTTTAATGCAGCAAAGGAAATGGACACTGTTATTTTACCTATGTAAGTAATTCTACTACCTTAGCAACTAATCTGTCTACTCTTGTGCGTTCAATAAGTGTGTGCATTGAACAAATCCCGAGAAGGTCTATAATTGGAAAAAGCTTGACAGAGCACGGCCTTGCAAGTATGAATATCAAATATGGCTGTACTTTTCTGACCTAACAGTTCATCCAGGTTCACAAAACATAAGTATCCGGTACAGAATATTTAATTGGGAAAATACCGCTGCAAAGGCCGTTTGACAGTATCTGTACCATATTATATTATCTGCTTTTCCGGCTGAAAGACTAATCGCGCTATGGAGGTATGTTGATGAATGTCCCAATAAAGGTTCTTGTAGAGGGTTCTCTTTGCATTGCACTCTCAGTTGCGCTTTCGTTCGTAAAATTGTTTGCCCTTCCTCAGGGAGGGTCTGTCAGCCTTGGGATGCTTCCCATCTTTGTATTTGCGATCAGAAGAGGCGGAACGGCAGGAATATCTGCCGGACTTGCTGTAGGACTTCTCAAGCTTTTTATGGGAGGATATGTGGTCCATCCGCTGCAGGCTTTGCTTGACTATCCTGTTGCAAATGCCCTTCTCGGAACTGTGGGATTTTTCAAGACAAACCGATACCTGGGAATCATCGTTGCAGCGTCGTTGAACTTTGCTGCATCAGTCCTCTCGGGAGCGATCTTTTTTTCTGCGTACGCCCCCGAAGGTATGAACGTATGGCTGTACTCAATTCTTTACAATGCAAGTGTTGTGGTCCCTGAGGCCGTGATCTGTATGGCACTGATATATTTTATAATGCCGCGTCTGGATAAGATAGGCAGGTAGGTTTTTAATAAAACAAAATACAGATTTATTTCACAAAAAAGGTTGATGCATTTTCTTTTTCAATATAGAATACGCAGGTGCGGGGTTTCATTTTTCCGCAAAAATACTTTTGAAACATAATCTAAGGAGGACTTCTTACAATGGCTAAAGCAGTAGTTGACCAGGATGCTTGTGTAGGTTGCGAGGCATGCGTAGGTGTTTGCCCGACATCAGCGATCAGTATGAATGACGGAAAAGCAAAGGTAGATCCCGACACATGTGTAGAGTGCGGGGCCTGCGTTGCGACCTGCCCTGTCAGCGCGATTTCTCAGTAGTAATTACATCCTTTCGAAATAAAAAGACCGGAGGCATGTACCTCCGGTCTTTTTATTTATCCTCAAACTTTTATGATCCTGCAGCAATGATCGAGAGGGCCTCTGCCCCTTCCGAGATCCAGACCGCTTTTCAGTGCATCAGAAATGTACTCTTTTGCAGACAGGACGCTCTCTTCCAGGGAAAGACCCGATGCAAGCCCGCATGCCATGGCAGACGATAAAGTGCATCCTGTACCGTGGGTGTTCGGGTTGTCTATCCTTTCAGAGTAAAACCAGACCTCTGAACCTTCGCGTGTTACAAGAAGGTCATCTGCCCTGTTGCCCAAATGCCCTCCCTTCAGAAGCACACCTGTTCCAGTTTTTTCAGCGATCACATGTGCCGCCACAGACATACTTTCCATCTCTTTGATCCTGATGCCGCTCAGGACTTCAGCCTCCGGAATGTTTGGGGTTATGACTTTCGCAAGAGGTATCAGTTCCTCTGCCAGTGATTTCACAGCGTCATCTCTCAGTAGTCTGCTTCCGCTTGTCGATACCATAACCGGATCGACCACAATATTTACAGCATCATACTCCCTGAGCTTCTCTGATATGATCTTTATAAGGAATGAATTTGCTGCCATACCTATCTTGACCGCATCCGGCCGTATATCCGTAAAGACTGCGTCCAACTGTTTTGCCGTAAACTCCGGATCGACCTCCATAATTCCGGACACGCCCATAGTATTCTGCGCTGTCAGTGCAGTGACAACGCTCATTCCGTAGACACCGAAGGCTGTCATCGTTTTGAGATCTGCCTGAATGCCCGCGCCGCCGCTGCAGTCGGAACCGGCGATAGTCAATACCTTTCTCATCATTTCGATCCCTCCTTATGCCTTATTTGCTCCCCAGCATTTTTTCAGTAAGGGTGAGCAATCTTGCGGCCGATCCCTCGACATCCTCTTTGGCAAATATGGCCGATACAACTGCCGCTCCCGCTATCCCGGAGCCCGAAAGCTCCATTATGTTGTCTTCATCAATGCCTCCTATTGCCACCACCGGTATGGATACAGCATCGCAAATTTTTTTGAGTTCGCCGAAGGACATTACTTTTGCATCCTCTTTTGTAGATGTTGAAAAGACAGCGCCTGCACCGATGTAATCAGCTCCGCACCTTTCGGCTTCAAGAGCAGTTTCCGCACTCCTGGCGGAGACCCCGAGTATCATAGAACCGCCTATCTTCTGCCTTGCCTCGGATGCGCAGACATCATCCTGTCCAACGTGTACGCCGTCAGCGCCTGATGCCAATGCAGCTTCAATGTCGTCGTTGATGATCAGTGGTACATTGTACCTATGGACTACAGCTCCAATTTTTTTTGCCAGATTTACAAGCTCATCAAATTCCATGTGCTTTTCTCTGAGCTGAACCATAGTCACACCCGCTTTGACAGCTTTTTCCACCTCTTCCTCCAGAGAGCTTCCTTTCAGCC
>Ga0265293_10010566_pt1 | contig 12858 bp, 16 predicted proteins | sample Munlanlewell138R_FD_192505 | JGI IMG/M metagenome (GOLD analysis project Ga0265293, IMG submission 192505) | Leachate microbial communities from a municipal landfill in Southern Ontario, Canada - Leachate well 138R | ecosystem: Engineered > Solid waste > Landfill > Unclassified | place: Canada... | reverse complement strand
ACACACTTGTATACAGGCAGTTTTAAAAACAAAAATAGAGATAGATGAATATGTGTGTAAAGATGATGAAATAAAGATTTTTTTACAAAATTTAAAAGATTGTTGGATAGAAGTAATATAAAATCGTGTTCAATATAACTGTCATCATTTTGCTACTAAAAGCGGTTATCTGCGGTTATATTAAAATTTTAAACCCCTGTTCTTAGGGCTTATAAGCGATAAATTGGGTTCTCATCCGTGTTCGAGTCACGGCGAACCCACCACTATTAAACTCCCTTAATTACCCCATTTTTGATAATCATTAATATAAACTAGGAACTATTCTGTAGCCGACTGCATAGATACTCTCAATGGAGTTTTTAGGTAATTTCTTTCTAAGTTTTGAGACAAGTTTTCTAATATTTACAATATCTAGATTCTCATTGAGAGAACTGTAGTGATTAGTTATATCTTCATTTGAATATATTAAACCTACTTTATCACTTAATAGCTGTAAAAATATTATCTCATATTTTGTTAGCGTAATGATAGCACCGTCTACTATAAGCATATTTGTATCTTTATTAAATGTAGAGGAGTTGTTTAATTTTATAACCGGATTGTCTTTTAAACTGTTCTCTCTATCTGGCTTAGCCAGCTTTTTAGAAGCATTTAAGAGGACTCTTAAGAGGTCTTGATAATCTATCGGTTTTTTAACAAACTGCTCTATACCAAGGTTAATTAACGGTAATAAGTATTTGCTATCATCATATGCTGAGACTATAATTACGATTTGATTTGGATTTATGCGGTAAAGTGTCTCTACAAGCTCAACACCGTTTATGCGTGGCATCTGAATATCTGAGAGAATAATGTCATAGTACTTAGACTCTTTTAGGTAGTACTCTTTATACATTTTTATCGCTTCTTCTCCATTAACGGCACTATGAACCTGATTAAAAAACGACTTTAATATATCCCTTGTATTATCTCTTAGATCATCGTGGTCTTCAGCAAATAAAACAGACAACTTCTTAGTGTGTGTTAACAACTCTTTTGAATTTAGCATATTAATCACTTTTTTAGTTTTTTTGATAAAATAATTATATCTTTTATTTTACCTAATATTCAAGAAAAACCAAATATTAAACAAAATAGGATATTATTTTAAAAAAAGAGAACAAAATGAAACTTATAATAAATGGAGAGGCAAAAATTTTCAATGAAGAGATGACTCTAAAGAGAGTGATTGAGGAGCTAAATTTAAGTGACAAAGTCATGGCAGCTGCTGTAAATATGGAGATAGTTAAGCAAGACAACTGGAATAGTTATGTACTAAAAGAGAGTGATCAATTAGAGTTACTTGATTTTGTTGGTGGCGGATAACTCTATAGCTACAACTGCTACAGCATAATCTCCGTCATGAGTTATTGATAGACTTAAGTCTGAAATATTGAATTTTTTTGATACCCTGTCTGATACTTTTAACTTTGGTGCACCACTTGCTGTTTTATATATAGTTATATCATGAAAACTGCACTCTGCGCCGATTCCGACTCCAAGAGCTTTTGAGCAAGCCTCTTTTGCCGCCCAAAAACCAGAAGCGGTTTTATGGTTTTTAACAAGTTCTATTTCGCTAGCAGACAAGAACCTACTGAGGGCTTTTTCACCAAACCGCTCAATAAAGCGGCTCATGCGAGATATTTTAATTAGGTCGATACCTATCATCTACTGAATGACAAACTCTGTGAAATATACGCTTTTTACATTTCCGTCTGTTATCATCGAGTTAAGTGTATCAACAATCTGCTCGGATACTTTTTGCTTCCCTTTTTTTGAAGATATCTCTTCTAAGGTTTTAGATGTTAAAATCCTGATAATTCTGTCTCTTATAACAGGAGATTTGTTATCAAGTTCAACACTTAGCTCTTTACCGTTTAACTCCAAGGTTATAGTAGCCTTTAAATAACGACGACCGGCATCACTCTTCAAGTTGACGGTAAAAGTATCAAGAGGATATAAAATACCAATCTCGCTCAATTTTCTAGAAACTTCATCATTGGCATCTCTTGTAGCTCTATATGATGTGTTTTGTTGTTGAGACTGAGAAGTACTCTGCTGCACGGCAACCTCTTTTTCATCTTCATTTAACAAAAGTATAGTAACTATAGCACCACCAATAATAATAAGCACTAAAACAGTAATGATGATAATCATCAGTAGCTTGTTTGACTTTTTCTTCTCTTCTTTATTATCTTCTTTGCTCTCTTCATCAGCCATACGCTCTTCCTTGATTTTAATTCTGCTAGTATATCAAAAAATGTATTATTTTATAAAGAACTACTTAAACACAACCATTAATCACAAATGGTTATATTTAAAGTTTTAATAATCTCTTCAAATATAGGACCTGCCTCACGATCTATATCGTCTTGATACTCAATTACTACAACTTCTCTATTGTTAGAGATATTACACGTATATGTTTCCGGTTTTGTTCTATACTTAGAAGTTATTTCATCGATTGTAGAACAAACAAGCGCACCCTCTTCTTTACCTTCATACGCAATTGAGAGTTTTGCGAACTTCTCTTCACTTCTAACTTTTGCATCCATTATGATTGTTTCCTTTAAATATTTTTAAGATTATACTATTAATAGGTTAAAACAGATTTTAATGCATAAAAAATTAGTACCACTCTAGAAGCTTTGTAACTTCATCAACAATAAATGTTTTAATGCTTGACTTCTCTAACGGTTTTTTTGATATTAATGCTTTTGAGATATTTTGCATACTTGCCTCTTTAAGCCTTGCGTCCATTCCATAGACATCTCTAACATCACCCACTAAAGAGACTTCTCCTATAAAAACAGTCTGTTTTGAAATGGCACGATTGCGAAAACTGCTGATAATAGCGGCTAAAATTGCCAAATCTGCTGAAGTTTCACTTATCTTTATGCCACCTGTTATATTGATAAATACATCATATCCGGAGAGGGGAATCTCAAGTTTTCTCTCAAGTAGAGCTAAGAGCATATTTAACCTGTTTGTGTCAAAACCTGTTGCTTGTCTCTTTGAGTTTGCAGTGTGAGACTCTGATACTAGAGCTTGAACCTCAAGTATTATAGGGCGTGAACCTTCCATCACAACAGTTAAGGCAGAGCCTGCTTGTTCTGAATTACGGTTAAAAAACCTAGACGCAATATCTGTAGCAGAGACTAAACCATCGCCTCTCATCTCAAAAACACCTATCTCACTTGTCGGTCCAAAGCGGTTCTTAAATCCTCTGAGTATTCTTAGCTCCTGAGAGGAGTCCCCCTCAAAGTACAAAACGGTATCTACCATGTGCTCTAAAACTCTAGGACCGGCGATTGAGCCCTCTTTTGTTATATGCCCTATGATAAAGATAGCTATATTTTTCTCTTTTGCTACTCTCATTAACTCAAAAGTAATCTGTCTTACCTGAGTTACTGAACCGGGTGCTGAAGTGATATTTTCAGAGTAGAGAGTTTGAATAGAGTCGATTATTATAAAATCATATTCACGGTGTTCCAACTCTACTAAAACCTGCTCTAGCCTTATTTCGCTTAGCAGATATAAAGAGTTGTGATTTGCATTTAAGCGGTTTGCACGAAGTTTTATCTGCCCGCCGGACTCTTCTCCGGTAACATAAAGAACATTTTGCCCGCTTGAGGCTATATCGCCGCCAACCTTTAAAAGAAGAGTTGATTTGCCTACACCGGGACTTCCTCCAATAAGCGTAAGAGAACCGGGAACTACACCGCCGCCAAGAACCATATCTAGCTCTTGACTCCCTGAGCTAAACCTAAATATCTCCTCCTCTTTTATATCGTTTATGCTTTGTGCTTTTGCAGGGGAATTTGAAGCGGACTTTGTCTGTTTAACAACTTCTTGTTGATGTTTGCTAAGTTCTATAAATGAGTCCCATGCTCCACAATTTGTGCACTTACCCATCCACTTTGGGGTTGTAAGACCACAATGCTGACACTCAAAAAGAATCTTTTTTTTGGACATATTTTTTAGCCTTTAAGGGGTGTTTGCAAAATTATACATAGATAGTTTTGAAGATGATAAAAATATTGCATATTGACATATTTTATATGATTATTTTAGTGTAGTAAATCTTTTTACAGAGTTATTGTATTACTCTTCTTCTACAAAAATAGCATCAAGCAAGCCATCAACAAACTCATATTTGTCAAACGGTACTAGATTCTCAGGCTGTTCACCTGTTCCGACATATAGTATAGGCAACTCTAAAGCATAAGCGATGCTAAAGACGCTACCGCCCTTTGCAGTTCCGTCAAGTTTTGTTATGATGATTCCGTCAATGCCTATCATCTCGTTAAAAGCTTTTGCTTGTGCAATTGCAGAGTTTCCCTGCGTACCGTCTATAACAAGAATAGTTCTGTGAGGTGCGCCACTATGGGCTTTATCGCAGATTCTAGCTATTTTTTTTAGCTCGTTTGCAAGATTAGTTTGAGTATGAAGTCTTCCTGCCGTATCTATGATTACATTGTCAAACTCTCTTGATTTTGCGGAGTCTATAGTATCATATGCAACTGCAGAGCTGTCATGTCCTTGCTTAGAGGCGATTATTGGGATTTCTAGTTTTTTTGCCCAAAGAGTTAGCTGCTCTATTGCGGCTGCTCTAAATGTATCTCCCGCTCCAAGAATAACTTTTTTGCCCTCATTTTTGTATCTTGCTGCAAGCTTTGAGATAGTTGTTGTTTTACCGGCTCCGTTTACTCCGACTATCAGTTCAACAAAAGGTGATGTAAACTCAGGCTCTTGGTATGTTGTGTAAGCAAGAGTAGCTAGTAGTTTTGAGCGTAAAATCTCACGAGTGACTCTGCTTTGGTATATCTCATTTAGAATTATCTCTACAAGTTCGTACTCAACATCAGCTTCAAGCAAAATATTTTCTATCTCATCTTTTGAAAATGATACTTTCTTCTTTGGAGCTACTGATTTTATAGCCTCAGCTGTCTTTGAGAGAGATTTTTTTATAAATCCAAACATCTAGTTTCCTAAAGCGTTTCTGATGTCGCTGTCTATAAACTCTTCCTCCGTAGCGCCGACATAGTAGTTAATAAGTTTTGCATTTTTGTACATAGCCATAGTTGGAATTGGAAATCTTACTCCAAGCTCTAACTCTTTTACAAGCTCATTAACAAGGTGGCGATTCTGCTCTGAATTGACTATAGCATATTTAGCACCATAAGTATCTATAAACTCTTGAAGCTTTAAATTATCAATGCCATCTTCAATAGTTACACCTATAATTACTAAATCATCTTTATACTTCTCCTGAAGTGAGGTAAGGTGCGGTGCGGCAGCACGACAAGGAGGGCACCATGTAGCAAATATATCAAAAATAATTATCTTATCGTCTGCATCTTTTAGAATAAAGCCTGTACCCTCTTTTTTAACAACATACTGCTTCTTGTCAACTCCTGTAAGTATATACTCTTTTGTTGATACCATCTCATTTGGGTTGCTGCTTTTATCTCCATCGCTTGAGCAGCCTTGAAAAAATATTACCGATATGATTGATAACGATAAAATATACTTTTTTAACATTCTCTTACCTTATTTTCTTTTTTTTGAGTAAAATTAAGCAAAATTATAGCCATAAAGATTTTATATGCCTCTTACAAAAGCAATTTTTAGACGAAATTGTCTAGAAAAAATTAAAAGTTCTCCAAAGCATAACCGTTTTTATAAAAATGCAAAGATAGAGGCTAAACTCTTTTTAGCACTTAAAAAATTTGGAAATTTGAAAAATAAAAAGATACTTTTTTACACATCTCTCCCATTTGAGGCTAATACTGCAAAAGCAATTCAAAAACTAAGAAAAAAATGTGATATTTTTGTCCCATTTATGGAAGGCGAAAGTTTTAAGATGGTACCATTTAGATTACCGCTTAAGAAGAAAAAGTTTGGTATTTATGAAGCGGGAAGAAGTTTAAGAGATATTAAAAGTGTTGATATAGCCATAGTGCCGGTAGTTGGTATTGATGGAAATTTACAAAGAGTTGGTTTTGGAAAAGGGATGTATGATCGTTTCTTTGCAAAGTTAAAAAAGAGACCGTACACGATTTTTATGCAATCAGAATTTTGTTATACAAAAGAGTTAATTTGTGATGAGTACGACATCACATGTGATTTGATTATTACGCCCAATATTACCGTGCAAAATAGAAATATGGCTAGAAAGAGGAAGTAAAATGTTAAATGAGATACTAATAGGAGGCTCAATAGCCTCTGTTAGTGGGCTTATTGGATTTTTCATCTCTAAAAAAATTACTAATGCTAATTTTGATATATATGTCGAAAAAGCAAAAGCTCAGGCAGGTGCAATCGAGAATGAGGCGCAGCTGCTTTTATATAAAGCAAATATAAAATCTCAAGAGATAGAGCTTGAAGCTAGAAAGCTTTATGAGAATGCTAAAGAAAAAGCTAAGGCAGATCTCTATAAAAGAGAAGATGATATTGTAAAAAAAGAGCAAAATTTTAAACGCTACAAGAAAAATGAAGAGAGAAGACTTCAAGATGAAGTGGCTATTTTAAAATCTAAACAAGTTGATTTAAAAAGAAATGAAAAATCTCTAAACTCACTGAAAAAAAGATATGAAGAGAAGATTGATGAGGCGCTAAATGCAATAGAGCATTGTGCAGGTATGACAAAAGATGAAGCTAAAAATGTACTGCTTGAAAAAGTTGAAGAGAAGTCTCGCGCAGACATAGCTCATGTAGTTAGACGATATGAAAATGAAGCAAAAGCTGAGGCTAAGAAAAGAGCAAACTATATTTTAGCTCAAGCAACAAGCAGATATGCCGGCGAATTTGCATCTGAGAGATTGACAAATGTGATTCACCTATATGATGATGAGCTAAAAGGGCGCATAATAGGCAAAGAGGGAAGAAATATAAAAACTCTTGAGACTCTTTTAGGAGTTGATATTATTATAGATGATACGCCAAATGCAATTCAAATAAGTAGTTTTAACCTATATAGGCGTGCAATTGCTACAAAAACTATAGAGCTTCTAATAGAGGATGGACGTATTCAGCCTGCTCGAATTGAAGAGATTTATAACAAGGTCTGCGAGGAGTTTGAGTCTGAAATATTAAACGAAGGCGAAGAGATTTTAGCTGAGTTAGATATAGGGGTAATGCATCCGGAGTTAATAAAACTAATCGGTAAGCTTCGTTATCGTGCAAGTTACGGACAAAATGCACTTGCTCATACTCTTGAAGTTGCTCATCTAGCAGGAGTCATGAGTGCTGAGATGGGTGGAGATGTAAAACTTGCAAAAAGAGCGGGGCTTCTGCATGATATAGGAAAAGCTCTAACTCATGAGCATGAAGGTAGCCATGTTGATTTGGGTGCAGCAATTTGTAATCGTTATAATGAAGATAGTGTAGTTATAAATGCAATTTACGCTCATCATGGGCACGAAGAGATTAACTCTATTGAGTGTGGTGCAGTTTGTGCAGCTGATGCTCTCTCTGCCGCTAGACCTGGAGCGAGGCGAGAAGTTTTAGAGAGTTTCTTAAAAAGAGTTGTACAGATAGAGGAGATAGCATCAGAGCATGTCGGAGTCAGACAGGCTTACGCAATTAATGCAGGGCGTGAAGTAAGGGTAATAGTTAATGCATCTCTTGTTAATGATGATGAAGCAGTTTTAGTGGCAAAAGAGATAGCTAAAGATATAGAAGAGAAGGTTCAGTACCCTGGAGAGATTAAAGTTAATGTTATCCGTGAGAGCAGGGCAATAGAGTTTGCAAAATAGGATTTTGTAATGTTTTTTAGGTATCTAATGTTAATGACTCTTCTGTTTCTCTTAAGTGGGTGTGTTAATAAAGAGCATGACAACAGTAGAGCTGTAGAACATATGATACAGAGCCAAAAGCTTCGTTTGCTGATGCGAGAGCTTGACATGGTGGTTTATGAGCGACAAAAAAGTGAATTAGACAGAGATAAAATGCGCAAAAGGTATATGTTAAGCCTAGGAGAGACTCTAAAAAAGCTCTCGGCAGATGTAGAGAGTATGCCTGAGAGTGATTTGGGACTTAAACTAAGACAAGAGGATGTTTTAGAGTATAAAAAATATGCAAAGCGCCTTACTCAAAAGGCAGATGAGATATATAATTTAGCCCAAAAATATGAGTTTGAAGAATTAAACCAAAAGTTAGAAGATGTAAAAGTGTCATGTAACGCTTGCCATAAACAGTTTAGAAAAGAGCCGTAGAATCATATGAGAATTTTACGCTTGTTAGTTTCTCTTTTTCTAGTAGAGTCACTTTTTGCAAGTGGCAGCGAGATAGAACTCAAATCTATAGATACAGTTGTTGCCATTGGAGGAAGAGTACATCTTAGCATGCTTCATACTTCTGATCAATCCTCTTTTTTTGCCGGGAAAATTGCTCTTGAGAGAGATAAAAGGAGTGATGACCTCTCTGTTAGTGCACGTGAGAGCAGAATTTGGCTAAAAACAAAAACAGCTACAGAGTATGGTGTATTGCGCACTCTTGTTGAGATAGATTTTTTAGGCGTAAAGGGAGGGAGTACAAGCAAAAATGACTACTATCCCCGTCTAAGACACGCATTTGTAGAGTTAGGTGGTTTTGGAATTGGTCAAACAAACTCTTCTTTTAACTCTATTGTAGCATTGGATACTATCTCTTTTCCTATGGATGATACGTTAGTGCGTCAATCTCTAATCCGTTATACATACGATACAAAACTGTTTTCATATGATATTTCAATAGAAGAGCCTGAGATTACTCTTTTAGATCAAAACAGCTCCAAGATAATTACAAAAGATAACCTGCCTTATGATTTTGTTTTACGCGCTAGATATTATCCTCTATGGGGGGAGCTTGGTATTGCCTTTTTATCACGCAAAATCCTCCAAGAGAATTTAGTAGAGAGTACAAAAGATTCTAAATATGGTTATGGAGTCAATGCCTCAGGGCGCATAAAAACATTTGGTTTAGATGATATTCGTTTTAATGCTCACTACGGGGAGGGCAGCGGACGTTATATTGCATATGGTGCATTTAGCGAGGGGGCAATTTCTCCAAATGGGGAAATAACTCTAAATCCTGTTTATGGCGGGCATTTAGGTTATCGTCACTTCTGGAATCAAAAACTTCGCTCTACAGTTGCTTTCTCATATGTTGCAGCAGATAATAATCTTGATATTTTACAGACAGAACTTCATAAGGTAACAAAAGAGAGTTACGCAACGCAGATAAATCTGCTTTGGGTCCCTGTTAAAAACTTATTAACAGGGGTAGAGTATGCTTGGGCAAAGAGGGAGGTTGAAAATGGCGAGAGCGGCAGGGCTAGTTTTTTAAATTTGATTTTACGGTACGATTTTTAATAACCATCCTCAATAGCATTTATCTCTGAATCGTCATATGGATCCATATGGATAAGCGTATCTACATGTTTGCTATCGAAAAGTTCTTGAAGCTTCGCTTCTAATTTATCTGAGATTAGATGTGCATCGTAGAGTGAAATACTTACATTAAAAACAATGTGAACTGAGATGAAGATGCGTGAACCGGACTCTCTTGTTTTGAGGTCATGATAGCCGTTAATGTTATTTTGGGCTTTTAAAACAGCTTCTATTTTTTCTACATCTTCTGCCGGCAAAGCAGCATCAAGTAGCATTAATAACCCCTCTTTTATGATAGGAATAGCTGAATATATCATATATATAGCAATACCCATCCCTAAAATAGGATCGATTAAGTGCTCTCCGGTATAGGAGATAAGTACAAGAGCAAATAGAATAGTTCCGTTTGAGTAGAGATCTGTTTTATAGTGAAGCGCATCTGCTTTAATTACCATATTGTTTGTTTTTTTAGCGACATGATTTAAAAAAGCGACTAAAAATGCAGTTATAACAAAAGAGGCAATCATAACGGCAATGCTTATTTCCATATACTCCATAGGTTTGTAGTTGACAATTTTTGCAACTGCCTCATAAAATATAAAGAGTGCGGAAAAAGAGATGATTATTCCCTCTATTACGGCGGCTAAAGGCTCCATCTTGTCGCGTCCAAAATGGAACTTGTCATCTGACTCTTTTTCGGCGGTATTAAGAGCAAAGTAGTTAAAAAGGGATACTGTTAAATCAAGAAGCGAATCAATAGCCGAAGCTAAAACAGCAATAGAGCCGCTAAAAATCCCAACACTCATTTTAATCAGCACAAGCAGAGCTGCTACACTAGAGGAGACAACCGTTGCTTTTTTTTCTAATCTCATAAAATTCCTTATAGCTATCTTTTGATACAATTATAATTAAAATTTTTTAAGATAAAGTATAAAATGAATATTGATAGAATAAGAGAAGATAGAGAGTCTTGGATGAAGTGGAAAAATATTGCTCCGTTGCGCAGAGCGCTAGAGACTCTCGAGGATGGTTCTTGGAGTGTTGCACTAGGCGATGAGATAGCAGTAGATGGCAATTACACAAATCTCTTGGAACTAGAGAAGATAGCGCGAAGTATGATGCCATGGAGAAAAGGTCCTTTTAAACTTTTTGACATATATATTGATTCTGAGTGGAGAAGTAACATAAAATACAATCTGCTTAGAAAACATTTTAATTTAAAAGATAGAAGAGTTGCCGATATAGGATGTAACAACGGGTATTATCTTTTTAGAATGCAAGAAGATAGACCAAAACTGCTTGTTGGATTTGATCCTTCTGCACTCTATAAAACACAATTTGATTTTATAAATCATTTTGTTAAAAGTGATATCGTATATGAACTTTTAGGCGTAGAGCATCTAGAGTTTTATGAAGAGAAGTTTGACACGATTTTTTGTCTTGGAGTTCTTTACCATAGAAGTGACCCTGTTGTTATGTTAAAGGCTCTATATAAGGGTCTTGATAAAAAAGGCGAAGTTATACTTGATACTTTTTACATTGAAGGGGATGATGAGATATGTCTATGTCCAGAGTCAACATACTCCAAGATACCAAATATATACTTTGTACCGACAATTAAAGCTCTTAAGAATTGGTGTACAAGAGCAGGTTTTAAAAGCTTTGAGATTTTAGAGACCTCTAAAACTAACAGCAGTGAGCAGAGAAAGACTGCATGGATAGAGGGTCACTCTCTAGAGGACTTTTTAGATAAAGATGATACAAGCAAGACGGTTGAGGGTTATCCTGCTCCGGCTAGAGTTTATGTGAAATTAATTAAGGATACTAAATGAGTGAGAATGAAGAGAAAGATTTTCAAGAAGATGAGAATCTTGAGATAGAGGATTATAGAGCCAAAGATGATGTACTACTAAAGACTCATGAAGAGATTAACCGAGATTTGTGCGGTGAGATAGAGAAGATGGACATAGGCTATGTAAAATTAAAACTTGTAACGACACATGAGATGATTGCCGACTCTAAGGGTTTAATCCACGGTGGGTTTATTTTTAGTGCAGCTGATTATGCCGCAATGGCTGCTGTTAATGAGAGAAATGTTGTTTTAGTGGCAAGTAATTGTCAATTTTTATCTCCTGTAAAATTTGGCGATATAGTAAATTTTGTAGCCAAGGTTCGCCATAAAGAGGGAAGAAAAAGAAATGTATATGTTACGGGGAATGTGTTAGATATAAAAGTTTTTGAGGGCGAATTTAAAACTGTTGTAACCGATAGACATGTTTTAAAGCTAAAGCTGACAGAAGATGAGGATGATGTTGATGAGTAGCAAATCTATCTAAAGATTAGCTATCCAGTAGTCGCTGTATTGTTGCTCTTGCTTTATAGTTGTTGTGTTTCCATGACCCGGATATATAGTTTTGTCATAAGGAATTTTTTTAAACTCAAAAAGAGACTCTCTCATCTGCTTTGGCGAGGAGTATGGAAAATCTGTTCGCCCAATGGAGCGTTCAAATATAAAATCACCGCTAAACATGGCATCACCTATCTCTATGGTTGAACATCCCGGTGTATGCCCGGGAAAATGACGAAATTTAACCTTTACTCCATCAAAATCAAACTCTTGGTTTGCCTCCACTTCTACATCCGGTTTTGAGGGTGGTAAATCCGGACTCCAAGAGCTGCCAGTAAGAAGCATTACGTCCTCTTTTGGGGTGTATAGGGGAACTTTTAAATTTTTTTGCAGTTGGGCATTGCTCCATACATGGTCAAAATGCCCATGTGTGTTTAAGATAGCAGTAGGGTTTGTAACATTTTGCATAACCCACTCTGTGGCGCCAATGCCAGGGTCAATAATAAAATCTTTACCCTCAACGGTTACTATATAACAGTTTGTTTGATAATCGCCCATAGGTTTTACTTTTATTTTCATTATATAACTCTTTTTTACGCAAATTGTAACCTATTAATATAAATACCTCTAGTCAATATGCAAATAAATTTTTTTATGCATAGTTACAAAACTTTGATATAATCTTATTTGTTAAAGTTCCCTAAAGGTTAGTGATGAAAAAGTATGAACTCATAACAGAGTATTTGCAATACTTCTTGGATAGTGAAGTGCAAAAAGCAGGTTTTGACAGAGTTGTTTTAGGACTTAGTGGCGGCTTAGATTCAGCTGTTGTTGCCGTGCTTGCTCAAAGAGTATTCAAAGATAATCTTTTATGTGTAAAAATGCCTTCACATTACTCTTCACAAAGCTCTTTGGATGATGCTAAGGAGCTTTGCGTTGATTTTAAATTAAACTCTATAACGGTATCAATTGAACCGATGCTAAAGGCTTATGAAGAGCTAAATACCGACATGGATAATTTAAGACGCGGAAACCTTTCTGCTAGACTTAGGATGAGTGCCCTTTTTGATATTTCAGCCAAAGAAAAAGCTTTGGTTT
>Ga0265293_10010564_pt1 | contig 12859 bp, 11 predicted proteins | sample Munlanlewell138R_FD_192505 | JGI IMG/M metagenome (GOLD analysis project Ga0265293, IMG submission 192505) | Leachate microbial communities from a municipal landfill in Southern Ontario, Canada - Leachate well 138R | ecosystem: Engineered > Solid waste > Landfill > Unclassified | place: Canada... | reverse complement strand
GGCGAGGTCGAGTTCCGCCCCGCCGGGTGCATTTGCGGAAGATGCGACCGGTCAGCGGGTAATACCTCCGCCCGCCGCTTATCCACTGAACAGTCCCTAAACGCGCCGTAACAAATAAGCCCCAATCAACGCACACAAAACAATCGGCGCCAACGTCGCCACAAACGGACTGATCCCGTAAAGAATGGTAGCCGGCCCCATCGTGCGCTGAATAATCGTGAAACCCAGCCCCATCGCAATCGCAATAAACACCCGGTAACCCATCGTTGCCTCACGCAGCGGTCCAAATACAAACGACACCGCCAGCAACACCAGACTCATCGTCGCCAATGGCTGCAACAACTTCTTCCAGAACGCCAGATAATAACTACTGCTGTCCAACCCTTCCCGATCAAAATAACGCGCAAACTGATACAGACCACTGATGGACTGCCGATCCGGGCGCACCAGCAATACACTCAACAGCTGCGGTGACATATCCACCTGCCACTCATAAACATCATGGTGGCGCGCAAAAACACGGTCCGTGGTAAAACGCGTTTCATTGACATTGCTCAGGCGCCAGTGCGGACGTGCCACGTCGTCCACATATTCACCTTGCTCGGCAAAACTGCTGCGCACCATCTGACGTCTGTCGTCCAGTTCAAACACCGTGATACCAAAAAGCTCGCGGCCGCCAGGTGCAATGGCGTTGACGTGGATAAACTCGTTGCCAATTTTGCGCCAGTCACCATCTTCGCTGCGAATGGCCTGTCCACCACTCATAATCAATGCGCGTTCACTCTGCGCGCGTTGTTGCAATCCAGGTGCTATCCATTCGCCCAGCACCAGACTGAATAACATGACACCAATCACCGGCAACATCACCCAGCCCACCAGCACCGGGGTGCGAATCCCGGAGGACTGCATAATCAGCAGTTCCTGACTGGAGGCCAACACACCCAGCCCTATCAGCGCACCTCCGAGAGCAACGTAAGGCAGCAGCTCGTACACACTGGTTGGGAAGGTTCTTAATACATAAAGCAGCGCATCCATTCCGCTATAAAAACGGTTGGTACGTCCCATTTCGTCAGCCAGGGTAAATACCAGATCGATCACACTGATTACGCCCAGCACAACCAGCATGGCACCGATCACGGTGCGTGAAAGATAACGGGCAAGCATCGGCATCTTAGACAGCTCCGGCGGCAGCAGGTCGAACACGTTTGGGTCGTGGACGTTCACGCATAAACAGCCACACACCACCGGCAGCAAACACCAAATGGACCCACCATAAACCCACTACAGCAGGCAGATCACCATCTTCCATGGCGTCACGTGACACTTGCAGCAGCATAAAGTACAGACCATACAACAGTGCTGCCGGCACCAGACGCGCAAATCGGCCTTGACGTGGGTCCACCCGACTCAGCGGCACCGCAATTAATGTCAGTACCGGAATCAGCAAAATCACCGAAATTCGCCATTGCAGCTCAGCTCTATGACCTGGTTCATTCGAGCGTAACAGCGCCAGTGTTGGCATTGCCTTTTCTTCCAGAACCGGAGCAATTGAGGCCTGATCCGGCAGCAAAATGCCCTGCTCTTCAAACGCCGTTACCGCATAGTCGGCTTTGCCCGGCGTACCATCGTAGAAATAACCATTTTCCAACAGCATAAAACGACGACCGGTTTCAACATCAAGCACAGGCCGTGCAATTTCAGCCACCATCATGCGCAAACCGGATTCCCCCTCTGGCGGATTCGGATCACGCAGCACCACAAAAGCGTTGTTCAACTGACGCCCCACAGCCGTTTGAGAAATCGACTCGGCATAGGTGACACGTGCTCCGCGCGCAAATTCCTGGAATTGCCCGGCAACAATCAGGTCAATTTCCGTAAGTTCATCTTGAGACTCGCGCAGCGCCTCAGTCTGCTGCAACCCCGCCGGCGCTACATACAAACTCAGCACCGCCAGACCCAGCGTCAGCACCAGCGCAAAACTCATGGTCATACCCAACAGGGTTTTGCGACTAAAACCACAGGCATGCAACACAACCAGCTCGTTTTCAGCGTACATACGCCCATAAGCCAGCAATACCGCCAGGAAAAATGCAAACGGCACAATAATCAGCAGGAATTCCGGCAGCCGGTAGGCCATCAGCATCAGCAGGATATCGGTAGTCATCTGCCCCGCAACCGCGTCAGCCAGATACTGCAGAAAACGCGATGTAAAAGACACCACCAGCAGGATCAGGGAAACCGCAAAAGTCACCTGAAACACCTGCCGGGTAAAATAACGGAGCAGAATCACAATAAAGAGGTCCTCAGTAGTCGCCTTCTCCGACCAGACTTACAAAGGCAGGCGGGATGGGTGCAATCTTGTGTTTATCAAAATCAAAAAACACCACGCCTTGCTTGGCATTACAGACCACACGCTCAAGCGCGGAATTGGTGATCTGAAAGCAGATATCACAGCCATATTTGTTAAAACGGGTAACACCCACTTCAATCACCAGCACATCCTTGGCAAAGGATTCAGAGCGGTAATCGATAGCCATGTCGGTGACCACCATACCCAGACCAAAAATATTGGCCTCAGTCAGGCCCAGGCTGGCCAGGAACTGCAAACGCGCCTCGTGCAGAATATGCACCATCGCAACACTGTTCAGGTGCTTGGCATAATCAAGGTCGCTGAAACGCACCGAGTATTCCATCGTGAACAGAAACTCTTCAGGCATACTGACTTTCACGCGCGCCATAACTACTCCGTCATCTGTATTGTGATTGCTTTAGCGGGTTGCCCCGTGCTGACGGGCGGGAATTTTAATCGCCACAGCCTGTAAAGTACACTTGATGACGTCAGACAGTTGTCGCCATTGCCTTGCCGCCTTGCTTTCTCTAGCATGAGGTCCCTGGTCTCCTCAAGAAAGTCCCTACCGGGACTCAGTCTCCGTAGGACCACTTATTTCATCATTTTGACGCGTTTCAGGGAATTTTTATGAAATATCAGCTTCACAGCAGCAAGACTCTGGATAAAAAAACAGACTGCCTGGTGCTGGCCGTATTCGAGAAAACCGGGCCCGAGGCCCTGCCGCTGCTGGATCAGACCCTCGCTGCGCTGGCAGAGGCCGTGTTTAAAAGCGGTGATATCAAAGGCAAGGCCGGCGATACCCTGCTGGTGCCTGTAGCCGGTCATGCCCACGTCGAGCGCCTGCTGCTGGTGGGTGTGGGTGAAGCCGGCAAACTTGATGCCAAAAGCTACCGCAAAGCCGTGCGCGCTGCGATTGGTGCGCTGAACAAGACCAGCGCCCGCTCCGCGCTGGTGACACTGACGGCGCTGACGCTCAAAGACCGTGATGCCGACTGGCTATTAACCCAGTTCACGCTGGAGTGTAGCAACGCGCAGTACCGCTACGACCACACCAAGAGCAAAAAAGCCGATCCGCTGCACCTGAAAGCCGTGACCTTGCTGACGGATGAAAAACTCGCCCGCAAACAGGCTGAAGACGCCATCCGCGCCGGCGAAGCCATCAGCCTGGGCATGAGCACCACACGCCAGCTTGGCAACCTGCCCGGCAACATCTGCACCCCTACCTACCTGGGCGAACAGGCCTCCGAGCTGGCCAAACGCTACAAAACCGTCAAGGTCAAAGTGCTGGGCGAAAAGCAGATGGAAAAATTGGGCATGGGCTCACTGCTGTCAGTAGGCCGCGGCTCCAAAGAAGAATCCCGTCTGATTGTCATCGAGTACAAAGGCAGCACCAAAGCCGACAGCCGCCCCTACTGCCTGGTCGGCAAAGGCATTACTTTTGATACCGGCGGCATCAGCCTGAAACCCGGCGCTGCCATGGACGAGATGAAATTTGATATGTGTGGCGCCGCATCCGTCATCGGCACCATGAATGCCGTCGCCGAGCTGGCACTGCCGATCAACGTGGTGGCAGTCATCGCCTCTGCCGAGAACATGCCCTCCAGTGAAGCCACCAAACCCGGTGATGTGGTCACCAGCATGTCCGGCAAAACCATCGAAATCCTCAACACCGACGCCGAAGGCCGTCTGGTGCTGTGTGACGCCCTCACCTACGCCGAACGCTTCAAACCACGCACCGTGATTGACGTTGCCACCCTGACCGGCGCAGCTGTCGCCACCTTTGGTGACGTAAACACTGCGCTGCTCAGCAACCACGAGCCGCTGGCCAAAGAGCTGCTGGAGCTGAGCCAGCACACGCTGGATCACGCCTGGCAGCTGCCGATGAACGAAGAGTATCAGGCGCTGCTGGACAGCAATTTTGCTGACATCGCCAATATCGGCGGCCCCAAAGGCGGCACCATCACAGCGGCGTGTTTCCTGTCGCGCTTTACCGAAAAGTTCCACTGGGCGCATCTGGATATCGCGGGAACAGCGTGGTTGTCTGGCGCGCAGAAAGGTGCGACTGGACGTCCGGTGCCGTTGTTGGTCGAGTATTTGCGTCGACAGAAGGCTTAAGCCAAGTACAAACTTCAATCACGAGTCGGTCGGGGCAACTCCGACCGGCTCACTGGCTTTGCCATCGCCCCCCTTTGTTTGATGTTTGTTTGACATTTCCCTGAACTTTTTTACACACCCCCCTCAATAAAATAGCTCTGTGATTAATGATCACGGAGGGCTGTGCCATCAACCGTATTGAACTTCAGCGCCACCTTGAACAGGCAGGCAACTTTCTGATTGCTGGTGGCATTTCTACCTTGTCACATTGGGCGTCAATGGCGCTCCTTGTGATGGCTAACAGCCCTCATCTATTGTCAGCTGGCATGGGAGGGATGGTTGGCGCAGCCGTGAACTATGTATTGCAGCGCAAATTGACATTTCAGACATCCCAATCTCATGTCCGCGCACTACTGATGTACATACCATCCTGCCTGGCTTCATGGTCAAGCAATCTCGGACTGTTCTGGATAGCCCTGAACCTGGCAAAAGCCGATCTCTGGCTGGCTCAGCTCAGTGCAACAGCAGCGGTAACTCTTCTCAATTTTTTCATCTACAAGAGGCTGGTTTTTCATGAACAAACTGCTTAAGCCTGTGCCGGCACCGCTGCTTTCACTCGTGGTGCCCGTTTATAACGAACGCGCCATGCTCCCTGTCTTTCTGGACACAGTATTACCGCTCTTGTCTGGATTGAATCTGAACTCGGAGCTCGTATTTGTTGACGATGGCAGCAAAGATGGTAGCGCTGACTATATTGTTGAAGCGATACGAAAACACCCGTCCATTCGACTGGTAAAACTGAGCAGGAATTTTGGCAAGGAAGCCGCACTCACTGCAGGTCTGCAGCAAGCCAGAGGGGATGCTGTGATCGTGATGGACGCAGATTTGCAAGACCCACCCGAATGTATGGTTGAGATGGTCGCTTGCTGGCGAAGTGGCGTTGATGTGGTGTTAATGCAAAGACGTTCGCGCCGGGATGATTCCTGGGTACGCCGCCTTGGTGCGCATCTTTTTTATCGCCTGCTGTCCAATGCCAGTCGCACCGACATTCCCGTGGACACCGGAGATTTTCGTCTGATGAGCCGCAAAGCGGTTGATGCGTTATTGACGCTCAAAGAGACCAACCGTTACATGAAAGGCCTGTTTGCCTGGGTAGGCATGACAACCAAAGTCATTACCTACGACCGAGCCCCCCGAGCTGCCGGAGAAACCAAATGGGATTTCCCTGCGTTGGCGGGCCTGGCGATTGAAGGCATCACCTCGTTTTCGATTTCCCCGCTCAGATGGGCCGCTTTTGCAGGGTTGCTGGCGGCAACGGCTGGTGCAATATTTGGCGCATGGATAGTAACCAAGGCGCTGATACTCGGGGACGTCACCTCTGGATACCCATCGCTCGTTGCAATTATTACGTTTCTGGGTGGCATCCAACTGCTCAGTATCGGCATCGTTGGGGAGTACGTTGGAAAAACGTACATGGAAACCAAACAGCGTCCGGTGTACGTGATTGACTCCGTGTCAGAAAATAAATCATCCCTCGCCATTCACCGCCCAACATTGGAAAAGGAACTCTATCCTCATGTCAAAGCGAATTGAGTTGTGGGTGCTGTTGCTGGCGGCAATTATACTGAGCCGACTGACAGGTATGTGGCTACTGCCCTTTATTGACACGACCGAGCCACGATACGCAGAAATTGCGCGATTGATGGCCGAAACCGGCGACTGGATTACTCCCTGGTTTGAGCCGGGTGTACCTTTCTGGGGCAAGCCTCCGTTGTCATTCTGGGCACAAGCGGCGGCGATCAGAATTTTCGGCGACTCCGAGCTGGCAATTCGCATGCCCTCGATGCTGGCTTTGCTGCTAACGGTTTGGATATTTTGGCGGTACGCAATCATCAAATCAGGTAAAACAACGGCTCGCCTGGCAGTGCTGGTGTTTATGACAATGGCACTACCGTTTGTCAGCGCAGGCGCAGTGATGACGGATCCGTTCCTGTTGCTGGGCACCACCATGTCGCTGATTGGATACGATCTGGCAACACATGATCGGAAGCGCAGCGGAAATTCGCTGTTTTTCTCAGGCATGGTGATAGGGCTGCTGGCCAAGGGCCCACTGGCCATCGTTTTGATAGCAATCCCGATTGTTGGTTACTGCTTGCCAAACCGTCAGCGGTGGCAGGCGTTAAAACAGCTTGAATGGATAAAAGGATTGGCCGTCGTTGCTGCATTGGTGTTGCCATGGTATGTCGCCGCAGAAATCAAAACGCCCGGCTTTATTGACTACTTCATCGTCGGCGAGCATTTCTTACGCTTTATTGACGCTGGTTGGTCAGGCGATTTGTACGGCAGTGCACATGATCAGCCCAAAGGCATGATCTGGGTATTCTGGGTATGGGCAAGCTTCCCTTGGGGAATTTTTATCCTGTTGCGCTTGATAAAAAGCATCTCAAAGCAGGGAATGGGAAGTTATTTGCTGGCTATCATGAAAGACGCGGAGTTGCAGTATCTTTTGCTGGCGGCACTGTCGCCCATGTTGTTCTTCAGTCTTGCAGGCAATACACTCTGGACGTATGTGCTGCCATCATTGCCGTTTTCAGGACTAGTGATTGCACGCGCGCTCACGAGTTCAGAACATGCCATGTCTTCAGAGACCGTGCAGCCAGGACAACCACATGGTTTATCCGTCAAAATTGCTACATTGATGGTACCTGTTGTGGTCACGGCAGGTGTTATTTCTGTCGACATCGGACTGATCCCTGTGAACAGTCAGAAAGCGTTGGTAGCCGAGTATCATCAGGCAGCCGGTGAACATGACAGCCCGTTATTTTTTGCCGACGGGCTACCTTTTTCTGCAAGATTCTACTCCAGGGGAACGGCAAGGGAGGTTTCCAAAGAACAGGTTATTGGCATGTTGAACGAGCCAGTCTACCGGCGCTATTTTGTTGCGGTACCTATTCGGGATTCAAGTATGACTAATTTGATATCAGGTGCCACAATTCAAGCGCAGGGGAAAAATGAAAAATTCCAGCTCCTGCTGATAACACCTGTCGCGACTAACTATGATAAATCCAGTTAACACCGTGCAATCCAGAGCCAAACCTGCATTATTGATTGTTGAAGATCATATAGAGTTGGCTGAAAACCTGTATGAGTACTTTGGAGAGTTAGGCTACCGCCTGGATTTTGCTCGCGATGGATTGACCGCCCTGCACCTGCTCGCCACCAATCATTACGATGTTGTTGTACTTGACCTGATGCTTCCCGGGGTCAATGGATTTGACATTTGCCAACGCATACGCAAAGACCTTAAATGTTTAACGCCTGTTATTGTGATGACTGCTCTGGGCACTGTCTCAGACAAAGAAAAGGCATTTGAGGCCGGAGCTGATGACTACCTTGTCAAACCATTTGAGCTAAAAGAGCTGCTGCTGCGCATCAACGCATTGCACCGTCGACACACAACACGGCCATCAGAGTTGAATGCCAGTGAACTCCATTTTGATCCTGGTACACTGGAAGTCAGCTACAAAAATTGCAAGGTGATGTTATCAGGTATTCCCTCCAGAATATTTGAACTACTGATTCGCTCTTACCCTAATTTTGTTGACCATGAATCATTGCGTAACTATGCCTGGGGTAACGACTATGACGATGATCACAACTCTCTTCGCACCCACATTTATTCTTTACGGCAAACACTCGGCAAGGCTTTCGGAATAGACATGATAAAAACGGTCTACGGACGCGGTTACCGACTGGACACAACATCAGGAGCAGACGGTGATGACCCAAAAAAGTCTGACTAGACAACTGGCTATCACCATCTTCACGCTGAACACCCTGATTTTGCTTGTTGCACTACTCTCGGTCGAGTTGCTGGTTGATGATATTGAGCACTCCATTTTGCAGATGGAACTTAACAGGGAAGCAGAGTACTTCAAAAAACAAATCACCTCTGCAACAGACCTGCAGCGCTGGCATACCGCACGACTTGATGTGCATTTTTTACCTGAAGGAATGCAGGACAGTGTCCTTCCTGAATTGCAAAGAAATCGCCCTGCCCCCTTTATCGGCGAGCTTTTCAGTAACGGCACTACGATTCTTTTACGCGTTGATCCACTGCTAGAACCACCAGGCCGATTGTACCTTGCACAAGATATCTCCGTACTCGAAAGCAGAGAACATCTTATTACTGTCACCCTGATTGGGCTTGGCATCATTTTAATGATTATTGGATTCCTGGTTTCATGGTTAACAGGACGAGCGCTGACCAGCCCATTAAAAAAACTTGGCTACGATATTCTCAGGGCTGATCCTTCCAAAAACTCCAGGCATCTCGATGGCAACTACCGCTACGTGGAATTTGAAAATATTGCATCGTCATTTAATCGTTTTCTGGCGACCATGGATCAGCATATCCGGCGAGAGAAATCTTTTATTAAACTGGCGAGCCATGAGTTGCGAACGCCTTTAGCAGTCATCAGCGGCGCACTTGATGTGATGGAGCAGAGAAATCTGTTATCCGACGCCGACCGTCGTACCTTAAATCGAATTCGACACGCCGCGCAGATCATGCGAGAAGATATTGATGGTTTGCTCGAAATAGCGCGAGGAGACAGGCAAGTACAGATAAACCAGCTCGTCGACATCGGGATAACACTGGCCGATTGCATCAAAGAGCTTGATGGCAGCATGCCTGTCCACGCGAACCGCATTCAGCTAAAAACACTCAACAATACACCGGTGATCAGGCCTGCGAATCTGGCACTCGTCAGAATGTTGTTTCGCAACTTGTTACAAAATTCGCTGAGACATACCAAGGCAGATGTCAAAGTTACCTTGAATGACAGTACCGTAATCATTCGTGACTTCGATCAGGGGCTGCCAGATGCTGTCATTCTCAGACTCAACGAGCAGGCCAGTACCAGAGCAATGCCTTCCTCAGGGCCTGACACCATTCAGGAGTCAAGCATTGGTCTGCTGATTGTACAGTTGATATGTGCCCAATTGGATTGGCAGATGGCAGTGACTCACTCCGGGAGTGATGGCACAGAGATTGTTATCGTGATGGGTTCTCAGCCTCTTTAGGGTAATTAGCCCCGTTTATATGTGAGGTAAAAGGCGGCACCATCACGGCGGCGTGTTTCCTGTCGCGTTTTACCGAGAAGTTCCACTGGGCGCATTTGGATATCGCAGGCACGGCGTGGCTGTCGGGTGCGGCGAAAGGTGCGACCGGACGGCCGGTGCCGTTGTTGGTGGAGTATTTGCGGCGGCAGAAGGCATAAGCTTTCCTGGCTCCGCTCTGGCGGGGTCAGGAGTGTAATCCCCCCGGAAATCTGGGCACAGCTAAAACCAGGCTGACGAACCTGTAAAACAGCCCCCCTCATCAGCTGGAACATAGCGCGACCGCAATTCAAGCGTAATTTACTGCGACAATTGTAATGTCTTGTGACAGCGCATTGATCAAACGTGCATATACACGTATTGATGTGCGCAGACATTTATTTAACGGCGGATCATTCTATGAGCACGACGTAAATACCGTGTTACGCATTTACTGCGCGTCACGCCAGCAGGCATTAAAAAAATAAAAAATCAGTAACATGGGGAAGAAATGAACAAGAAACTACTCACACCGTTGTCCGCTTTATGGGTATCCATACTCTCGGTTCACGCCGTGGCTCAAAACGCGGAAGAAAATTCAACGGTCACCTATCCAAGTGCTTATTTTGCCGAGTTTGTCCCGGTCACCGTGAACGACATGCTCAATCGAATTCCGGGCATCAACCTCATTCTGAACACCGGCAGCTCCAGTTCTAACGCCGATCGCGGACTCGGCGCCAGCGCGCAGATCCTGATTGATGGCAAACGCCTGGCGGGCAAAGCTAACGAGGCGTCCAGTCAGCTCGACCGAATCGCCGCCAATGAAGTGGATTACATCGAGATCATCAGAGGCAGCTCCAGCGATCTCGACGTGCAGAACAGCGGCCAACTGGTCAATATTGTGTTGCTGGAGTCGCAGTCGCGTTCCACGCTGTCTACTGAAGCCAGTATGACGCATTTTGCTGATGGCACAACAGAGCCAGGTGGCTCTGTGGCCTGGAGTGGACAATCCGGAAAGCTGACTTACCTGCTCAGTGGCACTGTCGCAACGGCTTATGAACATATCGAAAGTTATGAATACAGCCTGAATGCCGACTTCTCGCCCAATGACACCGTCGCGTTTGATCGCTACCGTGACCAAACCAACTATACGCTGAACACCAATGTGTCTTATGCACTGACGCCAAACGACCGCATTGCATTTAATGCTCTCTACAGCCAGAACGACCCGGACGCCGATCTCTACAGGACGGTCACCAATCTGAATGGTCCGTCACCGGTTGTCACCTATGAACGAGAAGAATTACCGGCCACGTCCGACAGCTGGGAGATCGGCGGTGACTACGAGCATACTTTTAACAGCGGTAATCGCTTCAAAGCACTTGTTATTGCCAATGAAAAAGACACCGATACCCTGCGTGAACGCTTTTTGTCTACGACGCCAGGTGGCACAGAAACCAAAAACCTGTTCCTCTCATCACAGAGCACGTACAGCGAACGCATCGTTCGCAGCTCTTACACCATGACATTGCGCGAAGGCCAAGGCCTCGAACTTGGCATCGAAGCGGCTGAAACCACACAAGTGTCTGCATTAAAACAAGGGGTACGCCGGGCCACGGAGGCAGATCCTGCTTTCGGCGGCTTAACACCGGTGGTTTTACCTAACGCGAATTCAACCGTGGAAGAAATCCGTTACGAACCCTTTGCCATTCATAACTGGCAAATCAACTCCCGCATGTCGCTGGAAAGCTCGCTCGTTGCAGAATTTTCCGAGATTTCGCAACGTGCAGACTCCAACACCACACGTGACTTTCAATATCTGAAACCCAAACTCGACTATCGCTTCGACATTAATAGTTCCTTGCAATTCCGTGCATCGCTGGAGCGCGAAATCTCACAATTGAGTTTCGCGGATTTCTCCCAGGCCACCAATGACCGCGACTATGATCAGGATACCATTGCCGGCAACACACAACTGGAACCGGAAGAAAGTCTGAGAGGCGAAGTCACGCTGGATTACCGCCTGCCCAATGACGGCGGCGCGCTCAATGCCAAGTACTTCCATTACGAGTACGACAACAAAATCGGCAAGATCGATATCTCCACGCCCACTGTCCTGCAGTCGACCAATGGCAATATCGGGTCGGCGGCCACCTACGGCATCATTCTGAATGGTAGCGTTCGGCTTGGATTCCTGGGCTTGTCGCAGGGACTTCTCACGGCAGCGGCGACCATTCAGGAATCCGAGTTTCACAATGATCCCATGGTGCCTGTGGAGCACGGTTTTCCTCCCTACGACCGAGGCAATTATCGCGTCAGTTATCGCCACGACCTGCCGCAATACCGCATGAACTTCGGCCTGACCTATACAGGGCGCTGGTCAGGCGGGCGGATACTCTACGAAATCGACAATCGCTACAATCTGGCCGTGCCCAACAACTTCACGGCCTACGTCGAGATGGTGGGTTTTGCTGGGCTGACTTATCGCCTGGAAGCCAACAACATTACCAACCACGAATCGCGCCCCAAGCGCGTTCGTTACGCGGGTAAGACCATTGATGCCATCCCCAGGGAGTATGAATTTACGCGCTCAACCACGGGGGCCAGTTTTGCGCTTAAGGTGAGGGGGAATTTTTAGCGCAAAGGCAGAATCCGACTGAACGCGGCGGTCTGGGGAACCGGATCGCTCGTCAGGGTTGGCATCAAACCCCAGGCAGCCGCTTAATGCCGCCGGCGGAAAATAACCGTAGAAGCGCTCAACCTCACTGATCCCCTCAACCGCCGACGCCACTACATTGGCAAAACCCAACACCGGCACCTGCCCCCAATCTGCATCGTCGGAGGGGAAGAAGTCCCAGTAGCGCATGGCTATGCCGTAGAAGGCGTAGGTTATGTTGTTGATGGTTAGGGAGAAGAGGTCTGGGGCTAGTAATACTTCGCCTGGGGCTGGGCTTTTTGTTTGCTTTTGAGTCTATAGGAATTCCGCAGGCATCGAAAATTTTTGCTGGAGCAGAATTGAGTATTGAACACCCCTCCCTTTGGGTAATTGCTTTTGCATTTGTTTTGTCGTAAAGCTGGCAGTACATTCTGTGCCGGCACGACTATTCAGATATGCGAGCGCACGCTTAACAGTTACTAAAATCCAGCACGCTGCTAAAAACTTGGTGACTTCAGATAGTTACTAATGGAGCTTGAGAAAGCACTCAATTGGTATATGGTGCCCAAAAGCTGGCATTGTGTGCTGGCACACTATACAAATGTTAGGCAGCCCAAGGAGAGCAGCGCAATTGTCCAGACCGCAACACAGCTTTCATG
>Ga0265293_10010563_pt1 | contig 12859 bp, 13 predicted proteins | sample Munlanlewell138R_FD_192505 | JGI IMG/M metagenome (GOLD analysis project Ga0265293, IMG submission 192505) | Leachate microbial communities from a municipal landfill in Southern Ontario, Canada - Leachate well 138R | ecosystem: Engineered > Solid waste > Landfill > Unclassified | place: Canada... | reverse complement strand
AGAGTTCTGTGGGGATTGCTAACTATTTTACTCATCTTGGTTGCCACCCTAATGCTCTCCTGCTGCCTGCTTTTAGTGAACGAACCCATCTGGAAAAATATCTTCTGGGTTGCCTTAACGGTCGGGAGCAATATTGCTTTTCCGTTTTTGGCTGTAATCACAAAGCAACGGAGCGCTTATGGAAGGCAGCAATTAGAGTTAGTTTTGGGGCTTAAAGATTTTATTGAGAAAGTGGAGCTGGATCAACTAAAACGGATGATTGATGAGGATAGTGAGTTTTACTACCACCTCCTCTCTTTTGCGATTGTTTTAAACTTAGAGAAAAAGTGGGCTAAAAAGTTTGGGGATTTCACACTGGAGAGGCCCTCTTGGTATTCGGGGGGTAGAGTTGGTGTATGGGATGCTGTTGTTTTAAGTTCCCTTTTAAGTCGTACCGCCACAGCAATGAGTGGTGCTTATACCAAGATTCCAACCTCTTCCCCCACTAGTCGCTTCGGAGGCTCCTCTTTTGGAGGGGGAGGTTTCTCCGGAGGAGGTTTCGGTGGTGGCGGTGGCGGGGCTTGGTAGCAAAAAAGGCCAGCTCAGTTGAGCTGACCCTTGGTTTCAAAGAACTATCTTTTAGTCTCGGAAATTTCTGTTTCCCCTTGGCTTTGCGATAGCTTCGTTAACACGAAGGTTACGTCCGCCAAACTCTTTTCCGTCGAGCTGGGAAATTGCTGCTTCTGCTGCTTCGTCTTCGTCCATTTCAACAAACCCAAACCCTTTGGGGCGGTGTGTTTCACGATCGATGATGATGTTAGCACTTAAAACAGTGCCATACTGAGAAAACAGGTCCCGAAGTTCCTCTTCGGTAGTGGCGTAACTCATGTTGCCGACATAGATTTTTTTTGCCATAAAGCATCCTCCACAGGCCTTTGCCTGAACTATATAATTGCTTCATTTGGCGGCATGCTTGAGTCAATTTAATCGCCCTTTGGAATACGACAATACAACTCGAAAGAAACTAGATTAAAAGAAACAGCAGCAACTCAAAAACGAAAGCACCACCACCATAACACGCACCCTAATAGGTGTCAATATCTTGCCAAAGGGGGAGCATTTACCTATAGTTATGCAATGGATGTAAAAGGTTTGGTTTTTTCATTTACTTTCATTTTTGTGATTGTGGCCTTAGGGGTGCTCCTCTCCTTAACCAAAGTAGCTTCGGGAGAAACTGCCCGCAAATTTATCCATATTGGGGTCTCTAATTGGTGGTTTATTTTAATTCACTATTTTACCACCCTCAGTTCTGCCCTGATTGGCCCCTTAGCTTTCATTATTATCAACACCATTGTAGTCTATACAAATCTGGCAACTCTGGTAGGTATTAGCACTAAAAGGCGGAATATGGGGTTGATCTACTACCCAATTTCCCTTGCTATTTTGGTAGTTTTAGGCTTCAAAGGGATCTTTCCCTTGTGGGCCTGCGGCATAGGAGTTCTTGCCATGGGCTACGGTGACGGTTTGGCGGCTGTCATCGGGGGCAAGTGGGGCAAGCGGCGCATCTGGGGGAGAAAGACCCAACTGGGAACCATCGTGATGGCGCTTGTTACCCTCATTATCTTGGTAGTTTTCTCTGTCACCTTTAATCTCAAGGGGCTCTGGAGTTTTCCTTGGGGTTTCAGTGTCTCCCTTATAGCTCTAATCGTCGCTTTAACCGAGGCTTACACCCCCTATGGACTGGACAATGTAAGTGTGCCATTGGTCGCCGCACTCCTCTCCTATCTCCTATTGGGGGGCGTATGAGGAGCCCTTTTACCCCTCTTTTGATTGCCATAGGCGTCAATTTAGCTCTGGCCGTTATTGCATGGCTGTGGCGACTGCTGACAATTACAGGGGCCCTGATGGCTATTCTAGTAGGGGTAGTCGTCTTTTACTTTTTGGGCCTTGGGGGCTGGATACTTCTCTTTCTCTTCTTTTTAACGGCCAATATTCTGGGGAGGTTAAGCCGTTCGGTTGTAGATGCCTCGATGATTCAGAAAAAGGGGGGAAGACGGGATTGGGCTCAGGTGGCCGCTAATGGAATTTTAGCCGGTGGCGCTGCCCTCTACTATGGGTTAGGTGGTGGTGTTTTGGCTTTAGTTATGTTTGGCTCTTCAGTGGCGGCGGCCACTGCCGACACGTGGGCCTCTGAAGCGGGTATTTTAAGTAAAATCCCCCCAGTTTCAATTAGGACTTTTACCCCTGTCCCCAAAGGGATGAGTGGCGGGATAACTTGGCTGGGGACGTTTAGCAGTCTCCTAGGCTCTGTAATTATTGCAATGGGGTGGTATGCTACTTTTGGTGATTACAGAGAACATAAATGGCTGTTTTTAGCCTCTATTATCGCTTTTGCCGGTATTGTGGGCTCATTAGCCGATAGCTTCTTAGGGGCGACTGTTCAAGGACACTACTGGGATGCGGTGAATAAGCGACCTTGTGAACATGAAGAGTTAAACGGAGTTAAGTTGGAGTTGTGCCGCGGGATCCGTTGGATTGACAATGATGTGGTAAACTTCTTAAGCAATGCGATTGCCGTAGCTTTAGCCGGAGGCTTAAGTCTCCTTTTCTTATAGGGGGCATAAATGGAAAAAATCGTCTTAATCCCCGACTCTTTTAAGGGCTCAATGCGCTCATCTGAAATTTGTGCTATTAGTGAGAGGGCAATTTTAGCCCATTGGCCCCAATGTGCAGTTATCTCGCTGCCCATGGCTGATGGCGGAGAGGGGACTGTAGAGGCCCTTTTAGCAGCCAAGGGGGGCAAAAGGGTCACAAAAAAGGTGAGTGGACCCTACTTTAGACCACAGGAAGCCTCCTACGCCATAATTGAGGGGCGCGCCGTTATTGAGGTGGCTGCCTGTGCCGGCCTTCCATTAGTAGGCCACGACAAGCGTCCTGGCGAAACAACCACCTACGGGGTAGGAGAATTAATCCTCGACGCTGCCCTTAAGGGGTGCAAAGAGATTGTCGTTGGCTTGGGCGGCAGTGCCACGGTCGACGGGGGCGTCGGTTTGGCAGCTGCCGTGGGAATCTCCTTTCTAAACGCGGATGGCGAGACTTTTATACCGACGGGCAATACCTTGAAAAAAATAGCTAGAGTTGACTACTCGCGGAAATCGCCCCTTCTCAAAGATGTAAAGCTTACGGCTATTAGTGATGTAGATAATCCCCTACTGGGGCCACGGGGTGCCGCTCGGGTCTTTGGACCCCAAAAAGGGGCCGATAGTGCTATGGTCGAGTTTTTAGAGGATCAATTGACCCATCTCAGTGGCCTTTACACCACTAGGGGTGTGGTTAACTTGCCGGGAGCGGGAGCGGCAGGGGGTTTAGGGGGCGGCTTAGTAGCCTTTTTAGGGGCCACTCTTGTTAGCGGAATTGATTATATCCTCACCATCATCGACTTTGAGGGGCTAATTGCAGGGGCCGATCTGATAATTACCGGTGAGGGGCGCCTCGACGGACAAAGCTTAGGGGGCAAAGTTGTTTCCGGCGTGGCTAAGAGGGCAAAAGCCCAAAAGATTCCGGTTGTCGCGATTGTGGGGGATATAGGTGAGGGTAGTACGCAATTTTACAAAGAGGGGGTCGTAGGAATCTTTAGTATTAACAGGGTGGCGGTCCCTTTAGAGGAGGCTCTAAAGCGCTCTCAAGAGGACCTATACTTTACTGTCGATAACTTGATCCGGTTCTTGAGTTCCGTGCGGTAACCGCTCTTAATGGCTGAATAGGGGCAGGCGACTATGCAATCCCCACAGCGGATACAGGCGGAACTGTTGGGAGTTTGCCAGACAGGAATGTCCAGTTTGCACACCTTTTGACAAATACCACACTCAGTGCAAGCCTCCGTATCAATTTCAAGCCTATAGAGGGAGAAGTGGTTAGCCGCACCATAAATGGCCCCTAAAGGACAGACATAACGACAAAATGGGCGATAAACTATAATAGAGGCTATAATCGTTATTAAAAGGATTAGGTTTTTCCAAGCAAAAAGCCAGCCGGCAGCACCTCTTAAGGGTGCGTTACCCGCCAAGAGCAGGAGCCCTGAAAGGGTTCCGGAGGGGCATACCCATTTACAATACCAAGGAGAGCCTTGTCCAATGAAGTCAACTACAAACATGGGTAGCAGGATTACTAGTACTAATAGAACTAGGTACCTGAAGAGGGAGAGGTATTTTTCGCCCCTTAAGCGCCTCTTTTTAGTCCATTTTTTGGGTAGTGGTATTTTATAAAGGAGGTCCTGAAACCATCCAAAAGGGCAGGCCCACCCACAAATTAAGCGGCCGAAAATAGCCCCTATTCCGGCTATAAAACCGCCCACGTAGAGGGAGAGGTTCCGCCCTCGAGATCCTATTACAGCTTGCAGGGACCCAATGGGGCAAGAGCCCAGTGCCCCCGGACAAGCGTAGCAGTTGAGACCGGGGAGGCAAAGGGCTTTACTGCTACCTTGATAGATTTGTCCGTTGAAGTAACCTTTTAGATAGGCATTGGAGGCGAAGGAGATGATTAGTTGGACCAAGTCCCTTAAACGGCGGTGAACTGCCAGTCTCTTTTTAGCCAAGGCCGATACACTCCAGACAGATATTGGTTGCTTTTGTGAGAACTATCGCGATTTCATCACCCAAAATACCCACTACAATGGCCACTACTGAGAGGGCTATTACCAAAAAGGCTATTACTTGACGAGTTTTAGGGTTGATTCGATGGTTTTTTTCCATGCCGCTTTACTCTTAGCTCCATAGTAAGTTCCCCCTACAATGTTCCCTTGGCGGTCGACAAAGAAAGACTCGGGGACCACTTGGGAGTCTTTAAGACGGAGATTGTGGAGGTCTTCAGAGATCAATAGATGCCGATAATCGGCTTTGGTGCGCTCCACGATTAAGTTTGCCAGGTTAAGATTTGCCTGAAATTTTCTCTCATTACGGTCAAAGACATCGGTTACTATGCCGACGATGTTAAAGCCTTGGTCGGCAAACTCCCTTCTAAGTTCTCCCAATGCCGGCATTTCTTGAAGGCAAGGGGGGCAGAAGGTCGCCCAAATGTTAACCAGCGTTAGCCGATAGGGGGTAAAGATCGATTCATCAACCTCCTGGCGGTTGATATCTATTGTCCAGAAAGGGGCCAATTTCCCTTGATCTTTGGCAATTAAAAGAGTGGTGACAATTAGAAACAGAGTAATAGTCACTATTACAAACTTGCGAGTCTTCGTGTTTCCCATATTAACCTCTAAGCAATTTTCCAAAAAATAGTAACACGAACTAATTTAGCTGGCAAGCCCATCTGATATATCACTGGTGCCCGGTCCGCCCTTTTTGGAGAGGTAGAGGCCGAGGAAGATCAGAAAACATCCACCTAGGGCCATGATGGTGATAGGCTCTTTTAATACCAAGGCGGCGGTAAAAAGGGTAATAAGAGGGGTAAGGTAGATATAACCGCTGGTTTTATAGACTCCTAAGACGCTAACGGCAAAATTCCAACTTACAAAACAGCCGGCACTGGCTCCCAACCCCAAGAAGATAAGGAGGGCTATATTTCTGAAGGTAAAGTCGGCGGCACTGACAGAAAACCCGCTAAAAAGGGAGATTGGTAGCATCCAAATGATACCGTAAAAGAATATTTTCTTTGTGTAGGTAGCTACTTTGTAGTTTTTAGTGTCGATTTTACGCAGGAGGATTGAGTAGACTGCCCACCCAAAAGTGGCGGCTAATGAGAGTAAGTCGCCACCTAGAGAGACTTGGAACTCTATCTGTCCGTTGAACATAACGAGGGCGACACCTAGGGAGGCAATTAGGAAGCCTATTAACAGGGCAATCTTGAACTTCTCTTCTTTCAAAAAGAAGAGTCCTACCAGGGCCGTCGTCAAAGGGGCTATAGAGACTATTATGCCAACATTTGAAGCACTGGTCATGGTAAGGGCGACATTCTCGAGAAAGTAGTAGATAACAACCCCACATAAACCGGCTGCTGCAAAAAGGAGTTCTTGGCGCAGAGAGAGTGGCGGTCTGGAGTTCCGGTTTACAATCGCATCGTAGAGGGATAGCCCTATGAACCCCATAACAAAGCGGATAATTAAAATTTCTAAGGGGTTAAAGGTCTCTAGTAACAGTTTTGTGGCGATGAAGGTTGTTCCCCACACTAAAATTGTGATAGAAGCAACAGTGTGGGCTAGTGTTTTTCGCTTGTCCATGGAGAGACTTTGTCACGAATGGCGATAAATGTACAGTAAAAGAGTCTATTTTTAGGGGTGAATACGCAAACTCTGCTTGGGGTGTTGCTGTTCTCGAAATTTATTTGTATGTTACATAGCGGTAGGTTTAGTAGAACAAGCTACAACCACCTATGCCTAAGCTCAGGCTAAATTAGAAAGACAATTATATATGAAGAGAGGGAAGACTATGGCAAAAAAGCTACAGTTTGATGAAGAGGCCCGCAGGTCACTGGTTGTTGGAGTTGAGAAACTCTCACGTGCAGTGAAAGTTACCCTTGGGCCGAAAGGGAGAAATGTTCTAATTGACAAAAAGTTCGGCGCTCCTACTGTGACTAAAGATGGAGTTTCAGTTGCCCGTGAAATTGAATTAGAAGACCCCTTTGAAAACATGGGTGCACAACTGCTTAAAGAGGTCGCCACGAAAACAAACGATGTTGCCGGAGACGGGACAACAACCGCCACAGTTTTGGCTTATTCCATCACCAAAGAGGGGATGAAGAGCGTTGCTGCCGGCGTCAATCCAATGGGAATCCGTCGTGGTATCGACAAAGCTGTCGAAGACACTGTCAAAGAGTTGAAACGGCAAGCCAAAATAATCAAGGACAAAGAAGAGTTAGCCCAAGTAGCCAGCATCAGTGCCAACAACGACCGTGAAATTGGTGATGAGATTGCCAATGCTATGGAGAAGGTTGGTAAAGATGGTGTTATTACGGTTGAAGAGTCCAAAACCATCGAGACTACGACCGATTTTGTGGAAGGAATGCAGTTTGACAGGGGTTACTTGTCACCTTACTTTGCCACAAACCGCGATACCATGGAGTCAATTCTTGAAGATCCTTACATCCTGATCTACGACAAAAAGATTGCTAACATGAAGGACCTTCTGCCCGTCTTAGAGAAAGTTGCCCAGGCCGGCAAGCCGATTTTAATCATTGCCGAAGATGTTGAAGGGGAGGCTCTTGCTACCCTGATTGTCAACACAATTCGGGGCACCCTGACAGCGGTTGCCGTTAAGGCACCGGGCTTTGGAGACCGCCGCAAGGCTATGCTCGAAGACATCGCCATTCTAACCGGTGGTGAGGTTATTTCGGAAGAAATCGGTCTGAAACTTGAAAATACCGATATCTCACAACTCGGCAGAGCCAAAACTGTTAAAGTTGAGAAAGACAATACGACTATTATTAACGGGGCGGGTAAACAGAGCGATATCAAAGACAGAATTAGCCAAATTAAGGTTCAAATCGAAGCTACCAGCAGCGACTACGATCGCGAAAAATTGCAGGAACGCCTGGCTAAATTAGCCGGTGGTGTGGCTGTAATCAACGTTGGTGCAGTTACCGAAGTTGAACTGAAAGAGAAGAAACACAGAGTTGAAGATGCCCTTTCGGCCACTAGAGCCGCGATTGAAGAGGGTGTCATTGCCGGTGGTGGTGTGGCTTTAATTCAGGCTGCCAAGGTATTGGCAGAGAAAAATCTTTCAGGGATGGAAGAAGCTGAAGTTATTGGCTACAAGATTGTCCGTCGTGCCCTTGAAGAGCCTATTCGTCAGATTGCCGAAAATGCTGGCTTAGACGGGGCTATTATTGCTGAAAAAGCTAAGAACGAAAAAGTTGATGTGGGTTTTGATGCTGCCAAGATGGAGTGGGTGAATATGTTTGAGGCGGGGATTACCGACCCGGCAAAAGTCTCCCGCAGTGCCCTCCAGAATGCAGCTTCAATTGCCGCTTTAATCCTTTCAACGGAGTGTTCAATTGCCGAGCTCCCCTCTGAAGAGAGTGCTATGCCTGCCGGTGGCGGTATGGGTGGTATGGGCGGCATGGGCGGCATGATGTAAACTGCCTTTAGTTTGATTTTTAAGGGGTGGGCTTGGCCCGCCCCTTTTTGCTATCTACTATGATGAGTCCATACCAGAGATAAACTTGACTATAATCAGACTATCGTGGTACTTTAGGCGGTACGCTTAGAAACGAACACTTGAGTGAGGTTATTTGAATATGAAAGGATTATTGACTACCTTAATGGGAGCCCCAAGCGGTGGGTCTGGTGGATCTTCTATGACTACCACATTTATTACGTTTGGGCTGATCATCGTTATTTTTTACTTCCTGATTATCAGGCCACAGAAGAAACGCGACAAAGCTGCTAAAGATATGCTTGCCGCCATGAAAAAAGGGGACAAAGTTGTCTCCATCGGTGGAATAAGGGGAACCATCATAACGGTAAAAGAATCGACAGTTGTTGTGAAAGTTGACGACAATACCCGATTGGAGTTCTCCAAGAGTGCAATTGCTCAGATTTTAGACAAGAAGGCCGAAGTTGAAAAGAAAGAGGCCCCTGTCGAGAAAGTGGCAGCGCCTGCTAAAAAGAAGAGCACCCCTGCCAAGAAAAAAGACGAACCCGTAGTCGTCGAAGAGACTCCTGAAGTTTCTGAGGATGATGCGGAAAAAGACGAGAGCAAGTAGAGAGTTCATTATCATACGGAGAGCAGCATGAATAAACGAGGACGATTGGTAATCGTTCTCTTGGTTGCGGTGATGTGTGGGGTTTTCCTCTATCCAACCGTAAAATGGTACTTTTTCGTGCCCCAAGAGACAAAAGATCTTGCGACTGGTTCTATGATCCAGATTCGGGAGTATGCATTAGGACAGGCAACTATGGATTTGCGCGAATTGAAGGCTCTGATAGCCTCCGATTCATCGGCAAAACTTCCAGATAACTTAGGATTCTTAGTTTCAGTTGCTAAAGAGAATTACAAAACAGCTAAGCGGAGTATACCTAAAAAATGGACTGTAGAAGATGTCTTTAGGGGTTTCAGCAATGAACAAGAGTTGTTTGATGCTTTAGAGAGTCGCTATAGAACCACCTTAATCGATTTGAAAAAAACGAGTGGCAAAGTGTTGCAATTGGGCCTCGATTTAAGGGGAGGGATGAGCATCCTCTTAGAGGCTGATGTTGATGCTTACGAGGCTAAGACCGGCACGCGGCTCTCCGGTGGTACCCTTACCACCCTTCTAAACGAAGATATTGCGATTCTCAATGAGAGAATTGACCAGTTTGGAGTCAGTGAGCCCGACATAAGAATACAGGGTAGTAGCCAGATTCTCATTGAAGTGCCCGGTGCGGCCGACCCTGAGAGGGTTAACTCTTTCCTCAAGGGCAAGGGCTCGCTCAGTTTCCAGATTGTTGACCGTGAATTGACAACAGAATTAAACGCCTACTTTAAAGAGCACCCCGGTGAGGTTTTTACCAATTTGGGGCAGATTAGACAGCCTGATTTCCTGCCGGCCGGGAAAATAGCCGCCGGATACTACGTTAATGACGCTTACGGTCTAGACCAACTCTCGAGTTACGTGGTTCTGAACGAAGAGATTGGACTGGACGGAATTCATATAGCTAACGCCCAAACGGGAACAAACTCTATAACAGGACAACCCACCGTTAACTTTGAGCTTGATGGAACGGGAGGCGAGATTTTCTATAAACTGACCTCAACCCATACCGGAGAGTCGATGGCTGTTGTTCAAGATGGCAACGTGAAGGCCATGGCCACGATAACCGAACCCATCAGGAACAATGTTCAGATTACCGGATTTGGGGAGAAAGAGGCGCAGGACCTCTCAATTGTTTTGAAAACAGCAGCTCTTCCCATCGAGTTGATTGTTGTCAGCCAACAGGGCATTGGCGCCTCTCTGGGAGAAGATACCGTACAAGCTGGTTTGATTGCAATTTTTGTGGGCTTGGGCCTTGTCTTTATTTTCATGCTTGTAATCTACAAAGGCAGTGGTATTTTTGCCGATATCGCCCTTTTGTTTAACTTAATTATTATGCTGGCCATTCTATCGGCCTTTAATCTTACTTTAACGCTAACCAGTATCGCCGGATTGGTGTTGACTGTCGGTATGGCCGTTGATGCCAACGTCATTATTCTGGAGAGAATCAAAGAAGAATTAGCCGTAGGCAAGAGCGCAGCGGCTTCAGTGAAGGCCGGTTTCTCTAAAGCCTTCTGGACTATTATGGATGCTAACGTAACAACAATAATTGCTGCGCTAGTCCTCTCTCAATTAGGATCGGGCTCGATAAAAGGATTTGCCAACACATTGGCAGTTGGTATTGTGAGCAGTATGTTTAATGCCCTCTTTGTGGTCAAGCTGATGTACGATACAGCCCTTTCCAGGAAGAATCCTCGATTGAGCCTTGGTTGGAGGAGGAGTTAATTATGGCTAAGAAAATTTACCCAATTACGAAATTAAGATTTTTTGCAGTGGCATTCTCTCTCCTCTTATTGGTAATCTCAGGTGTGTTTTTCTTTGTGAACGATGGGTTTAACCTCAGTATTGACTTCCAAAGTGGATTTTCACAGAGAGTGCAGATAGCACCGCCAGTGCTCAGTTTCAGCTATGAAGGTAGTGACAATGTTACTCTTAACGTCAGTTCAGGGGTTGTCACCGTTGTTAAAAGGGATTCTAGCGGAGCAAACTACTATGAGTTTTCTACTATCGATTACCCGACGACCGGACAATTGGCGACTGCTATCGCCGGCAAGGTCAGTGGTGTCACCGTTACCGCTTATGAGGAAGACCTCCCTTCTAGTGGGTTAATTACCGGTTTTGGCCTACCGGCAACGTTAGGGGAGAGCCCCTTTGTATTAAACAGAGCCAACAGCGACACTAAGAACTTTGTCTCGATTGATGAGATGCGTCGAATCTTGGGAGACTCGGCTCAGATACAGGTTGTCGGTGATGATTACAAACAGATTTTCCAAATTAGGATGACCAACGATGAGAACTTAAGCCAAGAAGTTATTTCGCAGAAATTGAGTGGAACGTTGAAAGAGGCCTTTGGCTCCTCGTCAATCGTAGTCTTGCAGTCGGACTTTGTCGGACCGCGCTACTCTTCTACACTTGTTTCCGGGTCTATCTTAATTGTAGTGGTCTCCATCATCCTGATTCTAGTTTACGTTTGGATCAGGTTTAAGTTGGCCTATGCTATTGCCGCTATTATTAACTTAGTCCATGATACTTTCCTCTTGATTGGGTTTATCGTGGTCGCTCAATTGGAGGTCTCCAGTACTACCATTGCAGCACTGCTCACGATCATTGGGTATGCCCTCAACAACGTAATTGTTATCTTTGACCGTATTCGTGAAAACAGAGGATTTATTAAAGATACCTCCCTGATGGAGCTAATCGATATTAGTGTTTCCCAATCGTTAACCAGAACCCTCTACTCGTCGCTCACGACAGCTTTGGCAATTGTACCGTTGGCGATTCTTGCCTCCGGTGCCATCCAACTGTTTGCCATTGAGATGGTGTTTGGTATTGCCATTGGGGCCTACTCGAGTAACCTCTTGGCACCTTCCCTCTTATTCTGGATTACTAAGAGTAAAGAGAAAAAGGCCGCTCCTAAAGTAGTTGAAGAGGTAAAAGAAGAGGGGCCTGCAGAAGAGGTCAAAGAGGCCGAGGATGTGATTCCTGTAGCCGAAAGGAAGTTAAAAGGGAAACGTCAACAGAAGAAATAGGAACCTTTTAACGTTCAGTTATGGGGCCGCCTCGTGGAATTCCTGCGTTGGCGGCTCGTTTGTTTAGGGGTATTGATGAGAGTTGTAAGGTCTAAAATAATGGGGTATTGCTCAGGAGTTGTGCGGGTGATTCGCCTAGCAAATGAGGCTTTGGCACTGGCTGAAGAGCGTGATTTAGCCGCTTACTCAATTGGCTGGTTTATCCACAACCCCACTGTGGTAGAACAGTTTGAGCGACGTGGGATGCGCCATATAGAGCACCCGGCAGATGCTCAGCCCGGCGTTGCCCTAATTCGAGCCCACGGTATAGGGGACCCCCTGAGGGACGCTTTTATCACTTCTGGGTACACCTTGGTAGATGGCACATGCCATACTGTCGCCTATTCTCAAGAGATAATTCGCTCGACAAACTCCTCAGCGAACATAATAATAGTGGGTAAGAGGGGCCATAGTGAAGTTTTAGCCCTAGCAAATGTGTGGGATAAAAATAGAGAGGTAATTAAAACCCACCTAGTTGAGACCTTAACTGATGTGGCGAACCTAAGCGACTTTAATGGAGAGCCGGTTGTTGTAGTAGTACAGACGACTTTTTCTCAAACCCATTACAAGGTGCTGCTAGAGGCTTTGAAAGTGCGCTATAATGGGCGCCTGAGGGTGGGCAATGACCTCTGCCCAACCACGTACCGTCGCCATAACGCTCTGAGGCAGTTGTGTGAAGAAGTTGAAGCTGTGGTGGTAGTTGGGGGAAAGATGAGTGCCAATACCGCTTCTTTAGCCCATTTGGTGGAAAAAATAGGCTTACCGGTCTGGCACATAGAGTCTTTCAGAGATTTGCCCCCCGAAATCTATTCTTTTTCTTCCGTGGGGGTCAGTGCCGGAGCATCAACGCCTTACGAGGATATTGAAGAGGTTGTCTGGCATCTAGAGAGAGGGGGGGTGTAATGCGGTTTTGTTCATCACAGGAACAGCTAGAGAGGATACAGCAAAAGAGAGCCTTTATTTGTGATATGGATGGGGTGCTTTACCACGGCAATCGCCTCCTGCCGGGGGCCAAAGAGTTTATTGAGTGGCTCCAGAAAGAGGATAAGAAATACCTCTTCCTGACTAACTCCAGCGAAAGG
>Ga0265293_10010562_pt1 | contig 12862 bp, 11 predicted proteins | sample Munlanlewell138R_FD_192505 | JGI IMG/M metagenome (GOLD analysis project Ga0265293, IMG submission 192505) | Leachate microbial communities from a municipal landfill in Southern Ontario, Canada - Leachate well 138R | ecosystem: Engineered > Solid waste > Landfill > Unclassified | place: Canada... | reverse complement strand
AGATTTGCTTGATCAGCTCCGCCTTCCGCTTGGCTGTCCAGCGTTTGATGTCGGGTTCTTGCGTCATGCCTTGCTCCATACTCTGGAGCGACTTTAGCATGTGCAGTTATTCACTGGGTCGTTACACCTTCGTTCTCGGAGAGCCACAGGCCCAGAAGTTCCTTGTGACCCTCCAGGTTGACGCCCAGGGCCAGGTAGATCGCCTTGTTGATCACCTGTTTGTCCTGCCGGATTTTGACAACGATGCAGTCCAGGTAAACGATGGGGTAGACCGGATCCAGTGGCCGTGACTGCCATTCGACCACGCGCTCAATGACGGCCTCAGTCACCTTGGAAATCAGGGTGGGTGAGATGTTGGCGTCGTACATCTCTTTGAACGTGGCGACGACCTCCCGGGTGGTCATGCCCTTGGCATAGAGACTGAGGATTTTGTCATCCATCGAAGTGAAGCGAGTCTGGCCCTTCTTCACCAGCTGGGGCTCGAAGCTACCATCGCGATCACGGGGCGTGTTCAGCTCGAACTGACCGTCTTCGGTCTTCAGGCTCTTGCTGGTGTAGCCGTTGCGGCTGTTGGTATTGTCAGAGGGCTGGTGGCGCTCGTAGCCCAGGTGTTCATTGAGTTCGGCATTCAGCGCCGCCTCGACGGTGATCTTGGTCAGCATCCGGCTGAAGTCGTTGAGGTCTTTCTCGGTTTTAAGGCTCTTCGCGGCCTCCCGTGCGAAAGCTTCCAGTTCTTGCTTGTTCATGTGGCCTATCCTTACCCTGTCGGGGGTTCAATGATAGGCGGTTTACACAGTTTTATTTACAGGCTCGCCTCAGCATCCAGCTGGTGTTCAGGGTTTTCTCAATTGTCCTTACACCGGTTTGCCGAGATGATCCTGAATCCGGGCATCATTGATCTGGAGGACTTTACTCAAGAGTTGGCTCTCGTTGTCGTGGCTCATGGTGGTGATCTCCGCTGTGTTGCTGTATTGAGCTTCACAACCCAATCTTAACGACTTGAGCAATCGCCGCCGCTTCAAATGTGCGCAGGATAATTTATGCTATCGTCTCTTGCGCATGTACAATAGTAACCCTGCATAAGATTTGAGGAACAAGCGAAATTGGCACGGAACGAGATTAATAAGAACAGCGACTGGGAGACGAGGCGCCAAGAAATTTTGATCGCTTCGGCACAGTTATTCGCCGAGAGAGGTTTTGACGGCGTCTCAATGCGAGATATCGCCGCCGTCTCCGGTATGCATATGTCTACGCTCTACCATTATTTTTCCAGCAAATCACTTCTCTATGATGATGTCTGCAACTGGGCATTTGGATATTCCTCGGCCCTTTCTCTCGCGGCGCTGGAAGGTGATGAAGACATCGTTACAAAGCTGCGGCGATATGTCGTTGCCAATGTGCGTTTTCTCCTTGAAAAGGGGTCCGCCGCACGGATCCTCGAAATGGAGCTGCTCTTCAAAATGTCGAGTTCCGCACTCGAGTACCCATCAGTTATGGTAAAGCCAGTCGCTCGCTTGGCGGAGTTGCTAGTCACAATTTCACCCCCCTTGCTCAAGACTTTCTCAGCGGAAAAGTTAGCATGTATCATCTGGGACGTAATCTACGGTATTGCCCGTTACACCGCAGCCAATATCCGTGTCATAAATCAAGCCTATGAAGAGTTGGATATTGAAAAGGTCAGCAACGACGTCTGGGTCGTTATTAAAGAGATTCTTACTATAGAGTCCCCAGATTAAAGCCGGAGTTCTTGCCTTTTACGGCCTGCTGCAGACCGATAACCAAGCTTTGGTCTGCTAATTTATGCACGGGTACCTACTTCACGCCGGGCAATGTCCACGACAGCGGGCCTTATCTAGATCGTCAGTGCGAACGGTTCGGGCTGCGGCCGAGGGTGGTCGGGCTGGATGCCGGCTACAACCTGCCGCGAGAGCGGGATTTTTCAATAACTTAGAGACTTTAGTGGAAGCCCCTGGAACTCAATTTGGTGGAGGAGAGACTTGGATAATTATCTCAACAGTATGAAAAATAAGTATTTTTATTGGTTAGGTTTTTACAGTTACTCATAATGTTACTCAACATATACCCTCTTACAAGCTTCAGCGCTTGAAATTTCTCTAAAGGCAGCGGGCATTATCCCGTATTTCATATAGGAATGCGCGTGGCGATCGCCAATGCTTTCTCGGCTTGCCGCTCTCGGCGCGGAGCGACGAACTGAACCGCCCCGGGTTTCGCGGAGGCTGTTTGGTTAAAGTAAAGCAGTCTCATCGACGGGGTTGTCGAGTCGGTTGTAGTAGTTTGCCTCAGCTTCCGCTGGCGGGATATAGCCGATGGATGAGTGCAGCCGTTTCTGATTGAACCAGGCGACCCACTCCAAGGTCGCCAGCTCGACGGATTCCCGGCTTGTCCAGGGAGCACGACGGTGGATCAGTTCGGCCTTGTACAAGCCGTTGATGGTCTCGGCCAGGGCATTGTCATAACTGTCACCTCGGCTACCCACAGACGGCTCGATGCCAGCCTCGGCCAGGCGTTCGCTATAGCGGATGCTCACATATTGCGATCCCCTGTCCGAGTGGTGAATCAAAGAACCCTCGCTGCCGGGCTGGCGGGCGCACAGGGCTTGCTCCAGCGCGTCGAGCACGAAGTCAGTGGTCATGGACGTGCTCACGCGCCAGCCGACGATGCGCCGGGCGTAGACGTCGATGACGAAGGCCACGTACAGCCAGCCCTGCCAGGTCGAGACGTAAGTGAAGTCCGAGACCCAGAGCTGATCAGGGCGATCTGCGCGGAACTGCCGGTTGACAAGATCAAGCGGTCGCTTGGCCGCGGCGTCAGAGAAGGTCGTGCGTATACGCTTGCCGCGCCGCACGCCCTGCAGGCCTTGGGCACGCATCAGCCGCTCAACCGTGCAGCGAGCCACTGCAATGCTTTCCCGCTTCAACTGGCGCCAGACCTTGTCGGCCCCATAGACACAGTGATTCTCCTGCCAAACCCGGTGAACGTGTGGTATGAGATGGTCATCGCGTCGGGCACGGGCGCTGCGTTGCGAGGGATCACGCAGCCGCGCGGCATGGCGTCGATAGGCTGACGGGGCAACCTGCAGCACGGTGCAGATCGGCTCGACCCCGTAGATGTCCCGGTGCTGGTCGATATAGGCGTTCATTTCTTCAGTTCGCGGTCGAGCGCCGCCTGGGCGAAAAAAGCGCTGGCGGACTTCAGGATCTCATTGGCACGGCGCAACTCCTTGACCTCGCGCTCCAGGGCTTTGATGCGCTCACGCTCCTCGGTGCTCACACCAGCACGCGCCCCGCTATCGATCTCGTGGCGCTGTACCCATTTCAGCAGTGAGTGAGTAGAACATCCGATCTTCGGTGCAATGGAGGCGGCTGCGGCCCATAGGGAAGGATACTCACCACGATGCTCTTGCACGAGGCGCACCGCGCGTTCACGGACTTCGGGGGAAAACTTCGTTTGATTGCTCATGGCTCCATTCTCTCAAGGTTTGGAGCCTCCGCGAAACCCGGGGCGGTTCAAGGCTATGTGGATGGGGCCATCGCACGATCACACGTTTCCACTGCTCGCGTCCTCAAGAAGACGGTCGCGGGGAAAAGACCTTGAAAGGGATGGCTCTAAGAGGCTGCCTTGCAAGCGACAGCCTCCGTCGCAATCGTGACAAAACGTCAAAACAGACCTTAGTCTCTCCTCGGTACATCCATAATGGAGCGAGCCGCTCTACGACCACTATAAACACAATCTGCAATCGAGAGACCACTGATGTAATTATTTGAGCAAATTCCGAATGCTGCGCGACCGGCGGCGAACAAGCCCTCAATCACTGTCCCATCGGGACGCAAGACCGCGCCATTGCTCTCATCCACAACCATGCCCCCAAGAGTAAAAAATTGAGTAAATGCATATTTGTTGGATATGGAAAAGTTGACAGCATAATAACAACCGCCGTCTATGGGTTTTCTATTGATGTCATCCTTGCAGAACTCGTCTTCTCGCCCCGACTTGATTGATTCATTATAGACGTCCACTTCAGCCACCAAAGAGGGTGAATCGATTCCGCATTTCGCAGCCAGTCCCTCGATAGTCCGTGCTCTTCGTGTTCCGCCCATCAATACATTGAGCAGAGCCGGTATACCGAAGAATTTGATAAACAGTGAGTTGCCAATAAGCGCTTGTCGGATAGACAACCAGAAATCCTTGCTATTCACGATAAGCCACGCGCGGCCCTCTGACTGATGCAGCAAAGCCTGCCCAACTGCACCCACATAAGCCATTTCGTTGACAAAACGACGTCCCGCCTGATTGACCAGCATCCCTCTGAGATAAGCCTTTGGCGGCGCGAGATTGCGCCCGACATAGGCCTGATCTATCCCGCGCAATTGGGCGCCGATGGATTGGCCCAGAAAAATGCTGCTGCCATCACAGCTCAAGGCTCCCATCCGCAGCAAAGCGCGGAAGTTCTTGCCCATTAAAGGAATATGCTGGTTCAGCATATCGATATTGTAGGCATAGCCACCCGTCGCCATCACCACACCGCACCGAGCACGCACCCGGCGAATTCTCCCCCTGGATTCAATTGCACGTGAAGCCATTGCAGCCTTTTGCGCGGCCTCCCCATTGAATGGCTTCAGGGGTTGGACACGGTCATAGATTCTCTTGTGTTCCGCTCGATCTTCCGGATTCACCTCTTGGCACTCTACGCCGACAACTCGTCCACTGGCATCCCGAACAAAGCGAGTGACAACACTGTGCGTCCGGGTCCGCAAGCCGAGCTTGTCGGCAGATGCATGCAGGGCCTCATAAAAGACACGCCCACAATTAAAGCCCTTGCCTACAGCACGATGACCACGGGGGGCCGGCTTTGCTTTTGCCGCGAAGGTAGAAACTTTCTCGTTGCCCGAATAGTACAAAAAGGCACCATCCGGCGGAAAAACCGTCTTCTCTTCATATAAAGTACTATCATAGGGAACACCGTGGCCGATAAGCCAATCCAGGTTCGAGGCACTGTCGTTGCAGAATTTAGATACTGTGTCGCTGCTGACCGCATCACCAACTTCCATCGCAAGATATTTCGCCATTTCAGCCGGGTCGTCATTGATACCGGCTTCACGCTGAATCCGTGTAGCCCCGGCGTATATCACCCCGCCACTATAAGCCGTCGCGCCGCCCCCTTCAAAACGATCGATAGCCAGAACGTCCGCGCCCTGCTCAAGCGCCTCCAGCGCACAGACAACGCCGGCCCCCCCCAAGCCCACGACAACCACATCCGCCTCATCATCCCAGGAAATATCGCCAGCCTGTACAATACTGATCGGCTCCTGACCAACGGAGAAAGATTCATTTTTCTTCATTCCAACCTGCCGCCTCATATATCTGTCAATTAAAAGTAGCTTGTGACTTGTACACTCCTATTTTCTTCAAGGTCCACAAGCCGCACTGCCAGGATCAATCGGCGGCTACTACCGAGCGAGCCGCTCGACGGCCACTGTAAACACAGTCAGCCAGGGATAGACCACTGATACTGTTATTACAGGGAAATCCGAATGCCGCCCTGCCTGCGGCAAACAAACCTTCGATCGCGACGCCATCAGCACGCAACACCGCTCCGCTGCGCTCATCGACAACCATCCCGCCAAGAGGATAAAACTGCGTAAATGCATATTTATTGGGTATGGAAAAGTTGACAGCATAATAGCAAGGGCTGTCTATGCGCTTTCTATTCTTATCATCCTTGCAGAATTTATCTTCCTGTCCCAAGCCAATTGAAACATTGTAGGAATTGATCTCATGTATCAATGAATCCGGATCGATTCCACATTTCCTGGCCAGACCTTCAATTGTCCGCGATCTTTGCGTTCCTCCCACCAACACATTGAGAAGCGCAGGGAGACCGAAATACTTGATAAACAAAGAATTACCTGTGAACGCTTGCCGGATGGACAACCAGAAATCCTTACTGTTCATGATAAGCCATGCGCGCCCTTCGGGCTGATGAAGCAATGCCTGTCCAACTGATCCCACATAAGCCATTTCGTCAACAAAGCGATGTCCCTCTTGGTTGATCAACATCCCTCTGAGATAGGCATTCGGCGGCGCAAGATTGCGTCCAACATAGGCACGGTTCAAGCCGCGCAATCGGGCACCGATGGATTGTCCAAGGTAAACGCTACTGCCGTCACAACCCAGAGACCCCATCCGCAGCAAAGCGCGGAAGTTCTTGCCCATTAAAGGAATATGCTGGTTCAGCAAATCAATGTTATAGGCATAGCCACCCGTCGTCACCACCACACCGCGTCGGGCACGCACCCGGCGAATGCGCCCTCGCAATTCGATTTCACGCGAATCCATTGCAGCCTTTTGCGCGGTCTCCCCATTAAATGGCTTAAGGGGTTGGACACGGTCATAGATTCTCTTGTGCTCCACCCGATCTTCCGGATTCACCTCCTGGCACTCCACGCCCACAACTCGTCCACTGGTATCCTGAATAAAGCGCGTGACAACGCTGTGTGTCCGGGTTCGCAAGCCGAGCCCGTCAGCAGATGCACGCAGGGCCTCATAAAAGACACGCCCCGAATTGAACCCCTTGGTCACAGCGCGATGCCCTCTGGGAGCGGGCTTTGCCTTTGCGGCATAGGCATTTACCCTCTCGTTGCCCGAGTAGTACAAAAAAGCTCCGTCCGGTGGAAAAACCGTCTTCTCCTCATATAACGTGCTATCGTATGGGACACCGTGTTTAACGAGCCAATCCAGGTTCTGACCGCTGTCTTTGCAAAATTTTACCAATGTCTCGCCGCTCACCGCGTCGCCCACCTCCATGGCAAGATATTTGGCCATTTCTACCGGATCATCATCAATGCCGGCTTCGCGCTGAATCTGTGTCCCTCCGGCATATATCACGCCACCGCTGTAAGCCGTGGCACCGCCACCTTCAAAACGATCAATGGCCAGAACCTCTGCTCCATTCTCAAGCGCCTCAATCGCACAGATAACTCCAGCACCGCCCAACCCCACTACAATCACATCAGCTTCATCATCCCAGGCAATGTCGTCAACGGTTACAACTTTGATTGGCTCCAGTCCAACAGAGAAAGATTTATCCGGCTTTATGCTCAATTCCCACCTCACAATTTTATTTTCTTTTAAAAGGGGCCCTTACGTAAAAGATGTTTTGTTCCCAGCAGTCAACCTTAACCGGTTGTTGAAAAATGCAGGCGAGGCAGCCGAGACAATGCAAAAACGGCCGAAAACTGGAATTTATACCTGATGAATAAAAAATTTCAGCTATTTATAACACCGTACCGGCAACGCAGGCATCTTTCAACAGCCTGTCAGAAAATGTGCGATACACTTATAAACCCATGGAAACATCCACCCCTCATATCTCTTTAAACGACGGATATGGCTTATTTTCATCAGCGAATTTTTAGTCATCAACAATAGAAAAATATAATCCCTATCAGCGTTTGACAGCGAAATTTACTGTCATTCAACCACTGATCAATTGCCAATCTGAATCTTTAGGAAGAAATTTCGTTACTGATTCCTAATATTTCCCGACCGCTTTGTAATGTAAGCTCTGCCATTGGCAAAGATAGTCCCAGATTACGAGCCAAGTCCTTGGCAGCGGTCAAATCTTTCTTCAAAAAGATAGCCACTTGCTCGCGAAAGGATTGCTCGGCAGGATTAGTAGCTGGATGGGCGCGCTTCAACCACTGGGCAGCCCCTCCAACGATTGGCTCGGTAATTTCGATCGCTGTTGCAAGTTGCTTGACACTGACACCTGCCGCCTCGGCAAGCAAGGCCGCCTCATAGGCGGTACGCCAGACGCCGTAGATAATCACATTTCTGCATATCTTGGCGGCCATCCCGCTATCCGGCGGCCCAGTGTGTATCACTGTTCCTGCAAACGCATCCAATGCGGGTTGCACCTTTTCAAGCTGATCTTCTTCGGCACCAATCAAACATACCAGCCCCCTTTCATGCGCAAGAGCACCACCTACAACGCCACAATCAAGAATGACAATTCCATACTGTTCCGCCTCGCTTCGGATCTCACGCAAATCCTCGAGAGATATGGTAGAGACCAAAATCACATAGGGACGATTGGTGGTTGATGAAACAAATCCATTGGGACCAAATAAAACATCCCTGATCTGAATCGCGTCAACCACAGCAGTTACCACTACATCACAACATGCCGCCACATCACCAGGAGAACCTGCCATCTTAGGCGCACCTCTTAAATCCTCGGCAGCATTGGACCTCACATCATAAAGCGCTTCCAGCATGCCTGTTCGAGCAATGCAGGTTGCAATTCCATGACCAATTTGTCCGAGCCCAACGACACCTATTCGCATATTTTTTCCTCTTTCATAGCATGTACTTTTATATAATGCTCGACCATTGTGCATCTATACAGTTGAAGCTGCGGGTTACAAGACCTAGCCATGTTGTTTTTCTACCGATGGATCTTGCTTTAACAGACTGTTGAAAGCTGCCTATGTTGCCGATCCGGTGTTGAAAACAGCCGCAAAGAACCCATACTGCTTCGTGGGATTGGCCTTGCTCATTTATTGCGGCCTTTTTGCATTACCTCGGCTGCATTTTTCAACAATCTGTTAAGCATCACTCTGACGGCGCAATAGAGACTTTCAATCCGTGGAGTGAAGGATTGAACACAATCTGGCACGACAGCCTTGAGTTTTCCCGCCTTTCCAGTACGCCCTCAAGCAAATCGTTTTCAATTACGGTCGCTGCGGGTATTTTCTCCAGAAATTCATTGTCTACATAGATGTGACAAGTGGCACATGAGCAAGCGCCACCACATAAAGCCAGCAGCTCACTGAAACCGGCATCCCGTATTATCTCCATTACAGTAAGCCCTTTTTGCGCCTTAATTGACGTTTCCAGACCCTCCAAAACAGAAACAATAATAGTCTCGGATTCCATGTTTTAACTACTTTCTGCCACAAAAAACTGAATTGAATTTCGGCTGTTGAATATCATTTGACCGACCATTTCAACGGCAGATACTCCATTGCATTCACAGCCCCACAGGATACTCTTGGCTCCTTGCCATCAGCAATATGAAAATCGGGAATATGCCTGAGCCAGCCGGCAAGCGCCTCTGCCAACTCGATCCGCGCCAGAAAGCTTCCCACGCACTGATGACTACCGCGGCCAAAACTCATGACGAGAGGAATTTTTCGATCAATATCAACTTTCATAGGACAGCCAAACTTCTGCTCGTCCATACCATGCAGAGGGGTAGCGAGCAGGACTCGCTCCCCAGCCCGCAACTCAACACCCTTATAGGTAAAGTCCTTAGCAACCACCCGCCCAAGGCTGGTTACGGCAAAACGCCGGGTAAATTCCTGCAATGCGCCTTCGATAAGCTCTGGATTTGATGCCAGTTTTTCTCGAAGAGGCTTATCTTCAGCCAGGTACTTCATGATAAAACCCAGCATTGATGCGACAGTATCCAAACCTCCCAACAGCAGATTAACACACATGCTATGGACGAGATTTCGAGGCATAGGCCCACCGTCATACTCTGACTTGCACAAATGGGATATAAGGTCGTCGCCAGGATTCACCAACCTTTGATCAATCACATCCTCAAGGTACTTAAATATCGCGCTCATCGCCGCTATTTTCTTTTCCTTTTCACCTTCTCGGATAACAGAGTTAACGAGATTTAAAAGCATCGGGCCGTCTTCGATAGGCAGCGCCATCATTCGCAAGAAAAGGTGCATGGGGAGATTGAACGCCATCTCAGACATGAATTCACATTCACCCTGCTGGTAAAGTTCGGCTATCAACTCCTCCACAATTTGACCAATAGGCTCGCGCATTGCCCTTACTTTGATAGGCGTAAACCACTGCATTACTGCCCTTCGGGTAAACTTATGCATATCCCCGTCCGCTTCTCCGGGCACGATAAGCAAGCCTTCGTGAGCAGGAATGGCAATACTCGAATTAGACAGATTTTCTGTGTCGGGGAAAAGCGCCTCCAGCGCCTCGCCGGTTGCCGCGATCCAGTGTCCACCATTTTCAGGCGTATAGACAAGTCCCGCGTCAGCACCGGGAACGTTTCGGCACAGGACAGAAAGCCGCTTCCATGCCTCAAAAATATCCTCCTCGGAGAGCGCCAATTTGTAGAAATCCACATTGACTACGAGATTTTGTGGAATGTGTTCTGGAACGGAAACTCTTGTCACGATATAATCTCCAACAAATTCTCTAAAATAGCATTATTAAAAATTGTAACTTAACTGAAGCAGAATTTCTCGACCTCGAGATACCGAAGCAAATCTATCGCCAATAACTGCATTATCAATTCCCTGACCGCTACCAGTAAACGGTGCCCCAGGAGAAGCAACCCAGTAAAGCTTATCCTCCAGGTTACGGCCTACCAGAGCAATTGCCCACTTATCACTTGCATCGCTAAGTCGAAGAGAGGCATCCACGAGCGTATAGTGCGGCATACGGCTTGCAGGTGCCGATGAAAGATCAGTGAGATAACTGCTGCTGTGGGTAAAATCAACAGCGGTATTTAATATCAAGTTCGCACCCAAATGCATTTCATAACTGATACCTCCGGCAAGGTCCCACTCCGGCGCACGGATAAGCTCTGTGCCACTTAAATCCTGCTGCGCTATCCCATTAACAATATTGCAGCCAAGCGCTGGTGTTTGACCAACGTAACAGGGGGCGTTTTTAAAAGAATCATATTTTCCTTTGTTATAAGCTGCCGCACCCCTAATGATGAGTCCCTCTATCGGTGTCAAATAAGTGAGATCCACTTCGGCCCCATGAGTTTCTACGGAACCGGCATTGCGAATTAAACCTGTTGCGTCTACGAAACTGGTTACTTGCAAATCCTCCACTTCGTATCTGTATATTGCAGCATTTACATTTAACGAGCGATCAAGGAAGCGAGCTTTAACACCAAACTCAACGCCCTCGATGGTTTGCTGGTCATAACCAAGATCGGGGGTACCAGCAAAACTGCTCGACCCACCATTGAAACCACCGGACAGAAAACCCTGTTTATAAGCTCCGAAAAACGTCAAGTCATCAGTCGGACGCCAAGCTATTGTCACCTCTGGCGAAAAGTCAGTCCAATCTTCTTTATCACTCAGTGGCACGACCAGCGAGTGAGCTCCAAGAATCGGATCGCCAGAAAAATTTCCTTCGCTCAAGCCTGGATTGCTTTGCACTAAAGGCAACTTTTTCTCTTCATAGGAATAACGGCCACCAAAGGCAATTTCAATCGCTTCTGTTGGCTCGTAGATCATCTGCAGAAAAGCGGAGTAAGATCTTCCATCCTGTTTAAGAAAATAATTATTGACCATCACAGGTGTATCTAATCCTCCACCCGCAGGTCCTAAAAGATCAAAGAAGGGTGAGTACAAATAAGTTAATGTACCCCTTTCCGCCTTGGTTTCACCGTAGAGCGCACCGGCAACAAAATTCCATGCACCTTCATAATTACTCTGAATGCGGAATTCCTGCGAGTATTCCTTTGTTTTAAACAGAGTACAGTTGGGAAGAACAAACACATAATCATTTTGAAAATTCTGGCAAAGCTCGGTATCTACGTCATAGTAGCCAGTCACTGAGGTTAACTGGATCGCTTCCGATAAATTGTAGTTCAACTCCACGCTGCCTAGCGATTGATCTTGCTCCAAAAAGTTTTCGCCATCAGAACCAAAAAAATTAAACGTGGAAGGAATGGTACCCACTACAGGGCCACTTGAGGCATTGACGTTTTTGTTTTCAGCACCACAATTGCCACCACCACTTTGCCGACTACCCCCGGGACAACTGACATACATGGTTGTTGAACCCGGGCCATTATTTTCGACTGATCCATGGTTGAGCTTCAACCGAGCACTGAAATCTTCATTAGGCTCCCATACAAGGGTGCCACGAAGCGAATAATCGTGATCTACCTGAGGACTTTTACGAGAAGAGGGGGTAACGACAAGGCCAGCCGGTGTGATGTCATTAAAGTATCCATCCATTTCGGAATAAACACCGGCGAGGCGGAAACCGATGGTATCGCTAAACGGTGACGAAATAAAGCCATCCACCCGTTTTTCTCTGGCTTCAAACTCATAACCAGTGGTAATTTTCGCTTCAAAGCTGTCGCCTGGATCAGCGGTCCTGATTGAAATAATCCCAGCGGGACTATTCTTGCCAAAGAACAAAGCTTGCGGCCCTTTGAGAACCTCTATTTGCTCAATATCGACTTCACTCATACGGCGAACGGTTGCCTTCGATATAGCTACTCCGTCCACATTGAATGACACAGCCTGATCTGCGAAAGGACTGGAATCAGGGCCCTGGAGTCCACGCAGTGATATATTCCCACCTTGAATACTTCCGCTTTGAGGGCCGATCATGAGCTGCGGCACCAACCGTGCGATGCCATCCATATCGATGATAGCTCGATTTTTCAACTCCGTGCCACCTATCGCCGTTGCAACCACAGGCACTGAATGCAAGGTTTCAGCCCGTTTACGCGCAGTAATAACAATTTCTTCCAAATATCTTCTATTGCCTGCCTCATCCTGAGTCTGTGCGTTAGCAATCACTGGCGGCAGCATCAATGTTGCGCAAGCAAGACCGCTTCCTATGCTCAGTGAAAGTTTTCGTTTGCAAAACGGCGTATTTTTCTTGTGGCTCATAAATAACCCTCATCGTACTTATTTTAAGGATTCTCTGATTAATTCCGATGTTCATTTATAATGGGTCTAGTCCCGAGAACGAGTTGAACCTCATGCGCCAAGACTCCTTTTCTGATGCCGGATTCGAGAAATACCGGAAGAAGACTCGCAAAGAGCAG
>Ga0265293_10010560_pt1 | contig 12863 bp, 9 predicted proteins | sample Munlanlewell138R_FD_192505 | JGI IMG/M metagenome (GOLD analysis project Ga0265293, IMG submission 192505) | Leachate microbial communities from a municipal landfill in Southern Ontario, Canada - Leachate well 138R | ecosystem: Engineered > Solid waste > Landfill > Unclassified | place: Canada... | reverse complement strand
ACTGCCGATGGAAGGACTGCTGATCTCCGCCAGCTTCAGCCATGTCGATATCGACATCAAGGAAGTGCTGGCCGCCGACGGCAGCAATATCGCCGATCAGTACCGGGCAGGCACGAACACACCCAAGACCACGGCTCAAGCAGCCATCGAGTACGCCTTCCCTTTCGCTTTTGGAGGCAAGCTCGCCGCACGCGTCGACTGGGTGCACGAGTCCGGCTTCTATTTCTTTCCGCGCGACGATGACAATCCGTTCAATACACAGATTCGCCGCAGCCCGACCGATCGGGTGAACGCTCGCCTGCGTTGGGATGATGTCGAACTTGGCGCCTCGCGCTGGCGCCTGTCCACCTCGCTGTGGGCGAAGAACCTGACCGACGAGATCTACCACGCTCGTGGCATAGATTTCGGGGAACTCGGCTTCGCTGGGGTGACTTTCAGTGAGCCACGCACCTATGGGGCGGATTTTACCCTGCGCTTCTGATCTGCCGTGGCGGAACGCGAGGCGCCGAGGTGCGGCGCGATGAGCCGGCGCAGCGCCTCGCGCTGCCTCGCGGGCGGCCACCGTGCGGGATCCAGTGCGGCGATCTTCGCGATGCCGTCGATGGCTGCAATGAGGAGATCGGCCGTCTCCTCGTGCTGCTCGTCGGGCGAACCATCCGGTGCCAGTGCCTCCGAGAGTACGCTCTGCGCGTATCGATAGTTGCGCGTGTAGGCCTTGCGGACCGCCGGGTTGCTGATTGCGAGCGCAGCGAAAGCCTGCCAGACGAGTTCCTCGCGCCGCAGTTCGGGAGTGGTCGGCAACGTGGCGAGCAGCAACTCGTCCGCCCGGAACCTGCCCTCTGCGCGTAGCCGCTCGGCGCGTTCGTGTTCGCGGCGCACCACTTCCTGCCATGCGGCCATCACGAGGTCTTCCTTGGAAGTGAACCAGTGATTGATGAGGCCGATGGTGCAGCCGGCTTCCTTTGCGACCTTTCGCATGGACAGACCCTCCAGGCCATCCCGGGCTAGAACCCGAAAGGCACTGCGGACGATCCTGCGGCGCTGTTCTTCGGCGTTGGCGCGCTTTGCCATGCCAGGCAGTATAGCCGACGTCGGTGAATTCACACGGCCACTTCCTCGATGATCTTTCCTGATACCTGAATCAGATGCGCGCCGTTGCCTTTCGCGGACGAAAACTATAAAGGCCGGAAGAACTGCATGAAGGCCGCGAGACCCATGCGGTGCCCACCGCGGCCTGCGAATCGGCGACCGCGTTCCGCGCCGGACGGGTTATCATGGTCGGTTCATTGCGTAGTGACGACTGATCATGAATGGTTTTCCAAGCAAGCGACCCGTTCCGGACACCACCCATAGTGGCTCGCGCCCGCATCGCCGCCAATCCGTAAGAGAAGCGGAAATAGCCGATGGCGGGCGCGGGAGCGCCGGCGCGATCAATCATCCGGGTTCGGCCATCGACCATGGATCAAACCCCAAGCGACCCTCGATCGTGCGCGGTGTTGATACCCGTATCGGCGTGGCGGGTGCACCAAAGGCGGACACCCCTGCGGGAGACTCTGGCGGTGGGTCGCCATCCCCGGCCCAGAATCGGCATCACCCGCCGTCGAACGCCGCGGCGCAAGCCGATGTCGCCCGCGCTGCGCGGATTGTGCTGGCTGCGGCGGCACGCATGTTGTTGTTGTCCTGCTTCATCAGCGCACCCATCCTGCTGCTGTGGGTGGATGTCCAGTGGCTGCGCAATGCGGTCGGCGAGTTCTCGGCGACCGAGTTCAGCCAGTTGGTCCTGCTCGCCATTACGGTGCTGGGCTTTGTTCATCTTGCCCGGCGCAGCCAGGACGATCGCCGGTTCGCCGTATTGGCGGCGGGCCTTTTTGCGTGCATGTTGATCCGGGAGATCGACGCCCTTCTGGACCTGCTGTTGGATGGCCTGTGGCAAGGCCTCGTGACATTGGTATCGGTGACCTGTCTGATCTATAGCCTGTTCGACTGGCGATCGACGCTGCGCGGCATGGCTCGCCTGGTCGTTTCACGCGCTGGCGTGGTGATGATCATCGGGCTGGCGATATTGCTGGCGTACTCGCGCTTGTTGGGTATGGGCCTGCTGTGGCAGGGCCTGCTGGGTGACGGATATCTGCGGCTGTTCAAGAACGCCATCGAAGAGAGCACCGAACTGCTGGGTTACGTCATCATCCTGATCGCCAGCCTGCGTTACGTGAGCGCACGCTTGCGCCACCTCGATCGTCGCGGACGCATCCGCGCCAGGATGCCCGTCATCCCGCGCAGGGTTGATGGTTCGCGACCCGCGTGACGCCGCGTCTGTTCATGCGCGACAGGGCTCCCCTGCGAAGCCTGTGCGATTGACTCGATGTTGTTCCGTATGCTGGAATAAATGCATAACCGCGAGTGCCAGATAATTAAAGTGCTGAAAGTGAAGGCCACGTATAAACGGCGCTGCGCGGGAATCACGGGCCGATGCCGGCGGGCTGGCGAATCACATCTACGCTATCCGTCGGGTTCGGTTCGGGTGCCACCGGAATCGGCCGCATGAATGCCGTCGGCAGTTCGCAACGCCAGCGTCTCATACGATGGTGGTATTGGTCGACGGGAAGCGCCATCGTTGCAGCGCTTCTGATTGCACAGCGTTATTTCGTGGTCCATGACTTCGACAATTCGCTGGGGGCCTTGCTGTTCCGCGTCGCCATGCTGATTGGCCACTTCGCCGCGCTCACGACCATCCTGATGCTGCCGCTGCTGCTGCTGCTGCTCATGGTTCCAAGGCCGCGTGTGGTCATCCCGCTGGGCGTGGTCAGCCTGGCATCGATCGCAATCGTGCTGTTGATCGATACGCAGGTCTATCAGCTGTATCGGTTCCACATAAATGCGGGCGTATTGAATCTCCTGTTTGGAGGAGCTGCGCGAGAAACCTTTGTTTTCCCGGCGGAGATGTACTCGCTCGCAATCCTGATCGCGCTTGCGGCGCTTGCGGCCGCAGCCGGCTTCAGCGCTCTTGCCTGGCGGCATGTATCGACGCGGCCGGCAAAAAGGACGCTCGGACGCTCGATCGTCGCCACGGTGTTTCTATCGATGCTCTTTTTTCATGCCGTACATATGTGGGCGGACGTCCGGTCGTATCGTCCGGTGCTCGAGCAAACAGAAGTACTGCCGCTGCGGTATGCGGCGACCGCCAAGCGGGCATTGCGGGCGATCGGCATCGCGAGTTCAGCGCCAATGCACGAGCAGTTCGCCAGGCATGCACAGGAGAGCAATCTGTCCTATCCTCTGCATCCGCTCCGATGCACCGCATCGAATCGTTCACCCAACATCGTAGTGCTGATGATCGACTCCTGGCGTTTCGACGCCATGGATGCCGCGGTCACGCCGAATATTCATACCTTCGCGCAACGCGCAGTGCGGTTCACGAATCACTACAGCGGCGGGAATGCAACCCGGATCGGCATCTTTTCATTCTTTTATTCAGTGCCCGGCACCTATTGGCATTCGGCCCTGATCGAGCAACGAAGCCCGGTGTTCATCGATGAACTGCTCGAACAGCGCTACGATATCCAGGTTTTTCAAAGCGCACCCCTGCATAGCCCGGAGTTCGACCGCACCGTTTTCGCGCGGCTGCCCAACTCGCGCATGACCTCCGACGGGGCCAATCCGGCCGAATGGGACCGCGATCTTACGGATGATTTCTTGCGCTACCTGGATACGCGTTCGGAGGAGAGCCCGTTCTTCGCCTTCCTGTTTTATGATTCGCCTCACAGCTTCGTGGTGCCGCAGGATCATCCGCAGCCCTTTCAACCGAGCGCTTCGGCGATCAACTACCTGAAGCTGCGCAACGATACGGATGTGCTTCCGTTGCTGAATCTCTACCGGAACTCCGTGCACTATGTCGACGACCTGATCGGCGAGGTTCTGGACGCCATGAAGGACCGCGGCTTGCTCGACGATACCGTCGTCATCGTCACCGGCGATCACGGTCAGGAGTTCAACGATAACGGCCGCAACTTCTGGGGGCACAACAGTAACTTCAGCAGGTACCAGACCGGCGTACCGTTCGTTTTCTATGCTCCCAATCGAGAACCTGCCGTCATCCGGCATCAGACGACGCATTTCGATGTCGTTCCGACGCTGCTGAGCGACTACCTGGGCTGCAAAGGGTCCCATGAAGCCTATAGTGTAGGCCGTCCGCTTTTCGACACCGCAAGCCGGGAACCGATCATCTTCAGTGACTATTCGGACTTCGCGATTGCTTCGCAAGGCCGTATCGCGCTCGTCCGCCAGCACGGAATGTCCATTTACGACGCCGGGTACGCGCCGGTCGAGGCAGCCTTCGACGGAGTTGCGATACGCGCAGCCCTTGAACAACGAGTGCGGTTCTACAAGGCTTCGCCTCGCAAACGACAATGACGGCACATTTGTGCCGGGGACGCGCTTGGTCACTAGCCGATGAAACGCGGGATTCCTCTATAGCGTGGCCACCGTGCAAGCGGGTGCGAGGCTGGGCCGGAAAGCGCCGCTCGATGCTCATGGATTTCAGGATTCTGCGGCCGTTCCGGCCGAACAGGCACATCTTCCTGGTAGCCGGCTGATTTCATGAAGGTGTCAGTGAAAATCACTATTCTGTAAGCGCTTTTTCTTCCTAATCACTGTCTATTGAGCCATAGACTGGTGGTATGGAAAGGGAGTAAGCGCATGCATGTCATCGTTCTTGGATCGGGCGTCATCGGTACGACCAGCGCCTGGTATCTCGCGCGTCGCGGGGTGCAAGTTACGGTCATCGACCGGCAACCAGGCTCCGCGCTCGAGGCGAGTTATGCGAATGCCGGTCAGGTGTCGCCGGGCTATTCGACGCCATGGGCGGCACCCGGCATCCCGCTCAAGGCAGCCAAATGGCTTTTCCAGCGTCACGCCCCGCTCGCCATCCGTCCGGACGGCTCGCTGCAGCAACTGAAGTGGCTGTTCGCCATGCTGGCCAATTGCTCGGCGGGTCGCTATACCGTGAATAAGGGACGAATGCTGCGACTGGCTGAGTACAGCCGCGACTGTCTGCGGGAACTGCGAACCGAGATCGGTATCCAGTACGATCAGCGTGCCGGTGGTACATTGCAGCTGTTTCGCACCCAGGCACAGTTCGAGGCGGCGCGGCGCGATATTCGGGTGCTCGATGAGTGTGGCGTTCCTTACGAGTTGCTCGACAGGCAGCAGTTGGCGTCCGCTGAACCGGCGCTAGCGCGTGTGCAGTCCAAACTGGCTGGCGGGTTGCGCCTGCCGAACGATGAAACCGGCGATTGCCATATGTTCACGCAGGCGCTGGCGGCGAAGGCCACGGAACTCGGGGTCGTATTTCGATTCGGTCGGACCGTTGACGCTCTGATTCCATGCGGCAATCGCGTGAGCGGCATCCGCGTCGGAGACGAGTTGTTGACGGCGGATGCGTATGTCATGGCGCTGGGGAGCTATTCACGAGGCTTGCTTCTGCCGTTGGATTTGGACATTCCCGTCTATCCCGTCAAGGGATATTCACTGACCGTCCCGATCGTCAGCGAGGCCGCCGCCCCGGTCTCTACCGTACTGGATGAAACCTACAAGGTTGCCGTCACGCGTTTCCAGAATCGTATTCGCGTCGGTGGCATCGCGGAGCTCGCCGGCTTCGATCTGCGGCTGAACCGACGTCGACGGTCCACTCTCGAGATGGTCATCGACGATTTGTTTCCGGGCGGCGGCGCACTCTCGCGGGCAGAATTCTGGACCGGTTTGCGGCCGATGACGCCCGACAGCACGCCGATCGTCGGTGCCAGTCCGTATCGCAATCTTTTCATCAATACCGGCCACGGTACGCTGGGCTGGACCATGGCCTGCGGATCGGGCCGACTGATTGCCGATCTCATGACTGGATACCGGCCTGAGGTTCGCACGGAAGGACTGGATGTCGCCCGGTACGGTGATTCCCGCGTATCGTGGTCCCGGCTGTCGGAAGGGAGAACGAAAGCCGTCTGAGGCGACCCCGCGCGACTTGCGCATGTTTTCACCCGATGTCGGACAGGGATGACGAAGCCGTCTGGCGCGACCCATCACGAGCTCGCTGGGCCATGCTCGAGCGAGAATACGATTTCGGCGACGCACGCCGGGCTCCGCATTCGCGATGCACGACGGTGCTGCGGCGCCGATTCGGGTCGGTGGTCCACAGCCATGACTACACTAACGGGTAGTAGTCGATCTTCGCTGTCATCCTTTAGCTTAGATCGACCAGCGTGAGGGAATAACGGGTGGATCGTCCGTCAAGTTGATCCCGACTGCCGGATAGGACGCTTGCCACGAGCAAGGCTGCATTGGCGTCGCACTGCGCTGCACGCGATTCCCTCATGCTTCGAGATTCTGGAGCAGCAGCCCGTCATGGCCTTACCGGAGGAAATCGCGTACAGATGGACGCGTTCTGGTGAGATACGCGATCTGCACTTGGTGTGTTCGGGGTCGGATGCCGGCACAACCACGGTTATCGAGTAAGCGGAGACCCTGTACATGGCGACAAGAGCCGAACTGAATCAGCCGAGCACCGATCTGCCGACATGGTTGGATCTATACGAGAAGATGTTTCGTTGCGCCGCGTGGGAGCAGCGCCTGCTGGACTTGATCGCCGAAGGGCGCATCTCGGGCTTCTATCACGCAGGGCGCGGACAGGAAGCGGCGCAGGTCGGAGCCATAGCGGCGCTCGGTGCGACGGATTACCTGCTATACGCGCATCGGGGCTGCGGCTACATGATTGCGCGCGGCATGCCGTTGGACGTCCTATACGCGGACTTTCTGGGCTTCATGGAGGGATCCACGCGTGGAATGGGTGCCGGTATCGTTCATACCGCATGGCCGGAATTGGGTATTTTAGGTCAGAGCGGCACACTAGGCGGTTCGTTCAATATCGCAGTGGGCGCGGCGCTCTCGGCCCGGCTGCGCAAGACGGATCAGGTCACACTGTGTTTTTTTGGCGACGGCACGGCCAATCGCGGCACGTTTCATGAGGCTGCGAACGCAGCGGGCCTGTGGAAGTTGCCCATTGTCTGGTTTTGCGAGAACAACGGCTGGGCCGTATCGACACCATTCGAATGCGGTTCCTCGGTCGAGCGCATTTCCAGTCGTGCCGCGGCCTATGGCATGCCGGGAGTGGTCGTCGATGGGCAGGACGTCGTGGCGGTGCTCGAGGTCACACGCGAAGCCATTGCGAGGGCGCGGCGCGGCGAGGGGCCAATGCTCATCGAGGCGATGACCTGCCGCTTCCGCGGTCACTACGAAGGTGATTCGCAGGAATACCGTGATCGCGCTGAACTGGACCGGCTCAAGCGCGAGCGCGATCCGATATTACTGATGAAGCAGCGTCTTATTGACAGCGCACCGGAGGCGGCGGGGCGCCTGCCGGGTATCGAGAGCCGTATCATCGAGGAAGTCGAAGCGGCCGCTCGCAAGGCCCTGGCAGGAACGGCGCCAGGGCGCGAGCGAATTTTCCAGCATCTCTACGCTTGAAGCGGTTCGAGGGGAAGTGCAAGTGCCACGATCCATCACCTATACCCAAGCCATCATCGAAGCGCTGAGCGAAGAGATGGAGCGCGATCCGATGGTGTTCTACATGGGCGAGGATGTCGCATTCGGCGGCGTTTTCGGCCTGACGCGCGGTTTACGCAAGCGTTTCGACGCGACCCGCATTTTCGATACGCCCATTTCCGAGGGGTTGATCGCCGGCGCGGGCGTCGGCGCGGCCATTACCGGTACGCGGCCGGTGGTGGAACTCCAGTTCGCGGATTTTGTCGCAGTCGCGATGGACGAAATCTACAACAAGGCCGCTAAATGGCGCTATATGCATGGCGGTCGATTCACGGTGCCGCTGGTCATCATCGCACCGGAAGGAGCGATCGGCGCTGCAGGACCAGAGCATTCACAGTGTCCGGAGGCACTGTTCTGGTCCGCGCCCGGATTGTACGTCCTTACGCCCAGCACGCCGGCCGATATGAAGGGATTGCTCAAAAGCGCCATCCGCGACGACAACCCGGTCCTGATGCTGCCGCACAAGGCGCTGCTCAATACTTCCGGAGAAGTGCCTGAGGGGGAATACCTCGTGCCGCTCGGCCAGGCTGCGATCGCCAGGCGCGGCAGCGACGCCACCGTGGTGGCCTGGTCAGCCACGGCCGTCAAGGCGCTGGAGGCCGCAGAGCAACTGGCCGCCGAAGGAATCGAGATCGAGGTCGTCGATCCGCGCGGCGTGCGTCCGTTCGATTTCGATACCGTCATCGCCTCGGTGCGCAAGACCGGTCGGCTGGTCCTGGCGCATGAAGCGCCGGTTGTCGGTGGTCCAGGCGGTGAAGTTGCCGCTGTGGTCGCGGAGCGTGCGCTGATGCATCTGGAGGCCCCGATCAAGCGTGTCGGCGCAGCCGATGTGCCGATTCCGCAAAATGCGGCGCTCGAACCCATGGTCGTACCGCAAGTGGGCGATATCGTCGCCGCAGTGCGCGAAGTAATGGCGAACCGTTGAATCGGGAGGAGACCTCCAGGATGTTCAGGATTCAGCTTGCACGGCTCGGACAGACCATGGAGCAGGGCACCGTCGTGCGCTGGCTCAAGCAACTCGGCGAGCGCATGGAGACTGGCGACGAACTGTACGAAATCGAGACTGAGAAGGCCGTCGTGCCGGTTCAGGCAACGCGGCCCGGCCGGCTGGTAAGAATCGTCGCACCGGAAGGCGAGACGGTGCCAGTCGGCGCCCTGCTGGCGGTCGCCGCCGAGGCGGACGAACAACCGACGGCCGCACAGATCGATGCGCTGGCGGCACCGGATGTCGAGCAACCGCCGCCGGCCCCGCCGGCGGCGGTTCCGGACGCGGTGTCGGGAACCGCTGCGCCGCGAGTGGCGGCGTTGCCGAAAGCGCGCTCGATGGCACGCGAGCTCAACGTGGATCTCGCCAGGGTCTGCGGAACAGGACCGGACGGAGTCATCACACCGGAGGATGTGCGCACGGCGGCTGCCGCCGGTGATGGCGCACAGGAGGATGCTTCGCGTGCGCGGCCGTTCGTTCGCAAGGTTTCACTCGACGCCGTCCAGCGCTCCAGGATTCGGGCGTTGGAGCAAGGTTGGCAGGTGCCGCAGTTCACGCAGGGGACGCTCGTGGATGCGACCGGGCTCGAACGTCGCAAGCACGCGGCAGCCGGGGCATTGTCGTACATGGACTTCTTTCTGGACGCGCTGGTGTACGCAGCGCAACAGGTGCCCGAAGCGTTGGCGCGTATCGAGGGGGACGAGATTGTCTACTATCGGGAGATAGACGTGTCCATTGCGACCGACACGCAACGCGGCCTGCTCATCCCGGTCGTACGCAACGCCGGAGTCTTTGATCTCGAGCGGCGCCGCGATGTCTGGAGAAGCACTACGGAACGCGCCCGTGCCGGACGGCTTTCTGCGGACGAAATGTCCGGCGGGTTGATTGCGCTATCGAGTCTGGGCGCCCGTGGTGTGGACTACGGTACGGCGTTGTTGCCTGCAGGGCACGCTGCCATCGTTTTCTTTGGTTCACTCGAGCCGCGCGCATTGGTCGTAGACGGCCGCCTCGAGGTGCGCGCGTCGGTGCATGTGTCGATCACTTACGATCATCGCATCATAGATGGTGTGACGGGTTCGCGTTTTACGTCGGGCGTGAAGGCCGCGTTAGAGGCTTGACGAGCCGGCCAGCTGCACAAGCCGGCGTGGAACCCAGTACGACATCGTTCGGAACTGCATCTTCCAGGGCGACATCCTCGACATCCTCCAAGGCGGCCTTCTCCAAAGGCCGCATTCTCCCGGGCATGCCTGCTTGCCGCGTTGGGCTGACGCCGGGCCGGACAGCCACGCTTGAACGGCGGAGCGGACCGGCGATCCGACGCGGCGCTTGTCCCGCGCCGAGACGAGGCCCCGACAGAACTACCCGTGCGGGTAGCGATGGTAGATGAGGCTACCGGTAATGTGGAGCGATGAACGCCGCTTCACTGCCCAAACTCATCAATATCGACAACGGCGGTACGCTCACCGACATTTGCGTCATCGATGGCGAGCGCGTGTATCGCACCAAGAGCGTTACGACGCCGTTCGACCTGTCCAAGTGCGTGTTCGATGGACTGATCAAGGTGTCCAGGCAGATCTACGGCAAGGAAGACCTGATCGCATTACTTGCATCCACTGATCACATACGCTACTCCACCACTCAGGGCACCAACGCGTTGGTGGAACGCAAAGGTCCCCGGTTGGGCCTGATCACCGGCGGCGGTCTCGCCGTGGACGGGCTGTACGACGATGAGCGCTGTGCGGAACTGTTCGTCGCGCTGGTTGCAGATCGATTCGCGACGCTGGACACGCGGACGGATGACGCGACGCTCGATGCAGCCGCGGTGCGCGCTGTCAACCAGATTGCCTCAGCCGGCGCCAATCGCATCGTGGTTGCTTTTGCCGGCCGCGACAGCAGTGCACAGGAGCAACGCGTCAAGCGCCTGCTGCTGCGTCGATTCCCGTCTCATCTACTCGGAGCCATCCCGATTTTGTATTCGCATGAAGTCCTGGTGGATGACGACGACGCGCGTCGCACGTGGACGGCGCTTTTCAATGCCTTCCTGCATCCAGCCATGGAACGTTTTTTGTATCGGGCTGAACATGGGCTGCGTGAGTTCCGGGCGAAACGTCCGCTGCTGATTTTCCGCAATGACGGCCAGTCGGCGCGTGTGGCGAGGACAATCGCGATCAAGACCTACAGTTCAGGTCCACGCGGCGGGATGGAAGGCGCGCGTGCACTGGCGCGGCATTATGGCTTCCAGCGTCTGCTGACGATGGATGTCGGCGGCACCACCACCGATATCGGGCTGATCGAAAAAGACGAGGTGCGCGCCGATCGGTACGGCAGGGTGGAAGGCGTCATGACCGGCTTCCCATTATGCGATGTGGTCAGCGTCGGCGTCGGTGGCAGTTCCATCATCGAGACGATCGATGGTGCCATCAGGGTCGGGCCGCAGAGCGTAGGCAGCGCGCCGGGACCCGCATGTTTCGGCCTGGGAGGCCGCGAAGCAACGATGACCGACGCCTTTCTGGTGCAGGGGCTGCTCGATCCGGCCGGCTTCTTTGGCGGCGAATTGAAGATCGATCTCGAACGCGCTCGCTCTGCGGTGATGGCGAAGGTCGGCGAACCGCTGGGTCTGAGCGACGAGCAGGCAGCTTTAGCGATGGAATCGGCCTGGGTTGAGAAGATCGCTGCTGCATTGCGCGGCTACACGTCGATTACGCCGGATACGGTGCTGGCGGCGTTCGGGGGCGGCGGGCCTCTCGTCGCATGCAAGATTGCCGAAGCGATCGGCGTCGAGCGCGTGATCATTCCTGGGCTGGCGGCCGTGTTCTCGGCGTTCGGCATCGGCTTCTCCGATATCGGGCACCTGTACGAGGCGTTGCTTCCTGAAGTCACCCATGAACACTTGCAGGCCGTGCTCGCAGACCTGACGCTGCGTGCTCAGCGCGGCATGTTCGCGGAGGGCTTTGCATTGGAAGACTGCAGTGTGACGAAGACACTGACGATGCTCGTCGAAGGCGCCGAACAGCGAATCGAACTCCTGGAGGACAAGCTCCCGCCCCGTATCGAAGCGGATGCGCAGGTCAAAGTATCGCTCGCCGTGGTCCGGGCGATTCGGCATCCGCGGTTGGAGGGTAGCTTCGGTGACCCTTCGGAGCGTGGTGTTCCGCCCGCCATCAGCCGCTCGAGCCGGCGCGTGCACACCGATGAAGGCTCGTGCGACCTGCCGCTGTATCGTATCGAAGAGGAGCCGGGTGGCGCAGTAGGACCCGCCGTCATCGAAGAGTCCTTCTTTACCTGTCGCCTGGACCGCGGCTGGCGGTTCGAAATCAATGCGGCAGGCGACATTCTACTGAGCCGAGCCGCATCGGTTCCGGTACGGTCCAAATCATGAAAGTGCTCATCACCGAATATTTACGCATCGATCTGGAGGCGGAGCGTTGGGAATGCCGTCGCTGTGAACGAGATCTTGCCGATGCGCGCGACAACTACAAGCGAGGCCTCCTGGTCTACGACCGTGACCCTGGAGAAATACACCGGCCGTTGCTCGATCCCGCGCTGTATCAGCGCACCTATTCGCCGGATCCGCAGTGGTGCCGCATCCTCGAATACTACTGTCCCGGCTGCGGTACCTTGATGGAAGCGGAGTACCTGCCTCCCGGCCATCCTCCGCTGCACGACATCGAACTGGATATCGATGCACTGAAGCTGCAATGGCGCGATCGAGTCGAGGTGAAGGACGTGCCGGCGGGTCCCGATCTGGCGCTCGAGAAAACGCTCGATGCGCGCGCCTTGCACGAGCGCGGCCACCGCCATGGCCGCTGACGCACACTCGGGGCCATTCATGAAGCGAGTCTCGGTCGATATCGGCGGCACTTTCACCGATTGTTTCGTCGTGTGGCACGATCGGTATATCCAGAGCAAAGCGCTTACCACGCATCACAATCTGGCACTTGGTTTCAACGAGGCGTTGGCGGCTGCGTGCGATGAACTCGGCGTTTCTATGGAGACCCTGCTGTCGGGCGTGGATTCCGTGCGTTATGCGACGACGTTGGGTACGAACGCGCTGATCGAGCGCAAAGGACCTCGTATCGGCGTTCTGGTGACTACGGGATTCAAGAGCATGATCCCCCTGTCGCGTGCACGCGGCTATGGCGAGGGACTGTCGGAAGACCGTCAGATGGATATTCCCAACGCCCGGCGGCCCGATCCGATTGTGCCGATACCGATGATTCGCGAAGTGCGCGAGCGCGTCGATTACCTCGGCCAGGTATTCATGGCATTGGACGAGGACGACGTT
>Ga0265293_10010559_pt1 | contig 12863 bp, 12 predicted proteins | sample Munlanlewell138R_FD_192505 | JGI IMG/M metagenome (GOLD analysis project Ga0265293, IMG submission 192505) | Leachate microbial communities from a municipal landfill in Southern Ontario, Canada - Leachate well 138R | ecosystem: Engineered > Solid waste > Landfill > Unclassified | place: Canada... | reverse complement strand
AGGCGCTGGACATTTTAGACGAAGTCAAAGAATCCATCATTAACGCCTATGAACTCAAAACCGGGCTTTCCAGGCATAAAATCTCTCGCCTGATGGATGACGAGACTTGGATGAATGCAAAGAAGGCTAAAGAACTCGGCTTTTGTGACCGCCTTCTTTTCACCGGCGACGATGAAGAGGAGGAAGCGGAGGAAGAAGCTCAGGAAGGTATGGCTTTTGCCGCAAGAAAGATGATGAGCACGGTCTTAAACAAAATCAGTGCCGATGCGGTTTTATCAAAGAAAGAGGAAGAAGCAGGGTCCGATGAAGAAGCGGATAACTTGGAAGAAACAGGCACGAAATACAAAGAGCTTACAAAACGGCTCGAACTTTTACGTCATTAAGGAGGACGAAGAAATGAATAAAATTCAGGAACTGAGAAACAAGCGCCTTGAAACCTGGGAAAAGGCCAAGACCTTTTTAGAGGACAAGCGAGACGAGAAAGGCATCGTCTCAGCAGAAGACACGGCAGCTTACGAAAAGATGGAAGAGGAAGTTGTAGACCTCGGAAAAGAAATCGACAGGCTCGAACGCCAAAGAGACATGGACATGAAGCTTAGCGAAGCAATCAGCCGTCCGGTGGTGGGAAATCCCGTGCAGGACAAAGAGGACAAGACCGGCAGAGGAAGTGTCGCTTATCAAAGGGACTTCTGGAACCTTATGCGCAAGAAAAATGCTCCTGTTACCAATGCCCTGCAGGTCGGCACCGACTCCGAGGGCGGTTATCTGGCCCCGGATGAATTTGAAAGAACGCTGGTAGAAGCCCTGGAAGAAGAAAACATCTTCAGACAGCTCGCTCACGTCATCCAGACTTCCTCCGGTGACCGCAAAATCCCTGTTGTTGCAACGAAAGGCACGGCCAGCTGGGTGGATGAGGAAGCGGCTATCCCGGAATCCGATCCCGCCTTCGGTCAGGTCTCCATCGGCGCCTATAAGCTGGCGACCATGCTGAAAGTCTCCGAAGAACTCTTAAACGATTCGGTCTTTGACCTTGAAAGTTATATTGCAAAAGAGTTCGGCAGACGCATGGGTTCTAAAGAAGAGGAAGCCTTCCTCATCGGTGACGGTGTGGGCAAGCCTGTAGGCGTTTTCCAAACTGCGGGCGGAGGTGAAGTGGGCGTTACGGCCGCTTCGGATAAGGCAGTGACAGCCGATGAGCTGATCGACCTCTTCTATTCGCTTCGTGCGCCGTACAGGAAAAATGCCGTCTTCATCATGAACGATGCGACGGTGAAGCTCATTCGAAAGCTGAAAGACACGACCGGGCAGTATCTCTGGCAGCCGGCCTTGACAGCAGGTACACCGGATACCATCCTCAATCGTCCGGTCTATACGTCAAGCTTTGTGCCCTTAGCGGAAGCGGGAGCTCTTGCGATTGCTTTCGGCGACTTCTCCTATTACTGGATTGCCGATCGTCAAGGCAGGTCTTTCCAAAGATTAAACGAGCTTTTTGCCGCAACGGGTCAAGTCGGCTTTAAGGCGACACAGCGCGTGGATGGAAAACTCATCCTGCCTGAGAGCGTGAAGCTTTTGCAGATGAAAGCCGGCGTATAAGGAGGATAAGGATGAACGCAGAGGATCTTCTTTATCCTTTAAAAGAAAATCTGGTGGTGGAGCATGATGCGGACGATCCCCTCATGCTCCGCTGCCTTTCCTCTGCGATTTCCTATGCAGAGGGATACCAGAAAAAAGGACCGGATTACTATCTTACGCACCCGATGACGGAGAGTACCAAGCAGGCTGTGATCGTCCTTGCAAGTTTCTTCTATGAATCAAGAGACGGATCTACTGGCGGCTTCTTTTCCGATTCTCCTGAAGCCGCAAGGCAGGTCTGGGAGACGGTGAAGCTGCTTCTTCAGGGCGATAAGGATGTGATCCTATGAGCATTAAACTAAATCACTTTATTGAGCTTTTTCGTGTGGAACAGGAAACGGATCCGGACGGCTTTCCGGTAGAGCGTGATGTCTTTCTTGCAAGTGTCAGAGCCTACCGTGAAGACCGCTACGGGAGCGAGACCTGGAAGAATCGAAGTCTTTTTTCGACAGCAACGACGCTTTTTAGAATCAGGCGAATTCCCGGCATCACACTTGATACCCGATGCGTCGTGGTGACGGAAGACGGCAGGCACAACATTCTCTCCGTGGAAGACATCCGAAGAAAAGGGCTCTATTGGGAGATTTTAGCTGAAAGAGTCGATACGGAAGGAGTGGTAAAGGATGGCTAAGTGTGAAATGAAAATGCCTAATGAGTTTTTGGATAAGCTCTCAAAACTCGGTGACCGTTTTGATAAAGCCGCTCCTAAGATTTTACAAAGTGGCGGCAAGGTCGTGCTCTCAGCGATGAAAGCAAACCTTGAAGGTCGGATCGGAAAAGATACCAAGTACCCTTCCCGCTCCAAGGGCGACCTTTTAAGAAGCCTTGGCATCACCCCGGCTTTGCAGGATCGAAACGGCGAGTGGACTATCCGGGTAGGTGTCGGAGACTCTATCGACCGGGAAGGCGTGCCGAATGCACTGAAAGCTCAGGTCTTGGAGTACGGGAAATCCGGTCAGAAAGCAAAGCCCTGGATGAAGCCGGCACGAAGAAAAGCGAGAAAGCCTGCCGTTCAAGCGATGGAGGAAACACTGAAAAAGGAGCTTGATCTATGAGTGCACTGGCAGAACTAAAACAAATAGCGGAAGGCTTAAGGCTTCCTTCGGGAGCCGTGACCTTTGAAAAGAAGGCTCCTGAAACCTATCTGGTCTTTACACCGCTTTATGACGATTTACTCTTCTATGCCGACAACAAACCGCTGGTGGAGACGGAAGAAATCCGCATCTCCCTCTTTTGCAAGGAAAACTATCTTCTTTGGAAAAGGAAGCTGACGGACGCTTTGCTTGAGCGGGATTTCATCATTACGGAACGGAGATTTTTAGACCTTGAAGAAGACACAGGATACTACCATTACAGCCTGGACGTGGCGAAAGAATACGTCCGATAAGGAGGAATCACTATGGCAACAATAGGCCTGGATAAATTGTATTATGCAAAAATTACGGAGGATGCTTCCGGCATGGAAACCTACGACACGCCCGTACAGCTGGCAAAAGCCATCACGGCGGAGCTGTCGGTGGAATTGGCGGAAGCGATCCTTTATGCCGATGATGGTGCATCGGAGATTGTAAAAGAGTTTAAAACAGGGACGCTCTCCCTCGGTGTGGATGACATTGGAAGTCAGGCGGCATCCGATCTTACGGGAGCTGTCATCGACACAAACAAAGTCCTGATTTCCTCGTCTGAAGACGGGGGACTTCCTGTCGCTATCGGTTTTCGCGCAAAGAAATCAAACGGCAATTATCGTTATTTCTGGCTTTACCGAGTGAAATTCGGCATACCCGCTACAAACCTTGAAACAAAGGGCGACTCGATCACCTTTTCCACACCGACCATTGAAGGCACGATCATGCGAAGAAACAAGGCGGACGCTGAAGGAAGACACCCCTGGAAGGCGGAAGTGACGGAAGGCGACGAGGGGGTAGCCCCCGAAGTCATCACAGGCTGGTACACATCCGTCTATGAGCCAGTCTTTACGCCGGTTGCCCCATAAGGAGGATGCTTTTATGTATCAGGAATATATGACAAAGATTAAAGTCGGTGAAAAAGAGTATGAACTTCTTCTCACGACCAGGGCGACCAAAGAAATCGCAGGACGATACGGCGGTCTTGAAAACTTAGGCGACAAGCTTATGAAGGCGGAGAACTTCGAGATGGCTTTGGGAGAGATTATCTGGCTGATTACGCTGCTTGCCAATCAGCCGATCTTAATCCATAACCTGAAAAACAAGAACGACACAAAAGAACTTCTCACCGAGGAGGAAGTGGAGCTTTTGACATCTCCTTTGGATCTTGCGGAATACAAGGATGCGATTACGGACGCTCTTTTAAAGGCGACCAAGCGAAATATTGAAAGCGAGACGGACTCAAAAAACCCGGAAGCCGGGTAAAGGGTGAAGCTTTATTTACCCGGCTTTTGTATTTCGGGCTGAGCCGGCTTTATCTTTCGCAGGATGAAGTCTGGCTCATGCCCTTTTCTTTGCTTTTAGACCTCATTGAATGTGACAGACAGTATCGCGGGCTTTCCAAACCGAAGCAGGAGCTTTTGATTGATGACGTGATTCCCTATGGAATTTGATAGAAAGGAGGCAGCTCATGGCAGATAATTTCGGCTTAAAGATTGGTCTTGAGGGTGAAAGAGAATTTAAAAAGGCCCTTACCGACATTAACCGATCCTTTAAGGTTTTAGGCTCGGAGATGAAGCTAATCACCTCCGAGTTTTCTAAAAACGACAAATCCGTGCAGGCTCTTTCCGCACGAAACAGCGTCCTTAATAAAGAGATTGAAGCACAAAAACAAAAGATTGAAACCTTGAAGGCGGCTCTTGATAATGCCGCTGCTTCCTTTGGTGAAAACGACAGAAGGACGCAGAACTGGCAAATCCAGCTAAACAATGCCAAGGCGGCATTGAACGGCATGGAGCAGGAGCTAAACGACAATAACGAAGCGCTAAGAGAAGCCGGCAAAAACTATGATGATGCGGAAAAATCCCTCTCCGACATGGATAAAGAAATGGACGATGTCACGGACAGCGCCGATGACATGGGAGAGAAAATAGAAGATGCGGGCGATTCGGCAGACAAATCCGAAGGAAAGTTTAGAAAGCTCGGCTCGGTCTTAAAAGGGATAGGTGCGGCGATGGGAGCCGTGGTTGTCGCTGCCGGAGCTGCCGCCGTCAAGCTTGGCAAAGAAGTCATCTCTTCTTTTGCCGACTATGAACAGCTGGTTGGCGGTGTCGATACTCTCTTTAAGGAATCGTCCGGGAAACTCCAGGACTATGCGGCAAACGCCTATAAAACGGCGGGGCTTTCTGCGAATGAGTACATGGAGACAGTGACGGGCTTTTCGGCAAGCCTGATTCAGTCCTTAGGAGGAGATACGGAAAAAGCGGTGAAATATGCCGATATGGCCATCACCGATATGTCGGATAACGCCAATAAGATGGGAACCGACATGACCAGTATCCAAAACGCCTATCAGGGCTTTGCCAAGCAAAACTACACCATGCTCGACAACTTGAAACTGGGCTACGGCGGAACGAAATCCGAGATGGAACGGCTGCTGGCCGATGCCGAGAAGATTTCAGGGCTTGAGTTTAATATCGACTCCTATGCTGATGTGGTAGAAGCAATTCACGTCATCCAGGATAATTTGGGGATTACAGGCACGACGGCCTTGGAAGCGGAAGAGACCATCACCGGCTCCATCAATGCCATGCAAAGTGCCTTTGGAAATCTCCTTGTAGGCTTTGGACGGGCGAATGCCGATATTCAAATGCTGACAGGAAACGTAGTCGATGCTTTTAAGACCGTCGTTACCAACATTACCCCGGTTATCGAGAACATGATTCAGGCGCTTCCTGCCGTGACAGGGGCACTCCTTGAAGCGATTTCGGATCTTTTGCCTTCGCTGCTTACCATGATTACCGATCTGTTCACACAGGTCTTGGAAACGTTGATGAGTCTTCTTCCAAGTCTTATCCCGGTGGCGGTGGAAACGATCCTGACGATTATAAATGCCATTATTGAAAACCTGCCCCTCTTGATTGAAGCGGCGGTGTTACTGATAGCAACACTGGTGCAAGGCTTGGGAGAAGCCATGCCAAATCTCATCCCGGCAGCCGTTTCAGCAGTTGTGACGATTGTGCAGGGCTTAATTGAGAATTTGCCACTACTCCTTGAAGCGGCCTTGCAGCTGATTATGGGGCTTGCGGAAGGTCTGATTGCGGCGATTCCGATCCTGATTGAAGCGCTCCCTCAGATTATTGAAGCGATTATCACCTTTTTATTGGAAGCGATCCCGCAGATTATTGAAACAGGTATCACTCTTTTGACAGCTCTGATCGAGGCTTTGCCTGACATTATTACGCAGATTGTGACGGCGATTCCGCAGATTATAGATGCCCTGATTACGGCGATCTTAGGATCCATCCCGCAGATCATCGAAGCCGGGATTGATCTTTTGGTAGCACTTATTCAGGCCCTTCCTCAGATTATTACAACGATTGTGCAGGCCATCCCGGAAATTATAGCCGCCATTGTGAACGCCTTTGCCGGAAACATCGACAAGATCATCATGGCAGGGGTAGAGCTTTTTGTTGCCCTTATCGAGAATCTTCCGACCATCATCGCTGAGATTGTAAAGGCGGTGCCGCAGATTATTGAAGGCATTGTCAGCGCCTTTGGCTCTCTCATGTACAAGATCGTGGAAGTCGGCGGCAATATCGTCAAAGGTCTCTGGGAAGGCATCAAAGGACTGGCAGGCTGGATTTGGGACAAGGTATCCGGCTGGGCATCTGATCTTTGGAGCGGTATTAAGAGCTTCTTTGGTATTAGCTCTCCGTCAAAAGAAATGGCCTGGATCGGTGAAATGCTGGTAGAAGGACTAGCAGGTGCCATTGAACGCTCAGGCGGCGATGCGGTCAGAGCCAGTGAGGGCTTGGCAGAAGACATCAACGATGTGATGGGTCAGCTCGGAAAAGATATGAGCGTGGCACTGCCGACAGATTTTCAGGTTCAGGCGGAATCGGCGGTAAGCGGTGCTTTGAGAGGAGTTGCTCCGATAGGCTCTTTTCCACAGATCACAATCGAGCAGATGTTTGTTCGAAGTGAAGACGATATCCGAAAAGTTTCGCAGGAGCTCTATAACCTTATTGAAGCAGGCTCCAGAGCACAAGGCCGCTTCTCGCCGGCGTAAAAGGAAGGAGTGATGCAGGGTGGGATTTATCTATAACGACATTTCGTCAAAAGACATGGATGTAAAAGCACGGCTCACTTCCTGGCAGGTGTCCGGCATGCTGAGAAACTACTCGGCTTCCATTCCCGGAAAATACGGCGTGGCGGACTTTGGCGCAGATATGGATGCCAGAGAAATCTCGGTGTCCTGTTCCATCTTTCCCAAACTTCGATTTTCCGATCTGGTAGAAACCTTAGACCGGATTGCGCTCTGGCTTTCCCCGGTAGACGGCTTAAAACAACTGATCTTTGACGATGTGCCGGATCGCTACTTTATGGCAAGGCTAAAGGAAAAGGTGGACTGCGAAAGAGTTATTCGTGCAGCCGGAGTATTTGACCTTTCCTTTTATTGCCCCGATCCCTTTGCTTATGCCCTGGCAGATGAGGTCTTTACGGTAACGAAGGCGGGAGAAACACTCATCACACGAAGCCTTGGAAATATCGCATCAAGGCCTGTCTATTTCCTTAAAGGAAGTCTTGCGAAAGCCCCGGAAAACTTTATCTCCATTTCTGTGAATGGCATGGAGATGAAACTTATCAATGCGGAGCTTTCCTTGGGTGAGATCCTTGTGATCGACACGGAGAAGATGACGGCTTATGTGGAAGATGGAAGCGGGCTTGTGCTGAGAAACGCACTCCCTTATCTCAAGGAGCTGAACTTTCCGGAGCTTAGGATCGGCGAAAACAGCGTTCTTATTCAGGCTGTGAACGGAACTTTTTCAGAACTGAAAATCAATGCGCGAAGCCGATGGAGGTGACAAACTATTCAAAGTCAAGTGATTTTTAGAATGGATACGGGTGACCTAAACTAAGCCTCGTATTTGAGTATCGGCGAGTCGACCTGATGATCGCTGAGTCTCTGAGTTACTTTTTCTTTGTGCTGGCATTATTGCAAAAAGAACTGATATTGTTGTAGTGATTTCCACTTAAAACCGTAGTATATAAGTGAAGCCGGAAAGGAGGTCATGCGGATGATACAAGATGATACGATTATAGAGCTGTTCTTTGAACGCTCAGAAGATGCAATATTAGAGTTGGATACAAAATACGGAAAGGCTTGTTTCAAGCTCTCATACAATATTGTAAACAATAGACAGGATGCTGAGGAATGCGTAAATGACTCTTACTTAGGTGTTTGGAATGCGATTCCACCGACTAGACCAAATCCGTTATTGACTTTTGTTTTGAAAATTGTCAGAAACCTTTCAGTAAATGCATACTGGAAAAAACATGCACAAAAAAGGGATAGCTCCTATACAACAACTTTGAATGAAATTGAGCCGTTTATTGCTTCGCCAAACACAACTAAGGCAGAAGTTGAGGCGCGAGAACTAGCACAGATGATTGAGGACTTTCTAGAAAAGCAGCCCATAGAAAATCGTGTAATCTTTATGCGCCGATACTGGTTCGCTGATACGTACAAAGATATAGCGGAGCAGGTTGGGATTTCAGAAAAAAATGTCTCTGTTCGGCTTACTCGCATTCGCAAAAAGTTGAAGGAGTACTTAATCAACAGGGAGGTGTTTGTATGAATGTAAAAACTTTTTCGGATGCCATGGGCATCATTGATAGCAAATATGTAGAAGAGGCTGCGCTCTACCATCCAAGAATAAGAAGGGCTGTTCCATGGGGAAAAGTGAGCGTAATAGCTGCTTGTTTTGTGTTTGTGCTGGCGCTAGCGTTGTTCGTTACCACGTTCCAACGTCAAAATGAGAATCTTGTTACTGAAAATGAACCCAAGGTGGAGTTGACATTAACAGAAGCAATGAATGATAAAAGCTTTGGTGTTCTATTTCCTCAGAAGCTTTTGGATGGATATGTGCTGCAGGATATCCCTTGCATTTATGGCGTTGGTGATAATGCTGTGCTGAAAGTGACCTTCAGTAATGAGGAACTCGGAGACGAAATGGTTATCAGGATTGCTTCGAAAGAGTGGTTCCATAGCCATGAGAAGGAAAGTACAGAGCTGAATATCATTCATTACCGTGAAAAATTGGATGGGACTGGAAGCTATATCTATTTTGACAGTGGAGAAAATATCATCTCTTATTCGTTTAGCATAAGGGATATTGCTGAAATCGATGGTTTTTGGGACATGGTTAATTCAGCTAAACAGATAACTGACTATTCCGGCGAATAGAACTTGTAATGATAAGTAATGCAATATGTACCTAACAAACGCAATCTAAGAAAGTGAGGACTGTATCAAATGAAAAGATAGATTACTTCGATTATTCTTGCTCTTTGTCTCTGCCTTGGTCTGGTTTCCACGGCGTTTGCTGCCGAAAACACAGCAGACAAAGACCGCCTTACCGATGCCGACTATATGGCATTGGTAATTCTTAATAACAGTAATGTTAAAGTTACGCCTACCGATGCCTATAAAATTTTGGATGTGTCGGGTAACGATTCCTATACTTGTGTGGAATTTGATGTTTCCAGTGGTGCCAAAGGTTTCGGCATCATTGATCTTTCCACGTATGATGTAGTTATGTATGCACTGGATGCAACGGTGCCATTTACTCGCACTGACACTATTGTATACAATGGATACCTTCGTTTTGCGACTATCAATCAAGACAACACAGCCACAATTTTGGATTCCAATACAGAAATCGCTAAAGATGAACTGTATGACACATCTCGCAATGGTTTGACCCTTGCAACAGAAAGCATGAAAGCAGAGAAAATTCAACGAGAGAGTGGGCTTGCCGAGGCTACTTATGCACGTAGTTCAGAAGTTTTGGTAAGTGGTGGTTCAGATACTTCTCTTGTATATAGCGCTGGCAACAATTCCAGCCCCTGGACGACTGACTGCGGAATCAATGCGGTTGCTATGTATTTGCGACACATGGACAATTATTTTAATAATAATTATGTGCAGTACACACATAACACAGAACAAAAGCTGAAGGTCGCTCTCGCAGTAATTGCAAATGATCAATTTGGGTCTACCACAAGCATTTCAATGTCAAATCCCGCAAAACTGGCGAATAAGTACATGGATACGCATAGTGGGAGCGGTGTATCCTCTGTTTCAAAAACCTCTTATACTTGGACAAAGTATAAGAATAGAATCAACAACGGAAATGGGCATCCTTGCATTTTGTATATTGGAGCAGGAGCAACGAGCTATTGGACTAAAGCACATGCGGTAGTAGGTGTTGGCTATACCAGCGGTGCGACATCCTCCTCTGGCTATGACATTGTTAACAGTGGTTGGACAAGTTTGGGTTATGTCCGGATTGCGACATCTGTTCCAGGATCAATGATTAAATAGTTGAAGGCTGGGGACACAATCAGATTAATAATACTTAACGTCAGGAAACATTTGCCGGAAAGATCAGCATATAAAGCAGCAAATCTTTTTAGACTTGCTGCTTTTTTGTGTCCATCTTTGTCGTTTCAATAAAACGATTGCAGTGGGTGTGAAAGGAAATATAAAAGATTTTTATGAGTTACCGAGCTAAAAAACTCGGAGAAAGGTAAAATCCAACACCTCAAGAAGGAGGTTAACTGGAGGTGATGACATGGCACTTAAATTAACGATTCAATCGCAGGAAGATTTTACGGGCGAATTTCCGGCTGCCCTTGCCAAATCCGGTCTTTGGCGTTTCAATGAGGGCAGCTTCGATGACCAGGGGTTTCTTATGGATTCCTCCGGCAGTCATCGCAAGATGGAAGTCATAAACCGAAGCGGTACAACGGTAGGGATTCGCTCAGGCGTGATGGGAAACTACATCCAGTTAAACCTCCATGATCCGGGAACGGAACAGTCCTATTTAAAACTTACCAATGACGGCGGCATTTTTCAGAATATCGGCGATACGATTTTAGTCGGCGGCTGGATCAAGCCGACGATATACTCTATCGGGAATACCTACTGCCCGCTTTTTAATACCAGATCAGGTCCGGGGCAGCCGATCTTTTATCTTTCCTTCTTTCAGGGAAGACCGCGCGTCATGCTCTATAACGAAGCAGGCTTGCTTATTCTGGACAGGACGACCTCTCCCTCCTTTACTTTAAAAAACGGCGGGATTTATTTTATTGCCTGTATCATTCGGCCAAATGCCAAAACGGCACAGTATGTCATAGGCGACAGGTCGGACGGCAAGTGCTGGGTATCGGAAGTCTACTCTTTTACAGGTGAACTGAATCGCTTATGCACAGCGGATATCATCATGGGCATGCACGCCGGAAGCTACTGGTATGCAGGCGGCTTTGACGACTGGTTTTTGGATACCGACTCAGAACTTACCATGCAGGATCTGGAAGCATACTTTCGCTCCTCATATTTTGCAAGCGGCGGTGACAGTGCTTCATCGGTTGATGCATTAACTGAGCCCGGCAAAGTGCTCCTAAAGAAAACGGACGGTGTCTATCCTTTAACCGGAGAGCTTTTGACAACGGCAAAACCGCTGTCTCTTTCCGGTACAGGAAGGATTGCCATTACTAAGGAATATGAAGCGGGCGTAACGGATATTTCAGCGGTGGAATATGGACTAAGCTCCGACCTCAGTACATGGGGTGAATGGACTGCTCTTCCGGAAGACGGAAAAATCAAGGCTACAGCTAATTACATTCGCTTTCGCATCACCTTTACGACAACCGATATAAAGAAAACGCCAAAGCTTCTTGATATCAGAATCTACGATATCCCCAAAGCCCCTTATGGAAAGATGGGCTTTGCAAGGCCCGTACTTTTGACAAAAGAGGGTGCTTGGGAAGCGGTTCTGGAAAACGCCTACGACATCATTGTCACAAGTGAGGTCAACGGCGAGGATACGCTCCACTTCAAGCTTCCCTTCAGAGATGAAAAGCGAAGCTATTTAGAAAACGAGAAGAAGATTCAAATCGTTGACGATATTTATAAGGTTAGAACCATTAACGACATCAAAGACGCTTCAGGAAACACCGTGACGGAAGTCTATGCCGAAGCGGAGTTTTACGATCTGACCTTCAGCGTCCGCAAAGAAGAAAAAAGCTTTGATGCAGAGACGGCTGAAACAGCGATGACTTACGCTCTTGAGGGCACAGAGTGGCATGTCGGTACGGTCAATGTCAAGACAAAACGCACCTGGGTATCGCAAGAGAAGAATGCTCTTTCCATCCTTCGCGCTGTCGCAAGCCTTCACGGCGGAGACCTGGTCTTTGACTCGTCCAACAGGCTCGTTCATCTCTATACGGTGAGCGGCAGGGATTCAGGCGCTCTTTTTGCCTACAGAAAGAATATGAAAAGCATTGAGCGGGTCATTGATACAAGAAATCTTGTGACACGCTTGTATGCACTGGGAGCAGACGGGATGACTTTTTCCGATATCAACGGCGGCAAGCCCTATCTGGAAGATTTCACCTATTCAAATGATGTGCGCATCTCCACACTTGACTGTTCCTCCTTTACCAATCCCTACCAGATGAAGGAGTTCACGGCGATGCGGTTGGCGCAATACGCCAAACCGAAAATCTCCTATGTCCTCCATGCGATGGACTTATCCGTCCTTACGGGATTTTCTCATGAAGCTTGGTCGCTGGGAGACTATGTCCTGGTAGAAGACAAAGAGCTGGGGATTTCCGTTACGACAAGGATCGTGCGAAGAGAATATAACCTGCAGGAGCCTTGGAATACGGTGCTGGAACTGTCGACGACCTTAAAAAATCTCGGTTCTTCCGTGGAAAGGCTGGAGACCATCGCAGATACCTTGGAAGGGGCAGGAGCTTTTGGCGGCGGCAACATCTCCGATATGGTGCCTTTTAACCATCTGAAAAACTCTCGGGCGGATGACGGGATGGCCTACTGGTTAAATTCCGGCTTTGAAGCCGTGAACGAGACGGGCGGTACGGGAACAGCCGCTTTTAAGGCGGAAGGTGCGGCAGGCCTTACTAAATCAATGGCGCAGACCGTCTATCCGTCAAACAGGCAAAGCTACACGCTTTCTCTTGCCATCGCTTCGGAAAATCTGGAAAAACTCTCGGATAATTCCCAGGTTGGTGTGGAAG
>Ga0265293_10010558_pt1 | contig 12863 bp, 14 predicted proteins | sample Munlanlewell138R_FD_192505 | JGI IMG/M metagenome (GOLD analysis project Ga0265293, IMG submission 192505) | Leachate microbial communities from a municipal landfill in Southern Ontario, Canada - Leachate well 138R | ecosystem: Engineered > Solid waste > Landfill > Unclassified | place: Canada... | reverse complement strand
GTTGATATGGCCGGCGATGGACTCCCCGGGCATGCTCGGCAGGATCGCCTTGTTGGCCTCCAGGCGGCTGGTGATCACGGAGGGAAAGCTGTCGAAGCGCGGAATGCGGCCGCTCTCGGCCCCCGGCACGTCGATGCCGTCAAAGGCAATGCTGGTGTAGCGGAACGGCGCCCCCCGCAGGTTGATGTAGCGGGCCTGGCCCTGATCCCGCTCGATGGCAAGCCCCGGCAGTCGACCGAGGGAATCCGCCAGATTCTGGTCGGGGAAGCGACCGATGGTGTCAGCGGCGATGATGTCCACATAGTTGTCCGAATCGCGCTTGGCTTCGATGGCGGCCAGCTCGCTGTCGCGGATCGGCTTGGCGGTGACCTGTACCTCTTCTATCTGCTTGGCCAGGGCCACAGCGGGCAAGCCGATGGCCACCTGCACGGCAAGCACCAGGGCCAGTTTGTTGAATACGGGGGAAGGCATGGGAGTCTCCTGATCGGATGTAGGAATGGGTGTGAGCAATCAGGAGAAATTATCAGGACGGTCTATGTACATTTCGGGAAGTTATTGTGAATGTTTGGTGGCATTTCAAATACAGGCGATGCGTCGCCCCCAATCCTGCAAACATTGATTTGCGGAAAAATAATCTGCCAGAAAAAATTCACGAATTGAAAAAGGCCATGTCAAGCCGGCGACTCTCAGATCAAATCTCAACACCCACACCTACGCACGGGGAAATATTCTTGACCACCGAAAGTGCATTGAGCTGGTAAAAAATAGATCCACCTCGCCATGACGCATAAACGCTTATTTATCAGAATGTGCGGGCGCATCCCTGCACCCCAAAAAGTCAATCTTTTGACTGTTTCTGGCGTTTTTCACGCTTCTCGTTTCGCTTTTCCTTGAGGCTTTTTTGTGGTGATTTTTTCTGTTTCTCCTTGCTCATGGTCATTCCTCACAGGCTGTCATGGCATTGGCACAGGCCGTCTTCATGCCACACCAGGACCAATCCTAAAGATGAACTTGACGGCCAACCGGATGCTTCAAGGCACAAACCCTCCCGTTCTTATCGCAGCCAATATGCTAGGAATTGGTGCTGAAAACCCGACACACCAGATACACATGCTGGCTGCCAAATAATGAAACCTGGGCCCGCTCGCCCGCCGTCAAACCAAGCACTGCGGCCCCCAGGGGGGACAATACCGACAATCGACCCGCTGTAGCGTCATCCTCTCCGGGCAATACCAAATCAAACACTACGCGACTGCCATCGTAGAGGTCGAGAAGTTCCACTGATTTACCAACATGGGCCCTGTACCGCTTTTCCACACTGTCATCGGGAAGCGAGTCCAGCCCTTCGAGCTTGCCAAGCACATGTCCAAGTTCAACCGGACCAAGGGCGAGGCTTATCCGGTTGGTCATGCAATACTTCTCGACCTTTTCCATATAGCGACTCATGAAAATCCTCAAACGCTGAAGCGCCAAGATGACCCTCTCGGAGAATGATAGGAATGGATAAAAACGAGATGTCGCCAGGCGCAGGCACGCGCCTGGCTTAAGCAAGCAAGGTGGGAGAGGCGGCTCTATGGAAAAACAAGGCTTTCAACATGATCTCTAGAAAGTCGACGGCCAAAACCATCGCTGGTGAAAAATTCAAGACAACCATAGCCCGGGTAAAAAAATAAAGCAAACAACGCGACCCTTGAGATCTCCCCAGCGGAATCGAGAATATCAATACATCTTCGATCCAAGGTCGTTACGCCAATGATGCCGAAAGGCCATGCTTGCTGCCACTGAACCGCCCTTGGCATATCGGAGCCTCAATATCGAACCGGCGGTCATCCACCTTCGACAAAAGCAAAAAACCCGGCGCGAGGCCGGGTTCTTTGATTTGGCGGTGAGGGAGACCGCCGCTTTAGCGTCTTATACCATCTCGCCTTATCTCTCTACTTTACTTTTTATCCTTATATAACAGCATATTGATAATTTTTTCCCTCTTTCTTCGTCTTATAGGATCGCGTAAGATAGCCCAATCTATAGGCGGGTTATAGGCGGATAGAAGACATGCCAAGGGTAGCAAAGAAGAAAACGGACCTCTATGTGCGGAAACTGAAAGGGGACCCGGACAAGGACCGGCCCATCTGCTATGCGGTGGGCGGAGTGAGTGGGCTATATGTACAGGTGGCCCCGACCGCCCAAGAGACCAGCGGAAAATCCTGGCTGTTGCGCTATAGCATCGAGAAGCCCGACACCGAACCAAAATATACCGACAAGAAGGACCTGTGGCGCAACTATGTCCGCCGGGAGATTGGTTTGGGCGACTATCCCACGGTGTCGCTGGAACAGGCACGGACAGCGGCCAGGACCTTGCGGGAGAAGATCAACCAAGGCATCGACCCGCTGGCGGAGCGCAGGCGGGCAAAAGCCGCCATGCTGGCAGAGATGGCCAGGGCCATTACCTTCCGGGAGGTGGCGACCCAGTACCTTGCGGTGAAGGCCGAGGAGTGGAAGAACCCCAAGGACTTCCCCCGGTGGAGCAATGCCTTTGAGACCTATGCTTACCCCTTGCTGGGCAAGCTGCATATCGAGGAGATCGACACGGCCCACGTCCTGAACGTCCTGCGCCAGAAGAACGAGAACACCAACAAGGAGGAATTCTGGAAGGCGAAGGGGGCCACTGCTGTCCGCTTGCAGGGCCATATCGAAAACGTGTTTGACTTCGCCATTGCCCGCAAATACCGGACCGCAGAGAACCCAGCCCGATGGCGGGGGCACCTCGACCACCTGCTACCCAAGAAGGGCAAGGCCAGCAGAACCGAACACCTCCCCGCCCTGCCGGTGGAAGATATGGCGCGGTTCTTCGCCCACTTGCGGCAACAGGATTCCGCCGGGGCGAAAGCCCTAGCCTTCGCCATCCTGACGGCGGCACGATCCGGCGAAGTGCGGGCCGCGACCTGGGAGGAGATCGACCTGGCCCATGGCGTCTGGACCGTACCGGCGGAGCGGATGAAGGCGGGCAAGGAGCACCGGGTGGCACTCTCCCCGCTGGCCATTGAGCTGCTGGACGGGTTGCCCCAGCCCCGAACCGGGATGCTGTTTCCGGCACCCAGGGCTGGCGAGCTGTCCGACGCCACATTGAAGGCGGTAATAATGCGGATGCACGAGGCCAACACCAGCAGCGGCCAGCCCGGCTACCTGGACCCGAAGCGGGACAAGCTGGTGACTCCCCATGGCTTCCGCTCGACCTTCCGCGATTGGGCGGCAGAGCACACCAACCACCCACGAGAAGTGGCCGAAATGGCCTTGGCCCACACCATCGAAAGCAAGGTGGAGGCGGCATACCGGCGGGGTGATCTTTTCGAGAAGCGACGGGCACTTATGGCGGACTGGGCAGGGTTCTGTTTTCCTAAAAAGTAAACTAATACATGGAGTTACCAAAAAATAATTTACTAAAAGAGCTTTACCGCCCCGTAATTAGACGATAGTATCTTACCCAATTGTCTAGCTGAACCGTTGGCCGCCAGGTACCCAATCCTGGGGTGGACGGCACCAGATTGGTCCCTCGGGAGAAAGCACGAGGTAGTTAGCAAGCGGTCCGCCCAACAAAGGGCGGCTCTCTTGCGCTGCCTCGTGTTTGTTTTTACGGGTAGCGCGAGCCTTAGTGATAGGACTCGTTGTTATGAACCAAGAAACAATCCCACTCTCTGCCTTGAAACAGGCTGTCGCTGACGAACTGGCACGCCGCCAGCAACCCCGCTACTCCCGCCCCAACGCCACCGCCCAGTATCTGGGGGTGAGTTTGGCGACGTGCTGGCGCTGGGCCAAGGAGCGCCCCGGCTTCCCCCAGCCAAAAAAGCTGGGACCCCGTACCACCGCATGGGACCTGAACGATATTGATGCGTTCTTGGCCGCCGAGCAGGAAAAGGGGGGCTGACACATGGAATATATACCTTTTCCCCCCACCACCCGCGAATCCGACTGGCAGGAAGCCGCCTATGTGGCCTTGCTGTTGGGCATTCCCCCGTCGGAGATTTTCCCACTGTGGATCGACTATACCAACGAGGGCAATGCCCACCTCGTGGCCTGCGTGAGGGACATCGTGGATGGGCTACTGAAAGTCTGCACCGGAGCCGCCAACGATTCCGCTGATCTGGCTGATGATCTGCGGACTCTCGAATATTGCAGGGAGGTAATGCGAGGCAGAGAACACCTTGTTGGCAACAAACTGGTCCGCCTGTATCCCGACATTCGAGATAACGGATATTTTGGCCGTGGGATATTCTACAACTATCACGGAGTCCGCCGGGGCGCATGGAGCCGCTGGAACCACCTGCTGAAAGGGGTGCGTTATGGCTGAAGCTCTTAGGGCAGCAGAAACAGCACTGCCCCTTACCCCCGATACGCCAGCGGCTATCGAATTTTTGCAACGATTCCGCCCCGGCGGTCCCTGGGTCCTGACCGCGATTATCCCGGACGGCAAGACCATCACCCAGAGCTTCACGCTGGAGACGGAAGCGGAGGCCCGGGCATGGATCGACGGAAAGCAGGGCAAGCTGAACATTTACTTCCACGTGAACCCGACCAAGCCCGCGTACAAGCATGGGCAGAACGGGGAGAAGTATGAGGCGAAGGCCACCAAGGAAGATGTCCTGCGCATGGACTGGCTCCACGTGGACATTGACCCCCGGGCGGGGGAGGATATTGAGGAGGAGCGGGAACGGGCGCTGAAGGTCCTCCGGGAGTTCGACAAGCAGCCCACGGTCATCATCGACTCCGGCGGGGGTATTCAAGCCTTCTGGAAGCTGGAGGAGTCCCCGGACCTCGAAATCAACGGGATTGTGGCGAAGGCGGAGGAGCTGGAGCGGTACAACCAGCAGCTGGAGATCATATTCCAGGGGGACCACTGCCACAACGTGGATCGCATCATGCGCCTTCCGGGCACGATCAACGTGCCCAACAAGAAGAAGCTGCGCAAGGGCCGGGTCCCGGTTCTGGCTACCCTACTGGAATGGCACGATGACCGCGTGTACCCCCTGTCGAAGTTCGCCGCCGCTGTCAGGGTGCAGAGCAAAGATGACTCTCTTCCCGGCGCACGACCGAAAATCAGAGTTACGGGCAACATCCCTGACATCGGTTCCGAGGAGTTGAGGGAGTGGGCGTCAGAGAACGGCAAATCCATCAGTGACCACTGCCTTGCCCTGATTGCGACCGGGGCGGACCCGATTGACCCCAACAAGTACCCTTCCCGGTCCGAAACCCTGTTCAAGGTCTGTTGCGACCTGGTCAGGGCGGAGGTCCCGGATGAGATGATTTATGCGATCATCACCGGGTCCAACGAGATCGCCGCCTCAGTCCGGGATAAGCCCAACTGGGAATCCTACGCCCTGCGCCAGATCGAACGGGCGCACGAGGAGGCGGTGGACCCGTGGCTGCGCAAACTCAACGAGAAGTATGCCGTGATAGGTAATATAGGTGGGAAATGCCGGATCATCACAGAGACTGAGGATCGAAGCCGCAAAGACAAGCGGGTACGCATCACAAAACAGTCCTTCGAGGACTTCCGCAACTTCTACCGCAACCGCAAGGTGGTGGTGGGTGTCGGTGACAGCGGACAGCCAATTGAAAAGGCGGTCGGGGCGTGGTGGATTGACCATCCCCTCCGCCGTCAGTTTGAGACCATGGTATTTGCTCCCGGTCAGGAGGTTGAGGATGCCTATAATCTTTGGCAAGGCTTCGCCTGCGACTCAAGCCCCGGCAACAATCATGAATCCTTCCTGCGCCATGTGAAAGATAATGTCTGTTCTGGCAATGAGGAATGGTATGAGTATCTTGTAGGCTGGATGGCCCGTGCTGTTCAGGAGCCTGACAGCCCGGGAGAAGTTGCCGTTGTACTGCGAGGGAAACGCGGCACAGGCAAATCGTTCTTTGCCAAAGTATTGGGGCACCTCTTTGGACGTCACTTCCTTCAGGTGTCGGATTCCAAGCATTTGGTGGGCTCTTTCAACGCCCACCTCCGGGACACGGTCCTACTGTTCGGTGATGAAGCATTCTTCGCCGGAGACAAGAAGCATGAATCGGTGCTCAAGACACTCATCACTGAAGAGAGCTTAATTGTCGAAGGCAAGGGGGTGGACGCCGAAGCCGCCGCCAACTTCACGCACCTCATACTTGCTTCAAATGACAGCTGGGTAGTTCCTGCTGGTCTGGATGAACGTCGATTCTTTGTTCTTGAAATCGGCGATGGTGAAAAGCAGAATCACCGCTATTTCAAGGCCATCAGGAATGATCTGGAATCCGGCGGGTTTGAGAACCTTCTGTATTTTCTACTCACGTATGACCTTGATGACTTCGAGGTTCGCGCAGTACCTCAGACTGAAGCGTTGATCGACCAGAAGGCTCAAAGCCTTCAGGGATTCGAGGCTTACCTGTTCGACCTGCTAAAGTCCGCAGAGCCGCCCCCGGGAGCTGAAGAGCTGAGATCAGGGGGAATGTTTGTACCTACCTCTGAGCTACTAAAAGACGCAAAAAGTTGGATGCAGGGGCGACCCGGCTGGAATCACATTACCCACTCCGGTATCCGGAAGGTGCTTATCGAGAAATTGGATGCCGCCACAAAACATCGAAAATCTGGCGGTGCAAATGGTTATCTGTGGGACCTCTCAAGACTGCGCGCAGCATGGTCCAAGGAAATGTTCCCAGTGAAATGGCCACCAGTCCCGGAGGATTACTACAAGCCTCCTGCACGATGGTAGATAACCCTACTCAACGGCGGGCCATGCTCGCCGTTTTTTTCTGATTGGTGGGCTGATGTTCGGAGTGGGGGTGCTGAGGTCAGTACCGAATATACTGACCCGGGAATCAGGTCAGTACGAACGAAATCCATGCGGGCCGTGGCCTCCGGTGAAAATGTACTGACCATACTGAGTATACCGCCCCGATTTTTTCTCTAGGAAAATTCGGTGATATGCCCAGCAGACGATAGGGAGCAGTGAGAATATCTCCTAGACTCTTTAGGTCAGTATACCCAGTATAGTTAGTATATTTATAATAAAATATAATAAATTCATATAGTTAAGAATACTGACTCCATACTGACCGTACTGAGTCGATGAAAACTGCTACCCGTCACTGACCATTCCCCTTGGGCCATAGACCTCCCGCCCCGCCCCTGTGTGGCCAAAACCACCCCCTCCGAAAACGTCTCGGAAATGCCACCGCCGGAAGGCCATATATTCCAACCTCTTGTTTGTTATAGATTTTCCCTCGATAGTCGTACGTTTTCGGAGTAAGATAAATGCATATCGTTTGTATATACGTTTAGGGATTAGAACCATGACAAGAGTGGCTTTATACGCCCGGGTATCGACCCACCGTGACCAGACCGTTGAGAACCAGTTGCTGGCGCTTCGCCTTTGGGCGCAGGGCCGGGGCCACACCATCGCCGGGGAATTTGTCGATGAGGGCATTAGCGGCAAGAAAGGCAGGGATAAACGCCCCGGACTCGATGCCATGCTGACCGCCGCCACGCTGGGGGAAGTCGATATGGTGGCGGCCACCGCACTTGACCGGCTGGGCCGGAGCCTGCCGCACCTGATCGCCATGGTGGCGGAGTTAGAAGCCCTGAAGGCGGGATTGTTTATCCACAACATGGCGCTCGATACCTCGACCCCGATGGGCCAGTTGATGTTTAACGTGATGGGGTCCTTCGCGGAATTCGAGCGGGAGATGATCCGGGAGCGCACCTTGCTGGGCTTAGAACGTGCCCGGGCCAAGGGAAAGAAGCTGGGCAGGCCGAAGATACCCCCGGCGGTAGAGCACCGCATAACGGCCATGCTTGAGGGCGGCATTCCCATAACACGGATAACCCGCACCACCCGCGTTGGCTATTCGACGGCTTACCGCATTAAAACAGAGTTGGAGGAGGCGAAACGTGCCCGACAAGAAACAACTGACACCGAAGCCTGACAACCTCCCGGCGCTCGATGATCGCAACCTTGACGTTGCCCGCGAGCTGGCACAGGAGGGCTGCCGGGAACACACCATCCGCCGTGCCCTGGGCCTTACCCCAGCACAGTGGCGAGTATTGAAGGAGGACACAGAAGAGGGTGAATTATCGCCACTGGCACTTGCCCTCGAAGAAGGCCGTGCCGAGGGTGCCGGTGAGATTGTGTCGTTTATGAAAGACAAGATGAAAAACGAAGGTTCGGAGCGGGCAGCGGAATGGCTGGCCGACCGCATTTACAAGATTAACAAAGGCGACGGCAACAGCGACGATGCCCCCCGGGTGCTGATCCAGATTAACGCCGCCCTGTCCCCTGATGACTATGCGAGGGTAATTGATGTCCGCCAAGATTGATGCAATCCGCCCTACCCCCTTCCAAGCATCGGTGTTGTCGGTGCCGGAGGACCACTTCCTGTTTCTGGGCGGGGGCCGTGGTGGCGGCAAGTCCTTTGCGATCCAGTTGTTGGTCCTTCGCCACTGCAACCAGTACCGGAGTAAAGCCCGGGTGTTGGTAACGCGCCGCCGGTTAAAGTCCCTGCTCCAGTTTGCTGAGGAGATGCGCGGGCTGCTGCGCTCTGCCTACGGCGCCAATGTGGGCTATAACCAGAACGACAATGTGTTCCGGCTTCCCAATGGGGCAACTATCGCCCTGACCCATTGCGAGTCCGCCAGCGCCTTGCAGGACACCGTGCAGGGCATGACCTTCTCGTTGATCGTTGTTGACGAGGCCGGGGAAGGCCCAGACCTGCCGGTGATCGACAACCTGGCCTTGACCCTTCGCGCCCCGGGTGTGCCGCTGCGGATGGTGTTGGCGGGCAACCCCGGCGGGGCCAACCACTCTGCTATAGCAGACCGCTACGTGACTGGCCGTGTTCCTTGGGCACCCTTCGAGTTTGCCGACCAGCAGTGGGTCTATGCCCCTTCGACCGTGGACGACAACCCCCACCTGCCGGAAGCCTATAAACGCAATTTTTCTGTATTGCAGCACACGGACCCGGCGCTGTATAAGGCCCACCGCTTTGGCGACTGGTCCGCCATTGTTGGCGATTACTTCGCCGGTATCTGGACCATGGACAAGATGGTCTATGACCACCACGAGATACCGCCGCACCTGTTTAGCAACCTGAAGTTGTCGATTGACTGGGGCAGCGCCGCCCCATGCGCCACTGTGTTGGGCGGGAAGCTGGCCCACGATGTCCGGCTGAGGGATGACCGGGTGTTGCCCAAGGGGGCATGGTGCATCCATGACGAGCACTTCGAGTGCGACCCCCGCAACATGGCGAGGGGCACAGCCAAGACGCCGGGACAGATCGCCCCGGCGCTCCATGCCCTTGCCCGCCGCAACGAGACCCGCTGCCGTGGGCTGATCGACGCCGCCGCCGAAGCCAAGACCGCCGGAAAGCTGGAAGCCAGCATCTCGGAGATGTTCCGTGCCGCCGGGGTGCGGGTAAGTCCCGCCCGGAAGGGTGCGCGGGTGCCCCGCTTCGAGTACCTGAAGGAGCTGATGGTGAACGGTGACTTCTATGTGGCCTCCCGCTGCCGCTACTGGCTGGCGACGGTCCCGACCCTACCCCGAGACAGCCGCAACCCGGAGGATGTGGATTCTGCCGCTAACGACCACATGCTGGACGCCACCAGCTACCTGATCGCTGGCCAGCGCCCGGGAGCGCGAATGTCGCACTTTGGCAGCACTGCGGAACCACCCCGGGAGGAGCGGGTGATTTGGGTGTAGGATGACCAAAACCAAGAAACGAGCGGAAAGAATGGAAAACGGCGAAAACATGACTTTGATCGGTGGTTTCGAGGGCGGAGCCGTTTATACCTGTGAGGAGGATGGCCAGTTTCTACTGATTGTTAACGAATCCGCAACATACTATTTATTGGACGAGGAGGACCGGCAAGGTATCGAGCCAGTGAGGGAATTGACGTTCCCGGACGCTGAATCGAGGGAAGCCTATATCCGGCAACGCGGATGGCGAAACACCCCTTAAACCGACAACTTTTCCTCCTTTACTCCCTCTGTGGCCGGGGTTTATCCTTACCTTAACTGTATATTCGTACAGTATACGGATTGGGAATAGCCCCACCACGCACCACAAGGGCTTCCCGGGTTAAATAACAGAGGAGGCCGCCATGCCAACAATTAACTTCGATTCTGTCCCTTCTAACATCCCCTATTCTGAGGATCGCGTCCAGCAACTGAGCGACCGCGCCGCAGAAACAGTAAAAGCCTTCGCCCGCAAGATCGAGAAGCTGCAAGCCACATACCACGAGGCCCGGCAGAAATTTGCCCATGAGAGCAGCGAACTTGTCCGGGATACCAACCCCGACAACCGAGCCGCCGCCAAGGACTTCGCCAAGCAGCAGGAAGCCCAGCGGGTACGGAATATGCGCCACAAGCTGGTTGAGAGCAGCGAGAACGAACGGACGGAGATGCTACGGACCCTGAAAGCCTACGCCGACGAAGCCGCCGCCATCCAGTCGCTGTGTGAGAGTCCGGTAATGCTGCTGGGCCGTACTGCCTTGGGCGATGCAAAGCGCACCCAGTACCAGATGCAGCTCGACGGTGCCGGACCCAAGGAGCTGGAAGCCGCCGCCCGCCAAGCAATTATGGGCAACGATACGGTGCTGGCCGCCGCCATCTGCACCGTGATCGACCGCCGCCCCCGGGACCGCCGCCCCTTCCCCGCTGCCGAGTTCGCGGAACGTGTTGTTGGGCCGGTATGGCAGCGGGTAAACACCAAGCTAAAAGGCGTGCAGGTCGCCTTCCAGACTGCCATTAACGCCAACCGGGAATTTGTCCGGGGCCTCGCCGATCCGCTGTCCAACCTCTCGAATGCACTGGCCCGCAAGGCGGTTGCCGAGGCGGAGGAAGGTATCGAGGAGGCCGCCCACCAAGTTTGAGCTACCCGCCGGTAGCTTTACCGCATGAAGCCACCCCGTCTTGATATAATCCCCGTTTGGTTGGCCGGGGATCGTGTCGACTGCTGACGATGGGGCGGGGTGGCTTCTCTACCTTCGGTTAATTCGAGTTATACCCAAATTTTCGCGTAAGCAGCCTGTCCTTCCATCGACTTTCCAATGCGACAACTTGATCCGGTGATGCCTCTATATCCGTGGTTTCCAGAATCGAATACTCGAATTGGTGGAACCCTTCGGGTCCCGCTTCCCCATACAGCTTTAGGAAGTCCCTGTTGGCGCCATGATAGGTATTGACATACTCCGCCCAACGGTTCCATATACCCCCCTCCCCGTAGGCGCTACCAACATACATTTTGCCGTTGACCGAATCGGTAATGAGGTAGACGCCAGCCACCGACGACAGCGCAGCTTTCCACGAGGGGTATGAGTGCTTGAACAGCAATTCCAGCTTCGGGCGCGTAAGCTGTACATCCTTGTAGCTTGTGAAATCGGCAAACGCCAACGGTTCGGGCTTGACCTCGTAGACACGGGCTGCCCCTTGAACATTCTCCCCATAGGGGTAGGAGTTTCTGCCCTTGCGAGCATGCTGGACGATGAGACGCCCTTTTAGGTCCAGCCCAATGGATGACAATTCGGTATCGTAGAAGTGATAACCATTTTCGTCTGCTCCCACGATGCCCTTGACTTCGTATAGCCCCACAAACAACCAAAGGTTGTTCCCCGGATACCTGATGAGACTGAGGACATACCGGCGCTGAAAGTTGCGCCTGGTCTGGTGTTCCTGCCACACTTGGAAGTCCCCAGCAAAATAGACATCTAACGGGTCCTCCTCCCCATTCCATCCCGCCAGATGGACCTTTGTTTCCGTGGGGTTCACGCGGAGAATATCGAACAAGTCCATTCCCCTTATTGCTCCTCTGCTGCTCCGTTCGCTTTCGACAAATTATCCCAAAATGGGATATTGAGGGGCATAGTACATCATTCCTCGATGTACCAAAACAGCGACAAACACAACTTGCTGCGAGAAGAACTGAAGGCGGCGAGACTTCGTGCGAATCTACGCCAGGTGGATGTTGCTGCGTTGCTGAACAAACCCCAATCGTATGTTGCCAAGGTCGAAAGCGGAGAACGCCGGATTGACTTCGTGGAGACTCTGGAGCTTTGCACCGTGATTGGGCTTGATCCCCACAAGCTGGTAGACATGCTCAAAGATTGCCACTCATAATCACCTTTTAGCCAGTCATAAATGGCGCCAACAAGGAATTATGTTAAGTGATGAATGAGTTCGTATCTATTATTGGGGGTTCCTTTTTTGACCCAATCGCAACACTATTAGAAAAGCTAGAGAAACATGACAAGGGAGATCAGCCAACCATAAAAGCTGGGTATTATGAAAATGCCTATGCCATATCTATAATAATTCTCGCCGTGGCATCACTTGAGTCTTATACCATGCGAGTTCGCTATATGAACAACGCTACTGGAAAAGACTTGGACTCGAAACCCGTCCCTTCGTATTTGAATGATCTGTATCAGGATTTTCCTTATCTGGCTGAAGCAAAAGAACTCTTCGTAATTAGAGATATCTTGATGCACAACCACCTCTGGGAAGTTTCGATTGATCGCAACTCAAATGGCGACATGTCGCTTCGTTCGTCAAATCGACGCAGCTCAGGGGACAGGAAATATGCGGAAAATGTAGATGCTGCCACGGGCAAGACCAAAAGACTCGGATTGAATACCAACCCGGCAAACGTTGGGCCGAAAGACGCCCGCACGGTGTTACAGTGGATATGGAAAGTGCTTTTGTTCCTAGAGTCGAAGAATCGCAATCAATGCTATGTCTCCCACCTCTACGTGGACTATAAAAGGAAAATGGTACCTTTTGGAAAGATTATCGGAATGCCAGAGACTGTTACCTAAATCTCATCTTTCAATGCCTGAATCGGCA
>Ga0265293_10010554_pt1 | contig 12871 bp, 9 predicted proteins | sample Munlanlewell138R_FD_192505 | JGI IMG/M metagenome (GOLD analysis project Ga0265293, IMG submission 192505) | Leachate microbial communities from a municipal landfill in Southern Ontario, Canada - Leachate well 138R | ecosystem: Engineered > Solid waste > Landfill > Unclassified | place: Canada... | reverse complement strand
GGCTTATTCATGATGATGTAAATATCACTGAGATTGCGGTCGGTAATCTTATTGATATGTCAAATGTTACTGATTTGATTGCTCAGTTAAATCAGGCATTTGATAGCGACATGCCTGTAGTTGAAAAAGACCCAACAGGTGAGGTGCAGAATCAGCACCCAAACGGAAAGGCCCCAGTGGTCCTGGCAGTCCAAAAACAGGAATAGGAAATAAAGAAGCTGCTTGGGATTGGCCATATATACTTTATGCTGGTAGAGTACTACTGGGGTACACAGAAGAACAGTTGTGGAAGATGAGCCCACGAAAATACTATAGCCAATTAATTGTTCATTTTAAGATTGCATCACAGCAGTTTGGAATGCCTAACAGAGGGGTTGGTATAAGAAATCAAAGAGTTCAAGCTGAAGGTTGTGGTTATATCGATAAGATACCTGGATGGTGATTAAATGTCTTTTGCAACTTTAACTGCGAAGTTAAAACTGAATATGACAAACTTTGCCGACAACATGAAAAAAGCAGGGGCACAGATGTCTAGCTTTTCAAAAACAATGAGTGGCAAAGTAAATGACAGTTGGGTAACTCCTGCTAAAAATGCAAAAGTTCAATACAAAGATGTAGGTCGTATTGTTCAAGGTATTCTTATATCAAGAGTTTTTTATGGCGGCTTGAGGGCCATACAATCAGCTACAAGCGCTGTTTGGGAATTTTCGAAGGAATTAGAGTATGCACAAATTGCATATTCAAATCTTTTTGGGAGTACAGAGTTAGCGACGGAATTCATTAATGTCTTAAAGGATTTCGCCGCTAAAACTCCTTTTGATTTTGAACAATCTGAAGAAGCCGCTCGGCAACTCTTAGCATATGGTGTACAATATAAAAATGTCATGTATTTAATGCAAGGCATTTTAGATGCATCAGCTATGACTGGTGACCCTGAAACAGTTGGTCAAATAGCGGAAGCTTTTGGTAAAATTTATACTAAAGGTAGGTTAATGAGTCGTGAAATGATTAGCCTTGCTTCTGCTGGTGTACCTGCTTATGAAATTCTTAGGGAAAAACTTGGCTTAACACAAGAACAATTACAGAATCTTGGGAATGAAAATATTAGTGCAGCTACTGCATTAAATGCACTGGTTGAAGGCTTAGAAGAAAAGTTTGGTGGCGTAGCTGATGCTGCAGTTACTACTATAACCGGTATTATAAGTAACATAAAAGACAATGCATTAATGCTTGGTCAAACTATTATAGACCCGCTTATAGATAAAATAAAAGCAAAGTTATCGTCAATAGGCGATGCTATGTTCGATTTACGTGAAGCTGCTGAAGCTGGTGGTATTGGTGGTGTATTTGAAGCGCTTGTACCTGAAGATTTACAGCAACCAATACGTGAATTAATTGAGAATCTTAAGCTTGTATTTGGTACAATAAAGCAAATTGCTTCTTCTGTATTTGAGGTACTTGGGCCTGCTTTCAGAGCAATTCTTAATATTCTTAATGAAATAGCCCCTATTGTTACCTACAATATTGGTGCTCTTATACCATTATTAGATGCAATAAAACCGTTAATATATGCTGTGCTTTCTTTGGTAACAGAACTTGTTACACAATTAGCACCAGCATTTAAAGCTATATCACAAATATCAAACAGTATACTTATTCCAGCACTTATATGGGTTGTAAATGTATTAGCTTCTCTAATAAACTGGATAAGAAGTAATGCTACTGTATTGAATATTCTACGTATTGCATTAATATCTGCAGCTGTAGGTTGGATCGTATTTAAAGCAGCTGCTATTGGTGCAATGGTAATAGGTAAGCTAGTTTCATTATTAGGGCTTGTTACACAGGGCTTAATTAAGTTAGCAGCTGCTATTATTGCACATCCGTTTATTACATTAATAGTTTTAATAACAGGTGCTTTACTTGGTTTATCGGCTGCATCTAGCAAGTCTGGTGGCGCAATAGGCAAGTTTGTAGATAGCTTAAATGATTTAGGTAAAGTTGATACATCTGATACATTATTACCTGAAATAAAAGACCAAGCCGATGACCTTGATAAATTTAATGAGGCTCTTGATGATACTTCTAGCGGTATGGATGATTTAGCAGATTCTACTGGTAGTGCTGCAAAAGCTGCAAAGAGTTTGTTATCATTTGATGAAGTGTTTAAGCTTAAAGACCCTGATGAAGGAAGTGGCGCAGGGTCTATTGATACAGGTGTTGATTTAAGCGATATTGATATAGGAAGCTTAGGTACTGGTTTAAGTGATGACTTATTAGATAGCTTAATGCCTGATGAGTCAGCTTTCACAGATTTTGCATCTGATTTCCTTGGTGGTGTATGGGATGCATTAAAGAAGGTACTTATTGGTGCTGGTATAGGCGCTGGTTTAGGTGCTATTATTGGTGGCATATTTGGCGGCGCTCCTGGAGCAGTTTTAGGTGCTAAAATTGGCGCCCTATTAGGCGCTGTAATTGGTAACTTTTGGGATGATATTGTTGCTTGGTTTACCGGTCCTTGGTGGGATTTTTGGGAAGGTGTAGGCGCTGATTGGTTTGATTTTTGGTATGGTGTAGGTCAAAGCATTGGCGGCTGGTTTACTGAAACTTGGATAACATTAAAGTATTGGATTGGTACACTTATACCATTTTATATTAAGAATTTTTTCAGTAACTTATGGACTTCTATATCTACATTCTTTGTAAATATATGGACAGCAGTATCTACATTCTTTGCTGATTTATGGACGACAATAACAACGTGGATTAGCAATGTTATTTCAGATATAGGTACATTCTTCTCTAACTTGTGGACTACTGTTACTACATGGCTAAGCGATACATGGACAAGTATTACTACTTGGTTTAGTGATTTATGGACAAGTATTACTACCTGGTTCTCAACAGCTATTACTGATGTAGGTAACTGGTTCTCTGAGTTATGGACAAATATTACAACATGGTTCAGTGACTTATGGACAAATATTACAACATGGTTCAGTGATTTATGGACAGATATAAGCACATGGTTTTCAACAGCTATAACAGATATTGGAAACTGGTTTTCTACTATATGGACTAACTTTACTGCATGGCTTGGTAATATTTGGACTAAAATAACAACATGGTTTTCAACAGTCTGGACTAAAGTAAGTACTTGGTTCAGTAACCTAATAAAGAATGTCGGAACTTGGTTTTCGAATATTTGGACCAGTATATCAAATTGGTTTAGTGGATTACTTACTGATGTAGGCACTTGGTTAGGCAATATATGGGGTAGCCTAAGTGATTGGTTTACTGGCCTTGTAGGTGATGTTGGTGATTGGTTTGCTGGTATTTGGCAAGGAATATCAGATTGGTTTAGTGGTCTATGGCAAGATATAAAAGATTGGATAGGCGATATTGGGCGCTCTATAAATAATTGGTGGAATAATCTATGGGGCAATAAATCTGCTGAAGTTGATGTAAGCTCTAGTACAGGAAGTTCTACAGGTGGTACATATGATGTAAAGACTGGGCATGCTGTTGGTGGTATCTTTAATAAGGAGCATATTGCAAGGTTTGCTGAAGGTGATAGGGCTGAAATGGCTGTGCCCCTTGAAAATAATACCGCTATGCAACCCTTTGTAGATGCTATAGCTAATGGTATTACATCAAGCTTGTTACCAGCTTTTGCTACTGTGGCAAATAACTCAAATTCTTCTATGCCGATACTTTATGTTAAGACATTAATTGCTGATGACAGAGGTTTAAAGGAGCTGTATCGCAGATTTAAAGTGATACAGGTTGAAGAGGATACGAGGACAGGCAATGGCTAATCATTTTACAGTAAATGGTACGTCAATCAAAGACCCGAGTGGATTTAAGATTGAACGCTATAATGTTACAAATATGGACCGTTTAGCAAATGCTAAGATGGTTGGTGATTTAATTGCCCAAAAGCAAAAGTTTTACTTTACATATGACTCAATAGAAGCTAGCGAGCTTGATACAATATTGGGTGCAATATATACTGCTACATTATTCTTCCCACTTGTTTATTATGAGAATGGTGTACAGCATACAAAGACAGTTTATGTAGGTTCTATACCACAAGAATTGCACAAGGCAACTACTAATGCACATTGGGTATGGAAAAATGTAACGTTCAATCTTATTGAACAGTAAGGAGTCTATCTAATGTCAAGAGCTGCTGTAGATGCAGACTTTAATGCGCATAGCCGTATAATTTCATTAAAGCTAGAGATATACTTTAATGGAATAGGCGAGACGCCATTAACTGTGACAAAAGATAATTATCTAATCGATTCCGATTGGCTTGAAGAATCTTCTGCAGATTCTTCAACGTTATTCGGGTCAATATCGTCTAATGAATTAACCTTTAGGTTAAACAATGAAAACGGTATTTTTAGCCCTACAAAAGTTAGTGGTCCTTACTATGGGCTAATAAAGAAGGGTGTAGTTATTATACCTTATATTAGACCTGAAAGTTCAACTGAAGATATAGATTGGGAGCAGCTTGGCAAGTATTATGTAACAGGGTGGACTGCTACTGTTACAGGTATTTATGCTGATGTTACCGCAAATGATGAGTGGCAAAAAGTTTTTAAGAGTGCTGCACCAAATTATCCAGTCACAAAAAATGTTACATTTAAGGCAGCTTTTGAAAATCTTATTAATTTGATGGGTTTTAATGTTACCGTATCAGATGCGTTAGATACTGAACTATTATATTCATATATAGAAGGTAACCCGCTCAGCTTTTTAGAAGACCTTGCGACAGGTGCACTTGCATTTTTAACATGCTCTAGAACAGGTAGCTTAGAAGTTGATGCATTCATAAAAAATCGTACGGTAAGAGCTACACTGACAGATGATGACCAGATAATGTCTGTAGATGCTAAGCAGTCTATTTCTAGAGCATATAATGGTGTTGAACTAACCTATTCTATTCCACAAATTACCGAGCAAACTAAGCTTATAGATGCACAAGATATAGCAGTTAGTCCTGGTCATACACAATTATCTAATTTAGCATTAAGCAGTGGCCCACTAGCTATTCTTACTTCTGTATGCATACAGGGAACCTTATACAATGTAACACTTCGTTCGTTTGAAGCTACACCATGGCTTGTTACATTATATTTAACAAATCCTGCCGCAGAGTCTGTTTATATAAACGTTATTGTTTATGGTACTACAGTTACTTTTACAGACGTTATACTTGCTGATTCAAATGATACGCTGCTTAAGGTATCAAGTAAATATATTCAAACAGCTGCTTATGCTGAGTATTATAAAGATATATTAAATGCATTTGTGAATAATACTATACCTACCTTAACACTTACTACTCGTGGTAATCCGCTTCTTCGTGTTGGAGATAGGTTACTTATACAAAGTACTCAATATTCATTGGAGTTTGATGGTGTTATACAACGCTTAAAATATGCATATCAGGGCAGTTTATCTTGTGATATGACATTAATTAATAGTGCAATATTACAGGAGGTGTCTTAGATGCTATATAGTACAAATATATTATCTTTGATACCTGCTGATTGGTCTGTATTAAATGGCTCAATGTCTGAAGCTTCTATCATACTAAACGCTGGTGGGAGTGCATCATTAGAATTAGATAAGACAGATTTAAGTACAATACCCAGCAGTTTTAAGTTAAATATTGTATCTGATGCTTATGCTGAAGCATATGCAGCAGATATATATGCTGTATTATTAATTGAAGGAACAGACAATCAAGTTTATGAGTACTCTGCACCAATTGTAGATACTGGAAATAATATTTGTACTATTGTTATTTCTACAACTGCAATAGAGTTTACTTCATTTACTTTTACAATTAAAACACAGCAAAATATTACTATATCATCGTGGTCATTAGCAATACCAGATATTGATGAAGTACATATTTCAGATGTTGAACAAAAGATATCGCGTTTATTATATGACTTTAATACTTCAACTATTTCTGTAGGACAACGTGAAGAAGCAGTAGGTGTTATATCTGCTTATCTTACAGAAAATACAGATATTAGCGGCCACTTTAATATGGCATTTGAAGCATCTGCAAGTTGTGTTATAACTTTACGCTTTAAAGATAATGATGGTATTGAACTATTTGCACCTCTTTTATATGATGTAAAAGTTGGTAGAGGTACTATTAGCGTTCCACATGCATACCTAAATAGATTGCTTGGTGTGCATCATTTTGTAGTTACTGCACGATGCTCAACTGGCACTATTATTTTACATACTCGTTCAGTATTATACACAATAGATGCTGGCTATTTGGCTACTAGACTTATAAATATTGATACTGATTTGCAAGATATTGCACTACAGCAACTATCTACAGATGATGAACCTTCTTATATCTATGGTATTGGTATTGATAAAGACGGTATTGTTCGTGTTAGATATAGACCATATGAAGATAATGCCGATTTAGTATGGGAAGCATTATATGTGCTTGAAGAAGGTATCGCCGCGGCGATTGAATTCAATGGTGATTTTGTACGAAGAATAGGTAATCAATTTTTTACACTTGAGTGTGAAACAGAACCATGGTTATTCTGGGTTACTTCTTCTGGTGACCTAAAAGCACAGCATGGTTCAGATACTGGAACACGCGTTACATTAGCAACAGGCGCTTCTAGTGTCTGTGCTGTACGCGGCTTTAAGTCTAATGAATATGTGGCGCAGGACCAAGGCTTAATAGTTGCATATTTGAAAAGTGGTACTGCCTATTATAGGAACTACTGTAGACAAGATGAAAGTACTATACTATGGGAAGAAGAAAGAGTACTCACTGATTTAGGTACTGATTTGACTTCTTTAAATGTGCATAGGTTAAATGACTATAGAGTTGGTTTTGTAGGTTCTTCACCAACAGCAAATAAATGGTTAATATCGTCTAGGACTTATGTTGCTGCAGCAGTACCTACGGAATTTGTTAGTATTACACCTACTTCATATAGTACACTTGCAGTTGTGCCTAGCTCTATAACTGATTATGAAGTTACACTTACACCATCTGTATCAGAGGAAGACCATACTGATTTGTATGTAACATGTAATTATAGCTTATTCAATAAGAAGCTATTAGCAGATTGTTTAGAGTTTAGTTCATCTGATAGTAGTGTTGAGGTTGAAAGCTATACTATTACTGATAATGTACTACACATAAAAATAAATGATTGGCCATCAGCAGCTAGGATGTATATATCCTTTAAAAAGGATTTGATTGTTGCGTATCTTGATAACTGCGGTTATGTAAGAGTGCCATCTAGTACACTAGAGTTTCTTATCTTGGTATATGGTTATAATGAAGATAGCATAAGTGTTGATTTAGCTGCAACGAGTAGTATAGTACAAAAATTCTTAGCTACTTTATATGCCTATTCAGAAGAAACTGTTGTTGTTGCATTGGGCGCCTCGTCAAACGCTATAGTTCAAAAATACGTTACAAAAAATTATGGCTATCATGAAGAAACTGTTGTGGCAACATTAGCAGCAACATTAACTATAACTGAGTCGTTTGTTGGTACTGAACCAATTTAAGGAGGAATAATATGGCTACTAAAAATATAAGAAAAAAGCTTAACTTAAATGTACATAATAAATTTGAGCTGACATTGATAGATAAGGATGGTAAAGTAAAGCAAAAAGCATATGCTTATAATGTTGTACTAGATAAATTTTGGTATGCTTTATTGTACATAAGTAAGGGTCAAGTACAATTTGGTTATCAAATTGGAATTGGTACAGGTTCTGGTACACCTGCTGCAACCGATACAGCTTTATTTACTGAACTTGTAAAAGCTAGCTGCTCTGTGCAATCTTCAACTAAAGAATACCCAACATCTACTTTTATATACCAAGCTACTTTTCCTGCTTCAGCAACCTATGTTGGAACAATTACTGAAGTTGGTATGTATTATCATCTATACTATCATGGACAGATAAGCAGTCAACATGAGTATGGTTATTGGACACATGCCTTGTTACAAGACTCTGAGGGTGGAACAATAACCATTACAAAAACTGATACTGACACATTAATTATTACATCTACTGTATATGTTACTATAACAAGTAGTGATTTTGTATTAGCCCCAGCTAGCGATAATAATATTTTAAATATGTTTACTGGTATGACGCAAAAGATATGGGGTAACAAAGGCTATAATGCATCTTATCCTGGATTACCAGCTATTGTACCATTTAACCCAGATGCAGCTGTTAAGCTAGGTACAGATATAAAATATACTACTGATTATGCTTTTGCAATAGTTGATAATTCTGGTGCTGATTCATATGATGATTCTGCAAAAACTGTAACGTGGGATACCGCGCGTATTCCTGAATCATCTGGATTAAATGGTCATATGCTATGGGCATTGTGTATAACTGGATTAGGTTATATTCTTTTACCAAATACAAGTTTCTTTCCTGTGTATACTACAGCAAATACTCTTGTAGGTACCGGTGACAGTAGTGAAGATACATTTATTTGCCCAATACCACTATTTGTCGAAGATACTGATGTTGTTAAGGTTGCTGGTGTGACTAAAACACGTAATACAGATTATACTATAGAGCACGATGGCAATTCAGTAGTAGATACTGCTTCAATGATATCACGTAGAGCGATTATATTATCAGATACAATGACTATTGACGGTTATGCAGCAGTGCCATTTTCAAAGTCACCAAAGTCATATGACTCACATGTTGTATATGGTATTTCCGATACTATACCATTAGTATTAGACATTGGTAGTGCTGTTAAGTGTAATAAATTATACCTATCAAAAATATGTAGTGGAAGAAGCAGCTCAGGTGAAAGTTCAATAGCAACTATTTATTTAGAAAGCTCAACAGATAATATAAGCTGGACGCCTGTTTTAACAATAGCAGAAACTACTTATGCCGGTAGTACAACTGGTGCTGTGCCTACTGGTGGGCCTGAGTTTAGCTTTACTGAAGTAACAGCTAGATATTGGAGATTACGCGCTACTTTTTCTGGTACTTATAAAACACTTGTAATGGATAATAATACAGACGAATGGTGGCTTGGATATGTGGGTCAGGGTATCATATTTGCATCACCACCAGCAACAGATGAAATAATCACTATTGCTGCAAATGTTGAAGTTCCATGGAAAACTTCTGATTATGTTATTGATATTGGACTTACTCTTGAGTTTTAACCGAGGTACTTATGGCAGAATTGACTTTTGATTACAATCTTACATTGCCACAAGAATATGCAAATACTTGCATAGGTAATGAACCTGAGGGTCAGATTATTCAGTATGGAATAAATGATGAACTACAGGTTAATGAAAAAACAGTACCAAGTCTTGCTGATTATTCAGCGTTGACATGGGATTATTTTACTTCTCTTATGACAATACAAGCTGTCAGTAGAATTGGTATTAAGTGTTTTCCACAGATAGGTGCTATTGGATTTTTTAGGTTAAAATACGAATCCCGTAGTGTTATTATTGCACCTATAATTATTGATGAAGAGTACTATCAAGCGCCTACTCTTGACATAAATCAGGATGGTGTTGCTGGTACAATAACGTTTACCTTTATACCGCCAAGTAATGTAACATATGATTGCTATAGAGTTGTATTACGTAATGGTAACTTTGCTACAGAATATGTTTCATATAATACTTCTCTTACTATTAATATGCCAAAGTCTGGAACGTATACTATAAGTGTAATGGGTTATATAGATGAAAGATTAGCTAGCGAAATAACATATTATAATGATATAGTTATTACTAACCCAAATCCTGTACCAGAGCCAGCCGGCGATTACGTGTATAGCGTAAATGACCAAATTGGTGATATAAACGGTAATGTTGAAATTGATGCTACTGAAGTACCTTTTTCAGATGGGGATTTTTCCTCAGATAATGTAGGTGGTGCATTATCTGAGTTATTTGGTAAAGTACACGCTATAACTGTTACACTTACTGTAGCTGGCTGGTCAGGTGGCGCACAAGTAGTTGCTGCTGCAGGTGTTACAGCTTCTAATATTGTTATACTTGCGCCCATACCATCTGACCAAGCTAACTATGTAGCAGCTGGTATAATATGTACTGCACAAGGTACAAATCAATTAACATTCACATGTACTGAAGTACCTACCTCTGATATACAGGTTGGGGTGGTGATTTCATGATAATTAATCAGATTGCGTCAGGCGGCGGAGGTAGCGGACCAACACCAGACCCTACAATTAATTTAGCAGAACGTTTATTATTGCATGGTGAAGATTTAACTGATAGTAGCTTATTTGAAAATGCTATTACTGGTACCGCTGTTTCATCTGCTACTAAGTATAAGTTTGGAACAAAAAGTCTATATTTTGATGGTAGCTCTTATTTAGGTATAAATAGAGCTGGCCTTCTAGCTTTTGATACAGAATTATTTACGCTAGATTTTTGGATAAACTTTTCTACATACTCAAGTAGTGGTAGGTATTGCTTAGCAGAATACTACTATGATGATAATAATTACTGGTATATAGAAATATTAAACGGTCGCTTAAGTATTGAGTTTAAAACGCATGCTACTACACAAGGTGGTTTTGCTTCAGAGGTATTAACTTGGTCAACAGATACTTGGTATCATATTTGCTTACAAAGAGTAAGTACTGCAGCAGGTTATGATAGTGTTCGTTTTTATAGAGATGGAGTTAGATACGCCCATGATACTGGCTGGGGTTATAATACAATTCCTGTTGCTAATTCCTTCTTTTCAAGTCCACAAGATTATCCTGGCATGAAATTTGGTGTATTTAATGAAACATCTAGGTATTTTACAGGATATATGGATGAGATAAGGTTGTGCATTGGCACAAATACTTTTAATGAAGATGGCTTTACACCACCTACTACACAGTATACTGACCCAGATGTTTTAGACTCAGCTGATGCTACCGCATATGCAATGCATATCTTAAATAATTATACTGCATATGCACGTGGTACTAAAATAACTGGTAATGCTATACTAAAAGAGGTACCTCTTATTCTTAATACTAATTGTAATTATGTTGCATCAGATACTTCATTAGCTAATACTATTTCTGCAGAAATAGGTACTTTAATTATTGCATGTTTTACAGTTAGAACAGCTGTTGTATCTGTAACTTCTGGCTGGACTTTACTGGCATCTACACCTGAAATTGTAGGTACAGGTCAAATAGGCTATATTTATTATAAAATAGCAGAATCTACCTCTGAAACAATAACTGTTGAGCAAACATCAGCAGCGCGCATTTATATAAATACAATAAATTTAGATACAGATACTGTTCCAACTGTTGAAACAGCTCTTTCAAAGCTTGGCACTGATGGTGGTACAGTATCTTATGTTAAAGCGTTAAATAGAGCATACATAATACTTGCACACGGATATTATTGGACTACATCTTCGCCTTATCCATTGTGGGAAACAGACCCAGAATGCTATAAAGCTATACAATATGGTACTGGTTATCAAGGTAGGCTTTTATCGTTACTTGATGATGAAGACCCTCACTCACGTACAATAATTAGCCCTGTAACACCAGTTGTTGATGATGCGCACCAAATATCAATGTGTGGAATTTATCTATAGTAAAGGAGGAATATGACACAATGGAATGGGCCCTAGCAATTATACCAACACTTATCTGTGGGCTTGCTTTATGGTATATAAAGCGTCGCAGCGATAAAGCAGATAAGAAAGAAGAACAGCGCGAGAAAAGGGAGGAACAACGCGAAGCTGTTCGAGTTAAAAACAATGTTCTTTTATTAAAAGGTGTATCAGCGTCTTTACTATTAGGTGAAGCTACAGCAGATGTAATTGAGACAAAGCAGTTTAACTGCAAAATGACAGATGCCAGAGAGTATGCCAAGCAAGCTAAGCGTGATATAGATGACTTCATGCGTCAACAGGGAAGTGAACATGTTGTTTAATCTAAACTACTACCACTGTAGATTTGCTGTGAAGTATCAGCACTTCTAAACCTACAGGATACTTGTAATAAGTTCGTAATGTTAGGTGTGTAAACCTATTAACAAAGCATTACGGGCTTATTATTAACTTGTAGTAAGTATATATTACTATATTATCTTAACTTTTTAATTTTCTCAACAATCTTAACATTCTTAACTTTTTGACAATAATTTTTACTTCAAAAATTTTTATGCGAAAAATTTAACTATAAAAATTTTTTAATGTCAAATATAAAAATACATGTCAAAAAGTTGAGAAAGTTGAGATTGTTGAGAAAGTTAAGAAAATAAAAATGATACAATGCAAGAATACTGGTTTTATATTTTTCAGTATAACTTAACAAACCCCGTAAAAATAAGAGTGAAAAAATATGTATAATCTGCGTATATTATAATATAGGATAAAAAATCTTATGGAAAGGAATTACACCATGAAAAATTTTGAAGTAACCTGTCCCAACTGCCAGCAGCAGTTCGAAGTCGAAGTACCGAAAGTACAGGTCAAGAGAGGCCAGCTTTACGGGATTGCCGTCCCTGATATGACTGATGAACAGTTGAAGAGAGAAATCATCAACTCGAAGTCTGTTCTGTATAAGGCGAAGCAGCGCGGTGCCTCGGATGAAACCATTGCGGCAAACCAGGCGCGCGTCGACGCGGCTATGGCAGAAAAAGAAAAACGCCAGGGTGCAAAAGCAACTGCAAAAGTTGATGCTCCGAATGTTGCAGCGGCCATGGAAAGCGGCGAAGCTGCTCCTGAGACAGCCGAAGGCGATGCGGGTGTCTACAATGAGGAGACGGCGAGCGAAATCTAAGTCGTTGTGCTTTTC
>Ga0265293_10010553_pt1 | contig 12873 bp, 12 predicted proteins | sample Munlanlewell138R_FD_192505 | JGI IMG/M metagenome (GOLD analysis project Ga0265293, IMG submission 192505) | Leachate microbial communities from a municipal landfill in Southern Ontario, Canada - Leachate well 138R | ecosystem: Engineered > Solid waste > Landfill > Unclassified | place: Canada... | reverse complement strand
TCGATTCCGAGGAAGGGGCCATGTCTGCTCTCATGGGTGGGCAAATCGTTGCTGGCGAAGTGGTGGTGATCCGCTATGAGGGACCGAAGGGCGGGCCGGGAATGCGCGAAATGCTCGCACCAACGGCGGCTCTCATGGGACTTGGCCTGGGCGATTGCGTTGCCCTGATCACCGACGGCCGTTTTTCCGGCGGCACCCGCGGACCGTGTGTCGGTCACATCTCTCCCGAGGCCGCGGAGGGCGGCCCTATCGCTTTGGTCGAGGAAGGCGATTTGATTCGTCTCGATATTCCCAAGCGGCAACTGAATTTGGTGGTGGACGAATCCACCTTGGCGACCCGTCGCGCACGCTGGCAAAAACCAGAACCGAAAATCAAGACCGGCTGGCTCGCGCGTTACGCGGACGTCGTCACTTCGGCTGGAACCGGCGCGGTTTGCTTATCCCGGTCCGGGGAGTAGCGGCGAAGTCGATTGCATCGGGTGCCCGAGCAACTTGTTTCAAGGAGGATTTTTGGTGAAAAAGACGGGATCGCAAATCTTACTCGAATGCCTGCGGCTGGAAGGGGTGGAAACGGTTTTCGGCTATCCCGGCGGAACGGTCATCAATATCTATGACGATTTGATGGATTCGCCCATCCGCCACATCCTGACTCGGCATGAGCAGGCGGCTGTGCATGCCGCCGACGGCTATGCGCGGGCCACCGGCAAAGTCGGCGTGGCAATCGCCACCAGCGGCCCGGGCGCCACCAATACCATCACCGGGATTGCCACCGCCTATATGGATTCAATCCCCATGGTGATCATCACCGGTCAGGTGCCGACCCCGCTGATTGGCAACGATGCATTCCAGGAAGCCGATATCATCGGCATCACCCGCCCGGTCACCAAACACAATTATCTGGTCAAGGATATCAAGGACTTGGCGCGCATCGTCAAGCAGGCCTTTTATATCGCTCGCACCGGGCGGCCCGGGCCGGTGCTGGTCGATTTGCCCAAAGACGTGCAAATGGCCACCACCAAATTCGAGTATCCGGAGACGGTGGAGCTGCGGGGTTATAAGCCGACCTACAGCGGCAATACCCGGCAGATCGAAAAGGCGATAAAAATGATTCTCGCCGCCCGCAAGCCGGTCGTTTATGTCGGCGGCGGCGTCACTTCCACCAATGCCGCCAGCGAGTTGCTGCAGTTCGCCGAATTGATCCAGACGCCGGTCACCACAACCCTGATGGGGATGGCGTCCTTTCCCAAGCGGCATCCCCTGTCACTCGGCATGCTCGGGATGCACGGCGCCTATTACGCGAATATGGCCATCACCCACAGCGATCTGCTGATTGCCGTCGGCGCTCGTTTCGACGACCGGGTGACCGGCAAGATTGCCACTTTCGCGCCACACGCCAAAATCATTCACATCGATATCGATCCGACTTCGATCAAAAAGAACGTGCGGGTCGATCTGCCGATCGTCGGCGATCTGCGTGACGTTCTTGAAAAGATGGTCGCCAGTCTCGCAGCCAACAAAGATCGGGCCCGCCAACTGGCCGAGGATCTGGCTCCCTGGCGGCAGGAAATCGATGGCTGGAAAGCCAAACATCCGATGGGCTACCAAGCGTCGACCAGCGTGATCAAGCCGCAGTTCGTCATCGAGAAGATCCGTGAACTGACCGCCGATAATGCCATTATCACCACTGAAGTCGGCCAGCATCAGATGTGGACCGCACAATTCTTCGATTTCAGCCAGCCGCGCACGTTTCTTACTTCCGGCGGGCTTGGCACCATGGGTTTCGGTCTGCCGGCGGCCCTCGGCGCACAAGCGGCCTATCCGGAGCGGCAGGTGATCGATATCTCCGGCGACGGGTCGTTTCAGATGAATTCGCAGGAACTGGCCACTCTCGTCCAATATCGGCTGCCGGTGAAGATCGTCATCCTGAATAACAATTTTCTCGGCATGGTCCGGCAATGGCAGCAGCTTTTCTTCAACCGGCGCTACAGCCAAACCTGCATGGAGTTGCCCATCGACTTCGTCAAACTCGCCGAAGCTTACGGAGCCACCGGCCTCAGGGCCAGCCGGCCGGAAGAGGTGGAGGAGACGATTCGCAAGGCCCTGGAAACCCCCGGGCCGGTCATTATGGAATTCAAGGTGGCGCGCGAAGAAAATGTTCTGCCTATGGTTCCCGCCGGCGCTGGACTTAGCGAAATGGTATTGGCTTCCTGATCTGCAATGTGCGGCAAACCGTAATCGGTTGCTCTTCGGAGATTTTCGATGAAACATACAATCTCAGTGCTGGTTGAAAATGAATTTGGGGTTTTGGCCCGGGTTGCCGGTCTCTTTTCCGGCCGTGGCTTTAACATCGAGAGCCTCGGGGTTGCGCCCACCGTGGATCCGAGCATCTCCCGCATGACTATTGTCACAAGCGGCGATGATATGATTCTCGAACAGATTACTAAACAGCTGAACAAACTGATCGATACCATCAAAATCATCGATTTTACCGGTCAGGATTACGTCGAGCGGGAACTGGCCCTGATCAAGGTGACCGCCGAGGAGAGTTCAAGGGCCGAGGTTCTGCGCATTGCCGATATCTTCAGGGCCAAGGTGGTGGACGTAACGGCCCGCTCCTACACGGTTGAAGTCACCGGCGCGCCGGCCAAAATCGACGCCATTGTCGAACTGATGCGCCCGATAGGCATCAAGGAATTGGTGCGTTCCGGACCGGTGGTGCTCGGCCGCGGCGCCAAAGGGTGGCGGGGGAGCGATTAACCGCAGGCTGTCTTGAAAAGAATTGGCATGTCCTGTCGGTCATGTTATATGTTCGGTCCAATTTCCGGGACTGCGTCCCGAACAAGGAGGCTAGCTGCTGAAATGAAAGTTTATTACGACAAAGATGCCGATCTCTCCCTGATTCGGGGGATGAAAGTAGCCATCGTCGGCTATGGCTCCCAAGGTCATGCCCACGCCAACAATCTCAAGGACTCCGGGGTGGACGTCACCGTCGCGCTGCGCGAAGGCTCTTCTTCGGCAATCAAGGCGAAAAATTCCGGCCTGACAGTGAAAAGCGTCGCCGATGCCGTTGCCGGCGCCGATCTGGTGATGGTCCTCACCCCGGACGAGTTTCAGTCTCAGCTCTACAAAAATGAGCTCGAGCCGAAGCTGAAGAAGGGGGCGACCCTGGCTTTCGCCCACGGTTTCGCCATCCATTACAATCAGGTGGTGCCGCGTCAAGATCTCGACGTAATCATGATCGCTCCGAAAGCCCCGGGCCACACGGTGCGATCCGAGTTCGTCAAAGGGGGAGGCATTCCAGACCTGATCGCGGTTTTTCAGGATGCTTCCGGCAATGCCAAGAACGTTGCCCTCTCCTATGCCAGCGCCATCGGCGGCGGCCGCACCGGTATCATCGAGACCTCGTTCAAGGACGAGACCGAGACTGACCTTTTCGGTGAGCAGGCGGTTCTCTGCGGCGGCGCCGTCGAACTGGTCAAGGCCGGGTTCGAAACGCTGGTCGAGGCCGGCTACGAGCCGGAGATGGCCTATTTTGAATGTTTGCACGAACTGAAGCTGATCGTCGACCTGATGTATGAGGGCGGCATCGCCAATATGAATTATTCGATTTCCAACAACGCCGAATACGGTGAATATGTCACCGGTCCCCAGGTGATCAATGAGCAGAGCCGCCAGGCAATGCGCGAGTGCCTGAAAAACATCCAGACGGGCGATTATGCCAAGCGTTTCATTCTCGAAGGGCAGACCAACTACCCGGAGATGACCGCTCGCCGGCGCCTCAATGCCGCCCATCCGATCGAGCAGGTTGGCGAGCGTCTGCGCAGCATGATGCCCTGGATCAAAAAGATCGTCGACAAGAGCCAGAACTAACCAATTTCTTTACAAAGCTGGGGGCAGGGGCGGGTGCAAACCCGCCCTTTCGCCTATTTGCCCCCGCTCTCGGGAGACCGCACGCCCATGCGTAATTCTCAATCACCGGTGGCCAAAGAAGGCTATCCATTTATTGGCCTCTTTGCCTTTGTGACCCTGGTTTTCGCCCTGCTGGACTGGGATCTGCTCACCCTGTTGCTGCTGGCGCTCACCCTCTTTACGGTCTACTTCTTCCGCGATCCGGATCGGTGTGCGCCGGCGGATGAGGCGGCGGTGGTTTCGCCGGCCGATGGCAAGGTGGTTTTCGTCGGTGAGGTGCGCGAAGAGCGCTTTTTTCAAGCCGAGGCGATCAAGGTCAGCATCTTCATGTCGGTCTTCAATGTCCATGTCAACCGAGCGCCCTTTGCCGGCAAAGTAGTCGACCTTTTCTACAATAAGGGTGAATTCTTCAACGCCTCTCTCGACAAGGCAAGCTTGCAGAACGAGCAGGCCGGGCTTCTTCTCGAAGTCGAAGGTGGCAAACGCCTGTTGGTCGTGCAGATCGCCGGGCTGATCGCCCGTCGCATCATCACCTACCCGGTCATTGGCGATCTGCTGCAGCGAGGGCAACGCTATGGCCTGATCCGCTTCGGCTCGCGGGTCGATGTTTATTTCCCGCTGGGCACGGATATTCTGGTGCGGGTAGGGGAGAGAACGGTCGCCGGCGAGTCGGTTTTGGCCTATCTCAAGTAGCCGGCAAGTTTTGGCGTGGCCATGGCGGTAAATTCGCCCGAGAAGCACCTGAGCGAAAAAACCACTTGACACGATTCGGCCGCTCTGGTTAATTGGGCAGACATTAAATAAAGGCGTGGAAGAGGAGTAGTAGATTCCCCCTCCTGTTGCAGAGAGCCGGCGGACGCTGCAAGCCGGTACAGGAAGATTCGAACTCGCCTCGGAGCCGCGCCGGTGAACCTGTCCTCGACAGCTAGCCGGCGTCGTTGACCTGCGTAAAAGGTTTAAAAACAAGGTCCCGGCATTCGCTGCGGACGAATCAGGGTGGTACCGCGAAGCGACAGCTCTCGCCCCTGTACGGGGCGGGAGCTTTTTGCGTTTTGCGCCAGAACAATAACTCCAGAAAGGGGGTGGGCGCATGGAATCGGACCTGGGTGACCTAGATGCTTTATTGCAGACATTCAGCATGACCATTCAAAGAACTCTTTCGGCCGCTCCCGGCGGCGAACCACAGGAGGTTGTATGAACCAGCCGAAAACCATCAGAATTTTCGATACCACTTTGCGCGACGGCGAGCAATCGCCCGGCGCCAGCATGAACATCGAAGAGAAGCTGCGTATTGCCCATCATCTGGAGAAGATGAATGTCGACGTCATCGAGGCCGGTTTTCCCATCGCCTCGGACGGCGATTTCGAAGCGGTCAAGAAAGTGGCGCAAACGATCAAAGGTCCGCAGATTGCCGGTCTTTGTCGAGCCAACGACAAGGATATCGATCGCGCGTGGGAAGCGCTGAAATATGCCGGGGACCGCGGCCGTATTCACACCTTCATCGCCACCAGCGATATTCACATGCAGCACAAGTTGAAAATGAACGAACAGCAGGTGATGGAGAACGCGGTCCGGGCGGTGCAACGAGCGGCGTCTTATACTCCGAATGTGGAGTTTTCCGCCGAGGATGCCGTTCGCACCCGCCTGCCATTTCTCGCCAAGGTCGTCGAGGCGGTCATCGCCGCCGGCGCTAAAGTGGTCAATATCCCCGATACCGTCGGCTATACCATTCCCTTCGAATACTTCAACATAATCAAGTACCTTAAGGATAACGTCCCGAACATTGGCCAGGCGATACTGTCGGTGCACTGCCACAACGATCTCGGTCTGGCTGTCGCCAATTCCCTGGCGGCGGTGCAGGCGGGCGCTGAGCAGGTGGAATGCACTATCAATGGCATCGGCGAGCGGGCCGGCAACTGCTCCCTTGAAGAGGTGGTGATGGCACTGCGCACCCGGCACGACATCCTGCCCTTTGCCACAAACGTGGCGACGGAACATATCGCGGCCGCCAGTAAGCTGCTGTCCACCATCACCGGCCTCGTCGTTCAGCCGAACAAGGCGATTGTCGGCGCCAATGCGTTCGCCCACGAGGCGGGGATTCATCAACACGGTGTGTTGATGGAGAAATCGACTTATGAGATTATGACACCAGAGTCGATCGGTCTGACCCAGAACAAACTGGTGCTGGGCAAGCATTCGGGCCGCCACGCCTTTATCGACCGCCTGAAAGAGCTCGGCTACGATCTGGGCAAGGATGACATCGAGAAGGCGTTTATCCGCTTTAAAGCTCTGGCCGATCAGAAAAAAGAAATTTTCGACGAAGATCTCGATGCCATCGTCGCCGACGAAATCATCAGGGTGCCGGAGCGCTTCCGGCTGCGGCAGATGAATGTCGCCTCCGGGTCCTTTGCCGCGCCGACCGCCACCGTCGAACTTGAGATCGACGGCAAGGTCAGAAAAACGGCGGTCATGGGAGACGGACCGGTGGACGCCACCTTCAAAGCCATTAAGAAGCTGACCAAAAGCCGTTGCCGGCTGCTGCAGTTTTCCGTCGGGGCGATTACCGGCGGTACCGATGCGCAAGGGGAATGCACGGTTCGCCTGGAAGAAAATGGCCGAGAGGTCCTCGGGCAGGGCGCCCATCCGGATATTATCGTCGCCAGCGCCAAAGCGTATATCAACGCCCTGAATAAAATGGCCAGTGAAATTACGCGGACCAATGTCAGCATCTAAACAGCCATCTGAATCCCACCCGCGCGCCCAAGGTCATTGGGCCGTCGGTGAAGTCAGAAGAAGTTATCATCAGGAGAAACCATGGGAAGAAATATTGCCGAAAAGATTTTTGCCGCCCACTTGCGGGATGAACCTTTCCCCGGGACCAAAGTACTCGATCTCGACCGGGTTCTGTGTCATGAAATCACCACTCCCGTAGCGATTGCCGATCTCGCCGTCCGCGGCAAGGATCGGGTTTTCGATCGAAACAAAATCAAAGCGGTTATCGACCATGTCACCCCCTCCAAGGACAGCAAGACGGCCATTCAGGCAAAAATGCTGCGCGATTGGGCGCACCGACACGAAATTCCCGATTTCTTCGACGTCGGACGCAACGGCGTCTGCCATGCGCTTTTTCCGGAAAAAGGTTATATCCGTCCCGGTTTCACCGTCATCATGGGGGATAGCCACACCTGCACCCACGGCGCTTTCGGCGCTTTTGCCGCCGGCGTCGGCACGACCGATCTGGAGGTGGGCATTCTCAAGGGGGTATGCGCTTTTCGCGAGCCGAAAACGATCCGTATCGATCTGAACGGAAAGCTTCCCGCCGGCGTTTATGCGAAAGACGCCATCCTCTTCGTCATCGGTCAGATCGGGGTGAACGGCGCCACTGACCGGGTCATCGAATTTCGCGGACCGGTGGTCGATGCCATGTCCATGGAATCGCGAATGACGCTGTGTAATATGGCCATCGAGGCGGGCGGCACCTCCGGCATTTGTCTGCCCGATGCGACGACCGTCGATTACCTCTGGCCGTTTATTGAGGGGGAGTACGCCAGTCGGGAAGCGGCCCTCGCGGATTTTCAGCGCTGGCATTCGGATGCCGACGCCAGCTATGAAAAGGTGCTCGCATACGATCTTTCCGCCCTGGAGCCGCAGGTCACTTACGGATATAAGCCCGATTGCGTCAAGCCGGCCAGGGAGATGGCCGGCACGCCTGTCGACCAGATTTATATCGGCACCTGCACCAACGGTCGACTCGAAGATCTGCGCATTGCCGCCGAAATTCTCAAAGGAAAAAAAATCGCCGAATCGGTGCGCGGCATCGTCTCCCCGGCGACGCCGAAAATCTTCAGTGAGGCTCTCGCCGAGGGAATTATCCAGACCTTCATGGATGCTGGGTTTTGTGTCACCAATCCCACCTGTGGCGCCTGTCTGGGGATGAGCAACGGGGTGCTCGCCGAAGGCGAAGTGTGCGCCTCCACCAGCAATCGCAACTTCAGCGGGCGCATGGGCAAGGGGGGGATGGTGCATCTGATGAGTCCGGCCACCGCCGCCGCCACCGCCATCGTCGGAGCTATCACCGACGCGCGTACGCTCTGATTTGTGGCCAGTAGGAACCGAACACGACCAATCCCTTGTGTTCATTTGACGGATATGAAGGAGCTTTGCATATGAAGAAGGAATTTGGCGGCCCGGCGATATTTTTAGACCGGTCCGACATCAACACCGACGAGATCATCCCCGCCAAGTATCTGACCGAGGTGACCAAAGAGGCCCTGCGTCCCTATCTTCTGGAGGACCTTAGCCTGGAAGGTTTTGACCCCAAAGGGGAGAAACTGCGGCAGGCGCGGGTGGTGGTTGCCCGGGAGAACTTCGGCTGCGGATCCTCCCGCGAGCACGCCCCCTGGGTTTTTGAGGTGAATCAGATCCACAGCATTATCGCCGAAAGCTATGCCCGCATTTTCCGGCAGAACACCTTCAATGGCGGCATGCTGGCCATTGAATTGCCGAAGATGGAAATCGAAAGGCTCTTTGCGTTGGGAAAAGAGGGCGCAGTAGACATTACCGTCGATCTTAGCGGCCAGAAAGTGATGGCCAAGGCAGGAGGGAAAACAGAAGTCTTCCCCTTCGAGATTTCTCCTTTTGACAAGGCCCTGGTTGAAGCCGGCGGCTGGGTCGAGTTCGCCGACGCACGTTATTGAGTCGGTAGCGGCAGAAAAGCGGATCGGCGGATAGCAACTTATCCGCCGATCGCTTCTTTTTATCGGGTTGCCGGGCCCTGCTCACATGATGTGAATCTTGTCAATTTCCTGCAGCTCTACGGTAATCGGAATATTTTTTTCCGTGGTGATGACGTGCTGCCGACCCGCCTTTGGCGGGCGCCCGTGTCGATTGACGATCAAGCGATGGATTTCATGGCGGGGCGCGCGGAAATAAACCTCCTGCCCGTTGATCATTTGCAGACGGATGGTAGACACCTCCATTGATACATTCTCCTTCTGGGTGAACTGAGATTGATGGGGATGGGGATGGGGAGGGGGCTGGTGATAGGCCCTTTATTTATTTGCGGCTATAACAGCGTCCCGAGTCAGCCAGGAAGTCGCAGTTGTCTTTGGGCGCTTCGCGGATTTCAAAAAGATCGTAGAGCTCTTCCGGGGCCTCGTGCAGAATGGCTAAAACCTCCTCGCGGCTGTGCTGCTCGTCGAAAACATAAAGATCGTTCGTGCTGTCCGTGACCCGGAGTTTACGGCCGATTTCCGAAGACCAGCGGTCGTGCCAACGAATTTCGTCGCGAATTTTGAGCCCTAGCATGGCAGCACCTCCTGAATATTTTGTTTTCAAATTACTAGCTCAGATCGTCGCTAATGCAACCGACGATCTGTAAATTTTCCGAGGGAAAAATTGATTAAACGTCGTCTGGGCCCCTGCGTAACCTTTTTTCCGCAACCGACCACTTTGCTGACCTCCGTTGACGCGGCGGGAAAAACCAATCTGATGACCGCTTCCTGGGTGGGCGTCGTCAGCAAAACCCCGCCCACCATGGCGGTTTCCCTGCATCGGGAACGCCAGACGCTTGTCAATATCCGGGAGACTGGCTGTTTCGTCGTCAATGTGGTTCCCGCCTCTCTGATGCGCGAGGCGGACTTTTGCGGCCTGCGGTCGGGGCGACAGGTCGATAAGCTTCCGGTCACCGGTCTGACGCTCAAGCCGGCCGCCCATCTGCCCGTATCGCTCATCGATGAGTCGCCGCTCAATATCGAATGTCGCCTGTCGGGTGAGGTGAAAATCGGCGATTACCGCTTGTTGCTGGGTGAAATCGTCGAAGTGCATGCCGCGGATGAAGCGTTCGACGCCGCGGGCTCGATGCAGGCGCAGGCTATCGACCCGTTGGTTTATCTGGGGGGCATTCGGGAGTACTGGGGCCTGGGGGCGCGGGTTGGGACTGCCTACCGCGATGGTCTGGACCTGGCCGCAGAGGATAAGGAAGAGCCGCCAAAGTGAGATGCGGCTGGACACCGATTTGCGGTTATGCTATATGCAAAACGTTTTTTTATAAAAAAGGGTTCGGCGACTAGCCCGGAACAAGCACCGGAGCAAGACAACCACCGACCAATTATTGTAAAATAACCGCCTGGATCTTTGAGACCGGGACGGAGGGCGATAGCGATATTGGACAGAACGGGGCTTCCCCACTGTTCGGTAAGATGCCTTTCGGACTTGCCCGAAGGGCTTTTTTTCTTTATCCAGCGCAAAGCGGAGCGCCCATGAGCAAACGCAAAACCATCCTCGATATCCAAAAAATGAAAGCGGAGGGGGAAAAGATCGCCGTCCTCACCGCCTACGACTTTTCCCTGGCGATGCTCATCGATCAGGCGGGCATCGACCTGGTCCTGGTCGGCGATTCGGTCGGCTCGGTCATCTCCGGTTACGATACGACGCTGCCGGTGACGATGGAAGAGATGATCTACCATACCCGGGCGGTGGTGCGCGGAACCGCCGGCGCCCTGGTCGTTGCCGACATGCCCTTTCTCTCCTATCAGGTCGACCTGCGGGAAGCCCGACTCAATGCCGGTCGGCTGATCAAGGATGGCGGCGCCCAGGCGGTGAAGCTCGAAGGGGGAGAACATGTTGCCGACACCATTCGCGCCATTGTCGACATGGATATTCCGGTCGTCGGCCACATCGGCCTGACGCCGCAGTCGGTGCATCGCATGGGCGGCTATAAGGTGCAGGGTCGCCAGGAGGAGCAGGCGCGCCAGCTTCTCGCCGACGCCCGCGCCGTCGAGGCCGCCGGCGCTTTCGCCGTGGTGCTTGAGGGGATTCCGGCGATTCTGGCGAAGGAGATCAGCGCCGCGGTGGCGATTCCCACCATCGGCATCGGCGCCGGGGTGCACTGCGATGGTCAGGTTCTGGTTCTGCACGACATTCTCGGGCTCTGCGAAAAATACTCCCCCAAATTCGTGAAGCGCTTTGCTGATGTCTCCGGCGCCATTCGCCAGGGAGTGCAAGATTACATCCGCGAGGTGAAGGACGGCTCCTTCCCCGGCGACGAACACAGCTTCTGAACGGACAATTAAGAGATGGAAACGATCTCCGATATCCGAATGATGCAGCGCCGTTCAATGCAGGCCCACCGGACAGGGCAGCGTATTGCCTTTGTCCCGACGATGGGCTATCTGCATGAGGGACATGCGTCGTTGCTGCGCGAAGGGCGAAAACGAGGGGATCTTCTCGTTCTTTCCATCTTCGTCAATCCGACCCAGTTCGGCGTCGGCGAAGACCTGGACACCTATCCGCGTAATTTCGCCCGCGACACCGAGATCGCCGCCGCCGCCGGGGTCGATATCATCTTCGCTCCGGAAGCGAAAGCGATCTATCCCGTCGATTTCGCCACCTTTGTCGAGGTCGAGGGGCTGACCGACACCCTCTGCGGGAAGAGCCGGCCGGGCCACTTTCGCGGGGTGACGACGGTTGTGTGTAAGCTGTTCAACATCGTCCGGCCGGACATCGCTTTGTTCGGCCGCAAGGACTTTCAGCAACTGGCGGTGATCCGGCGCATGACGGAGGATCTGAACCTGCCGGTGGAGATCGTCGGCATGCCGATCGTCCGCGAACCGGACGGTCTCGCCATGAGCTCGCGCAACGTTTATCTCGCCGTCGATGAGCGCCGGCAGGCCCTTGCCCTGATCGATGCCATCGGTGCGGCCCGCGGCATGGTGGAAAAGGGCGAACGACAGGCGACCCCGGTCATCGAGGCGGTTCGGCGGCGGATCGAGCGCGAGCCGGCGGCGCGCATCGATTATGTGCAGATTTGCGACGCCGCCACTTTGGCGGACCTTGCAACCATCACATCCGAGGCAGTTCTGCTGCTGGCGGTTCGCGTCGGGGCGACCCGACTGATCGACAACGCGTTTCTGCTCCAGGGGAGGTGAGATGCCGAAAAATCGCGAGGCGGCGCGCGCCAATCTCGAAAGTCTCTACCGGATATTTACCGTGCCGGAAGCGCCCGATTCGACCCTCGGTATCATCGATCAGGCGATCACCGCCGATGTCGCCGGTTTCCTGCAGACGCACATCGTCGCTCTCCAACGCAGCATCGAAGAGATCGAAGCCGATTTCTCCTCGTCCGCCATTCCCGAAGAACCGACCTACCTTTCCGACTACACCGAATTCGTCCAGGAAAAACTGGTGGCCCAATCGGTGCACACCGCCGCGCCCGGCTTCATCGGCCACATGACCTCGGCTTTGCCGTACTTCATGCTGCCCCTCACGCGCATTATGACCGCCCTCAACCAGAACCCGGTCAAGGTGGAGACCTCCAAAGCCTTCACGCCGCTGGAGCGCCAGGTTCTGGCCATGCTCCACCGTCTGGTCTACGGGGAGGGCGAAGCCTTTTACGCCCGCTATATTCATGACAGCCAGCATGCCCTTGGCTCATTCTGCTCCGGCGGCACCATTGCCAACGTCACCGCCTTATGGGTGGCGCGCAACCGCCTCTTCGCCCCGTCCGGAACGTTTCGCGGCATCGCCCGCGAAGGGCTGGCCCGTTCCCTGAAACATCTCGGCTGCGACGATATCGCCGTGCTGGTCTCCCGGCGCGGGCACTACTCCTTCGGCAAGGCGGCCGATCTGCTCGGCATCGGCCGCGAAAACCTGGTCATGGTCGAAACCGACGAGCGCAATCGCATCGATCTGCGGCGGCTGAAGGAGGAATGCCGCCGTTTGCGAGGCGAGAATATCCGCCCGCTGGCGCTGGTCGGCATCGCCGGCACGACCGAAACCGGCAACGTCGATCCCTTGGAGGGGCTCGCCGATCTGGCCGGCGAACTCGGCTGTCATTTTCACGTCGATGCCGCCTGGGGCGGACCGACCCTTTTCTCCGCGCGGCACCGCCAGCTTCTTGCCGGCATCGCCCGCGCCGATTCGGTGACCATCGACGCGCACAAGCAGCTTTATGTGCCGATGGGG
>Ga0265293_10010552_pt1 | contig 12876 bp, 11 predicted proteins | sample Munlanlewell138R_FD_192505 | JGI IMG/M metagenome (GOLD analysis project Ga0265293, IMG submission 192505) | Leachate microbial communities from a municipal landfill in Southern Ontario, Canada - Leachate well 138R | ecosystem: Engineered > Solid waste > Landfill > Unclassified | place: Canada... | reverse complement strand
TGGGGTCAGAGCAAAAAAATCAGGTTTTTTTATCTTTTTTAGAATTCTAGAAAAAGGGGTCAGAGCCTTATCTCTAGTTTTAGATATTTTTTAGAAAATAGAAGTACAGAAGAGAGTCAGAGCCTGGGGGTATGTCCAGGATCTATGTTTTGACAGGGTTCAGGGTCAGAGCCTCTTTCCAAAAACACAGTAAATAAAGATTTTTTTATATTGACTCATGCGTGTTATTTATTAAATTGAAGTAATTAGAATTTGGGGTCAGAGCCCCTGTTTAAAGTTTGTTAAAAGAATTAAAGGATCGGAGATTTTGTTCGAGGGTCAGAGCCTTTTTTATAGTTTTAGGTACTTTTTAAAGAATAAAATAGAAAAGGGTCAGAGCCTCCTGTATTAAAAAGGATTTAGCAAAAACTTTAATTCCTGGATTTAACATTTAGTTAAATAAAATTAGTTAAGAAAAATTAAATTTGTAAAAAAAGAGGCAAAGATATGAAAAAATTAAGTGTATTTTTAATTTTAGCAATTGCAGCTTTTGCGTTTGTTGGGTGTAGTGATGAAGGGACTGGATTGAGATGGAAGAATGGTAATTTTGATAATAGCAATGATCAGTATGAAGCAATTATGTGGGTTGATGATGTGAGAAGTGTTGGTAATCAAACCTGGAACGAAGTTCCAGAGCATAAAAGTTCCAATCCGTTTACTGACTACAAAGAAGTAACAGCTCTCAATGGTCATGGTGAAGTTTTAGCATCTAGTGGTGACCCGGTTGGTTTTAATATAGAACTTGCTTCTTCGGACTCAGATCAGGCTGGAGTAGCATTATCTTTACCAGGGTCTAATAGTGTACAGCTTGAAAAAGGAGCTGATGCAACTCTTGTAATTGAAAATATTTTAACAAAATAAATTGAATTGGTATTTTTTAGCAATAAAGCTTTTAAGGAAATTTGGAAAATTATATGAAAAAAAATAAGCTCGTAGTAGCAGTATTAATTTTATTCGTGTCATCCTTTGTCTTTGCAAAGGATATACATAAATGGCAGCGTTTTTCCGGGAAATGGGTTGTGGAAAATTCCCGTGTTACTGAAACAAATGCCTGGCCTGCACCATGGAACTACTATGAGCTTCTTAATAATAATTCATTGATTTCTATAAAGGATTTTAGTGGTTATTCTTCAATAGAATTTACCATGGAAATGTTTGACAGAGTAAAATCCCCTGCTGAAATTTTAATTTCATTTGCTGTGCGAAGCGAGTATAAAAGCTGGCTTTATCACATGTATGCTTTTAAAGTTTCAGGAGGATTTTGCGGTATAAACAAAGTAAGTTTAATCCATTCAGACATGAAGGATAAATCCCTTCCCTATAATACTAAAAACAATATTTTTATAAATAATCTTGCTGAATCAAAAGTATCAATCAAGTATAAAAAAATATATAGTTGCAGAATTGATATTCTTGGCAATGAGGCAGCTTTTTTTGTTGAAGGGGAAAAGGTTTTAACAGGCAGGCTTCCATCTGACAATTATAAGGGGCGTATTGCCTTTAGCTCAAAAAATGTAAAGCTTGCCATTGATAATGTGCGTGTAAAAAAAGGCGAAAGGATTGTATTTGAAGATAGTTTTGACAGGGACTCGATTTATGTGCGCACTGTGCAGGCTAAAATTGTAAAAAGCGAAGATAGCGAAGATAAGGAATTAGGCTCTACAGGGGAGGAGGTAAATAAGTAATTAAAATTTAATATGTTTAATAAATTCGTTTTATTCCTTGCTGGTTGTTCAGGGCATACTGATCTGCCTCATAATCTTTCCATTGAGTTATTTTTTTTAATGTAGAAGAGACTTTAAAAAAATAAGTCTTGAATCAAGGTATGGCTTTCCTATTTTATCCCTTGGGTCTTTGGCCTGTTTTATTCCATTTATTATAGATGTGTTTAAGTTTTGCAAATTGTGAAAATTGCTGAATAAAGTTATTAATCTGCCCTGAAAAAATATAAAAAATAAAACCATAAAAAGCTAACTAATAAAAACATAAAGATTATAGAGGAGTCAAAGCAGATTGTGAAGGGTGATGTTGTTTTTAAGTATTACTTTTAAAATTGATAAAAATATTGTTTTAAGTAAAATAAAATGTTTTTTAATTGAATATTTGTGTAAGTTTTTGCTACAAGCACATATCTTGTTACTACAAAAAACCTATGAATTAATCTACATGAAATTTTAGTTAAGGGCTATTGATTTTAAACAGTAAATTTAGTATATAGTATTTAATAGATGATCCTATGGATTGATCCGCAGAAAAAATTATGAAATAAAAAATCGTGAACAGGAATAATAGGAGGACGTGATGTTTGAATTAACCGAAGAACAATTGATGTTAAGAGATATGTGTCGTGGTTTTGCGGAAAAAAACTTGAGAGAGCAGGCTGTAGAGATTGATAAAACTCATAAGTTCCCTCTTGAAACTACAAAACAAATGGCTGACCTTGGACTTCTTGGAATAATGTACCCATCTGAATATAATGGAGCTGACATGGATTATGTTTCCTATGCCATAGCATGTGAGGAAATTTCCAGGGTTTGTGCAGCATCAGGTACGATTATTTCAGCGCATAATTCTTTATGTATTTCGCCAATTTATTATTTTGGCACAGATGAACAGAAAGAAAATTACATGCCCAGGCTTTGTACAGGTGAGCATATTGGTGCATTTGCAATTACAGAGCCAGGCGCAGGCTCTGACTCAGGAGGTACAGCAGCAACAGCTGTGAAAGATGGCGATTATTATATTTTAAATGGAACAAAAAATTTTATTACAAATGGTGAATATGCTGATATTCATCTGACACTGGCAGTGACAGACAAGGATGGGATAAAAAATAAAAATACTTCATTTTTCATAATTGAAAAAGGCGATCCTGGATTCTCAGTTGGCAAGGTTGAGGAAAAGCTTGGTATATGTGCTTCATCAACAACCGAGATGGTTTATGATAATTGTCGTATTCCAGCTAACAGGCTTCTGGGAAAACCTGGTGAAGGATTCAAGATAGCCATGCACACGCTTGATGGTGGCAGGGTAGGCATAGCAGCACAGGCTTTGGGTATAGCTCAGGCTGCTTTGGAAGAAGCTGCAAAGTATGCCAATCAGCGTGAACAGTTTGGTGCACCCATTGCAAAGCTGCAATCAATACAGAATATGATTGCTGATATGGCAACAGAAATTGAAGCATCAAGGCTTCTTGTTTATAAGAGTGCAACGCTTCTTGATCAGCATGGTGCAAACAGAAGAATGGCAAGTAAAAATGCAGCAATGGCAAAGCTTTATGCTTCTGAATGTGCTCACAGGTGTACACATAAGTGTATTCAAATTCTGGGTGGTTATGGCTATGTTAAGGAGTATATAGCAGAAAGACTTTACAGGGATGCAAGAATCACAGAGTTATATGAAGGTACTTCAGAGATACAGCGTCTGGTTGTTGCTGCTAATGTTTTAGCTGAATATGCTGAATAGTTTTTTGTTTTTCCATAATTTTGTTTAATATAAAAACAACCCCGCATTCTGTGTTAAAAAAAATCAGAAACGGGGTTGTTTTTTTAGATAGAGCCTGCTTTTTAAATCAGGCTGAAAAGATATATTTTTATTTGCAATTAGTTGAAGTCTATGTTTGTATGTGATACTATAAGGGAAAGGAATGATTTGTCTTAACCTGATGTAATAATAAAAGGAAATATTGGAGGAAAGATAATGAAGGAAGTAGTAATAGTTAGTGGATCTCGAACATCTATAGGCAGCTTTGGTGGCTCTTTAAAAGATGTTTCTGCTATTGAAATGGGTTCTACAGTAATGAGTGAAACTTTAAAGAAGATTAATCTTAAACCAGTGCCCGGAGCTTTGCATAAAGAGATATGTCCGGATAAGCTTAAAGATCAGGGGCAGATTGACCTGGAGAAAAATGGTTACACCTATGATCCTGGTTCAAAAGAAATAGTTATTGATGAAACAATCATGGGTTGTGTTCTCCAGGCTGGTCAGGGGCAAAACCCCGGAAGGCAGTCAGCAATTTTTGCAGGTATTCCCAAAGAGGCGCCTGGGTGTACTATAAACAAGGTTTGTGGTTCAGGGCTTAAAGCAATTGCAATGGCAGCACAGGCGATTGCAACAGGCCAGGCAGAGGCAATTGTTGCAGGCGGAATGGAGAACATGAGCCAGACTCCAATGGCGCTTTTAAAAGCCAGATGGGGACACAGAATGGAGCTTACAGGTAAGGGTGATATCCATGACCTTATGGTTTACGACGGATTATATGAAATATTCAACGGCTATCATATGGGTATTACAGCAGAAAATATAGCTGAACTTTATAATATAAGCAGAGAAGAGCAGGACAAGCTTGCTGTATTAAGTCATGAAAGGGCAATGAAAGCAATTAAGGATGGAACATTTAAAGATGAAATTGTTCCTGTAGTAATAAAATCCCGCAGGGGTGATACTATTGTAGATACTGATGAGCGTCCTATGGAAACCAGTATGGAAAAAATGGCAGCAATGAGGCCTGCATTTAAGAAAGATGGTCTTGTTACAGCTGGTAATGCCTCAGGTATAAATGATGGAGCAGCTGCTGTACTTGTTATGAGCGCTGATATGGCAAAAAATCTTGGGCTTGAGCCTTTAATAAAAATAAAGGCTTTTGCAACAGGAGGGGTTGATCCTGCTTACATGGGACTTGGACCTGTTCCTGCAATGAGAAAAGCAATGAAAATAGCAGGAATGACAATTAAGGATTTTGATATGGTTGAAATAAACGAGGCTTTTGCTTCTCAGGCAATAGGCTGTTTTAGAGAGCTTGGGCTTGACAATGAATTTCCCAATCAGCTTGGAAGCGGAATATCCCTTGGTCATCCTATTGGCTGTACTGGTGCAAGAATGGCTGTAACAACAATGTATCAGATGAAGAGAAAAAACTTTTCCACAGGAATAATAAGCATGTGCATTGGCGGTGGAATGGGCATGGCAATGATTTTTGAAAGATAAAGTTTTGTTCAGGCTCTTTTTGAGCCTGAACTTTTATACAGTTTTGTAATAAGGAGGATTTTATGCATATAGAAGATAAATTTGATAATCTGAAATTTGAAAAAGAGGGTTCTTTTGCAATTATTACAATTTCCAGGCCAGAGGCTTTAAATGCCCTTAATGCTAATCTGCTTAATGAACTGGATAGAGCTGTTTCAATAGTTAAAAAGGATTCATCCATTGATGTGCTTATAATAACAGGTGAGGGGAAAGCCTTTGTTGCAGGCGCAGATATTGCAGCAATGAAAGATCTGGACAGTGAAGAGGGGCGTAAGTGGGGCGAGCTTGGTTCTTCTGTTTTCAGAAAGATTGAGCTTCTTGATATACCTGTAATTGCTGCTGTGAATGGCTTTGCACTTGGAGGTGGCTGTGAGCTTGCAATGTGCTGTGATATAAGAATAGCTTCAGAAAATGCCAAGTTTGGACAGCCTGAAGTAAGCCTTGGAATAACACCTGGCTATTCAGGATGTGTAAGGCTTCCTCGTATTGTTGGTTCTGGCAAAGCTAGGGAGCTGATTTATACAGCTGATGTAATAAGTGCTTTTGAAGCAGAAAAGATAGGCCTGGTTAATAAGGTTGTTCCAGCTGATGAGCTTATGGACACAGCAAAAGCCATGGCAAAAAAAATAATTTCCAGAGCCAGGCTTGCAGTAAGCTATTCCAAGATGGCTATAAATCGTAGTATGGAAACTGATATTGATACAGCAATAGCATTTGAAAATCAGGTTTTTGGAATGTGTTTTTCCACTGAAGATCAGGTGGAGGGTATGACAGCTTTTATTGAAAAGCGTAAGCCCGAATTTAAATCAAAATAAAAATAAAGATTTTTTTTAAAATAACCCTTCCGGAGACCGCAAGCAGCGGGCACTAATACTATGTGGTTAATTCAACTACATAGTATTAGTGAAAAATTAAAGCTTTTTTAAGTAAGTATTTATATGAACACATTGCTATAAGTGTCATTCCTGACCTGCTTTTCTGTTGACTAATGAAAATATTTTTGTATAATTCATCAAAATTGTATATTCAGGGAGGGCTGATAATGAATGAATTAAAAGAAAAAATGGCTCAGGAAAGATATGAAGAGCTATTGCCAAATATGGCGGACTATATTTCTTTTTATAAAAAGAAGAATAAAAATGGCCTGGCTATAATTGAATTTGATACAGGAGAAACTGTAACCTGGGCAAAATTTGATCAGTCTGTGAATGCATTTTCAGCCAAACTTCTTTCAATTGGACTTAAAAAAGGGGATATTGTAGCAACTTCACTTCCTTTGTTAAAAGAGCATATTTATCTTCTTTATGCATGCTACAGGATTGGAGTTATTATAGCACCACTCGATTTAAGGCTTAAAGCGCAGGAAGTACAGTATTGTTTAGACAAGATTGAGGCTAAGGCTTATTTTTTCCTTGGTCATACGCCTGTTGCTGATTTTCGCCCTATTATTGCAGAAGTTATGAAGGGTTCGCCTTACGTTAAAACCTGGGTACAGTTTCAACAGGAACCAGAGCTTGTTATGGAAGGTGCTGTGGGTATAGGCGAATTTGTTAAGGATATTAAAAAAGTTTTATTAAGAGTATATTTTCTGGAAGTGTAAAAAAGGCAAGAAAGCTGGTAAATAAAACAGACCCTGCTTTAATTATTTTTACAACAGGTTCAACAGGTTCACCTAAACCTGCTTTATTAACTCATGAGAATATTTTGATTCAGAATATTGGCCTTGCTGTAGCTTTTGAACTTATAGAATCAGATAGAATGCTTGTTAATCTTCCTCCATCACATGTGGGATGTATTACTGAACAGCTTGCCACTACAATTTATGGTGGTGGAGTTTCTGTTATTCTTCATATTTTTAATCCGGAAAAGAGTCTTCAGGCAATACAGGATCACAAGGTTACAGTAATAGGGCAGATCCCTGCGCTGTTTAACCTTGAATGGCAGCTTCCCAATTATAAAAGCTTTGATTTATCAAGCTTGAGGTTTATTCTTTATGGCGGTCAGGCAGTTCCTGTTGAGTTTCTCAGAAAGATGCAGGAGATGGCTCCAAAAATTGGCACTGGACTTGGTTTAACCGAGACAGCTGGCTTTTGTACATACACAGATGTTGATGCCACTGTTGAGGATATAGCAAGAAGTATTGGTTTTGACATGAAATTAACACCTATAAGCATTAGAGAGCCTATGAATTCTGATGGTACTGCTGGCAAGGCTCTTGCTTCAGGGGAAGTAGGAGAAGTATGTTTTTCCGGACCCCAGGTGTTTCCAGGATATTATAAGGATCCGGAAAATACTGCTAAAACTATTTCCAAGGATGGAATTTGCTATACCGGTGATTTGGGCTATTATGACCATGAGGGTCTTCATTTTGTAGGAAGGGGTAAATTTGTAATCAAGCCAAAGGGATACCAGGTTTACCCGCAGGATGTTGATAATCATATTTCTGAAAAATTTAAGGGTAAGGCAGTTAATGTGGCCTCTGTTGGAGTTCCTCATAATATTTATATGGAAGCTATAATGACTTTTGTTGAGCCAGCAGAAGGTGCTAAAATTACACCTGAGGAGGTAATAGCTGCCTGTGAGGATATTTCAGCCTATTCCAGGCCTTCCCATGTTGTGATTATTGAGCCAGGGGAGATGCCTTTAAACAGGGTTGCAAAAATAGACTATCTTATTTTAAAAGACAAGTCCCTTGAAGTCGTTAATGATTTAAGAAGTCAGGGGAAATGGGATAAGTAGAGGCAGGGCAGATTTGTACACCAGCAGGGATGAAAGAAAATGATTATTAACAATATTGGAATATTTAAGGCCATGGCAAAAAATATTAATTCACCTGGCCTTAACAGGAGCATGATAGGATATACTATTAAAGAAGAATTTGGCCCTTCAGGTTTAGATGAAATAAAAAAATATTCAGAGGCAACAGGGGATGATTTTAATAAATACGCAGGAGAGAGCTCCCCTGCGCCTCCATTCTTTTTTTCCAGAAAATTATATCCCATGTTTAAAGAAATAATGACTCACAAAGATTTAAAGCTTGATATTCTTAGAATGGTTCATGGAATGCAGGGCTTAAGAATTAAAGGCTTTGTAGCCAAGGATGCGTCTTTATCTGTAGAAATGACCATTGCTGATATAGTTGATACCCCTGCTGGAGAAATGCTTTTGATAAAAACAAAGGGCTTTGCAGATGGTAAATCTGTTGTTGATGCTGATACTGGTTTTATTGTGAGAAGAAAAAAGAAAACACAAGCTATAGATGAAAAAGAAGAAATAGATAATACAGAAATTGATTCTGCTGCACAGGAAATAAGAATTCAGATAAAAACCTTTAAGGGACAGCAGAAAAAATATGCAAAGGTTTCCAGGGATACAAACCCTATTCATACAAGTGAATTTTTTGCCCGTCTTGCAGGGTTGCCAGGCACTATTTTGCATGGTGTATGTGTTATGGCAATGTGTGCAAATTCTCTAATAGATGTAATAGGAGACAAAGATTCTTCACTTATGGATTTTGTTTCTGCCAGGTTTTCCTATCCTGTAATACCCGGAGATGTTTTAACCCTTGTTGGAAAGCAATATTCAGCCAATAATGGGATAAGTGTTGACTTTGATGTTTTTAACAATCGCGGAAAGGCTGTTGTTAAAAAGGGAGAGTTTCATATTGCAGAAAAGAGGGTATAAGAATAATGGCTTTTTTATCAGCTTAATTATAAAAGGCCTGTTCTTTCCCTGTATTCAATAAAGGCTTTTTTTTCTATATCAAGAAGGTTAAAAAAAGCCTCTTTAAAATCTTTTGTTCCTGTAGTAAATAGTCCATGGCCATAAACAATTGCACCTCTGCCTTTTAAAGCAGGGGGCAGTGTTGTGGCAATACCTTTTTCTCCTGTGCCCACTTCTCCAGGCACTATGGGTATATCCTGCATAAATCTTTCTTTTGAGCAATTGATGTGGCATAGTCCCCTGTTTGCGCAATTCATATCATCACATAGCATTGATATTATTACAGAAAACCTGGGATGACCATGGAGAATTGTGGCTGCCCTGGAAAGCCTGTAAATACTTTTGTGTGCTGAAAATTCACTTGAGGAGGTTATGGCATTGGATGTTGAATTGTCCACAGGACAGGGATCAATAGTTCCTGCAAGTTCATCAAGCGAGCTCCCTGTCTGGCTTATAAAAATAATGTCTTTGAATTTTGCTGAAACATTGCCGAAAAATGAATCTACCATTCCGGATTTTACAGTGAGCAGGCCAGCTTCTATAATTGCAGCTATGGTATCATCAGATGACTGAAATGGCCCTGTAATAAGAGGCTGATCCTTTATCCCTGATATAAATTTTTCGTAAATGGACACAGCGTTTGCAGCAATTTTTTCCGGATTGCCCGGTAGTTTTATAACTCCTGTTTTGTGATAGTAAAAATCTGTCATAAATTTTACAAAGCATGAAAAGCAGATTGAGCTGAATGTAACAAATGCCTGTTCTGGGCTTACTGTTCCGCAGGTAATTATTCCTTTGTCTTTTATTATCAGTCCTTTTCTTTTATTTAGTGCTTCAATTATACTGTCAGAATTAAATACATGGGAAACAGGAATATCGTGGAGAAATGTTCTGGTTTCTGTATCATCAGGGGAAATGGTGTTGTTTATAGTGCTGTTTTCTGCCAGGTAGTTTATTATAGATTTATAGGGTTCCTTTACAGGGGAGTAGAGGATGGTGTTAATATTGAGCGATGCTATTACCTCTTCCAGAACAGGAATATCCCGGCTTTCTCTGTTCCATATAATGGTATCATCAATTCCTCCAAAAAGAGGATCTTCCGGATTGCACAATTTTTGGGAAACAAGCTTGTTTGAATATTTTATTATCAGAGATTCCATTCTATTTTCAGCTCTTTAATTTTTTCTTTTGTTGGAGAACCTTCTGGTGCAAGACCCCGTATTTTATAATAGCGGGTTCTTGCTTCAAGAAAATCTTTTCTGCTTATAGGCGGGATTTCAATGCCTTCACCAGAAGTTCCTGCTTCAGTAAAAAATCTTTCAGGAAGATCATCATCTGTTGATGTGAAACCCTTTGTGTAATTGATTATGCGTTCTGTGTAACAGGTTCTTTCTCCTGAAAGAAGAAAATCCTGGCCGGTAAAGTTTATACCTGTTACTGCTATAAGGGCTTTTGCATATTCTTCCATAGTGGCTGCAAAGAAAATAAATCTGCATGCTGTAATTGAGTCAATTGCAGCATTTAAGTCCTCAGCTATTTTAATTATTCTTGCTTTGCCACTGAATGTGAAGCGGTCTGTTGCTACAGGCTTTCTAAGTATTTCATGGGAAAGTGGAAAGGCGCGTAAATGGCACGCTCCTCTTGTAGATGTGGCATAGGCTAAAGCCATGCCGTATGCCCCTCGCGGGTCATATGCAGGAATCTCTAATCCTTTTACTGACATTGAAAGTTCAGGACGTCCCTTAAGTGCAGCGTATTTTCTTGAGCCTGATTTAAGAAGCTCTCCCTCACCTGTTGATGAGGTTATGTCATTCAGGAGTTTTAAAATTTCAACCTTCCCAGGTGGTATACCATTGATTTCCATATAACAGGCAATAGTTGAGGCTGCACTTGTTGTGTCCATTCCTGCTTCACTGCATATGCGGTTTGCCTCCATTACTGTTTCAATATCCCTGTTTCCTGTAAGTGCTGTAAAATGGGACATGGCTTCATATTCGGGAATTGCCCTGTTTAAACTGTCAGTCCTTTTACATAATATGTGGCATCCACTGCACCCTGATTTAATTGGATTATATTTTTGCTTGTAAGTATATGCATTGAGTTTCTCTGTACCTGGGAAAAAGGTAGAGCGGAAATTATATGTGGGCATCATGCGTCTGCTGCTTATAAGGTCGTAAAAAGTTCCTGTTCCATATTCTGCAATGCCAAGCTCGCCCATTAGAACAGGGGAAGCTGAAGCGAGTCTTAATATGTCCTCTTTGGCTTTTTTAAGTTCCTCTGGGTCTTTTACCGGAACCTCTTTAGTTCCTGTTACATGAATGCATTTCAGGTTTTTATCTGCCATAACAAGGCCTGTGCCGTTTCTCCCTGCAGTATCTTCATTGTCAAAGTCTATTGTTGAAAAGAGAACCCCGTTTTCAGCTGCTGGCCCTATAACTGCTTTTGAGCCTCCATTATTGGTAAGAGCTAATGTTTCTTTTGTGCTTTTCCCCTTAAGATGCAGGGCGCTGTATATTTTAACATTGCTGTTTTCTATTGTAATTATGGATAATTCCGGCGCCTTTCCTGTAATGATTATTCCGTCCCATCCGGCTTTTTTTAGTTCTGTAGCAAATTTTCCCCCTGCTGTGGCATCACCAATAGTTCCTGTAAGAGGGGACATGGTGGTTATTGAAATTATTCCTGAGCTGGGTGATTCTGTTCCTGTAAGTGGTCCTGTCATAAACATTAGAGGCATTTCTGGATTTTGCCAATGCAGATGGGCAGATGAAAGCATATAATACAGGCCAAGCCCTCTTCCACCAATATATTTTATGTAAATATTTTTATCTGGTGAAATTATGCTGTATGTCCCACTATTCAGGTCTATTTTGAGGATTTTACCTGTCCAGCCGTATATTTTACCCACTTTGCCTGTCTCCTGCGTGTGCCTGCTGTAGAGCTTTTTAAATACTACTTTTTTGAATAACCATATAGCTTATTATATATTTATGACAACAAAAATATTATCATCTAAATGAGGAATATTTGGTTGATTAATGAAAATTGATTTATTAAATTACCAATATTGACGATTAAAAAAACAGGTCAACATAACCTGTTCAGGGAGGAACAGGCGACCTTGGAGGTTCTCAATGAACAATCTCATGAAAATGGAGGATCGTGAGATAAGGCAGGGTAAAATCACCGGAGACAAGGAAAAAATTAAGGCATTACAGGAAAGAGTCTCTGATGAAGCATATCTGGATCACGCAATTTCCAAAATTGCTGCTGATCTATCTCACTATCTGACAAAGTAACCTGGGGATTTATCAAGGCTAATGCTTTTTATGGTATTGGCGGGTTATTTAATTGTAATATAATACATCCCGTTTATACGGGATGTATTATAAAAAAGAGGGATTCCCTTATATTATGACAGAGCAAAGCTCCTATCAGATTTTTAAACAGAATAAAACAATGAGAATACTTTTCCTTGTTTTTTTTAGTGTTGTTATTTTCTTTTTGTTTTATATTTTCAGAAGTTTTTTGTGGGTGTTTTTATTTGCTTTTATTTTTTATATTGTTTTAAGGCCTTTTCATGATAAAGTTCTTTCTGTAACCAGGATAAGATTGTTAAGTTCATCCTTTGTAATTATTATTCTTTCAATTATTTTTCTTCTACCTTTGACTTTTCTTTTAATAATGCTTACTGAACAGGCTCTGGATTTATACAGGCATATTCAGATAAGAATAGACAGCAATTATTTTTCCGAGCTTGGCAATTCATACGCTGTGCAAAGTGTACTGGATTATATGCATATTGGGAAAGATGAAGTTGTTGCAAAATTTATGGCTTTTATACAAAGAACTTCTTCGCAAATATTTTCAGGAGTGACATCTGCAATTTCCTATCCTGTAACATTTGCAATTAAGCTTTTTTTTATGATTATTACGCTTTTTTTCCTGTTAAAAGATGGTTACAAGCTGGACGGGCTTGTGTATAAGGTTCTTCCATTTCCTGATGATATTGAAAAAGATGTTATTGATAAGCTTAAAGATGTGCTTTACCTTCTTGTGGTTGGCAATCTTTTTATAATGTCTTTGCAG
>Ga0265293_10010550_pt1 | contig 12877 bp, 14 predicted proteins | sample Munlanlewell138R_FD_192505 | JGI IMG/M metagenome (GOLD analysis project Ga0265293, IMG submission 192505) | Leachate microbial communities from a municipal landfill in Southern Ontario, Canada - Leachate well 138R | ecosystem: Engineered > Solid waste > Landfill > Unclassified | place: Canada... | reverse complement strand
ATGTAATATTGAGAAGAAGTGTTAACAGCTTCATCATAAAATACCAAAATAATTCTACCCTATTTAGGATCACGGTCATATTTATCCATGTAAGAAGGAGTTGATTATGATCTCAAGAACCCACCAACAATGCGGACACATCCTAATGTTTTGCACCAACTGTCATTCGACTGGCTGTGATGTATCTCATTGCGAGAATTGTATTGGTAATGGCAACTATCACATTTGCAAAGTGTGTGGTGCTCGTGCGGTGATTACTAATTTCCGTAGGAATGAAGTTCTTCGCTATCGTGGTCGTGAAAATGTGCAACTTAATAGTGATGTGGAATATCGTCTGAACACACTTGAAAAACACAACCAGCTACAGTTCCAATCCCATGACCGTAGAACCCACTATACAGGGACTTACAGTTGGTGGAAATGGATTGGGTTCTTTGCTATCTGCTGGGCTATCAGTCAGGTACTGGATCACAAAGATTTTACTGGTATCTTGGGATTCATCTTGAGCATTGTCAATATCGCTGGGGCAATTGCTGAAATTCCTGTGGCTATCATTAAAACATATTTCCTGTAATAATTTCTACCCGATTTGGGATCATGGTCATATCTATCCATGTAACCAACAAGGAGTCAACATGAAAATACAGATCACTGCGAAAGTCGAAGTATATGTAACGATGGAAGTGGAAGTAGCCAATACTGATACTGACACTCTGGAAAATGCCATGAATGAAGTGCTGGAAAATACCGACTATTCATTCAATCATGAATCCATCGTGGAAACTGAAATGGTAGAACAGGAACTTTCATCTCATACCATACTGGAGGACTGAATCATGGCACATAACAAGACGTTCAGAGCTGGAGAGGTTGCCTATGGTGGCCTGATCCATGTAACCCTCAACAACCGTGTGATCGGGGTATCGTTCCTCGACTGGAACACGAAAGAACCCGTGGTGAAGAAAGATTTCAGCACCAAATGTTCCAGAGCCAACATCATTCGGTTCGTGGAAGAAAACGCAACCTATTACTGGGCTTGCAAAGTGGTTGAATGGCTCGACCAGAAGGTGCTGGATGCAAACGCATTCAACATGAAAGCTGGACGCTGGATTTAGATATGGGAGAGAAATCTCCCTTTTTTATTTACCCTGCTTCGGATCATGGTCATATCTAATATTGTAGAGGTCTGTCCATTCGCATCACAAAAATCTACATGAAAAAAATGCATAAAAAGTTTACCCGCTTCGGGATCATGGCCATATCTATCTATGTAACCAACAAACAACAAAGGAGATCATCATGATCGTTAACAACCTGCCCGTCAACAACGAAAACTTCGAAACCTTCCTCGCCATGACCCACATGAACTTCGATGTGGACACTCGCATCACTCCTGTCCATCCCGACATCCTCGCCATCAATCCCGATGCCAAGTCTGGCCAGTACCAGATCTTCCGCACCGACAACGGCGAAGTGTTCCACAGTGGTATGAGCAAGCAGTATCACCCCATTCAGAACCGTGAAGCTCTGAGCTTCATCAAGGATCTGGCAGCAACCTCCAACAAGCCTATGGAATTCGTGTCCGGTGGCATCTGGAAACACGGTGCACAGACCTTCGCCCAGATCAAAATGGGGGAAGCGTTCGTGGGTAACCGTAGAGACATCGTGGAACATAACGTCACCTTCGGGAATTCCCATAACGGAACCTACTCCCTGAAGATCGTGCTGACTCCTCTTCGTGTGTACTGTGCCAACCAGATCGGTGTCATCAATCGCATCATGGCGAAGGGTGGGGCAGAAATTTCTTTTAATATTCGCCATAAAGCGGGTGCAATCATCCAAATGGAAGAACTGCGTCAGCAGATCCGCATCATTGACCAAGAATTCGTCAATGCAGTGGAAGACTACAACAAGCTGGCTGGTATCAAGACCGATGAAGAATATGTCGAAGCCATCCTCAACGACATCTTCCCCAGCAAGGGCGAACGCACTGGCATCGCAAAAGAAAATTTTGAATTGCGGGTTGCTGATGTGAAGCGTGCTTTCCGCCATGCTGACGGTGGTCGCCTCGAACGTGACACCGCTTGGAACCTGTACAACTCCATTCAGGGTTCCATCCAGCACCGTCCGACTGCTGTCCTGCGTCACATGAAGAACGTGTCCAACGCTGGCTCCCTTGACATCATGGAGGTGGCAGAACAGCGTCTTCAGGCGGCTATGATGGTTGACCGCTCCCAGTCGATCCTGATGGGTAAAATCGCTCAAGACTCTCGTCTGGCTCTGGAATCCGTCATGCGTATCGCTTCCTCTCAGGCGATCATCTAACCAACTGAGGAGTGGTGCTCGAATGGGCACTACTCCTCAATTTTATTTTTTCTTTTCAATATTTGACAAAATAAAATAACTTTCTATATTTGTATTACCCGAACTCCCAAGGAAGCAATATGCCACCAATCATCACAAAAGACGGACAACTTGCCAGTACATCGAAAGAACTGGTTAAGGAAAACGGTGAGGTATTTACACCCGCTCACATTGTAAAAGCCATGATGGATTTGATTCCTACTGAGTTCGTTTCTGACCCTTCTGCTATCATGATTGAACCCACCTGTGGTACTGGTAACTTCATTGTAGAAATGTACCGATACAAGCGTAATGCAGGGCTTACAATCCATGAAGCACTGAACACTATCATCGGTATGGAACTTAATAAAAACACGCTGGTGATGGCTCACAAACGCCTATATGAGCTAGTCGCATTCGATATGACTGAACAGGATATTAAGAAAGGTTCTACTCAATGGTTCAATACTGCTATCGAATGTGTGATGATTGTCCGAAACAACCTATTCGCCGTAAGTGATTCATTGGTGGTTATGAATGATTATGCAAACGGAAAAGGTGAATTGGCTAAAAAGAAATTTGTTTTTTCCGACCCCACTGGCAACAATGAAGTCATGACTGACAAGCAACGCAATGCATTGAATGAAAAAGTCAAATCTGCATTCCGTTCTCATAAAGACGGAAAGAACTCTGAAACCCTTCAACCTTTCTTTGGAGCTTGATATGGATGAACAAATTGAAAATATGTTGAAAGAATTGCTTGCATTGCAGACAGCTCCTGTGCAGGAAAGGGCAAAGCGTCAGGCTCGTGAAAAGATCATCGATTTACTGACTATGGAACATGAATTGAACTGGCAATGTGTAGCTACTCCATATGATATTGTTAATGAAATGATTGACCTTATTCCTTCCGATGCTGAAAAATTTATTGTTTTTTTCAGTCTGGAATTTCTCGAAGAGATGGTCAAGACTCGTGGCATTGACAAAGATTCCATTCTGTTTGTGGGTGACAATGGTATGGAATCCGCATTCGCTAGTCACCCTGACATCTATGGTGTCAAGAGTTGTATCATGTCCAAAGATACTGGGTATCAAGACGGTAAACTGATTTTCCCCGAAACAATTTTTAACTTTTTGAAAAACGAGGACAATATGAAATTCGGAAAAATCGCTGTCGTAATGAATCCCCCTTATCAAATGAATGATGGGGGTGGTACTGGTTCCTCTGCAAAACCTATATATAACCTTTTTATTGAAGGTGTTATTGACAATCTGAATCCCGACCATTTGGTTTCTATCAATCCGTCTAAATGGATGTGTGGGGGCAAAGGACTTGATACCCATCGTGAACGTATGATGAACGATCACCGTATGAAAAAGATTGTACACTTTACAGGCGAACGAGAAATTTTTCCTACTGTATCTATTAAAGGTGGTGTTAACTTTTTCCATTGGCAGAAAGACTATAATGGAACATGTGAATTTTCGCATGATAACACTACCTCACATCGGTATCTGAATCAGTATGACATCATTGTACAGGATAATAATGCAATGTCTATTCTTGAAAAAGTAATGGGTAAGTCATCCAAATGGATTTCGGATACTTGTTTGAGTCGTAATCCGTTCAGTGTTGTAAGTAACTTTTCCAATTGGAAAGATAATGGCATTAAGTGTATTGCAATCAAACAGAGTGAACATTATGTTACTCCCGATGCATTTACTGATAAAGGAAATGTACTGGGAAAATGGAAAGTGTGTACAAGTAAGGCAACTGTAGAGGGCAGTACATTTACTGGTGATGTAAGATCATATTTTACTAAAAACAGTATGTTCATTGTTGAACCGAATGCAATCTGTACCGAAACCTATTTGGTAGTTAATGCATTTGATACCAAACGTGATGCAGAACATTTCATTAGTTATATGAAAACAAAGTTTTTTCGGTTTATGTTGGCTATGAGACTTCCGACTCAGAATATATCTAAGTCTTGTTTTGCATGGGTTCCCGATGTTGAAGACTATTCCGCACCTTGGACTGATGCCGAATTGTACAAGAAGTTCAATCTGAGTCGTCAAGAAATCGCATACATTGAAAGCAAGATTAAGGAGATCAAATAAAACATCTACATATTCCCGTAATAATTGCTATATTTGTGACTGATAATCATTGTTGATTATTAAACAAAGGAGTTGGTTATGTTAACCAACATTTTGATGTAAGGGTTGTATGTAAATCATATTTATGTGGATGATGGTAAACCATCTGTGTAGTAGAACCGACTACTACCGTATTTAACACGAAACGTATACGACCAAAGAAATTTGGGTACGAGGCTCACATGAATAGTTCACATACAGGAATCATAGCCAGATGATTAATCGGTTAGTAATCATTTGAATATGATAGATTTGGTCACTGCATATACTACCTAATATATGTACATCAAATGCCCTATTAATACAGGGAACCGAATTCCGCTGGGGCGAAGCGGTCAGCAACAAACCAATCGCATCGGTTCGAGTCCGATTTAATCAGGTGAGTGAGGGTTGGTTATGGTGGGGTTCGAGTCCCCACTCGGTTATTATGTGCGATGTAGCTCAATGGTAGAGCGGGTTAAGTACTGGCGGGGAAACGTATACTAGTTAAGCCGTCCTCATGTGTAGGTTCGAATCCTACCATCGCATTTATTAAAAATATCTGATTGACAAAACCTAATAGTTTTCTATATTATGTAGTATAGAAACGAACACCAAAACAAAGGAGCCACTCATGGCAAATACTCAGAATACCGAAATCGAAAACGAAGAAATGGTCATGGTAGAATACTACTCCGCTGAATGCGAAGTGGATGAAGATGGGAAGATGATTCCCGAATATGGTGAAGTATCTGCATCCGATATCAAAGAAATGGAAGGATATGACCTTCCTGTCCATCGGAGTCTCTGGAAGTAAATCGTGCAATAATGTATATTTGATACATGGGCAAGGTGGAAGGCCAGAGTGAGCAATCATTCATAAGGTGGACTCCAAACACCGAGGTAAGTGACATTACCATCCACACAAAAGACGAAAACCAAGTCACCCACTCTTGAGCAATTGAGAGTGGGTTTTTGTTTGGTACAAATCCAATACACTTGTTCACAATATTCTTGAAATCGTACCATATAAAAATATCCTATTGACAAAACCTAATAGTTTTCTATATTATAAGAAAGCAAAGGAGCCATTATGTCAAAAAAACTAAACATGAGTACACATCGTAATATAGTTGATGATCTACCACCACAATTTAAGTCAATGACCCATCGTCAACTATTAGTTCAGTTAGCTACCATGTATAACGTATTTGGTGAAATTGCACTTGATGCCGAATCTGTGGGCCATCATGAAATCGCTATGAAAATTGATACGTTTCGAGACGGTGGTTCATATATTTCTAATCATGATAAGAAAACTCCTCGAAAACGTCATAGATGGATAAAAATGGCAGGAATCGTTGTACAATATGACCCCATACTTGATATATTCATGTTCATGGACAGGGAGGGTAATGTAGCTCATAAAAAAGCAAAAAATATCCCTGACACTCATCTAAATAGGAGTAATTAATGAAACAACTATTGTCGATGTAGAGTATGCATTATGTAGTACAATGGTGCAACGTGTACGACATACACTGAGTATTATATCACAGGGAATCGATACTACGTATGGTAACCCAGTCGCATGTGGGGATATGGTAGATTCGAACTCAAAATCAAACCGGAATACATACATAAGCTTAGGCTTATACCACATAACCCTTAAACTAGGTGAATTCATCTAACTGGTAGGATGCTACAACTGGGGAAATGCTGGTTAAAATCCAGCACCGATTGAATAAATCGACTTCGTCTAAGAGATAGGACACCTCGACAGTAGTCAATAATGGTTCGAATCCATTATTCACCATACTCTAATAATAAGGAGATAACATGAGTTTCAACATCAAAGACTTCGTCAAAGCCGCTGGTGGGGAAGATCGGGTCATTATCACCGCTGACATGCCCTACAAAGGCATCGCAGTACCTGCAATGGGGGTCTGCCTCACCGATAGCGACAAACGCCCTCAGATGTGCATGCTGTACCGTGATCCCAATATGGAAGATGGTGATCTATACAACCTCGATGGTAACTACAAACTCGAAATCATCTCTCTGGAGACCGAATTCAAGCAGAAATTCTACCAGTCCGACTTCAATTCACTGGTCGAACATGGCTCAATTAAAGTGGAAGTGAAACCAGCCTTCTTCAATCCTGAAAATGTGAAGCCTGACCTGAGCGGAATCATGATTCTAAGCTTCTAATACCAATCAAATCGAGCCTCAGATGAAAATCTGGGGCCTTTTTCTACCCGATTTCGGATCATGGGTATATGTAGTATTGTAGAGAACCACATTTCCCTAGAAAAAAGTGCAGAAAAAGTTTACCTGATTTGGGATCATGGCCATATTTAATATTGGAGGGGTATATCTCCCCTATTTTGCAGCCCCCTCCCCCACCGAATGTCTATCAACAACTTATTCACATCTGTTGATAAACTGTGAATAGACAAAAATTACCCTACACTCGACTCGAATCGAACCAAATGTAGGGTAACGGGGGAAAAATAGGCACAAATGAACAAGAAACCCCATCTAATCACAATCTATCAGCATGGTATATCACTTCGTTTAGACCAAAATCGACAAATTACAACCAAATCAACAGGTTCTATCAACAGCACGAGACCAATCGAGGAACCTATCAACACTCTTATATAGCAATTGCAGTGCCAATTTACCCAGAGCTGCCCAAAAATATCTCAGAGTGGGCAAAATATGCCAATAAGAAGCACTCATGGGGAAATTCCTGCCCAATATTGCAACCGATTTCGGATCGAATGACTAAAAATCCACCATAATGTACAATACATAGGGCATTTATCACGATTTGGTCACCACCTAAAATTTTTTTTATTTTTTCAGGTCCAAATTATTTTTTATTTTTCCCAGAAAACAAAAAACCCTAGCCAAATCGATGACTAGGGTCTTTAAGAGAACGTGTGCAAGTGCGTCACAATCAATGTTCGACTCACATCGTGGCCTCTAATTATGTAAGATAGAAAATTTTTTGATTTTGTCAACCAAAAACTTCATCCAGAGTAACATATGAACAATAATAACCACGAAATTATGTGAAAAATTTCATCCATAACAGATATATCAAAGATATCGAGTTCAGTAGATAGTTTGCATGTAGCGGCCACTGTATTCGACCTACTGATTTATTGTCAATTATGACATATGTCCATGTAAATACCTCTCCCAAGGCCCAAAAGACCAAGAAAAGGCCAGATAAGGCCGCTGTATCCCTTGTTATCCACACCTGATACACCTGTGGGTAAGCACAAATGGCAAAAAAGATGGCTCCGAGTGTCCCAAATAAATTTTGTATTTTCTTCATATCCCTAAATATACAAAAAAAGACCCCCAGAGTATGGTCAAGTTGGATGATTTGACACTCTGGGGGCTTGGATGATCCCTGTCAGACTTGGATGAGAACCGACAGGGCTTTGGATTGTCGCTTTCGGGCTGTTGCAACCTGATCCCAGCGACCCAAAATATACTGGTGGTGCAAAGTTCCTAGCTAAATACTCGATTCCTAGCGTGTCTCCACATCAAATACTTAGCCACGAACTCTGTTTACCATCTACACCAGTAAAACAGATGGAACATTCGGTATGAATCGTGAACATACATACAGAATGCCCCTGAGCTGGTGGTCACGCACCCGCTCTCGTCAGCCGCACTCCTTCCTCAGGCTGGGAATTGCACCCCGTGTGTGCTACTACTGACTTTCATAACCATGAATATAGAAAATTATCAGCATTTGTCAACCGACAAAATAAAAAAATTTTTTTATTCTGTAAAAAACAAAAAACCTGCACCATTTCTGATGCAGGTGATCAAGAGCGAGGATTGCAATAACCCAGTCGATTCATCACTGAACCATCCCTTGCATTATGTTTGAGCAAATTTGTAACAATGCTGCTGGTGGTGAGGTTTCACTTACTAGTGCTGACGTTCGGATACTTCGGGGCGTTCGCTCGACACTACTTGCCTTATTTCTCGTACTAGTGCTGACGTTGGGCTACTGGTTACACTGGACCAACAACACTGCTCTTACTCAATATGCCAACTCACTGTGACTCCGTACATGCACTTCAACGTCACAACAAATTGGGTTCTCTATCTCATTCGACTCATTGCAGATACGATCCACATTTCCCACCTTTTGCAGTGAGTGTCTTAACTATTAGACGATCAGAGCCTCTTGAGTAAATAAGCAAAGTTTCGAACCTTTGCTCACAGATGACCAAATGACTGAGTATCAATTCAACCACCCTAGAAACAGCTTCTCACACTGCTTCTCATTGACCAAGGATTCGAACCCTGTAGGAGTGGATACCTTCTAGACCAACTTCTTATCAACTTAAACATGAATATAGAAAATTATCAGCTCTTGTCAACCAACTAGTTTCACATATTCTCGTCAATCAAATCTGACAATGTGTCCGATAACTTCGACACCGGATGCAGCTTCACATAGATGGCATTCAATAAACCAAATAAATAACCACCCAATGTCGCTACCGATACCATCTGGAGCTTACTCAGCTTCTTCCTGAATGGAATCAATGCAACCAACCAACTTACGATGAACACTACCAGTGTCACCCATGTCCAATTATCCGATAAAATTTTTTTCATTTGTGTACCTTCCTTACGGTACTCACAAATATAGCAATTCGCCCGAAATTGTATAGTAAATAAAAAATCCCCCGATCCGAAAACCGAGGGATTGAGTGTACAAAGGATTAATATAAAGATAGAATTTTTTACTTACTTGTCAATCACCATTTTCATGATATTCACACATTCAAGCAAGGCCGCATTTGCATCATCCATACTCTCGGCCAATGCTGGAATCAATCCCTTCATGGTAGATGGCTCAACTCCTATCGAAATTAACTCATCTCTCCATTTCTGACCACGCATGTTATTCAAGTATCGGGTCTTCTCATCTGGACTATTTACCAGCTTCTGACGATCTATCATCACTGACATCTTCTGTATATCCTTCTCAATGGCATCATCAATCTGACGAAGTAATGCAGGAGTCAATTTACCCTTTACCTCACCCTCACCTACTTCCATAATAGGCTCTTCGTCACTGACTGCATTCGCTTCTTCAGATGTACCACCTTCCTCTTCATTCAATGCTGCAAACGCTGCTCGATTCTTGGCTCCAGCAGCAGCTATTCCCTTTGCCACCCCTTTCTTCTGATCCTCTACAAATTTCGCATGTCGAGCCGCATCTGAATTCTTACCAAATATCTTACCCTTTACATCCGAGGTAGACTCATCCAATGGAATATCCATATCACCCATGTCACCACTGGCTTCCATATCTTCCATCTCGGAATCATCAAATGCGGCCATGTCTTCAATGTCCTCACTATTTTCCATAATGTCTACCTGACGCTCACTGATGTTTCCATCTACTCGATACTCTACCAATGTCTTGAATCCATTGATAACTCCCTCAAGTAAACCTGAGTTCTTATCGGTCTTCAATGCTTCCAAGTATGCTAAAAATTTTTCTTCTTTGTTCATTCGGATATCCCTGTGATTATTTGTATACACAGAGTTTATATATCCTGCTCATTCTGTCCCAGTTTCGCCCATCCAAGGGCCAGTATCGGACAGCATGAATCATTATGTATCATCATTATACATACTGCTCAACTGTGCACTAGTATGTATAACTTTCTACCATTGTATAATATTTCTTATACATACCCAATTATGATACATCTCTGATACAATGTCTGATACATAATGCGACATCATGCCCTCCACTGGCACATCGATGCGGTATATTGGGGCGTTGGGGTAATCGATCACCACGCACGGTAAGGTTTGAAATTTTTCGTATTAGATGACAATATAGTGCACACACGTGTCCCTGCACAAATATCCACCAAAAATTGGCGATTTTAAGCAGAATCCGGGAATTTTGTTGATAGAGTGTTGATAGATTTGTGGATAGACTGTTAGTTAGTCCAATTTGGTCTATTCTGGGTATTTTGGGTATATTGTCTTGTAATATACGGGCGTTTGTAGGGCATTTGCAGCCCCTATAAGCCATTATATCCAATCAATGTCCCTTCGGGACGAGAGTGGGAGAAACGTGCTCAGAGGAGCTTATATGGCTTGTAATCCCTATAGGAATCCTATACCTAGATTCTCTTGTAGTGCATCCTTATACTCGTTCACCCTTTGACATTCTACATTTGGGGCATCCTGATCCTCTTATGTGTGAATGTACATTCTGGGTGAACCATCCATGTTTTGGGCATTTGATTCTTATCTTTGATCTAGCATTCGTATAGGTAGAGAAATCATATTCCGTATAGAATCCATTATGTTTATCGGTAGCACGTCTTCTTATTTCTCCATGTGTGAGATGTTGTTCATCTTTTATACATTGTAAGCATCGGCCACCTCTTACATGATAACCAGCTTTCATATCGAACCATCCATGTACTGGACACTTTATTCTGATAATGGAATCATTTGAATTGGTGTATCCTGTCATATCGTAATCGGTATAGAAACTGTTGTGTTTCTTTTTGGATCGGGTTATGATATCATGAATTTTACATGGTTGAGTATTACGGTGGAAAGTGAGAAGATAGTCCGATTTCCATTCATTTTTTCTCCATGTGCACCATTCATTCAGTGTCACGTAAAGAAAGATACCAAATTCTCGAAAATAACCCCTAACTTTTTTCAAACTAAATATTTGGTCATTTGCAGCCCCTGTGAGCCATTATATTCAACAATCTTCGGGACGATATTGGAAAAGAAGTGCTCAGAGGAGCTTATATAGCTTGTAATCCCTATAGGAATCCTATCCCTAGATTCTCTTGTAGTGCATCCTTATAGATTCCATTATCTTTTAGGATCTTTTCTAGAAAGACCTCTGCACACGCAGAGAGAACTCGGATTCAGCAATTTGTTCCTCAATGGGAATAGAAAGACCTCTGCACACGCAGAGAGAACTTTCTCTTCCAGTGATTCGAGCTATAGGCATGAGAAAGACCTCTGCACACGCAGAGAGAACAGTTTGCACTGGATGTGATGAAACAACATACTAGAAAGACCTCTGCACACGCAGAGAGAACCAATTCTTTCACGTATTCAACAATTGCATCCAAGAAAGACCTCTGCACACGCAGAGAGAACTTAAAACTCCGAGTCGTGTCTATGCGGGAACTAGAAAGACCTCTGCACACGCAGAGAGAACAAAACAAGAAAGATAATAAAGGTTTCATATACAGAAAGACCTCTGCACACGCAGAGAGAACAGATCCTTTTCCACACAGATTGTATCGCTTCCAGAAAGACCTCTGCACACGCAGAGAGAACATTCACTATCTCCGTCACATGCAAGTTTAATTAGAAAGACCTCTGCACACGCAGAGAGAACACCGCAATAGAATCCCCAGATTCGCATCCGATAGAAAGACCTCTGCACACGCAGAGAGAACAAGACTTTTGATACTTCGTCTACGAACAGTGGAGAAAGACCTCTGCACACGCAGAGAGAACGTTGCACCTATGTAAGCGGTGTTTGTCATTTGGGAAAGACCTCTGCACACGCAGAGAGAACGCCACCGTTACTAGTGTCCTGTATCCTTATATAGAAAGACCTCTGCACACGCAGAGAGAACCTAGGTGCGATCAACTTACGAGCAGTCTCCACAGAAAGACCTCTGCACACGCAGAGAGAACTTCGATGTTATCTAAGCTGGTTCCTTGCACTCGGAAAGACCTCTGCACACGCAGAGAGAACTACACTTTATGTTTATATCGAATGCACATTTCAGAAAGACCTCTGCACACGCAGAGAGAACACTATTACAGCCGGGGTACCTTGTACACAACCGGAAAGACCTCTGCACACGCAGAGAGAACTTATATCCTACTGGAGTAAATTCATTTAATGCAGAAAGACCTCTGCACACGCAGAGAGAACTATTAGCTAAGTTACCTGAGTTTACTGTACCAAGAAAGACCTCTGCACACGCAGAGAGAACATACTTCCTTCACACGATATACTTGTGACTCGGGAAAGACCTCTGCACACGCAGAGAGAACTAGTATGGTTCTAGGCGGTTTGATTATGAATCAGAAAGACCTCTGCACACGCAGAGAGAACTTCCTTCACTCTTTATGGTGAACTTCATATTAGGAAAGACCTCTGCACACGCAGAGAGAACAAAAACTCCCCCATTCGGAGGTAACATTACTCAGAAAGACCTCTGCACACGCAGAGAGAACTACCACCAAATGATAATACATAACCTTTTTTGAGAAAGACCTCTGCACACGCAGAGAGAACTTGACTGTCGGACAGAAAAAGATATATATTGTAGAAAGA
>Ga0265293_10010549_pt1 | contig 12880 bp, 8 predicted proteins | sample Munlanlewell138R_FD_192505 | JGI IMG/M metagenome (GOLD analysis project Ga0265293, IMG submission 192505) | Leachate microbial communities from a municipal landfill in Southern Ontario, Canada - Leachate well 138R | ecosystem: Engineered > Solid waste > Landfill > Unclassified | place: Canada... | reverse complement strand
CAATACAGCGGCCTGGTGGGCTGGTTCGGCGGCGACAGTGCCGACCTCCACCCGCCTGACGAAGCGGAAATCGGGCAGGTGATCCTCGAAGGTTTTGGCGGTGCCGACAAGGTAATCGAGCGGGCCTCCCGCGCATTCGGGCAGGCTCGATACAACCTGGCGGCAACACTGCTCAGCCATGTGCTGGCGGTCGAACCCGGCAATCGGGCCGCCCGGCAATTGAAGGCGGACGCCCTGAGGGCCATGGCCCAGGGAACGGAATCCATGCAGACCCGCAATTACATGCTCACCCAGGCCCTCGACCTCGAAGGGGTTATCGACTGGAACCAGGCTCCGCCGATATCCGTATTCCGGCTGCCTTCGGTGGAAAATATCCTTTCGGCTGCCCCGGACGCCTATCTGAAATTACTGGAAGTGCAGATCGATCCGGTGAAAAGCGCCAACCTGCAGAAAACCGTCGAAATAACCTTCAGCGATCTCGACCGCTTCTGGGGACTGCATGTCCGCCGCGGCGTAGCCGAAGTGACCGAAGGAAAGCCTGAGAGTCCGGATGCGGCGATAGCGATGTCCCATCGGACGTGGGCAGAAATAGTGAGCAAGACAATTGTTCTCGACCAGGCTCTGAAGTCCGGCGCCGTCGAGTACTCGCACGACAGCTCGGTGATACTGGCTGTTTTCGGTGCCTTCGACTGGCGGTTTTCCTTGTGAACTGACTTTTACTTCGTAAAAAAAATTCTGGGAAATTGTCTGCCAGCTTTTCTTCAACACCGCGAAATCCATATATGGATATCACAATTTCTTGCTTTGTATGTTCTCCCTGCGAACATACCATAAAGCCCCTTTCAGGTTTTTATTGTCGCCCATAGTTTTATTCCAGTTCTGCGTCGCGGGTATATGCAGTGCCGAAAGGTACTGATGACTGCGCGCAATTCCATGCATTATTTTCCCTCCAGGAGATCCCTGAACAATGCCTCCCGCAATAAGAAAGCGTCCTCCAACGGCTCCCCTGTCATCGACCGCCCTCGCCCTCGCATCGGCATTGCTTCTTGCCTTGGCAGCCGGCGGTTCGTTCGCCGAAGAAGGGAACGCAAAGAACGACCAGAGATCCCCCGGCGCCAGCCGCTAGATCGAGGAAATTGTCGTCACCGCCCGGCGCCGCGATGAAAGCGCCCAGGATGTGCCAATTTCCCTCAGCGTTTTCGGCGGCGATTTCATTGAAAAACAGAATCTTCACACGATCGACCAGTTGCAGAGATTGGCGCCGAGCCTGATGGTGATCGGCAACAATCCCCGCAACATGAATATCAACATACGTGGTCTCGGCACCAATATCGGCATGACCAGCGACGGGCTCGACAACGGTGTCGGCGTCTATATCGACGACGTCTACTATGCCCGCACCGGCCAGGCCATGTTCGACCTGGTCGATCTCGAACGGATCGAAGTGCTCAGAGGCCCCCAGGGCACCCTTTTCGGCAAGAATACCACCGGCGGCGCCATCAGTGTCTATACCCGCAAGCCCGATTTCACACCGGAATTGAAAATCGACACCTCGGTGGCCAATTACGGCTATTACCAGGTCCGGGCCTCGGCCAACGCGCCACTGATCGACGACAGACTGGCCGCCCGCGTCTCGGCAGCCAAGACAACCCATGACGGGTACGTTAAAAATGCTTTCCTGGACAACAAAAAAATCAATGACTATGACAATTTTTCGGTGAGGGGGCAGGTTCTCGCAAAGATCGGCGACGACACGACCCTCCACCTCAGCGCGGATTACGGCGAACAGGAGGAAAACGGCTTCGCCCCGGTCCCGGTATCACTGGTTTCCCAGTATCTGCCGGACGGCAGTGTGCGGCCCAACAGCTACCTCGACCGTGTCAGCCGCTTTCCCGGCTATACCCAGCCGAACTTTGATCCATTCAAGCGCAAGGCCTACCTCAACACGCTCGCCCAGGTGAAGATGACCGAGGGTGGCGGGTCCGTCAGACTCGAAACGCCCATCGGCTCCAACACCTTGACCTCCATCACCGCCTACCGTTTTTGGGACTGGGACCCGCGCAATGACGGCGACACAGTAACCCTGGATGTCATGACCGCGGCGCAGGCCGTCAGCGAACAGCGGCAGTTCACCCAGGAAATCCGCCTCGCATCACCGGGCGATGAAACCATCGATTATGTGGTCGGCGTATTTTACCTCGACCAGCGACTCGATAGCGACTCGATCACCGCCTATGGCCCGGATGCACCGACATTTCTTTTGGGAACGACGGCAGATCCGGTGGTGGAAAATCTCCGCCAGATAGCGCTCAACGGCTATGCCCTGACAAGCGAATCCGAACTCGACCTGAAAAGTTACGCGGCGTTTGGACAGGCCACCTGGAACATCAGCGACGCACTAAGCCTGACCGGCGGCCTGCGCTACACCGATGAGAAAAAGCGCGGCACTTTTGACCAGATCGTCGCCGCAGGAAGCGATATTTCGGGGCTGGGCCGGGATGACCAGGACTTCGTGCTGGCATTGCGCAGTAGTTTCGGCGGCGCCAATGCCTATCCGGCAAGCACCGATGAAAACGAAATTTCCGGATCGCTGAATCTCTCCTACAAAATTACTGACGACGCCCTGGTCTATGCAACCTATGCCCGTGGCTTCAAGTCCGGCGGCATCACCCTGACCAATATCGGGCCGCAGGTACCCAAGGTCATCGACCCCGAGTCGATCGACCACTTCGAAATCGGCCTGAAATTCAGCGCCCCGTCGCGACTGTGGTCGTTGAACACCGCCGTTTTCAGGACCACCGTCAATGACTACCAGGCAACGCTTTTCGATCTAGACCGCATCACCACCTATGTCTCCAACGCCGGCAAGGTGCGCAGCCAGGGTATCGAGGTCGAGGGCACCTTCAGCCCTCTCGACGGGCTCAGTACCTATGCCTCGGTCACCTACCTGGATGCGGAATATTCAAGCTTCAAGAATGCGCCCTGCGCAATAGAATATTTTCCCCGGCAATCCTGTGATCTCAGCGGCGAACAGCTTTCAGGCACGCCCGAATGGGCGGTTTCCACCGGCGCCGAATACCGCCACAATGTCGGTGACAGCAGCGAGCTCTATGTGGGCATCGATTACAGTTACCGCTCAGAGATTTTCACCCTTGCCAACAATGCGCCCTCCTCCCTGGTTGCCGGTTATGGCCTGGTCAACGCCCGGCTCGGTGTCCTCTTCGGGGATAATCTCGAATTGTCCCTCTGGTCGAAGAACCTGCTTGACAAGGAATATCTATCGAGCGTGGTGGCCGGCGGTTTCAACACGGGACTGACTAGCGGCTTTCCCGGCGAGCCCCGCACCATAGGGCTCAGCGCTCGCTGGTCATATAATTGATCGGCTATCGATCCGCCCCCGGCAATCACCACTGGCCTGGTTGCCGGTTATCCGTCGCTCCCCGACAACGCGAACCACCTTTCGCACATTTGAAGAGACGGTGACATTCCGGATGACTGCGATTGCGCTGCGACGCTTTATCCACCGACAAAGGAGACCACCGGCACGAACAACAATAACGAAAGCGGGACCTTCGGCAACCCGGCGGCAGGCTCGATAGACTGGCCGAAACATCAAGACCAGGAGGTAAAAAAACAGCTTGAAAAGCGTCCCGGAAATTTTCCAGGCAGTATTGACACTGCCGGCTATCACATCAGGACAATTCCTGACGAACAGCCCGGCAGGGCTCCCTGAACACGGCAAAGTGCATATATGGATATCATAATTTCTTGCTTTGGATGTTCTCACAGCGACCATAACATAAGCCCCTCTTTCGTATTCTTATTGTCGCACAGGGATTTATTTTAGTTCCGCATCACAGGGCCACGCCTTGCCGAAAGCTCCTGAGACTGTGCGCGACTCCATACAATATTTTCCCCATCAGGAGATACCGAAGCAATGCCTCCCGCACCAATAAAGTTCCGTTCAACGGCTCCCGTGTCATCCATCGCCCTCGGATCGGCATTGCTTCTCGCCCTGGCGGCCGGCAACTCGTTCGCCGAGGACGGGGCCGCGAAAAGCAAGCAAAGATCCACCAGCGCCAGCCGCTCGATCGAGGAAATTGTCGTCACCGCCCGACGCCGCGATGAAAGCGCCCAGGATGTGCCAATTTCCCTCAGCGTTTTCGGCGGCGATTTCATTGAAAAACAGAATGTTCACACGATCGACCAATTGCAGAGATTGGCGCCGAGCCTGATGGTCATCGGCAACAATCCGCGCAATACCAATATCAATATACGGGGCCTGGGCGCGAATATCGGATTGTCAAACGACGGCCTCGAGAACGGCGTCGGGGTGTATATCGACGATGTCTACTATGCCCGCAATGGCCAGGCGATGTTCGACCTGGTCGACCTGGAGCGGATCGAGCTGCTGAGGGGCCCGCAGGGCACCCTGTTTGGCAAGAACACCACCGGGGGCGCCATCAGCATCTACACCCGCAAACCCGATTTCACCCCGGAACTGAAGGTTGACACCTCCCTCGGCAATTATGGCTATCGGCAGATCAGGGCGTCCGCCAATGGTCCGATCATCGGGGACAGGGTCGCGGCACGCATCTCTGTTGCAAACACCTCCCATGACGGACATATAAAGAACAGTTTCCTCGATAGAAAAATCAACGATTACAACAATACGTCGGTAAAGGCGCAGATTCTGGCCAACATTACCGATGAAACGACACTTCACCTGAGTGCCGACTACGGCGAGCAGGAGGAAGACGGGTATGCCCCTGTAGCAGTATCCCTGGTCTCCCAGTATCAGGCGGATGGCAGCCTGCGGCCCAACAGTTATCTGGAACGCGCCGGCCGTTTCCCCGATTACCAGCGTCTCAGCTTCGCTCCCTTTGACCGCAAAGCCGAACTCAATCGCCTGGCGCAGGTAGACATGACCGAAGGTGGTGGGTCGGTCAAGCTGGAGACGCAGCTGGGGTCCAACACCCTGACATCGATCACCGCCTACCGTTTCTGGGACTGGGCGCCCCGTAATGATGCCGATGGTGTAACCCTGGATGTCCTCACCGCCGCCCAGGCGGTCAGCGAGCAGAAGCAGTTCACCCAGGAAACCCGCCTTGCTTCCCCCGGCGGTGAAACGGTCGACTATGTCGTGGGCCTGTTCTTTTTTGATCAACAGCTCGACAGTGATTCACTGACAGCCTACGGCACCGATGCGCCGACGTTTCTGTTGGGCGCCGCAACCGATCCCGCTGTCGAGAACCTCCGCCAGACAGCGCTCAACGGGTACGCCCTGACAAGTGAGTCCAAGCTCAAGCTGAAGAGTTACGCGGCCTTTGGCCAGGCCACCTGGAATATCAATGACGATCTGAGCCTGACCAGCGGATTGCGCTATACCGATGAATCGAAACGCGGCACCTTCGACCAGATCGTCGCCCGGGGCGCGGATATTTCAGGGCTCAGCGGCGCTGACCAGGCTTTCGTACAGGGGGTGCGCGGTGGTTTTGGCGGCGCCAACTACTACCCAGCCAAAACCAATGAAAGCGAGGTTTCCGGCTCATTGAATCTGGCCTACGAACTTGGCGAAGATTCGCTGGTTTATGCAACCTATGCCCGCGGCTTCAAATCCGGCGGCATCACCCTCACCAATGTCGGGCCGGAGATTCCAAAAGTCATCCACCCCGAGTCCATCGATCACTTTGAAGTTGGCCTGAAGTACTCGGCGCCCTCCGGGCGCTGGTCATTGAATACCGCGGCATTCAGGACCACCGTCGATGACTATCAGGCATCCCTCTTCGACCCGGACCGCATCACCACCTATGTCTCCAACGCCGGCGAAGTGCGCAGCCAGGGCATCGAAGTGGAGGGCACGTTCAATCCCCTCGACGGGCTCAGTACCTATGCCTCGGTCACCTACCTGGATGCAGAATATTCGAGCTTCAAGAATGCGCCCTGCGCAATAGAATACTTCCCCCAGCAATCCTGTGATCTCAGCGGCGAACCACTTTCGGGCACGCCCGAATGGTCGGTTTCCACCGGCGCCGAGTACCGCCACAATGTCGGCGAGAACAGCGAATTCTATGTGGGTATCGACTACAGTTATCGGTCAGAGATTTTCACCCTTGCCAACAATGCGCCCTCCTCCCTGATCGCCGGCTACGGCCTGGTCAACGCCCGCTTCGGCGTGCTCTTCGGGGATAGCCTCGAATTGTCCCTCTGGTCGAAGAACCTGTTTGACAAGGACTACCTGACGACCGTAATGGCCGCGGGTTTCAATACCGGCCTGATCACCGGATTCGTGGGTGAACCCCGCACCGTCGGTCTGACCGCCCGGTGGTCTTATCACTGATCGTAAGTCCCGGTTAGTGTCAGTGGAACGATGGCGCTATCCGCAGCGGAAAAGGGGTTTCCGCCGCGGGTGGCCACCAGCTGGTGACAGGACCGGCGCAAATCAACCCCGCTCTCGCGACAACGTGGATTTTACAGCGATGAAGAAAACGATACCTTTCATTCACGCCCTGCTTTATGCCTGCATTGCCTGCGTCAACAGCGCTTCCCTGGCCGCCGCTACCGGGGAGGCCAGGGAACCGAATTTCCTGGTGATCGTCACCGATGACCTCGCCTATGCCGATCTTGGCGCCTTTGGCGGCGAAATCGACACCCCGAACCTGGACAGGCTGGCAAGCTCTGGCGTTCGCCTCACCAATTTCCAGGTTTCACCCACCTGCTCTCCGACCCGTTCGATGATCCTGACCGGCAATGACCACCACCAGGCGGGCATCGGCAACATGGCGGAGCTGCTGACTCCCGAGCAGCGCGGCAAACCCGGTTACGAGGGCCACCTCAACGAGCGCGTCGCCACCATCGCGGAGCGGCTTCAGGATATCGGTTACCACACTCTCCTTTCCGGCAAATGGCACCTCGGCGTAAAACCCGGCCAGTGGCCCGCAGACCGTGGCTTCAACCGGTCATTCGCATTGCTCGAGGGCGGCGACAATCACTTCGCGGCCCGCACAGCCTGGCACCGCGGCAGCACCTACGTCGAAGACCGCGAGGTTGTGAGTCTTCCTGACAATTTTTATTCGTCCGATTATTTCACCGACAATATCCTGACGTTGCTCGATGAAGCCCGAGGGCTGGACAAACCGTTTTTTGCCTACCTCGCCTACACCGCGCCCCACTGGCCTCTGCAGGCCCCGGATGAACTGATCGCAAAATACAGCGATAGATACGCAGCCGGTTACGAAGCATTGCGCGCGCAGCGCTTCGAGCGGCAAAAAGCGTTGGGCCTCATCGCCGATATATCCATGGGCCCGCTGTACGGCATCAAGCCCTGGGCCGAATTGAGCGCCGCGGAACAGGCTGTCGAAGCGCGCAAAATGGCGGTTCATGCCGCAATGATCGACAGTGTCGACACCAATATCGGCCGTGTCGTCGATCAGCTGGCAGCGGCCGGCGAACTCGACAATACCGTGATCATCTTCCTGTCCGACAATGGCGCGGCGGGAAGTGACTATGGCCGCGTCGGCGTTTTTGACAAGGGTTTCACCCGCATGGTGGCGGAGAATTTCGACAACAGCATCGACAATATCGGCCGCGCCAACTCCCTCACCTGGTCCGGACCGGGCTGGGGACAGGCTGGAACGTCGCCGTTCCTGCTGTTCAAGATTTTCACCTCCCAGGGCGGCATCCGGTCACCGCTTATTGCAACCGGTCCCGGGCTGCAAAAGGGAGTGATCAATGCCAGCCTTGCCCATGTGACGGACATTGCCGCGACCATCCTCGACCTGGCAGGCGCGCCCCCCAGTGGCGCCGGGCTGGGTCCTGCCGGGCGCCTTCCTGTGGAAGGCATCTCCTGGAAGCCGGTGCTCTCCGGCCAGTCTGACGTCATTCGCGGCGACGACGTGGCCGTGGGTGGCGAACTGTTTGGCGGCAGAAACCTTACCAAGGGTGACTATAAGGCTGTCTGGCTGAACGACATGGCTGGCAATATCGACAGCCAGCTGCCCCTCGGCCGCTGGTTGCTGTTCAACATCGTGAATGATCCGGGCGAAACCCGAGATCTGGCGCTGCTCTTGCCGGACAAGCTCAGGGAACTGGTTGCCGAGTGGGACGCCTACGCACAGCGTGTGGGCGTAATCCTGCCCGAAGCAAACAAGCCGGTAGGGGCGATCAGTTCCGACCGGGGAGCTGACACCGTTGGCCAATAGCCCTGCCCTGCCGCCTTTCAAAGGCACGAAATCCCCATAGGCCGTGCCGACGCAGGAAGCGCACCACCGACCGGCGATGCGTTTCGGTCCCCGACGCATCCCACGACTGCACTTTTATCTCAATGGCTGATCTCGATGGCTGAACCGTCTGGAAAACGGAATCAGCGCAATGGACTTGCGCTGATTCCTGACGGCAGGAAATGATGTATTGCTGAATCTCAGCGAACCGGCCGGTCGCCCTTTACCACCACCCGCTCCAGGTGACGGGGCGCAGTGCCGTAATCCGGCACGCCGTAGTGCTGTACCGCGCGGTTGTCCCAGATGGCGATCGAGCCCGGCCGCCACTTGAAGCGCACCTGGTGCTCGGGCTTGCTGAACTGGGAAGTCAGGTAGGAAAGCAGGGATTCGCTTTCGTTTTCGGCAAGGCCGAGTATCTCCTGGGTGAAGGTGGCGTTGACATACAACACCTTCTCCCCGGTATAGGGGTGTGAAGTGACGACCGGGTGGCGGGTGCCCGGAAAATCTTCCAGGTAGCGCTGCCGCTCTTCCTCACCCTTGATGAGCAGGTGGGCCTTGTAGTGGGGGCGGTGGAACGCATCGAGGTCGGCGATTCTGGCCTTGATGTCATCCGGCAACTGGCGATAGGCGGATACGCCGCTGGCAAATACCGTGTCGCCGCCAATATCCGGGGCAATAATGCTGCGCAGGATGGAGATGAAAAAGGGCTGCTCCCTGTAGGTGGCGTCGGCATGCCACTGGGTGCCGTAATAGCGCCCGGTCTGCAGTACCTGGACTTCGTTTACGCCGTCGGTGCTGTCGGTTCCCAGCTCGCCAAACAGGCGCCCCAGGGCCTGTTGGTGCTCACTGTCGACGGGCTGGTCCCGGAAGAAGAGCACCTGGTGCTGGAACAGAAGATCGAGAATGGTATCGCGCAGTTCCTGGGTCAGCGGGCCGCCGAGGTCGAGGCCGTAAATTTCCGCGCCGATGTTGGGTTGCAGACGCACTACCTCGATCCCCGCCGGGGAAAGGCTTTTTTGCGGTGATGTAGACATGATTGACTCCTGTGGCTGTAAAAGGACTGTGGATTTATTGGGGGTTTTTCAATTTCCCGGTGCCGCTTCTGCTGCCCGGCTCCAGAACGATTGTTCGAAAGCCGCCGGCTCGGCGTCGTACATGCTGAGGGGCGCTTCGATCACGCCGGTCTCGGCGACATAGTTTTCCCAGAGCGACAGCAGCTCCGCGAGTTTCTCGGGCAATTCACCGGCGAGGTCGGTGATTTCGCCGGCGTCGCTGTCCAGGTCGTAAAGCTGCCAGCGGGAATCGCCCTCGAGATCCGGCACATAGACCGCCTTCCAGTTGTCCCGGCGAATCGCGCGCCGGCCAAACAGCTCCCAGCCGGTTGCCGTGCCGGCGGGATGAACCAGGTCGGTGTCGCCGTTGAGGTAGCGGGCCAGGGTGCGGCCGCGCATCCCGACGATGTCCCGCCCCCGGTATTGACTACCCGGGTGCTCGATACCGGCCAGATCGAGCAGTGTCGGAGCGATATCCATCACCGTGCCGAATTCAGCGCTGATGGCACCATTGCGCGCGGCGCCGGGCAGGCGGATGAATGTCGGCACGCGGATTCCGCCCTCGGTGGTGTAGGTCTTCACCAACCGCGATGGCGCGGTGGCCGCCTGGGCCCAGCGCGGGCCATACCAGATGTAGGACCCCGGCTTGCCGAGATTGTCGAGGCTGTTGTCACAGTGTTCCCGGATCAGTTTGCTGAACACCGGCCCGATGATGGGCATGGCTTCGACGATGGCGCCCTCCGCGCCGTTATCGGACAGAAAGATCACCACGGTATTGTCGAGCCGGCCTTTCGCCCGCAGATGCTCGACCACCCGGCCGACGTTCCAGTCGATCCGCTCGACCATGGCGGCGTAGACCTCCATGGTGCGGGCCGAAAATTCCTGTTCCTGCGGAGAGAGCTCAGCCCATTGCGGCTCGTCGGTCAGCACCGGGTGGGGAATGACATCCTCGCCGACGAGGCCGAGTTCCCTGAGTCGCGCCAGGCGGCGCTCGCGCAGAACATCCGGCCCCTCGCCGTAAACACCGTGGTAGCGGGCGATGACCTCGGAAGGCGCCTGCAACGGCCAGTGGGGCGCGGAAAACGGCAGATAGGCGAAGACAGGCTTGTCTTCGGCCGCGTCCTCCAGATAGCCGATCAGCTTGTCGGTAAAGTAATCCGACGAATAAAAATCCGCGGGCAGTTCCGTGACCGGCACACCGTCTTCCATATAGATACGCTCGACGGCGGTGAGCCTGTCGATGGAGCCGGAACCAAAATGGTCGGCGCCACCGGGCAGCAGCGCGAAGGAACGGTCAAAACCCCGGGAAATCGGCGACGTTTCCCGGGTATTGCCCAGGTGCCATTTACCCGACATGACTGTCTGGTAACCGCCGTCCCGCAACAGTTCGACGAAGGTCACGACCCGCTCGTTGAGGTAGCCCTCATAACCGGGGGCGCCCTCAAAGTCCGGGCGCACCACTTCCAGCATCGAGCCGATGCCGGCGATATGGTGATCGGTGCCGGTGAGCAGCATCGCCCGGGTCGGCGAGCAGGCCGGCGCCGAGTGAAAATCGGTAAAGCGCACGCCCTCCTCCGCCAGCGCGTCGAGGTGTGGTGTGTGTATTTCCGAGCCAAAGGCGCCGATGTCGGAAAAACCCATGTCGTCCACCAGAATCAGCAGGACATCGGGACGGGTGTCGTCAGCCATGAAAACAGTACTCCGGTAAAATCAGTTGGCGAGCAGCACAGCGCCGTGCCGCGGTGCTATCGGGGTGATGTTAGGCGCCGCGCGGGCAGCCACGGATACTCCCAGTTCACCCAGCAGTTGCGCCCGCAGGGCATCGAAGCGCTGGCCTTCCGCCTCTCGCGGATGGGGAATGGACACCTGCGCGTCGAAGGCGATGGCCCCCTCGCGCAACACCAGAATGCGGTCCGCCAGCAGGATCGCTTCCTCCACGTCGTGGGTGACCAGCAGGGTCGCGGGGCCGTGCACCTGGCATAGATCCCTGATCAGTCGCTGCATTTTCAGCCGGGTCAGGGCGTCGAGGGCGGCGAAGGGTTCGTCCAGCAGCAGCAGCCGCGGTTCCCGCACCAATGCCCGGGCCAGGGCGGCGCGCTGCGCCTCGCCGCCGGAGAGCGTCGCCGGCCAGGCATCAGCGCGCTCCCGCAGCCCCACTTCCGCCAGGGCCTTGACGGCCTGGTCGCGGGTCGCCTGGGGGCCGGAAAGGCCCACCACCACGTTGCGCCAGACCCGGCGGGACAACACCAGCCGCGGTTCCTGGTAGACGACGGTGCGGGCCTCCGGCACCCAGGCTTCGCCGGCGTCCGGCGCATCGAGCCCGGCCAGGATCCGCAGCAGTGTGGTTTTGCCGCTGCCGCTGGCGCCGAGCAGCGCCACGAATTCGCCCGGGCGTATATCGAGGCTCAGCGAATCGAGCACCGTGCGGCCATCGAATATCCGGCTGACGTCCGCAACTTTCACGGCCAGTGGCGTTTTGGTGCTGTTCTTGGTCGGCAAAAAATTCCGTGGAGCATTCATCCTCTAATCTCCTTTATCGTGCGGCGACGCCAACGCGCCATGGCATCAGTAGTTTTTCGAGCAGCCTCACCGTGAGGTCGGCCAACAACCCGAGCACCGAGTAGATGGCGATGCAGATCAGGATCACATCGACCTGCTGGTAGGCCTGGGCGGTGTTGAGCAGGTAGCCCAGCCCCGCCGAGGTATTGATCTGCTCCGCCGCGACCAGGACCAGTACCGAAATGCCCAGGGAATAACGCAATCCGGTGAGAATCGACGGCATGGCCAGCGGGATGACCACCTCGAGAATCAAGCGCGGGCCGGTGAGCCCGAAACTGCCCATCGCCTCGATCACCTTGCGATCGACATTGCGCACCCCGGCGTAGACATTGAGGTACATCGGGAAACAGGTCGCCAGCGCGATCAGCAGCAGCTTGGGGGCCTCGCCGATGCCGAACCAGACGATGAACAGCGGGATCAGCGCGAGAAACGGAATCGTGCGCAACATCTGTATCAGCGAGTCGTAGAGCTCTTCGCCGAGCCGCGACAACCCCGCCACCAGCCCGAGCAGCAAGCCGGCGAAGATCCCGATGATCCCGCCGGACAGGGCCCGGCCGAGGGAGACGCCGAGGTGCTGAAGCAATCCATCCTCGCTCCACAGACGGACGAAGCCACCGCTGACGGCCCCGGGGCCGGGCAGTACCGAGGGATCGATCCATCCTGCCGCGGTGGCGCCCCACCACAGGGCGACCAGGGCCAGGGGGGCTGCGGCCCGCCGGCCGAAGCCCAACCGCCCGCCGGCCTCCTCGGCAGTTTGGGTCAGGCGCGGCTGCACCAGGTTCCACTGTTGTTGCTCACTCATGCACATTCACCTTTGTCTGTTAGCGATCGTCGATTATCGATTGTCGGCTGTCGCCGCTCGTGGTTGGTTGGCCGGCGCGGAAGATGCCGCCGAGGCAACGCTGCCGTTGAAACGCCTGTCGAACAAAGCGCGCGGATCGAAGCTGTCCCTGACCAGACCGAGATGGATGAAGACGTCGGCCTCGGCCTGATACTGGGCGACGACTTCGTCGTCGATCGGCACAACGCGCATCAGCGATCGCCCGAGAA
>Ga0265293_10010548_pt1 | contig 12881 bp, 8 predicted proteins | sample Munlanlewell138R_FD_192505 | JGI IMG/M metagenome (GOLD analysis project Ga0265293, IMG submission 192505) | Leachate microbial communities from a municipal landfill in Southern Ontario, Canada - Leachate well 138R | ecosystem: Engineered > Solid waste > Landfill > Unclassified | place: Canada... | reverse complement strand
CGGAGCCTTACCGGAATCCGTCATAACAAAGCCCTGCACTATCCAGCCTGGCTCCATACGGATCATGGCCTCCAGCCGCAAGGCGACGCCCCCCACATCGCGCGTCATGAAAAACACCTGACCTGGTGGTGGCAGTTGTATCTGGCTTTTCTCGCTGACCTGCCCATCCGGTATGAATTTCCCGCGCAAAGAGTCATGCAGCGCCTCGTACAAGCGTTGGCGGGCGGTATCGTCCTGTTGCAGCTCCTTGGGCAAAATCACATGACCCACGGTGTAGCTTTGTCCACCCGCCGTGGCGGTCGTCAGGTAAAAATCCAGTTGATACTGCTCGAAATCCAGCAATCGGTGACTGGTGGTGGGCTTACCGGGCAACATAGCCGACAGGCCAGTGTGTTCAAGCTGAACCTTGCGCCAGTTAAACTCCGGACTGCAGGCGGCCAAAGTCAAGAAGGCCGCCAGTATCGCAATAATGCGCCTGATCATCATGGTGCTAATCCCGTATCCCGTTTCATGCTTTTCATCGGCTGGCTGAACAGCCGCCTTATACTCGCCCTGCCCGATACGCCTTTTGGCGCAACTTAACAAAGCAAGTGTGGTCGGACTACTATTTATAGACGGGGCCAGGCCCCTTTGAACAGTCCCGTATCTTGCACCCGATTTCGAAAGTGGGAAACACCACCATGAACACCAGCCACGAACGCCGCCTTGCCCTGCAACAGAATCCCGAGATTTTGCAGGGAATCTTGCGCGGCATCGAAAAAGAAGGACTGCGCGTCGATGCGCTGGGCCAATTGGCAGCGACCCCCCACCCTAAAGCCATTGGGTCGGCCCTGACCAACGGCCACATCACCACCGACTACGCCGAGGCCCTGCTGGAGCTGATTACTGAACCGCAAGCCCGAGTCGAGGACGTGCTGCAAGAGCTGGCTGACATCCACACATTTGTGGCTGGCAAGCTGGATCAGGAAATGATCTGGAACCAGTCCATGCCTGCGCTGCTGCCTGCCGAAAAGGATATTGCCATTGCCTGGTACGGCACGTCCAACACGGGCATGCTCAAGCATGTGTACCGCCGTGGTCTTGCCGAGCGCTACGGCAAGCCCATGCAATGTATCGCCGGGGTGCATTACAACTTCTCTCTGCCAGATGGGATCTGGCCCTTGCTCAATGTCTGTGGCGACAATTTGCAAGACCAGCGCTCCAACGGCTATTTGGCGCTGATCCGCAACTTCACGCGCTACTCCTGGCTACTGATGTACTTGTTTGGCGCCTCACCCGTACTGGATGCGAACTTCCTGCAAGGACGCAGCAACAGTCTGGACAAGATCGACGAGGACACGCTGACCATGCCCTGGGCGACCAGTCTGCGCATGAGCGATCTGGGCTATCACAACAAGGAAGCCCAGGCCGAACTTCAGCTTTGTTACAACGACCTGGACACCTTTGTGATGCGCATGTATCACGCCGCCGTCACCCCTTGGCCGGATTACGAAAAGCTAGGCACCCACCGCAATGGCGAATGGATTCAGCTCAATACCCATATTCTGCAGATTGAAAACGAGTACTACTCCAGCATTCGCCCCAAGCGCACCACCCAGCGCAGCGAGCGTCCGGCCACCGCTCTGGCCCAGCGTGGTGTGGAATATATCGAAGTGCGCTGCCTGGATATCGACCCGGAATCGCCCACCGGCATTTCCGAGCAAACCTGCCGCTTTCTGGATACGTTCCTGCTGTTCTGTACCGTACAAGACAGCCCCTTCTTCCCGGATGGCGGTTACTGTCAGGACAGCAAAAACAACTTTGCGACCGTCGTACGTGAAGGCCGTCGCCCCGGCCTGATGCTGACCAATCAACAAAAGGAAAGCGTCAGCCTGCAAGACTGGGGCCATGAGATTCTGGAATCCCTGCTGCCTTACGCGCAAATGCTGGACCAGGCCCTCAATACCCACGGTCACACAGAAGCTGTGCAGGCCCAAATCCGCAAGCTGGACAACCCGGAGCTGACTCCGTCTGCCCAGTTGCTACACCATTTGCGTGAAACCGGCTTGAGTTTTCACGACTACGCATTGCAACGCAGCCGCGAGCATCACGAAACCTTGCTGGCCCATCCTTTGTCTGCCGACAAGCAAGCGGCCTTCGAGCAACAGGCTAAAGAGTCTCTGCAAGCCCAGATTGATATCGAAGCGCAAGATCAAGAGTCCTTTGAGGACTACGTCCATCGCTACGAACGCAACCTGATTCCTCCTGCGGTGGAGAACAGTTAAACCCCATCGTGATGCAATGCCGCCCGCAAGGGCGGTTTTTTTTTGCCGCCGGGCCGCCCCAAGGCAAAACCTCTCCCCGGGGGACAGCAAGCCGAAGTCGTCGCGAAGGTTTTTTTGTCGCCGGGCCGCCTCACGGCTCGGTGCCCCCAGCAAAAAGTCCTCCTAGGGCGGCAACAAGCCGAAGGCGTCGCGTGGGGGCTTTTCTTGACCGTCTTCTGCACACGAATGGGAGACCGGGCTCACATTGAGCCACACACCCGACAAGTTCTCTTTTCCCCTTCCCTCAAAAAGTTTTTCCCTCTATTTTGAAAAACTATTGTTATGTTATAACATCCGAAAATTAACAAACCGGAAGATGAGATGCGTTTCCAACCCCGTCCCTTGCCACTTGCCCTGGCGCTGCTTTTGTGTGCCTCTGCCCAAGCCAATGAACTTGAAGAACCTGTCCCTGAGCTGGCCCCTATCCGAATCTCCGCCAGCCCCCTGGCCTTGCGACAAACCGAACTGGCCACCGCCAGCACGGTCCTGCAAGGCCCCAAACTGGATTTGCGCCGCAGCAGCACCTTGGGTGAATTGCTGGACGGTGAGGTCGGCATTCATGTAGACAGCTTCGGTAGCGGTGCCAGCCGCCCCGTCATTCGTGGTCAGACCGCGCCCCGCGTCAAAGTCCTGAGCGATGGCGCAGAGGTCATGGATGCGTCGGCCATCTCGCCCGATCACACCATCACGGTCGACACCTGGCAGGCAGACCGCATCGAGGTGCTACGCGGCCCATCAGCCCTGCTGTACGGCGGTGGTGCCATTGGCGGTGTCGTCAACGTATTGGATCGCAAAATCCCCACAGCCATCCCCGAAAAGGGGTTTGAAGGTTCGGTGCGCGCTCAGGGTTCCACCGCTGACCGTGGCAGGATCGGCGCAGTGGAAATGACAGCAGGCGAAGGCAATATCGCCTTGCACGTCGAAGGTGCCTCACACCGCAGCCGCGACTATCGTGTCCCCAACTGGACCGACAGCCGTGTCAAGGACTCGGACTCCAGCACAGATACTGGCAGCATCGGTCTGTCCTTTATTGGCGATCGTGGCTACATAGGCGCGGCGTACTCTTACCGCGAGGGCAGCTACGGCCTGCCCGGTCACAGCCATGAATATGAGGACTGCCACCCACACGGTGCCACCCTGCATTGTGGCGGCCATGGTCATGACCACGGCCATGATCACGATCACGATCACGGACACGATCATGACCATGATCATTCAGCCACGGCTCACCTGCGCACCGAGCGTTTCGATATACGCGGCGAACTGCGTGATCCTTTACCCGGCTTCAAGCGTGCTCGCCTGCGCGCCGGGGCCACCGACTACCAGCACGTCGAAAAAGATGGGGATATAGCGGGCACCCGCTTTACCAATCGCGGCTACGACACCCGCCTGGAGCTGGAACACAATCCTTGGGGCCCCTTTGAAGGCGTTATCGGCCTGCAAACCAGCCAGTCTGATTTTGCTTCCCGCGACGGCACGGAAAACTTCATCCCGCCCACCCGGACTCGCAGCCAGGGCTTGTTCCTGCTGGAAAGCGTGAACTGGGACGACTGGCGTCTGGAACTGGGCGCTCGTCAGGAATGGCAAACCGTCACACCCGACTCGCAAACCCTGGAGCGCCGCAAAGGCACGGCCACCTCCTTCTCCTTGGGCACCGTCTGGGACTTTGCCCCTGAATACGCCGCCAGCCTGTCCATCTCCCGCTCACAGCGTCTGCCCACGGCTCAGGAACTGTTCGCCAAAGGCGTACACTTTGCCACGCTCAGCTATGAGCGCGGTGATCCTAACCTGGATCGTGAGACCAGCCATACTGTCGATCTGGGCCTGCAAAAACACCTCGGTGATCTGCGCTTTGATTTGCGTACCTTCTACACCCGCAGCTCGAACTACATTTATGGCCGCAGCCTGGACCGTCACGAAGACTTCCAGCTGATTCAATACAGCCAGGACAAAGCTCAATTCTGGGGCCTGGAAGCCGAGGCCTCCTACCCGGTCACGTCCTGGGCCTCGCTGAGCGTCTATGGCGATCTGGTGCGCGGTAAACTGCAAGATCCCGGCCGCAACCTGCCCCGCATGCCTGCCGCCCGCCTGGGTATTCGCACGGATGTGAACTGGCAGAACTGGTCCGGTTTTGTGGGTTACACCCATACCTTCGCCCAAAATCGCGTGGCTGAACATGAAGAAGGCTCGCCCTCCTTCGGTTTGCTCAGCATGGGTTTAAGCTACCGCCTGCATATGGACCAAAACACCTACACCCTGTATCTGAGAGGAAATAACTTGCTGAACAAGTTGGCCTACCGCCATACCTCCTTTATTGCCCGTCAGGCCCCCTTGATGGGACGCAACCTCCTGGCCGGGATACAGGTGGAATTTTGAGCAAGACCGCCCTACACACGGGTAGCCGTCTCTACCAGATCGTGGCCGACATGCAGGGCGAGCGCCCCTGGGGCAACGTTCTGGATGCCGGCACCGGCAAGGGCTCGTTGCGCTGGCTGCTGACACTGGACACCGAACGCTGGACGGCCATTACGGCCTCACCAGGCATGGCCGAGCAAGTAACACAAGAGCTGGGGGATCAGAAACGTCCCGAGGACCGCCTTCTGGTAGGCAACTGGAGCGACCCGGAGTTTCTGCAAGGCGAACGCTTTGACACGGTTCTGGCGGATTATCTGCTCGGTGCCATAGACGGCTTTGCCCCCTACACCCAGGACCAGTTGTTCAGCCGCCTGCGACCGCTTACCAGCCAGCGTCTCTATATTATTGGTCTGGAACCTTACGTGCCTTATAGCAGCACGGACCCGGCGGGCAAATTGATTGTGGAAATAGGCCGTTTACGCGATGCCTGCCTGCTGCTGGCCGGCGAGCGCCCGTATCGCGAATACCCGATGGACTGGGTACTGCGTCATTTGCGGCAATCCGGCTACCGTTGTGTGGATGCACAACGCTTTGGCATTCGTTACGGCGACAGCTTTATCCACGGTCAACTGGATATGTGTGACGGACGCCTGCGCCGTCTGAAGGACCGTAATCTGGCCTTGGCCTTGTCCGAGCATGTCCAAACCTTGCGTAAGCAGGCCCTGGCCTTGAATCAGACCTTGGGAGGTCTGCGTCATGGTCATGACTATGTGATTTGTGCCGAAGCTATTTAAAACCAGAAAGCAACACAGGAAAAAGATAAAGGGGCCTTGTCAGCCCCTTTATCTTTTCCAATACACCACTGCTTCACACCGTGTCGCAGCAAGGCCCCCGAAGCACCGCCTGGTTCCCTATTCTTATCAGGCACTGCCCTGCTTGTTTCAAACATTATCCCTAGCTGATTGACCTGAGAACACCTTGCCCCGCCTCCAGGCAAAGGCTGAACACAACCATACAGATGAAATTAATCATTTTGTCCTAGGCCAAATGATCGAGATCAATAGTTAGCCAACCTCATCCGAATCTTTCTTGGAACCGTATTTTGGCAAACAGCAGACACAAAAAAAGCAGCCATAGGCTGCTTGCATTACGACGCGTTATAACTGAAAACTCACACCAGACCTTGAAAAACAGCCCTAAAGGGCCGTATAAACAAGGAATTCTGGCGCGTCCGACAGGAATCGAACCTGTATCGAGGGCTTCGGAAACCCTAATTCTATCCATTGAACTACGGACGCCAAGCTCACTATTGTAGCGCGAGTTTGGAGTTTTTTTCAGCATCTATCGGGCAATTATGAGTGTGCCAAATCAAGAGTCAGATACAAGAGCGATACACTCCGCTATAATCCATGGTTGCGCGATCTGGGTCGGTGGCTTGGTAGACACGTCCTTGCGCACACCCATTAGGTAGGCGCAAGCCTTTATTGGTGGCCGTCAAAGGCCCTCCCGTCATTTCTTGTACGAACTCGCAGGATCCGATAATGAGCAACACGGAACAAAAACCCGAAGAACACAACGAGGGTCACTCAGCCATGATCAAAACCCCTAAACAATTGCTTGTGACCGTGGCTCTGGCTTTCTTGGTGCCCATCGCGATTATTGTCATGCTGGTCAGCCTGGTTACCTCCACCATGGGTGCTGGTGCTGGCTCCGCTGCCCTTTCCCCTGAAGCCATTGCTGCCCGCATTCAGCCGGTTGCTGGTTTCAAACTGGTTGACGCCAATGCCGTCAAAGAGCTGAAAACTGGCCAGAAAGTATACGAAACCACCTGTACCGCCTGTCACGGCACCGGTGTGGCCGGTGCTCCCAAGTTTGGTGATCAGGCTGCCTGGGGCGAGCTGCTCAAACTGGGCCAGGACGAGCTGATCAAGAACGCCATTCACGGCATTCGAGGCATGCCTGCCAAGGGCGGCAACCCGTCACTGGACGATATCGAAGTGGCCCGTGCCGTTGTTTACATGGCCAACGCAGCTGGCGCTGACTTCAAAGAGCCCGAAGCGCCTGCCCCGGAAGGTGAGCAAGCCGACGCCAAACCTGAAGCCGCCGCTGCTGCTGCAGATACCCAACCCGCCGAGGCCCCTGCCGCAACACAAACGGCTGCCGCTGACGACAGCAAAGTCGACCCGGCAGGCATCAAACTGTACGACACCATTTGCTTTGCCTGTCACGCTGCCGGTGTCGCCGGTGCGCCCAAGTTTGGTGATCAGGCTGCCTGGAAGCCCTATATCGAATCCGGTATGGACACTATGCTTCAAAAAGCGATCCACGGTGTTGGCGCCATGCCTCCACGCGGTGGTTCGCAAGCCTCTGACGACGAACTTCGCGCTGCTATCCAACACATGGTTAACGCCGCCAAGTAAGCATTGCATCAAGGCTCTGTCCTGGCACAGAGCCTGCAAATACAAAAAGCCCGATGAATACTCCGGGCTTTTTCTTTGCCTGAACCTGTCGACAAAGAAGCGATACAGAAACAGCCCCTTACACCAATAAAAAAGCCTGAGTCCGGTGTCATCCCGAACCCAGGCTTACTCATCGCCTTGTTGACGGCTCTGCCTCTAGAACGCTTTATAAAGCCTCATAACGCGTCCAGAAAAGCAATCTGAGACGCTTACTGCGCCTTGCACTGCGCCAAGGCTGTCAGGGACATACCCAGTTGGACACGGCGTTGCAGCCAAGGACTGGCGCGGTAGCGCATGTCGCCCGTCACGGCCTGCAAGGTATTGAGCACATCCAGCAAATCACGCGAACCAACGGCATCGCCCATGGACAGCGGACCATTGTGCGGGTAACCCAGACCCAGGCGCACGGCAGCGTCGATATCCGACGGTGTCGCAATCTGCTGCTGAGCGATATCGCTGGCGATGTTCACGATGGTGGCCACCAAACGCTGAGCCACAAAACCGGCGGAGTCCTCGATCACGCTGACAGCCGTACCATCGCTGGCCAACATGGCCCAGGCTTGATCGCGCCATTCTGGTGTGGTCGCCGCCGAGCACATCAGCACACGGCGACGGCCTTTTTCCAGACCAAACAAGGTATCCAGCGCCACGGTGCGTGCAGGGTCCAGGCCGTGCAGGGACACCAAAGTCGCCACGTCTTCACCGTAAGGCGTCAATAGAATCAGAGCATCGGCAGGTGGCTGGTCGCCTTCCACCACGTTCACACCCAGTTCACTTAGCAATTGCAAAGCGCGAGCCTGGCCTTGCTCGTGGTAAGGCGAGACCCACACGGGCGCCAAGGAGTCCACAGCAGGAACGGCAGGCTCTTGAGGAACATGCTTCTTACCATCTTCATACTTATAAAAACCTTCACCATTCTTGCGGCCAAACAGCTTGCCCGCGTGACGCACTGCCGTGATGGGCGAAGGACGGAAGCGAGGCTCGTCATAGAACTGGCGGTAAATGGACTCCATCACCGGGTGAGACACATCCAGCGCGGTCAGATCCAGCAGCTCAAAGGGGCCCATGCGGAAACCAGCTTGTTCGCGCATGATGGCGTCGATCTGGTAGAAAGGTGCCACACATTCCTGGGCGATTTTCAGACCCTCGATATTCATGCCACGACCGGCATGATTCACGATAAAACCGGGCATGTCCTTGGCGCGCACAGGCGTGTGGCCCATATCACGCGACACTTGCATCAGGGCATCCCCCACTTCGGGCGATGTGCGCAAGCCATCAATAACCTCGACCACTTTCATCAGGGGCACGGGGTTGAAGAAGTGATAGCCAGCCACGCGTTCAGGGTGGCGGCAGGCTTGAGCAATGGCGGTAATGGACAGCGAGGACGTATTGGAGGCCAACACGCAATCGGCCGACACGATCTCTTCCAACTGCTGCAGCAAGCCTTGCTTGACGTCCAGACGTTCCACAATGGCTTCCACTACCAGATCGGCAGGGGCCAAGGCGTGCAGATCGCTGGCGGTCTGCAAGCATGCTTTGGCCGCATCCACCTGTTCAGCCGTCATGCGGCCTTTTTCCTGCAAACGGCTCCAGACGGCGTGTACATCCGCCAAGGCCGCCTTGACCGAGTCTGCATTCAGGTCATAGAGCAAGACCTGCTTGCCAGCCTGGGCGGCAATCTGGGCAATGCCCCGCCCCATAGCGCCTGCGCCAACAATAGCGATGGTTTGTATCTGTTTCATGATTCACAACCTGATCGAAAAGCAATAAAAATTAAGCCTGTTCCACGGAGCCGGACACCAGGGCCTCTACCTTGTCGGGCGAGAGCTCCAGCACTCGCGCCAGAACCTCGCGGGTGTGCTCTCCCAGACGCGGGGGCGCACTGCGATACTGCACGGGCGTGGCCGACAAACGCAAAGGGCTGGCCACCGAAGGTACGCTCCCCCCCTGCCCGGTCGGCAAGTCCAGTCGCAAGCCGCGCGCCAGCACCTGTGGGTCCTGATAAACCTGTTCCATCGTATTGATGGGGCCGGCGGGTATACCCACGGCTTCCAGCGCCTGCAACCAGCTATCGCGGGTCCGGCTCTGCATGACCTGCGCCAGCATGGGCACCAGTTCGTCCCGATGCATGACACGTCCGGTATTGCGCGCAAAACGGGGGTCATCCGCCCACTCGGGATGGCCCAGCTCCTGCACAAAACTGCGAAACTGGGTATCGTTGCCCACCGCCACAATCAAATGCCCGTCACTGGCCTCAAAGACCTGATAGGGCACCAGATTTTGATGAGCATTACCGGGCCGCTGTGGCGCCTGCCCGGTACACAAGTAATTCATGTTCTGATTGGCCATCATGGCTACCTGACAATCCAGCAAGGCAATATCCAGATGCTGGCCCAGACCACTGCGATGGCGCTCCACCACGGCCGCCAGTACAGCCACCGTGGCGTACATGCCTGTCATGACATCGGCCACGGCCACACCCGCTTTTTGCGGTTCGCCACCGGGCTCACCTGTCAGGGACATCAAGCCCCCAAGCCCCTGGATCATGAAGTCATATCCTGGCCGACTTGCATAGGGGCCCGTCTGGCCAAATCCGGTAATCGAACAGTAAATCAGGGCTGGGTTGATGGCTTGCAGACTTTCATAGTCCAGCCCGTACTTTTTCAAACCACCGACCTTGAAATTTTCCACCAGAATATCGCAACGCCTGACCAGTTGCCGCACCACTTCTGCGCCTTGTGCAGTGCCTATATCCAGGGTGATGGACTCTTTATTGCGGTTGGCAGCCCCAAAATAGGCCGCATCTTCCGTGTCCGCTCTGTGACCATCCTGTAGATACGGTGGCCCCCAGCCACGGGTATCGTCTCCCGCGCCGGGACGCTCCACCTTGATGACCTCCGCCCCCAAGTCAGCCAGGTTTTGGGTACACCAGGGCCCGGCTAGTACGCGCGTCAAGTCCAGAACACGTAATCCCGCCAAGGGCGCTTTTCGTTCAGTCGTGGTCATAGCAAACAAAAATCCTTCAAGTCGCGTATTGTGCACTACGTCTTCTTAGTCCGGTCTATGGACAGAAAAAGTGCTCAAACCATGGTCATTTTCGGGCCCGGAGGAATTTGTGCAACGCACCAGGCCGGGCGACGATAAACCGTCCTAGAATAGGTGACGATAGATTATCAGCGGCAGATCTTCCTTGCAGGACCCCACCCCTTCAAGAGGCGGGGCACATCTTTCGATAATAGGAGACCGACCTTATGCCATCGGCATTAACGCAGCAGCTTTATCAATCTATGACCCTGCCTGTGATGGCAGCACCCATGTTCATTGTCTCGAACCCGGCCCTGGTGATTGCGCAATGCGCCAGCGGCATTATCGGTTCTGTCCCCGCCTTGAACGCCCGCCCCCAGGAAAAGCTCAAGGACTGGCTGGACGAGATCGACGACACCCTGGCCGAACTGCGTGAGCGCCATCCCGAGCGCCGTATTGCTCCCTACGCCATCAATCACATCATTCATCAGTCCAACGACCGCTTGGAACAGGACCTGCGGGTGTGCGCTGACCACAAGGTGCCACTGGTGATTACCAGCCTGCGCGCCCCACAGGATATTGTGCCGCATGTACACGCCTGGGGCGGCAAGGTTTTCCATGATGTCACCACCTTGCGTCACGCCGAAAAAGCCCTGGAAGCCGGTGTCGATGGCCTGATCGTGGTGGCTGCGGGTGCCGGCGGCCATGCCGGTACCTTGAGCCCCTTTGTGCTGGTCAACGAAATCCGTCAGATTTTTGATGGCCCAATTGCCCTGTCGGGTGCCATGAGCCGTGGCCGCGACATTCTGGCCACCCAGGCCATGGGGGCCGACATGGCCTACATTGGCACGCGCTTCATTGCCAGTACCGAAGCCAATGCCTCGGACGATTACAAGAACATGATCGTCAAGGGCCGAGCCGCCGATATCGTCTACACCCCATTGTTTACGGGTATCCCCGGCAATTATCTGAAGGACAGTATCCGCGCTGCCGGTCTGGACCCAGACAAGCTCGATAGCGAGAAAGCGGCTGACACCGCCTTTGGCTCTGGTCTGAGCAAGGCTTGGCGCGATATCTGGGGCGCTGGCCAAGGCATTGGTGGCATTGACTCAATAGAGCCAACCGCCGACATCGTTGCTCGATTGCATCGTGAATATCAGGAAGCCAAAGCAGCGCTGCTGGCCTCCCCTTTTGCCTGAACGAGGAGCCTCCCATGATACGGACTCATGACGCAGGTCATTGGCTGGAAGTCATTCTGGATCGGCCGGAACGACGCAATGCCTTGACCAGCCCCATGTACGAAGAGTTGGCCGACATCATCGACCAGGCTGATCAGAACCAGAAATACCGTGCCCTGATTCTGACTGGTGCGGGCGAGCATTTCTGTGCTGGCAACGATATCTCCGAGCTGTCCAATGTGCGCAACAACGACATGCCGCCGCCGATCAAATTCCTGCGCAGTCTGGTCAAAGCCGACATCCCATTGATCGTGGCGGTAGAAGGCCATGCAGTAGGTATTGGCGTGACCTTGCTGCTGCATGCAGACTTTGTGTACGCGGCCCGTGACGCGCGTTTACGCATGCCCTTCACGGCACTGGGCCTGTGCCCGGAAGGTGCATCCAGCCATCTGCTGGCCCAGTATGTGGGGCCACGCCGAGCCAACGAATGGCTGCTGCTCTCGCAGGCGTTCAGTGCCGAGCAAGCCATGCAGGACGGTCTGCTCACCGAACTGACCGACCATGGCAATAGTCTGGAAGCGGCCCGTGCCTGCGCTCATGCGCTGTCCGAGCAGCCTCCCATTGCCTTGCGTACCAGCAAGCGTTTGCTCCGTGAACCCCAGCGCGAGGTTTTGCTGGAAGTCCTGGAACGTGAACGCAAGCTATTTTCCAAACTGCTGGAAGGCGACGAAGCCCTGCAAATTCTGGGACAAATGAGCCAGAACCGCAGCGACAAATAGCCGCTCTAGTGGCCTGATTTCTACGCAAACCTACATGTGCAGCGATCTTGCCACACTGCACCCGGTTCAGACGGGTTATAAGGGGCCTGTGAGAGCAGGTCCCTAATTTTTTTTTGCCGTATTCGCAAAAAATTCTTGCGTACAAAAAAAAAATCGCTGTATTTTATTTTTTGCGCTGCAACAAATGCACCGCTTTAACACGTTCTTTGCGGATACGCCCATGACACACTCCTGTCCCCCCCAAGCGCAAGGCTTGTACCTTCCCGCTAATGAACACGACGCCTGCGGCGTCGGATTTATCGCACACATCAAAGGCCAGGCGAGCCACGCCATCATTACCCAAGGCCTCAAAATCCTGGAAAACCTCGATCACCGCGGCGCTGTAGGCGCAGACCCTTTGATGGGTGACGGTGCGGGCATTCTGATCCAGATCCCCGACCAGCTTTACCGCGAAGAAATGGCCGCCCAGGGCGTGACCCTGCCTCCCCCTGGCGAGTACGGCGTGGCCATGGTGTTTCTGCCCAAGGAAACAGCTTCCCGCCTGGCCTGTGAACAGGAGCTGGAGCGTGCCGTACAAGCCGAAGGCCAGCACATGCTGGGCTGGCGCGACGTGCCCGTAGACAGCACCATGCCCATGTCCCCCACCGTCAAGGCCAACGAGCCGGTCATTCGCCAGTTGTTCATTGGTCGTGGCCCGGATGTGATGGTGCCCGACGCGCTGGAACGCAAGCTGTACGTGATCCGCAAGACCGCCAGCCACGCTATCTACCGCATGGATCT
>Ga0265293_10010547_pt1 | contig 12881 bp, 11 predicted proteins | sample Munlanlewell138R_FD_192505 | JGI IMG/M metagenome (GOLD analysis project Ga0265293, IMG submission 192505) | Leachate microbial communities from a municipal landfill in Southern Ontario, Canada - Leachate well 138R | ecosystem: Engineered > Solid waste > Landfill > Unclassified | place: Canada... | reverse complement strand
TCCAGCTCGGCACCCGCTACAGTGAATCGATGGATTGCTACTACCAGGATGAGAGTGGGACACGCAAGCCCGTCATCATGGGCTCCTACGGCATCGGGGTGGGGCGCCTGCTCGCCTCCCTAGCTGAACACTACTGTGATGAAGCAGGCCTCGCGCTGCCCATCACCGTTGCCCCGATGCAGGTGCACCTGGTCAGCCTCGTCAAGGAGAGTGAGGTCGTCGATCGACTCTACGACGACCTGATGGAGGCGGGCATCGACGTGCTCTACGACGAGCGCAAGGAGTCGGCAGGGGTGAAGTTCGCCGATGCCGACCTCATCGGTTTGCCGATCCGCATCACGGTGGGCAACCGCTCGCTGAAGGAGGGCAAAGTCGAGGTGAAGGTGCGCAGCAACCTGGCCGAGACGCTGAGCTTCGACCTCTCCACCGTGGTCGCCGACGTTGGGGCGCTCGTCAAGCGCCTGGTCAACGAGGTGGAGTCAGGGATGGAGGAGCGAGAGTGGAACGGTCTGTGATCAGACCGCTCCCATGCTCTTGAGAAGATTGATGATGTAGGTGCGCTTGGCAAGCCGGGCGTACTCGAGGACCGAGTGTCCCTGATAATCGCGGGCGTTGATATCAGCGCCCGCTTTTATGAGCGCGGTGACGATGCGCGTCTCGCTGTTGGTGCTCACCGCCATGATGAGGGCGGTCTCGCCGAGGTAGTTGCGGGCATTGAGGTCCCCACCATAGGCAAGCAGCGTCTCGATGACCTTGGGGTTGGTGGACCTGTTGGCGGCCAGGTGCAACGCGTTGGAGCGGTACTTGGGCTCCGCTTCCTGCAGGTCGGCCCCTGCCTCAAGCAGTGCCTTGGTCACCACGAGTGCGGGATTGTACTGGGCAGCGAGCATAATGGGGGTCAGGCCCCACTCATTCTGGGCATGGACATCCGCCCCTTGGCTGATCAGGGAGGTGATCTCGCGCGCTCGTGTGGCGTTCACCGCAGCGTTGAGCAGTTTCCTATTCAGTGCTTCTTCTTTCTTCGACATCGTACACCTCTATGCATAAAAACAGATTAGACTTATTATCCTTGATTTTTCCTCACGTGTATAGTCTTTGAAAAAAGCGAATGGAAAGGTTTGCGTACCCACACTCCCATGCGCTATGATGGCACTATGGTAACCAAGGAAATCATCCAGCAGATCCCGAAGGTTGAACTGCACGACCACCTCGACGGTGGGCTGAGAATCCCCACGATCCTCGAGTTGGCGCAAGAGCAGCGCATCGCCCTGCCTGCCGACGATGAGCAGGGCCTCTACGATTACTTTGTCCGCGGGACTCGGCAGAAGAGCCTCTCCCTCTACCTCGAGCCGTTTGCGGTGACCACCTCGGTGATGCAGACCAAGGCTGCCCTCACCCGGGTAGCCTACGAGGCGGTCGAGGACCTGGCGCGTGAGCACGTCGTCTACGCCGAAGTGCGTTTTGCCCCGATCCTCCACACCGCCGGGGGCTTGAGCCTGGATGAGGTGGTGCAGGCAGTCCTCGACGGCATCCAGAAGGGGACGCGTACCTTTGCCATCCACATCGGACTCTTGCTCTGTGCCATGCGCAACCAGGATGCAGCGATCAGTCGTCAAATCGCCGAGCTCGCCGTTGCCTTCGCCGACCGCGGGGTCGTCGGCTTCGACCTTGCCGGTGATGAGATCGGTCACCCCCCAAAGGATCACCTGGACGCTTTCCAATACATCCGCAACCAGAACTTCAACATCACCATCCACAGCGGCGAGGCCTTCGGCATCGAATCGATCTGGCAGGCGATCCAAATCTGTGGCGCACACCGCATCGGGCACGGGGTACGCCTCGTCGAGGACATGTCCATCGAGGGGAGCCGCATCGAGCAGAAGGGTTCCCTCTCATCATTCATCCTCGACCGCCGGATCCCGATGGAGATGTGCCTGACCAGCAATGTGGGCACCGGGGCGGTGGCGGACTACGCCAGCCACCCCTTCCCGATCTTCTTTCGCAGCAAGTTTCGTGTCTTCCTCTGTAGCGACAACCGCCTGATGAGTGATACCAACCTCACCCACGAGATGGAGATTGCCAGCAAGCACTACGGGCTGAACCTTCGAGACCTGGAGAAGATCACGATCAATGCGATGAAGTCGGCCTTCATCCACCACGAGCAAAAGCTCACGTTGATCTACGATGTGATCAAGAAGGGGTATGCCGAGATCCGCGCCCGCTACGGCCTTACCGACTAGAGGGTCCGCCTGAAGACGTCAAGGGGATTGATCCGCATCCTGATGCGGCAGTAGAGGTAGGCGATGACCAACCCACTGAGGTGAGCCAGGTGTGCGATGTTGCCTCCCCGACCGAAGACTTGGCTGTACAGCTCGATGAGGGCGTAGATGACCACCAGGATCGGGGCTCTGACCGGCAGGATGCCGAAGACGTAGATCATCGAGTATGGGAAGAAGACAGCGAACATCAAGAGCACCCCGTAGATCGCCCCACTGGCACCGACAAGGATGACGTTGGTCCCAGCCAGGTAGTAGCTGACAAAGCTCACCACCCCACTGAGGATGCCGGTGAGGAAGTAGAAGAGCAAAAACTCCTTGCTGCCGATTCGCCGCTCCACCATCGAACCGAAGATGAAGAGGCTGAGCATGTTGAAGAGCAGGTGGGAGAAGCCACCGTGGACGAACATATAGGTCACGAACTGCCAGAGCCACCCTCTGAGCACCAATGACGGGATCATGGCCAGGTAGAGGGTTGCACGCGGGTAGATGAAGTCGGTGAGCAGGTAGATGACGATGTTGATCACCACGATGATGAGGGTGAAGTTTCTATATGTGTTATCCTTGAACCGTCGGTTGATGATGGAGGTCTTTCTCATACCTTTCACAGTAGCGAGACTTCCCACCCATCGTCAATTGTGCAAAATTTGCACGCTTTCACCCTACTGTGCAAGCACTGCACAACAAAACCTATCAAATACCCCTCAAAACAGCTGGAAATCCACTTGGCACGGTAATTGCATCAATATAGGCAGAACAGAGCAACATTTTTTCATACTCCTCCTTTTTCCAACTGCTCGGGTGCCAAACTCCTTTTTGGCACCCGTCTTTTTTCTGTGAAAAATCCACACAGTGTGTGCTATTTTTGCACAGCATTCCATGACACATACCACCTTGAAAGTGATGAACCTGTATCGTAAGCCACCATTATCCCTATTGGCACAGTAATTGCACTATTGGAGGCAGGACAAGGCAACAGTTTTTTCAAACCTCCTTACAGTGTGATTTCCTTTATGCCGGCGCCCCCTGTACACCTCACGGGCGCCGGTATCATCTTTAGCCATGCCTTGGTCCAAATACAAATACTATGACGCGACCTCGACATTTCATTCTTACAGGATGACACTCTGTCGATATTGGGCTGGGGTCAAGCCCGTGCTCTTTTTGAAGACCGCGTTGAAGTATCGTTGATTCGAAAATCCAACTTGTTCAACAATCCAATAGATCTTATTGATTGGATCAGCGAGCAGTCTCTTGGCATTCAATATTCGCACCTCGTTCAAATAATCAATGAACGTATACCCTGTCTGCTTCTTGAAGATATTCGACAAGTACGCAGGATGGAGATAGACAATCTGAGCCATTTTCCCTAGTGTAAGGATATCTGCATAATGGGTTTCGATATACTCCACTACATACTTTATGTTTGAGCAGAGATGCTCTCTATTGGGCAATAATGAATCCCTTCTCTCCACCGGTCTTTCTGGTATATTCCGTTTAGACTGGGAGAGTAGCGTTTGAAATTGACTTGACAACGTAAACAATGTCGCTCTCTCCTTGCTGGTCCACCACTGAAGCTGCAGTCCACTGTCTTTGAAGTCTGGCAAACTAGCGTGTCCACTGTTTTCATCGTCAACAACGATCAATGTGAAAAATGCAGTTTGTCCAAAGAGGAAATATTTGGCTTCGGCACCGAGTACAAGATTTACATAGTTGACAACTTTCGACCTTTGTTCCTCAGACTTAATGAGAGCGATTGAAAAGAGTTTGGCTTCCAAAGCCAATTCTTGCGATTTATGTACTATCTCACCAGAATCATAGTCATGTTCTCCAAAGACCAAGTCTCCGAGAAAGTGCTCTTGTAATGTCTGGAGGTTGTCCGCAATGTATTGAGGTGTCTGTTTTTCAAGTTTCTTCAACTCCGTCTGTCTCTGTGCCCTCTTGAGCGAATCGACAAGCCGCTCACGGGAGACTGGCTTCAACAAGTAGTCAAGCATGTCCAAATGTGCACCTTGCTGGGCATAGTTGAAGTTGGCGTGAGCGGTTACATAGATAACCAACGTCTCAAATCTATTCTCACGCAGTGCCCGTACCAAAGAGATTCCATCCATTTCATTCATCGAAATATCAACGAGAACCACATCCACCAAGTCCCAATTGCAGTTATTCAATGCCTCTATCGGATCAGAGTAGGTGCCGAAGATACGCCATGTAGAATCAATCGCGCCTATCATTCTCGTCAATCCATTCAATACGACTTGTTCATCATCTATCAAAACGATATTCATACAGGACTCCCGCTGGCGTTCAAAGAAATTCCAATCGTCACCTCCGTCCCGACCCCATGTTCACTGTTGATATCAAACACTGCGCTCGGATCCATATACCATATACGAGAGGCAACGTTCTGAAGCCCTACATTGGTTCTAAACTTATCCCGAAATGAAAGCCCCATTTTTAGTTCTCTTAGTCTGGCTTCGGGAATGCCAACGCCATTATCTCGCACAACAAGCTCATATCTGTTTGTGTGAATGTTGTGTCTGCCAATTATTTCAAGACGATTCCCTTCCTTTCTCGCAGCAAATCCATGACGTAGCGAATTCTCTACCAAAGGTTGAAGACTCTGTCTTGGTAACAGTACGCCTGCCTCCCGATCAACATCTATGTTCAAGTCTATGGAAAACCCCCGGATAATTACATGGATATCTACATACTCCTGAATGTTTTTTATTTCATATTTCAATGGAACCAGTGCATGGTGACTGTCCATCGAATATCTCATCAGATTCCCCAATGATACAACTGTCTCAGCTAAAACATCTTGACCATTCTCGATGAGCCTCCAGTGAAGCATATCGAAGGTATTCATCAAAAAGTGAGGATTTACTTGTGCTTGGAGTGATTTGAATTGTGCTTCTTTGGTAAGGAGCTTCTCCTGATATTCGTTATAAATGAGATCTTTGATCATGCCTACCATGTGATTGAATGCCTTGGTAATCGTCCCTATGTCGTCATCTCTGATCACCGGTACGTGAACATTGAAATTCTCTTCTTCAATTTGTTTCATCCCAAAGAGCAAGTCCTCGATTCCCCGCGATTCATGCTTTGCCAATTTCAAGGAGAAGGCAATCGCCAATGAGACACACAAGACTAAAACAAGAATGAGCACTCCAGCAATTCTCGTGGTAGCTTCTCTCAACGTTCCCACTTCAGCAATACAGACCAGATACCATTCCATTTCATTGTTGTATTTACAAATGACCAGTTTGCCGTCTAGTATCATTGTGTCCTGGAAAGAGATTTCCTGTAACTCTCCCTCACTCAAGTCAAGACTTCTCCCCGCCAAATTGTACGCTGCAGTTTTATCTGGACTTACAAGATACATGCGCACCCCATCAAACAGCTCTTCTGGATACGTAATGGTTGAAAAATAGGCGCGATTAATGGTGAATATGGCAAGCCCCAACAACGTTTGATGCGAGTAGTCCATTATAACGGCAGCTACATTGATGTCCGAGGAGTAGTCGTACGTCGGCAATAGGTACATCTCAAAGATATCGTTTCGACTCAACCATACCGGAGCACCGTGCTTTTCTGCAGCCTTGCTAAACACTTCTGTATTTCTGAAATCAAACCCCTCGGGCAACCAGATTGAATAGCATTGGGAGTAGATGTGGTTGGAAGTATCGATAATCGTAACAGCTGATAAAAAATCATTGCTGATGAGTCTGGACTTCAACGCATCATCGATTCGTGACTTAGCCCTTGAGATTTCAATTCCATTGGTCTGATTCAAATTGTCACGGATTGTCGAGTCAAGTACGATGTTGAAACCTGTCGAGTTTATAGCCTTTATCTTGCTCGCCAAGTCAGAATTGACCACATTGATCAACTGTTTGAAGTGCCTGGACTCCATGGAGGCTATGAAGTTTGTTAAAAAACTAAAGATGAAGATGATTGCAAATACTAAAATGGAACTGGTAAGTCCCAAATAGGTGAACGAGAGCCTTTTTCGATAGGAGGCAGAATTCAACCAATTGATCATTTTTCCCACGAGAACAGTGTACCCCACTCGTCATCACTTTGACACGTTATTCTTTGATACCCGTACCTGCCACACCTTGAATGAAATATTTTTGCAACGGTACCAATATCACAGCAGGAATCAGGATAGCCAGCGTTGTTGCAGAGTATATCAGGGACCAATCAATATAGTTTTCACCAGTGAATTCAGCGATAGAAACCTGAATGACCTTAAACTCCCGGCTGGAAGCTGACACCAAAGGCCAGAGAAACGCATCCCACTGCTGGATGAACATCATCAAGCTAGCGCTAATAATAATTGGCACTGACAGTGGGACGACAATGGAAAAGTATGTCCTCAATGTACTGGCACCATCAATTTTCGCTGATTCTATAATTGCATCAGGAACATCTTCATAAAACTGCTTGTACAGGAATACGATCATCCCATTCCCTATCATGGGAAGAATTATTACAGCCCTCGTGTTCAGTATCCCAAAGGAGCTGCACATTCTATACAAAGGAACGGCAATTACCTCAAAGGGAATCATGAATGAGAATAGGAAAATCAAGAATATCGCATGCTTTCCTTTGAACGTAAATTTCGCAAAGGTATATCCTCCAATCCCATTCACCAAGAAACCGAGCGTCACGGTCGCAATTGATACGATGAGAGAATTCTTCAGTGGAATATGAAACAGAGCATCACTGAAGAGTCGCTTGTAGTGACTCAACGTGAAGGTCTTCGGGAAGAAGGTATACAGAGAGAGCTCTTGCATATGGTGATAGATCTCTGAGTCGTGGAACCGTACAGAATTGCCTACGGCAACGATGATCGGTAAAAGGACCAGCACAACCAAGAGAAAGAGCAAGATGTGGTATCCCCAATATAGAAGGCCTTTATGCTCTTTCATCTACTCCTCCAGCTTGAAAACTGCGTTCTCTCTCTTGTCAGGTTCAGTTGGATGACTGCTATTACGATCGCAATGAATAGCATTATTGTTACCAACACGTACGCTCTTGGGTAATTGCCATAGCTGAACGCCGAGCGATACGCCTCATACATCAGCGTATCAGTTGACATGGAAGGTCCTCCATTGGTCAGCAGATACACCGGCACGAACATGAAGATGTTTATCAAAGAGTCGGATACGATTACAAAAATCAAGGCATTCTTCAACATTGGAATCGTAATCTGGAAGAGCACACGGAGATACCTAGCCCCATCCAACCGGGCAGCTTCAAAAATATCCATGCTGATATTCTGAAGTCCTGCCAATAAAAACATCATCCAATACGATATCCCTTTCCACGAACAAATAAAGAGTATTACATATAACGCCTGATTGGGACTCGATAGCCATAATTGCTTGGGTAGTCCCATGGAGTCGAGCAGAGTGTTGAAGATTCCAATTGACGGATTGAAGAACATGCTCCAGATTGTGCATGCAATCACCATGCTGATTGAAACGGGTATGTAGATCAACGTGCGTGAAATCCGTACAAACAGCGAGCTTTTATTAACAAAAAGAGCCAAAGCCAACGCAAGAACGATTTGAATGGTTGTCGTAATCAGACAAAACCACAAGGTGATTTTTAGTGAATTGGCAAATGTTGGTTCACTGAGCACGATAAGATAGTTGCTCAGACCAACGAAGCTCTTCACCCCACCTTTCCCACTTTTAAAGAAGCTTTCGAAAATTGAATAGAGAATCGGATAGACCTTGAATACTCCAATCAACAGCATTGATGGGAACAAAAGAAGGTACGGTACGGTTCGATACCGTAGCTTTGTGGAGAACACCATAATAATCTTTCTCATGTCCAAACGGCAATCAAAATTCGATGCAACATCCGCCGTAACGACAATCGACGGATGTTGCAACCTCTTCTTCCTTATTTATACATCGCCAATTGGGTATTCAACCTCTGAACGGCAGAATTCAGAGCATCAGTAACATTAAGGCCGTTTCGTATATCAGCGAACGCACTCTCTACAATCGTTTCAAACTCTCCGTACGCCAACGTGCTTGGCCGTGGATATGCGGTATTCTGGGCTTCGTATGATGCCAAACGCATAATTGATTGTGGGAAATTTGCATACGCGCTATCTGTTTGATATGCCTCGAGTGTGGCTTTGCTCGAGGCAAATGCTCCTCGAGTGTCCAAGAAAATCTTGTTGCCTTCACCTAATGTAAAATACTTCATGAAATCAATTGAAGCATCAACATTACCCGACCCTGCAGCAAGGGATAGATGCCAACTCCCCGTCGGCGTTGCTGGAGCTCCCTGCTTGAAATACGGATATGGGGCGTACCCAAATCTCAAGGTGTCAAGTTTATCGAATGTAGCATAATTGAAGACATTGGCAACAATGAACGCAACCTTCCCAGCCTGGAAGAGTCCAACAGAATCAGACGCTGAAACTCCTCGTGGCGCGACATTGTACACGTTGTGGATGTCACTATACCACTGCATCGCTTCTACGAATTTCGGGCTGTTCAGATACCCGTCAACCTTCATGCCATCAGGACTAAATGCATTTGCGCCCAACGAATTGGGTATGGGCAATACCTGGTATGGGCGATCGACTTGCTCAAAAACAATCCCATACACACTTTTATCACTCGTTGCGGACATGACCTTTTGGCTGATAGCAACAATCTCTTCCCACGTGAGCCTCTTCAAAGGATCGTCACTGGGGTATTGGATACCTGCTCTGTCCAACAAATCTTTGTTGTAAAACAAAGCTTGGCTCGAATTGCACACCGGAGGTGAGTATAGCAACCCATCGTACATCCCTGCGTCAACCAAGGCTGGGGCAAACTCCGCTCGTTCTTGCGCAGTGAAATACGTATCCACTGGCTGGATCCAACCTCGATACGCATACCCACTAGGCATTGTCGTATCGGTCATGACCAGATCAATATTTCCCTTGCTGCCTAGTTTGATTGTCACTGCTTCGTTGTACTCCGAAAATGGGTACTCCTCAAGCACTATGGTGATATCTGGATTCTTCGCCATATAGGCATCAATCGTGGCTTGAATTGCTGCATGGTACTCCGTAAATGTCAGAAGGGTAATTTTTTTACTCTTGATTTGCTCCTTCTGTGCAGCCGCAGAGACGAAAGAACATACCAAACATACCAATAAACAAACCAGTATCAACTTTCGTATTCCTTTCATTTCAGAACTCCTCCTTTTTCACTCAAATCATTGCAACCTTAGAATACCATGAAGCAAGGAAGGCGAAAATTCATGGATTTTTAGGTTTTGTCACATATTTTAATCTTTCCACCAAATATATTTGAATTCGATTTTTCGCGATGCTATATTCTGATTCACGCAAAGGAGGAGTTCTACAATGTCTGAAAAAAAACAGTACCATACCCATACCACCTCACACGATGTTGCTCCGTATGTCCTTCTTCCAGGAGATCCCCATAGAGTACCTCTCGTTGCAGAACTCTGGGATGAGGCGCATTTTGTCGCAGACAATAGGGAGCATGTCACGTACACAGGCATATATCGGGGTATGCCGATTACATGTACCAGTACCGGGATGGGGTGCCCGTCAACAGCGATTGCAATTGAAGAGTTGGCTCGTTGTGGAGCTACGACATTTCTTCGGATGGGAACGAGTGCTGGAATTTTGAGTACCGTCAAACCTGGCGATCTTACGATTTTTGATAGTGCGTGTAGGTTTGAAGGGACCACGAAATGCTATGCTCCGGTTGAGTATCCGGCTGTGGCCCACCATGAAATAGTCCAGGCAGCGATAGAGGTCGCCAAGGAATCTAACCTTCGCTATCACGTTGGAACTTCCCGGTGTATCGATGCACTATACAGCAACAGGCCCGATCCTAACTGCAGCTTCAATGGGTACAGAAGACATGAATGGGATTACTTCTTGTCCGATCTTAAAAACATGAACGTCATTGCCGGCGAGATGGAAAGTTCAGCGGTGATGGTTCTCTCAAGACTATTCGGCCTGAGGGGAGGCGCTGTCTGCATCTGTGTGACGAGCTTGACCAAGGATTTTGATACTGGAGGTCAGCTGGAAATCACCGACATCCAATATGGAGGTGATACCATTGCTCTTCTGAATAAGACTGCCTGCGATATCATGTACCACCTGTATCAAAATGACTTGCAAAAATCCTTATAACATGTAAACGCGATCAGTTGCATATTTACTACTGTGTTACCTATGCAAGAGAAGACAATCTCGCTTCACACACCTTTTAGCACTCTTTCTCTTCTGTTATCATGGGCCCATGGCAAAGAGCAGAAGAGACCGGGCCGACTCCTATACCCTCAAGGCAAGGGCTGAGGGGTATCCGGCACGGTCGGTGTACAAGCTTGAGGAGATGCAGCAACACTTTTCGCTGATCAAGGGCGGCGATACCGTCCTCGATGTCGGCGCCGCCCCGGGCTCCTGGACCCTCTACGTCACGCGCAACTTCCTCGGCAAACGGGGCAGGATCGTTGCCGTGGACCTCAACCCCCTCTCGTTGAACCCCCTGCCAGAAGGGGTGATCGAGCTTGTCGGAGATGCCTTCAGTGCTGAGATCCGTGCCCAACTGGTCGCCCATGGCCCCTACGATGTGATCATCAGCGACGCTGCCCCACAGACCAGTGGGATCCGTAGTGTCGATACCAGCCGCAGTGAAGCGCTCTGCGAGGCGGTAATTGCGCTGGCTGGAGAGCAGCTCAAGAGCGGAGGCAACCTGGTGGTGAAGCTCTTTCAAGGCGGTGGCGAGCAAGAACTGATCAAGGAGATGAGAGAGCTCTTTTCCCGCGTCAAACCCTACAAGCCCAAGGCTTGTCGTGACGATTCATTTGAAGTATACCTCGTAGGGCTGGGTCGCAAGGAGCGCGACCCGATCGACATGACGGAGAGCAGATGAAACACTACACCCAAGACCTCCCCGATGGCATCTCCCTCGCCGTCTTCAACGGTGATACCTTGATCTTCACCAGCCGAGAGAAGTGGCTGCACCCCCTCTTCGCCTTCGAAGAGTTCCTTGCCACCTACACGGGGCCGCGCGATATGCTGTGTGCCCACGATACGGCAGCCGGCAAGGCGGCGGCCATCCTCATGGCTCGCTTGGATATCAAACGAGCACACATCAACCTCGTCAGTGATCTGGCTAAAGATGTCTATGAGAAGCACTCCATCACCCTCTCCTACGAGCGCAGAATTGAACGCCTGCTGTGCAAGACCGAACAGCTGCTCTCCTCAATGGACGATGAGGAGAAGATCTATCTGCTGCTCAAAGAGCGGGCAGATCGAGCAAAGGAAGGTGCCTTGCCCATTTGAACCAGGCACCTGAATTCTTTCGGACTTGTTTTGTGATATATCATCAAAATCCTGCATCTGGCGACCTCCAATGCAGGATTTGTTGATTTCTGACTCAGAAATTTTCTCCTACCAAATCATGGCAGTCGTTCGTACACAAATCCTTGGATGACACCTGACGGACTCCTCACATCTCCTTGATCAAGGAGAGGTCTCCCTGTGCTGCAGCCCTGAGCAAGGGTTCCATGTAGGTATCCACATCACGTGCCTGCATCGGAACAGGCATGTTCTTCAGCTTCATCTCCAGCTGTGGATCCTTGGCCGCAGCAAGGGCACGGGTGATGTGGGCCTCGGTGAAGCCTTCGATATCACCAAGCTTCGTCGGTGCCTTGATGGCAGTGCTGAAGGCGATCATCATCTCGGCGACCGCCACCGCAAGCTCACGGCCGGAGAGGTCCTCCACCGACGGGCCGTAGCCATAGGAGGAGAATATTGCGCCGACGACCTTCAGGTGCTTTTGGATCGCCTTGGAGTAGAGCACCACGTAGTAGGGGTTCATGATGCCACAAGCGGTGCCGTGGGCAAGGATATCCACCAGTGAGAAGCTGGTCAGGTGGGCGCCGCTGGTTCCTCCGATCATGATGGCGTACCCGCCCAGGTCGGTGGCCAGGCCGATGGCCTCACGTGCCTTCGCATTGCCCAGATCGTTGATCAAGGTCGGGGCGTATTCAACGACCAGGCTGATGGCACACTCAGCCAGTTCGGCGGCTCTATCGTAGATTTCGCCGCTTGCCCCGAGGAAGACCTCGAAGGTATGGGCGATGGCATCGAGGGCCCCATCGATGGTCAGTGGGAGCGGCATCGAGAGGGTGGTCTCGTAGTCGAAGAGACCGACAGTGGGAATCAGCGCATCGTCGACGATGAGCTTCTTCTGACCGACCACCGGGTCGGTGATGTTGGAGTACTTGGTCAGGTGGGCTCCGCTGGAAGCGCTGGTCATCACAGCAATCGTCGGGATCAAGGCCAGGCCGGTCTTGGCCAGCTCATCGGTGACGACACCGGTGCCAAAGTAGTGATCGATCTCCGGAGTCACCGCCTCTCCGAGGACAGCGAGGGCGTTGGATGCCTTGACGGCGTCGATGGTCGAGCCGCCGCCGATCACGACGATCGAATCGGGCTTGGTGTGCAGGATGTAACTCTCCAGGCGATAGACGTCCTCACGCGGAGCGTTGGGTTTCGCCCCCGGAGCGATGACACCGTTGGCAAGCTCGACCCCAGCT
>Ga0265293_10010546_pt1 | contig 12882 bp, 12 predicted proteins | sample Munlanlewell138R_FD_192505 | JGI IMG/M metagenome (GOLD analysis project Ga0265293, IMG submission 192505) | Leachate microbial communities from a municipal landfill in Southern Ontario, Canada - Leachate well 138R | ecosystem: Engineered > Solid waste > Landfill > Unclassified | place: Canada... | reverse complement strand
CTAGTTAGGGCAATTATTTTGCCATTTCTTGCTCTTATTTCTAAAATATTATTTACCACCTTATCATATTGTTCATCTTTGACTGCTACAAAAAAAGATGGCATTTTTTCATCTATTAAGGCGATAGACCCATGTTTCATTTCTCCAGCACTAAGGCCTTCAGCATGAATATAAGAAACCTCTTTAAGTTTAAGAGCTCCTTCCATGGCAATAGGAAAATGAGCACCTCTGCCCAGATAAAGAAAATTACTAGCTGTTTGATATTTTTTAGCTAAGATTTCAATTAATGGATTTAACCTTAAAACTTCTTTAATTTTTTCAGGAATAAGTTTTAGTTGTGTAAAATATTCTTCTTTTTGAGTTTCGGTAATTCTTCCTCGCCACTGACCAATTTGTCCGGCCAGTAAAAATAGAGCAGTTAATTGTGTTGTAAATGCTTTAGTGCTAGCAACACCTATTTCCGGACCAGCTTTAGTGAGAAGAGTAATATCAGATATGTTTTCTAAGCTAGAATCTTCAACATTACAAATACTTAAAATAATGGCTCCATTATTTTTAGCAGCTTGTACAGCTTGTAGAGTATCAGCCGTGCTGCCCGATTGAGAAATAGCAATTACTAAATCACCACGATTAATATTTTCTACAATTGATTCAGAGGCATATTCACAATACACAGGAATGTTGGCTAATTTATTAAAAAAATATTTAGATACTAAAGCAGCGTGCCAGGAAGTGCCACAGGCAATAGTAATTATTTTCTGTAAACGACTAATATCATGTCGCCAAGGCAATAATTTATTTTTAATACCTACGTTTTTGTCTTGCAGGTAATCAGTGCTTACATTTATTTTCTCTGCTTGTTCAAATATTTCTTTTAACATGTAATGAGGAAAAGTTCCTTTTTCCATAGCTTCTGGATTTAGATCAAGGCTTTGCCAGTTAGCTTCAATTTCTTGACTGTTAGCTAAATCGCTTATCATTATTTTTTCTTTAGTGATCTCTGCGATTTGTCCGGAACTCAGGCTCAACACATAAGAAGCATATCCAGCTAAAGCATTTTTATCTGAACACACAAACATTTCTTCTTTATTTTTACCAATAAATAAATCTCCACCGTAGTTTACAGCGATAAAAGTATTAAAATTATTTTGATCATGAACTAAAAAAGCAGAGCGTCCTTCAATTAATTTAGTTGTTTCTATAACAGCTTCTTTAAGATTAATATTTTTCTTTTTTTGTTGATATTCAATTAAATTAGCCAGCACTTCACTATCAGTATCACTATAGAACTGATAATTTTTTTGTTTTAATTCTTCTTTTAAATGATAATAGTTTAAAACTGTGCCATTGTGAACTAGATTAATTTTTTTAGATTGAGAATGATGAGGATGAGCATTGTCTTTGGTAGCTGGGCCATGCGTAGCCCAACGAGTATGAGCAAAACCAATATTACTATTTGTGTCTTTTTGGAATAATGATTTTTCTAAAATTTCTATAGCTCCAGCTTCTTTGTGAGTTATTAGTTGATTATTTTGCCACAAAGCAATGCCGGCACTATCGTAGCCTCGATACTCCAGTTTTTTTAAAATATCTAAAACAATAGGATAAGCTTGTTTTTTGCCCAAATAGCCGATAATTCCACACATAAAATTATTTTAAACTTTGCCAAAGTTTTTGAAAAATTATTTTTTGAGTATGATAGATCATTCTATTTTCTACTAAAATGCCAACTGATTTTTGGTTTTTGTCACGAGAAATAAAAGCGCATTTATCTTGGTAAATGATAATAAAAGTCGCAGAACGATCATTTGTTCCCAGCCAACGTCTTTCGTCTAGACCATTGGTTTTACCCCCCTTAGCCAAAGAGATTGCTTTTACGTAGATGTTTCTTTTTTTGCGTTCATCATTGAAGTTGGGAAAGGCTTTTTTAATATCACTGCTCGCATCTTTAGCTGAATATACATAATATTCTTTTTCAGTAGATTTTTCTAAGGTATATAAAAGATCATTAAGAATAGCTTTAATACCTTGTTCGCCTTCGTAAAGACGAGAAACAGGTTGATTGTCAGTGTTGTAACGTAGGGCTTTTAACTCAGAAATTAAAGGGGAAAGTTCTTCTTCTACAGCTTTTATCCGCTCTCTTTCTTCTGTTAGGATAATTTGTAATTGTTTAGGATTATCGGCTATAAATTTTTGTTTGGTAGCGTCATTATAGTAGCTAATCAAACCTTTGTTTTGTAGTTCTTTTAAGCTTTCATAGGTGCTACCACGATTAATTTTGCAAATTTCCGCTAAACTTCTTACGGAACTAGGCCCAGTCTCTAAAAGCTTTAGATAAATTGTCAGCTCTTTTTCAGACAAGCCAATTTTTTTTAAGATGTTTGTGTTCATAAATTGTTTTTTTATTACAGATTAAATTATATTATATCTAAATAATTTGTCAAGAAATTTATTGACAAAAAACCATAAAATAAATTCCCTATTTGCTAAAAGATAGATAATTAAGTATAATTATGATGTAAATATTAATTTTTATAAGGTCAGGAAACCCCGCACGAGCACCCAGCGAGTGCGGGGATGAATTACACCCGGAGCGAAGCGGAGGCTTGAACGTCTTAGCGAAACCCGAAAGGAAACCCCGTATGAAAAAATCCGTTCCTGAAGGGACGGATTTTTGAGTGCGGGGAGGAGGTTATTAATTTACCACGCGATCGGTTTTATTTTTTTTGTTTTTAAATAGTGATTACATTGTGAGAAATGACGACAACCAAAGAAGCCAGCATAAGCGGATAAAGGTGAGGGGTGGGGTGCTTCAAGAATTAGATGTTTAGTATTGTCAATTAATGTCTTTTTGCTACGTGCGTAATTTCCCCAAAGCATAAAGACTAAGTTTTCTTTTTCTTCTGATAATTTTTTCATGATTGCATCTGTAAATTCTTCCCAGCCATGATTACGGTGAGAAGTTGGTTGATGCGCAACAACTGTAAGAATAGCGTTTAAAAGAAACACTCCTTGTTGTGCCCAATTTTCTAAATTGCCAGAATGAAAATCTTTTTTTATTCCTAAATCTTTTTCAATTTCTTTATAGATATTTTGTAAAGAAGGCGGTAGAGTAATATTATCTGGCACAGAAAAACACAAACCATGAGCTTGCCCAGGGTTATGATAAGGATCTTGGCCTAAAATAACCACCTTGACCTTAGAAAAAGGTGTCAACCAAAAAGCTTTAAATAAATTTTCAGGAGCAGGATATACTTTTTTATTAAGATATTCAAAACGAACAAAATCAGATAATTTTATAAAATCTTCATTTTGAAAAACATCTTTGAGAACTGTTTTCCATTCAGGCTCTATATTAATTTCTTTTTTCATGCTCTTTAATAATGTTTTAAATCTGCGGGGAGGGTGGGACGTAGTTGGAACGGTTATCAATTCTTTTATTATAAATAATATTTAAAATTAGCGATTTTTTTATTTGCTCAACTAATTACTTCTTGTAAACATACACAAATTGCTTAAATTAGCTAAAATTTAGATAGTCTTTTCAATATTTTTCTATATTTTTCTATATATTCATCAACTTGTTCCTCTACACGACCATAAAACCTGTCCTTGTCATAACCATTTTCTTCATCTAGCTTTAAATCCTTTCTTACTCTTTTCATTAAATCAATTTTAACGTCCTGAGTTTCGTGTTTTATTGGTATATTTGTTTTTAATTCTTTTGTTGTTAAGAATTTTGATTTAATTTTTCTTATTACCTTTCCATTATTTTCTATAATACAGTCATGCTTTTTTAAAATTTGAACCAATCTCTTTAATTTTATAATTTTCTCTCCTTTTATGAGTGGCCTGGCATTATCCATTATCCATAATAAAATTTCATATACTTCTTTGTCAGGATAATACTTTTTATCTTTTGATAAATTATGACCAGCAACTTTGATTACAAAATTATATAATTGTTTTTCGCCGCAAGTTATGTAAAAGTTGTTTTTATCTAAAAAAACTAATAACGATACTAGAGCTGTTCTTTTGTTTCCGTTGTGAAATGCATGGTCTTGGGTTAATGAATATAATGTCGCGGCTGCAGCCGACTCTATCGTTCCGTATTTATAAATACCGCCATAACTTGTTTGTGGAAAAAATATTGCCCCCTCTAAAAGATCGCCGTCTTTTACTCCCATTGGATAAATTGGATCTCCAGAATCCCTTAAATCTTTCGCTAGCTCAAAATGAATATTTAGTATTTCATTTTTCTCTAAGTATTGTATATTATTACTTATTTTTCTAGAATTATTAAAGTTATAGTCTATTCTACTGTCTTGTTTTTTTAATTTTTTATTGTCTGTTTTGTGCTCACTAAAGGCATCGTCATTCTTTAAACATTTTTTAGCAGCGCTTAAATGTTTCGTTTTTATTGCGCTTCCTATTCCGTTCAAATAATCAAATTCCTTGTTGTAAATTAAAATTAAAAAAGCTGCTTCAGGTTCTATTTGAAGTTGCCTCGATATATATTGTACTGTCCTTTTCTTACTGTGCATATTTTTTAATTACTATTCTTATATTGCAATTATTAATTATTTATGTCAATGTTATTTATTATGGATAAATTATTTATAAAAAATAAATTGTTAGATTTCTGCAATGAATTTAAGCAAAATGCAGGGACTTTTTATAGTTATCAAATAGTTCATAGCTATATTTCTTTTATTAGCTCTGATAAAGAAATATCTATTTATCTGCTTCCTATATTGGACGGCTTAGAAAAAGAGGCTCAATCATGGGAAAATAATGCTATAGATTTAGAAACTATTAAAATTGGGAATGATATCTTAGAAGATCTTAGCAGCATCCCTTTTTTTAAAGATGTTTTTAGTTCATGGAAAAATGATTTAACCGAAAAAGGAATTTTTAAACCAATAAAAGCTTTGCCCATTTATTTTTCTTTTTTGTCGGTTATGGCTTATAAAATAGAAGAAATTAATGAATGCCAAAACAATAATCAAATAGAAAAAGCAAAAAAACTTATAGAAGAGGTCAAGGAAGAGTCTTTTTCTTTTATTCAAAATCCTGCAGATAAGAGCAAAACAATAAATTATAGCCAGTTTGCAACTGTTTGCATGGAAATGGTTAATAAATTCATTATTGATGAAATAGATTCTCAAATGTTTCTGGGTAACGAAAGACCAAAAGAAAGAATAAGCTTTGATGATGAAAAAAGTATTTTAAATATTGATAATTACCAAATCAAAATAACTCTCAAGAATGATAAGCCTATAGATCATTATATTCTAGAAGCTATTTTTTCTAAAGAAGATTTAAGCGAACAGACAGATTTTGTGGAAATTTCTGAAGATATCATGAAAGACGAATATAATGGTAAATGGGAAAGGTTTCGCCATGCTTGCGACAAATTAAATCAAAAGATATTCAAAGGAACTAATAATAAAATTAGCGACTTCATAGATTATAAAACAGGAAAGTCTGGTTATTGCCAAATAAATAACAAATATTTATGAAGAAATATTTTGAAACACCAACAGAGGAGTCTTTTTATAATTTTATAAAAAAATATAATTTAAACATAGAAAAAATAGAAGAAGAAAATTCTCCTGATTTTTTAGTTGAGGGGGAGTATGCTTTTGAGATTAAAGCATTTAATAAAAGCGGAACAGAAACTAATAATAACGGAATAAAGGGGCAAATAATAAATGTTCCAAATGTTATTAATAAGTGGTTACTTGATGCTGAAAAAAAAATAAATAATTATAAAAAATATAAAGAGATAAAATATTTCTCCCTTGTTATATATGATAATAGCCGATATTTTGATAGCTATGAAAAAATAATGCCATCTATTTTAAGCAATAATTTGTTAAAAAATAAAAATATTAACAATTTAATATATGCTTCAATAAACCATAAAAATACAGTAGCATTACACATAAAAAATAAAGAAAAAAAAATAATTAAAATATTTAATAATGTAAACTGTAAATATTATTAATAAAAAATAAAATACTAAAAACCAGAGCCTTGCATGCAAGATTGTGCAAGGCTCTTTTTTTATAATTGGGTCATGATTCAACATTATGATCAACAACTAATAATAGAAGTTCAAAAATACTTTAGCGGACTACATGGAAGAGAGATAAGCCCTGAAGAAGCCGAGTCTTTTTTAATGTCTTTATTGAATCTTTATGACTCTCTTTCTTAAATAAATAATTCAATTTTTTTCTTTTTGGTGATGGTCCCCGCAGGGGGCACCAAAAAGAAAAGGTTATCCTTGTTAAAGATAGCACTTAATTAGAAATTTAATTTAACCATTTATGGACAAATATCCTTCTTATATACGTGATTTACCCTCTAGCAGGTATTTTTCAAATTTAAAGGTTGTTAAATCTGGATCTCTTCTTGAAATATACCAATTTGGTCGTGATATTAATTTAGGAAGAACTTTAAGACGTAATAAAACCGAAGAAGAGTTGGAAATGGCAAAAAAATTCCCCAAACCAAAGGCAAGCCCTGAGGAAATTCTCAAAGCATCTGCTCGAAGGTCAAAAAGAATGATCAAAAGACTTATCCGATCAAATAGTTTTCACTGGTTTCATTCTAATGGTAAGCCTTATCTGCCAATAACTTTGACATTAACTTTTGCTGAAAACATTACTGACTTAAAAAAGGCTAATTATGAATTTACCAAATTTATTAGACGCTTAAATTATGAGACAAATGAAATTGAGGGCCGAGATTTAAAACAGAGCAACTTAAAATATCTCGCAGTTTATGAATTACAGGCAAGAGGAGCTATTCATTATCATATGATATTTTTTAATCTTCCTTATATTAAAGATATTTATAATTGTTTAAGAGATATTTGGGGTCAAGGAAGAATTATGGTTGGCGGTAAAGATAAAAATTTTACAAAGATTAAAGATCAAAAGAAATTAAATAAAATTATTGATTATTTTACTAAATATATTCAAAAATCTGTTTTTGAAAATCATTTTCCAAGGCAAAAGAAATATATTACAAGCAAACAACTGCTGAAGCCACTTGAAAACTCATCTGGTGAAGTGGTTTCCTTAATTCAGGAGAGAATGCCAACTGAAAGTCTAGTTTATAAATGGGACGGAGAAAGTGAATATAACCAAAGTCATATTAAAGACACTATTGGAAAGCCGACAAACTTTATGCGCTGGTTTAACTACTATCAGCACGATCTTACGGATTATCCGGATTTAGATGACTATATTACAAAGTTACTTTTAGGCACCTCTTTAGACTATGTTGATTTTTAATCAGTTCTTTGATAGATTAATAGTATTGACCTAACATAATAAGCAGAAGTCCAAGGTATTTTTTTAACAAAATACCGATTTGTCGCTCGAAATGGACAGTTCTGCCAAACGATAAATTAACCTTTGGGCTAGTTTATTATGTTGGGTCAATCAGGACTGTCCTTTTTGAATACAAAAAAAAGACTTTTTTAAAAAGCCTTTTTTATATAATACTTTTACCCTCTTTGCCACCAATTGCCAATTAAGGCTATTAAACATAATATTCCTCCAATTCCAGAAAATAATAACCCCAAAAGAAACCATCCGGCGCTAGAGGTTGAGGCCACTCCTGTTGCAGAACCCATCACTCCCATCATTAAATTATAAAAGAAAAGAGGAAGCCCTATTGCCAACAAGGGAATGCCCAAGGCATAATATTTCTTCCATTTTTTATCTGTGATCTCAAATTTTTCAATATTTAAATCTACTTTTTTTGGACGAAATGGGTTATTAAGCTGTTCTTCTTCATTTAAAGGAGCTCCACAATGAGGACAACTAAAAGCTTTGTCCGAAATTTCTTTACCACACTCAGCACATTTAATTAATGGCATAAATTTTATTGTTTAAAAAATTTATTATCAATTTTTTTCCACAAATATGAAACGAGAATAACTACTGAAATTCCTAAAAAAACTCCATCATCATCAAAAGCATAATCATAATTGCCGCTGATCCATATTCCAACAGAAAATAGTGACAAACCTAATAAAATATTCATTAACCATTTTTTCCAATTTTTTTTCATATAATTATTCTTTATTTTTAAATTATATCATAAAACTCAATAATATGCCTACAAACGACCAAAAAACTAAATATGCTCTATACTGTCGCAAGTCCACTGAGGATAGTAATAGACAAATACTCTCTCTTGATTCTCAAGAAAAAGAATTGTTAGCTTTAGCTAATGATTTAGGTTTAGATGTCGCCTATACTTTTAGAGAAAGTAAATCAGCCAAGAAACCCGATAATCGTCCTCAATTTACTGAGTTAATTAAGCTAATTAAAAAAGGTAAGGTTCAAGGGGTTCTCTGTTGGAAAATAGATCGTCTCTCTAGAAATCCTATAGACTCCGCTATTATTCATTGGCTTCTTCAACAGAATGTATTAAATATTATTCAAACCATGGAAAGACAATATCTTCCTGGAGATAATGCTCTTCTTTTTAATGTAGAAAGTGGAATGGCTAATCAATATATTTTAGATTTAAGTAAGAATGTAAAAAGAGGCATTAGAGCTAAGTTAGAAAAAGGTGGTTGGCCTAATTTAGCGCCTATTGGTTATTTAAATAAAAATAGTAAAGTTATTGTTGATAAGAAAAGGGCCCCATATATTAAAAGGGCTTTTGAATTATATGCTACTGGCAAATACAGCGTTAAAGACATAGCAAATACTTTATTTAAAGAAGGCTTTAGAAGTAGGGCAGGCAATAAATATCATAAAAGTAAGATTCATAGAATTTTAGGAGACTCTTTCTATTGTGGCCTAATGGTTAAAGACGGACAAAGCTATACAGGAAAATATCAAACTATTATTTCTAAAAAATTATATGACAATGTTCAGGAAGTAATGAGTAATAAATCTCATGTTAAACATCAAACCATTCCTTTTGCTTTTAGGGGTATATTAAAATGTGCTAAATGTGGTTGTCAATTAACTGCTACTAAAAAGAAGGGTCGTTTAATCTACTATTACTGCACCAATGGTAAAGGTATTTGTGATGAGCATAAAGCCTATATTAAAGAAGAGTTTATTTCCAAGGAATTAGGTCGGGTTTTTGATAGCTTGATTTTTGATGAACAGATAGTAAATCTCGTCTACCAAGCTAAGCTCCAAGAAGGGGCTGAAGCCTCCTCTTTCCTACAGGAATGCGCCCTCAGCCTGCGTAGCAGGCTACAGGAAAACGATAGTCGCAAAAAAGCTCTTCTCAACGCTTATCTCGACAAAATCGTCACAGCCGAAGACTATAGATCTAAAAATGAGTCTCTTTCGAGCGATGAAGCTCTTCTAAAAAAGGATCTAGAAGAGCTAGAAATGAAGAAATCTAACCAAGATAATGTTACTTTGGAACGGATAAAAAACTTCTTTTTAGAGCCTAAACAAAGGAGAAAAGAATTTTTTAGGCTTTCTCCGGAGAAACAAAGGAATGTTCTAATATCTCTACTTTGGAACGCTGAGATAGAAAACAAAAAAATCGCCAATATTACATTCAAACAGCCTTATGATGTGCTGTCTAAAATTGAAAATAAAGACGATTTTGATTCAATGCGGGCTACCTCGAGCTGGAACCGTAAGTTTGGCAAGCCCAGCAAGGCTTTTCGGTGATTTTTTAAGGCTTTAATAAATAAGATCCTCGTGCGCTATAGTTTCTCTTAAAAAGTGACAAAAGTGACACAGAAATCGATAATAAGATTACACTATACTGTAACATTTATTTATAGTACAACCTTAAAAAGGTATGTTATTTGGTTCTATCTCTTCTTCTTCATCCGAAGTTAATGGCTCATCTGCCTCGCCAAAGTCTTCTAAATCATTCTCTATTTCTTCAACACCCTTTAACACTTTTTGAGCCGACGCTTCTGGTAATTGTTGAACTTTTTTTAATTTATTTTCAATGGTTTTTGTCTTTCTTGTTGCGTCCTCTATTGTGTTTGTTACAGTTTTTAGCTGTCTCTGAGTTTTTTCAAGTATGCCAGCAAATTTACCAAACTGTGTTTTTACAGCTCCAAGAACCTCCCAAACTTCACTTGATCGTTTTTGTATGGCCAACGTCTTAAAACCCATTTGAAGACTTATCAATAAAGCTCCTAAGGTAGATGGGCATGTTATAGCTACTCTATATATTCTTTGTATGTCTTCACTCAGACCTGGACGTCTGACAACTTCCGCATATAAACTTTCATAAGGCAAAAACAATATTGCAAAATCGGTAGTACTTGGCGGATCAATATATTTTTCATTAATGCTCTTGGCTTCACTACGAATTCTAATTTCAAGTTGCTTAGCCGCCGTCTCTACCGCAACTGGGTCAGCTTGCTCATAGGCTTCAACTAAACGATGGTAATCCTCCTGAGGAAATTTTGAATCTATAGGTAGCCACACAGGAGAACCTCCTTCTTCGGCACCTGGTAATTTAATAGCAAATTCGACTCGCTCTCTACCATCGCGCTTTACAGCAACATTACTAGAATACTGCTCTGGGGACAGGATTTGCTCCAATAAACCAGACAGTTGTACTTCTCCCCACATACCACGAGTTTTTACATTTGCCAAAACTTTTTTAAGACCGCCAACGTCAGTTGCTAAATTTCTCATTTCTCCAAGTCCCTGATGGACAGAATCAAGCTTATCGCTAACTTGTTTAAAAGAATCTCCCAATCTTTTTTCAAGAGTTGATTGTAATTTTTCATCCACAGTTTGTCTCATTAACTCTAATTTTTCACCATTATCTTTTTGAATACTCTCGAGCTTTTTTTCAACCGTTTCCTTAACCTTCTCCATCTTAGCCTCATTTTTATCAATAAGCTCAGTAAGTTTAGTAGAAAAGTTTTCAAAATTTTTATCCTGATTTACAGAAAGGTCAGCCATTCTTTTATCTATTGGATCACCAAAACCCTTAAATAGTCCAGCCAATTCTTCTCTAATGCGTTTCTCTGATTCAGCAGACTCTTTGCGATTCGTGGACATTTCATCTTTTACGGTACGCTCATTCTTTTGAACAGCGCTATCAATAAGCTCAGGAATATTTGGTAAATTATCTTCTGTCTTTTTTCTAGATCCTACAAAAATTATATAGCCTACTCCGAAGGCAATTATTACAAGCAAACAAATAATTACAATTTCCATATTATTAAATTATCGTTAGTTAATTATCCTGCTCAAATCTCTTTAATATCTGCAAATAATCGTTTTGCAGATCGCTGTTAATCTTAGGATGATTTAGTTGAGTTATCTCACCATGATTTTTTATTATGTTAGCTATTTCATCCATATAAAAACCATCAAGAGTAGCAATAAATAAATAAGATGGATTCCAAGATTGGCTCATTCTGTTCGCAGCCTTAAGCGTATATTCCGAGCTTAAAGAACGCTGATATTTAACCTCTATTAATTTTACCTGTCTGGTATCTCTATCAATAACCGCAAAATCGGGAGCGGTTCTTAGCGTTTCTATCATTGGATTACTTTCATTAAAACCTTGTTGAATCATCTCTGGAATAACTTTTTCATAACCAAATTCCAAAACAGTAAAATTACCCGATTCCCTAAACATTTGTGAAAATATTGTTTCGGCAATTTTGCCTTTAACAAGTTGTCTGGTGAAGTTTACATTACTCATATTATTTTAATTAATTCTTTCCAAATAGCATACATGGCATAAGTATCCATATAGCAATATTTTAAAAGATTTTTAGCAGTCTCATTTTTTTCTTCTTCAGAACTAGCGTTTAGAATTTTTTCAAACCACGCTTCCATGGCCGAGCCACCCTCCCTTATCGCTAAGTCTTTATAACTTAATTCTGGGACTAATGCTGGCAAAACATTTTTAATAGACGTTTTTCCTTTAAACTCAGGGTGAACATGTAATTGTTTATGAAAAATATCTTTTAAATCATAAATTCTGTTATTTATACCAATTAAAAAATCTTTATTTTCTAAGCTCCTAAGAGCCATTTCAGTATTTCTATCTCTCTCAAAAGTTTTATTCCATACAATAACATTGCCCTCTGACCCGATAGATTCTTTTAAGGCTGAAATTATCCCTTCAGTTGGATCTGAATTGTCTGTATGGAGATATTCGTGATGTTCTATGTCACCGTCAGAACTATTTAAAACATGTAAGGAAAACTGGAAAGGAATGTGTTGATATGGTTTAAATCCTTTAAATAGCGGTATGGCTGGTGGATAAGTTTCATAGTCTAAAAAATACAAAGGATAGCTAAGCGATTCTAATTCATTTTTTATAGCCGAATGATCTATAATTGGTATTTGGCTCTTATGTACATCAGTTTGGTTTCTCTGTGTGTCTGATAATTTGAAACCATCGGGAATATCATTAATATCCAAAATTCCAGAATTTACTAATTCAGCCAGTTTTTTCTTGCTTAACCCTATACGAGAAAGGTCATGAATTGAATATTCTGGAACCTCTGGATGAGAATAATGAAAAGTTGAACAATGATTACTGCGTCCTTGATATATACAAGTACATTCCAAAGCATTCTCATCTTCTTGAAAAAGAGCTTCTTCGGCTTTATTCATTCTTTCTCTAGTAGCATCTTCTCTTTCTAAGATTTTGTCGGTTACATCATCTATAACAAAAAGTTCGTGAATATTTATTTCATCACCACGAATATATTCTTTATTTAAATGGATAATATTAACTCTTCCGATTTTAACGCCATAATCACACAAGACCACATACTGAAAAACGGCATCCTCAACATGATCTCGCTCTTCACCATTTTCTTTCAAAGTATTTGTACCTTTTATTTCGTATAGATTCCAGCAATCATTATCCTTATCGTATTCTAAAACA
>Ga0265293_10010545_pt1 | contig 12883 bp, 10 predicted proteins | sample Munlanlewell138R_FD_192505 | JGI IMG/M metagenome (GOLD analysis project Ga0265293, IMG submission 192505) | Leachate microbial communities from a municipal landfill in Southern Ontario, Canada - Leachate well 138R | ecosystem: Engineered > Solid waste > Landfill > Unclassified | place: Canada... | reverse complement strand
GGGGCAGTAACAACGGCCGTCACGGGCACGGCCGGAGGATTCACTCGACTTCGTCTTTCGTATCGCCGCCGGCGACCGCAAACAGCTTGTCCAGTGTCGCGTAGAAAGCCTTGCGCTCGCTTTCGCTCAGCGTCAGCAGTACTTCCGCCTGTCGCTTGCGAGCCACGGGCAGCACCGACTTGTACAACGACTGACCCTTGGCGGTGACCGACACCATGACAGGGGCCGCCAGCGCCTCGCGAGCGCGCGAACCCGCCGGACGAATGGTCTTCATCTTGGTCAGGCCCCGTTCTGCCATGACGCGCAAGGTGCGACTTACCTGGCCTTTGTCCATGCCACTGCGCAGCGTCACTTCGGAAAACCGCAGCGGCGAGAAACGCGCCACCAGCGCCAACAGGCGCCACTCCGGCAGGCTCAATTCGAACTGAGCCAGATATGGCTTGGTCAGGTTCGTGCGCATCGCATTCGACAAGCGCGTTACGCGGAACGTCAGGAAATCCTCGGTATTCAAGCTCGAACCGGTGCTCGGCAGCTTGACCCAAGGGCAAGTTGATTTCGAAGCCGACCGCTGTCGCGGTTTCTTCTGAGTGGTCTTTTTCACGGAAAACGCCCGATCCGACCAGGGAGTGGCCGGCGAATCCTGCGTATTTTGCCGTAAATTGCCGCCGATGAATAGGACGGTCTGCAACTCAGTCCTCCAGACGTCAGTCCGACCGCCCGAAATCGGGAAAACCCGTAGTCGGATTACGTGGGTTTTCGTAGCTTCTGGCTGATGCTTTCCCCAAGGCCGGCGCGCCCGTCGGTCCGGCGCAGTCAGCAGTTACCGGCTGTGCGAGGTCCTATCTCCCTGTTTGTTGTGCGGCCGTATCCACAATGTTGGGCGACACTTGCTCTAACGCATGAAAATGCGACAAAAACATGTGCACATCGGATTCGAGGCTGCTATGTTCCGCGCCCTGTGGAAAGGGCAATGGTCAATCAGGACGCTCGGGCACGGGTGCTCGAAGAATGGTTTCGATTACCCGAATCGCGTCGCAGCCATGCGACCGATGCGGTAGCGTTCGCCTTTCGTTTGCTGAGAGACCAACCCCAGCTGTGCGAAACTCTGCGCGGGAACGCCCCAGAACTGATCACCAACTGGCTGATGTCTCATCTGCACAACGCCAATCTCGGCTGAATCAATCTCGGCTGAATCATGCGTGCTGACCCGTCGTCATGCCGGGGATCAAGCGCCCTGCAAGCCCTGGCTGATGCCGCTCACGGTCGCCAGCAGCGCCCCGCGTAGCTCATGATCCTTCCGCTCGCCGGCACGCCAGCGGCGCAGCAGATCCACCTGCACCAGATGCATGGGGTCGATGTACGGGTTACGCAACATGATCGAACGCTGCACCGTCGGCTCCCCATCCAGGAGCCGAGCAGTACCGCGCAACCGTAGTACCTGCTCCCGGGTTTTTTCATACTCGGCACGCAGCGCAGCAACGAAACGCCGCAATTCGATATCGACCAACCCCTCGTAAACGGCCGCAATCCCAAGATCCGCCCGCGCCAGGGAACGTTCGATATCGTCGATGAGATTCGTGAAAAAGAACCACTGCTCATACATCTCGCGCAGCACGGACGCTCCCTGCGTCTGCGCGGCCTGCGCCAGCGCGCTGCCCGCGCCGAACCAGGCCGGGAGCATGTAGCGGCATTGCGACCATGCGTGCCACCAGGCGCTCGAACGCAGGTCGGCAATCCCGGCCGGCTGGCCCGGCACCCTGGGGCGCCAACTCGAACGCGAGCCGATCTGCATGTGTTCGATGACATCGATGGGCGTCAGCTGGCGAAAGAACTCGGGAAAGTCCGCCGAGTCATAGATCAGCGATCGATACACCCGGGCGCTCTGCATCCCCAGCGCATCCATCACCTCGCGCCAGCGCGGGTCGACCCGCTCCGGCGGCATGATGCCGCCTCGAGACAATGACAGCGCATTGAAGGCCTGCTCGAACACGCGTAGTGCAATGGGATGCAGGCCGTACTTTTCATTGATCAGTTCGCCCTGCTCGGTGATGCGCAGCCGCCCGCGCCGGGCGCCATCAGGACCGCCGCGCACCAGTATTTCCGTACGTCCGCCGCCGCGGTCGATGGCCTCACCCTGGTCATGGAACAGCGTCAGGTCGATGCCCGCGCCATCCGCAGCGGCGAACAGGGCTTCCTGGGCCTGGCGCAAACGCCAGCGCGACATGACGATGCCACTTTCCTTGTTGCTCGCCGAGTAGCCGATCATCACATATTGTCGATTGCCGCGGCCCAACAGGTGCCGCCGGTACACCGGCTCGCTGAAAAGCCTGCCCATGATCTCCCCGCAGGCTTCCAGGGCCGCGCCGGACTCGAACATGGGCGCGATATCCAGTGGCAGATCGCCCGATCGCCGGTCCGCCGTATCGGCCCAGCGCGCCAGCAGCAGTACCGACAGGATATCGTCGATATCGCTCGCCTGGCTGACCACGTACGGGCCGATCGCATCGATGCCATAACGCTGCCGGCTATGCGCCACCGTTTCGAGGACCCACAGACTGCGCCTGCCGTGAGGATCCAGCGTGCGGGTCGGTCCGATATCGCGTTCCAGCGCCTCACGCAGCCGCTGCGTGCGGCGCTCGCTGATATATTCCGACCATTGCGGATCCTCCAAGCCATGCGCGATGACGGCGCGATGCACGTGGGCACTTTGGCGGACATCGAGCGTGGCGAGATGAAAGCCGAACGTACGCACCCGGCGGATCAGGCGGCGCACCTGGAACAACCCCGCATGCAGGCCCTTGTTTGCCTCCAGGCTCTGCGCGATCAACATCAAGTCCGCCAGAAAGTCCGCGACGGACTCGTAATGGTTCGCGCGGCCGTCATAGGTTGCGCGCAGTCGCTCCAGAACCTGGGCCAGAAACAGACGGTAGGGCATGCGATCGCGGCGCGCAGGCGCCTGGTTGGCGGTACCCGGCAACAACACCCGATAGCGGTCGATCCGCGCCCGCAAGGCATCGGAAATACCGATGCGCGCTTCGCTTTGCGACAGCGCTTCGGCCAAGCTTTGGCATTCCAGAAAGTAACGATTGACGATGATCTGCTGATGCCGTGCGATCGTCTCTCGTATCGTCTTGGCATTGACATTGGGGTTGCCGTCCATATCCCCGCCGACCCAGGATCCGAACCGCAATATCTCGGGCAGATCGAAATCTCCGTCCTGCTGCCCGTAAGCCTCGTTGATCGCCGCCTCGACCTCCTCGTAGAAGACCGGCACGATCTCGTAAAGCACCTCGGCAATGAAAAACAGTACGTGCTCACGTTCATCGGCAACCGTAAGTCGCTCGCGCGAATTGTCTGCGGTTTGCCAGCCGGAAGTGATTTCGGCGCGTATGCGCTCCAGCAACGTTCGTGTCTCGCCCAGCGCCGCGGTGTGTGACAGCCTCAAGCGCTGCAGCAACAACAGCGCTATCCGCTGCTGCTTGCGCAGAATCGTTCGCCGGGTGGATTCGGTCGGGTGCGCGGCAAATACCGGTTCGATCCACAGTTCCAGCAACAACCGGCGCAATCCGGCCAGATCGAGCCCCGATTCCTTGAGGCGCATGATCGCCGCCTGGATGCCGCCGGGTTGAATGGTTCCTTCGTTCAGGTACTGGCGCCGGCGGCGGATGCGGTGCACCTTCTCGGCCATGTTGACCATTTCGAACCAGGTGGAGAATGCGCGCACCAGTTCCCTGGCCTGGGCAGTCGGTACATCGCGCGTACGTACGCTGAGTTCCAGCGCCCCCTCCGCATCGCCGTCCCGGCGCGCAATCGCCGCCTGGCGATCCTGCTCCACCGCCTGAAACAGGGCCTCCCCGCCCTGCTCTCGAATCATCTCCCCAACGAGCATCCCGAGGATATGAACGTCCTCACGCAGTTCGGCGTCCTTGGGGGGGAAAATGATATCGGCGCGTGACATGGCAGCGGAGTCGCAAAGAATGGCGCGAAGAGGCGGGAAGTTTATCAGAGCGCGCCGTGGCGGCCTGGGCCGCAGTGACAGCGAAGTGCGACGCGCCTGGTTGCCGGCGCCCACGCATGATCCAGCGTCTGAATCAGGATGACAGCGGGATACGCGCCTACGCCAGACGAATTCAGGCGAGGGCCTCGATGGTCCTCACGTAAGCCGCGCGCACCAGCGCTTCGACAACCTTTTCGGAGCGCGGCGCAAGCAGCAGCCGCAGGGTCACCTCGTCCGAGGGCCGCGCCGGATCATCGATGAGAATTTGTTCCATGAATCGGGTCACACGATGCTGCACTTCGTTGACGAAGCGCAACTTGACCGCATCGATTGTCTGCTCCGGTCCCGGGCCATAGAAATTGCGCGCCTCCAGGGTCAGCTCGTACATGAACCGCGCGAGAAACCGCGCCTGATCGAGCGCGGAAAGATCGGAGAAATGGCGAATTTCCGATTCGATGTTCATGCACCCTCCAGGGATCCGTGCATCTTCGCGGTATCGCCACCCGCGCGCAACCGCTGCAAGCCGGGCGGGTGCCGGCAGCGGGGGAGCGCCGGCCGCAAGAATCGGGCGGCGTCCGAACTGGCGCGACCCGTCACGCCGGAAAAAAATCGATCGGCTTCGTGACCGTGATCGCTCCGACGTCCTTCGCCTCGAAACGGAACATTTTCACGCGCGCCACGAGCTTGCGCTCCAGCTCGGAATCGCCGAGTTCGCTGGAAACGACCCGGCAATCGGTCACCTCGCCGCCGGGCGCGATCGTCAGCTCCAGGACCAGTTTGCCCTGCAGGTCGGGATGGTCCCGCAACGCGCGCGTGTACAAGGCATAGATCGCGCCCTTGTTGCGGTCGAATACCAGCGCGATCTCCTCCTCGCTGCGCGAGGCCCTGGCATCGCCGGCGGTGCGCTGCACTCTGTTTTCGGCCTGCGCGTCCAGGACCGCGGACGTCACCTGGGTGGTCGTATGCCCCTGGAGCGACCCGGCACCCGCGCCGTAGCCGCGGCTGAGTGCCGCAGTGTCGATACCGCCGCTGCTCGTGCCGACCTTCGCGGTAATCAGGGAACGTTCGGATCGCGTCGTCTCGCCGACGCTGGCGGTCAGATGACTGGACATCGCCGCCTTGTCCGCCACCCTGCTGTCACGCAGGCCCGCCAGCTGATCCTGGAGCTTCAGCAACCCGGACTGCTGCGCCTTTTCTCGCGCATCCGGCGAGCGAGCCTGGGCCTCGGGTGCCCGGGCCTGGGGTTGGGTCTGGCGTTGGGCCTGGCGTTGGGGTTGAGGCTGCAGCGGCTCCTGCAGTGGCGCCGGCTCCGGCTTCTTTTCCTCGCGCCTGGGACGCGCCGGCGGCGGCGCTTCCTTCTCGATGATGAGCTTGACGATGCGCTCCGAAACTTCGGGCGTGTGAATGCGGGCACGTTCGGACGTGGGCAGGAACGGCACCAGCACCGCGACGACCGCAAACACGATGAAGGCGTTTCGCAGCACTTTGCGAAAGCGCCGCTCCATCTCCTCGGTCGGCGACCAGGGCAGATCGTAGAGGCGGTAATAAGGTGCAAGAGTGGTCATGCAGGACCTGGACCTCAGCTCGTCAGCTGCGCGGTGCGCGGCGCGGCCATTCCGCGGTCGCGTTCGATGACGGCGAGCGATACCTTCCCGTATTCCGCTTCCGTGCAAGTGGCCATCACCTTGCGCAGAACGCCGTAGGGCGTATGGCGATCACCCAGGATCGTGACTTCACGCTGCCCGATGTCCGCCTTGGCGCCGGTGGCCGCCAGCACCTTGTCCGCCTGGGCGACGAGCGCCTGCCTGAGCGGCTCGATGACCGGCTCCGCGCTGGTCGCCAGGTCGGTGATACGCGCGACGGAACGTCCATCCACGAGCAGATCATCGCGGGTGATCATCACCACGATCGTGGCCCGCGGCTTTTTGTCGGACACGGATTCCGGAATGGAGATATTCCGGGTATTCGGCAGGATCTCCACGTCGGAGGTGTGCACCAGAAGGAACACCACGAGAATCATCAACATATCGATGAACGGCACCAGCGTCATGTGGTTGCCGCCTTCGACCTTGTTGGTCGTACGCTTGCGATGGCGCTTGATCCGGTATGGGGTCATGTGGGCAGTTTCCCGGTGGATGCATCCAGCGGCACACGCCCGACGGATGCATTCCGCGGTGCCTCCCGGGCGGGAGCGTCTCCGACGGAAACATCAGGGAACAAGTCCCCGACGGCCCACGGCGAACCCGGTACGCCAAAGACTCGAACCGTATCCATCACCTGCACCAGGGTGTCGTACTGGATCTCCTGTTCCAACAGGATCGTTGCATCCTGCTTGTCGGGATATCTGCTTTTCACCCGCTGCAGATACTCCGACAGCCCCTGCAGATCGTGCTCACCGCTTACGACCGGCAAGCTCTTGAGCACACCCGTACCGCGATCGACGACTTCGATGACATCGTCACGGATGACGACTTCCAGGTCCAGTCCTTCCGGCAGGTCGGGCACGGCATTGTCCGCGCCGGGAAGGTTCAGCTCCAGAATGTTCGTTTTGGTGAAGACCGCGGTGAAGATCAGGAAGAACACCAGAATGATCATCATGTCGATCATGGGTACGACATTGATCTCATGGCGCCCCCGGTAGCGCGCATGATTGCGCGATATACGGCGCGCGACCTTGGACTGTGCCATGAATCAGGCCGCCCCATGAACGGGGCGACCGCGCACGGGCGCGGTGGCCGGTACGGACTCGCCGATATCGGCTTCCTGACGGCGCTCGACCACCGAATTGAGGAACTTCACGGCCGCAATTTCAAGGCTGTCGATGAGCTTGGTCGTCTTGGCTTCCAGGAACATATGCGCCAGCAGCAAGGTGATCGCCACGAACAGACCCGAGGCCGTATTGTTCATCGCCACCGAAATACTCGCTGCCAGCAGGCTGGCTTTCTCCGCGGGGTTCGCTGCAGCGATGGACGCGAACGCCGCGATCAAGCCGATGACCGTGCCCAGCAGGCCGGTCAGCATGCCGATATTCGCGAGCGCCGACAGGTAATGAGTGCGCTTTTCCATGCGCGGAATGATCTCCAGCAGGCTCTCGTCCATGGCCTTCTCGACATCGTCCCGGCGCCGCGCGCTGGCGAGTCTCGCGATGCCGTAGTTGAGCACGGTCGCGATCGCCGCTTTCGACTTCGACGTGATCGCCACGACCTGCTTGAAATTACCCGCATTGATCAGCGGAACGACCTGCCCCCACAGACGGCGGTTGGCCGTGGTTTCGCTCGTCAGGTAGATGAAGCGTTCGATCGCGATCGAGGCGCCGACGACGAAAATCGCCGCGAGCGGATAAAGAAAGAATCCGCCCTCCCTGAAAAAATTCACCAGCCAGTGATAAAACTCCATCGATATCGACTCCTCTGCTGCCGTGCAATGCGGCACGCGCCGCATTGTGATTTATCGCCTTGGGGAAGACTTGCGCTGCGACCTGGTTCTCACTGTTGCGGGGTCATTCCGTCGTCGCGGCTTCGCGGCGCTCAACACTGTCGGTGCTTCCCGACACGACACCGTAGTAGGTCACTTCGCGACGGAAAACGTCACGATCCACGGGCGCCAGAACTTCATCGAGCAAGGAATTGAAGGGACGCCCCGGCGGCTCCCCCAGCCCGGCCTTCTTCCAGGGCAGGATATACAGAACCTTGGGCAGTTCCCGGTTACCGGTCACCACCGAGGTATCCAACTGCAAACGGTCGGCCGGCGCGGAAATCGCTGCGCTGTGATTCTGATCCGCCACCTCCTCCGCGATCCGATCGGAGGACTGCCCGGAGACCTCGATCGACGCCGGATTCGAAGCCGATCGCGTGCCGGAACGTGACTCTTCGCGGATCGCGGACGACTTGCCTGCCACCACCGCCGCATCCTCCAGCCCCGGCGCTGCCGCCTGTGCCATCCCGGCCGTGGGCACCAGGCCGGTCAGCAGAGCCAGGGCCGCGACCGGCGCCACGGGAACGATCCGGCGAAGCCACGAGTGCCTGCTCGTGGACACGTCATCTCCACATGTCCGCATGCTGCTTTCGAGTCTTGCCCACTGCAAGGCGGCATCGCGCCGCATCGGGTTCATCATGATCGTGCGCCCCGTTCATCATTGCCTCCGGCCTGCGCGCCCAGCCGCATTCTCAGATCCTTCACCCAGCCGCTCACGCGGGCATCCGGCGGCGACGCGAGCGCCAGATAGCGTTCGTACGCGTCGAGTGCGCACCGTGGCTGCTGCAGATATAGATCGCACAGCACCCCGAGATTCAGATGGGCGATCGCGTAGCCGGGATCGACTTCCAGGGCGCGCCGGTAGGCCGTTTCCGCCTCGGCGAAGCGGCCGAGCCGGCGATACAGGATGCCCAGCTGATTGAAAGCGGGCGCATTGCCGTCGTTGCGCCCGACCGCAGCACGCAGCGCCTCCTCCGCCTGCGGCAGCGTGGACACATACCCCTCATCCATTTCCGCCTTCGCGTAACGCGCCGGCACCAGCTTCGCCAAGACATCGAAACTGCGCTGCACCCATTCGTCATACACGCCGTCGCTGGCGCGGCGTGCATTGGCCTCATGCAATTCGATCGCCTTTTCCTCGAACGGAAAGGCCTGCTCCTCCAGCAGCACGTCGTATTGTTCGAGCGCCTCGTCCTGGAGGTCCGCCGGGCGTTCCGAAGCCAGCAGATCGGCGCCAAGTTGCCGATACAACTCAGCCATGCCGAAAGTGGCGGCCGTGGTGATCTCGGCGATACCGTAATCGAGCGCCTCGCCGTAAGCCGTCATGGCCTTCTCCATGGCGAGGCGCTTGCGTCCGAGTGCCTGGTCCAGCGGCGCCACCAGCTTGATGGCGTTGAACACCGCTACCTTGGGCTGTACGGCCGCGAACGTCGCGCGGGCCGCCAGATACCTGCTGCGCGGCGTGCGCGCTGCGCCCGCGTCACGATCGGCGCGAATGATGTCATCACTCCATCGTGTCTGCGCCTGCAGGTCGTTCGATGCCTGCGCCATGTCCACCAGCTTCTGGCGAGCATCCATTGCAGCATCCAGCGGGCTGGGATACTGCTCCACGTACTGCGCGTACAGACGGGCGGCCTGGGTGGTCGCCGCCGAGGTTTCATACAGTTCGGCTGCCTGCCACAGGGCGGCGCGCCGGACCTCGGGCGCCTCGTGCTCGTGCGCCGAGATACGTGCGAACTCCGCGGCAGCCTGCATAGGACGCCCGGTTTCCAGATACGCCAGCGCCAGGGCGCGCTCGGCCTGCGGGACCAGTTCGTGCTGCGGATGATCGCGACGGAACGCCTCCAGCACCGGCGCCGCCCGCTCCCATTGTTCGAGTTCCACCAGGATACCCGCGGCATCGTATTCGGCACTCGCGCGCGCCTGGGAACGAGGCGCAAGCACGCCTACGCGCAGGAAGTCCTCGACCGCGCCGGCTGCATCGCCTTGCGCCTTTTTTTCTTCGGCTTGTTTGTAGATCGAGGCGGCGATGCGCTCCTCGATGTCGCCGTGGGCCGGATCGTCCGCTACCAGGAGCCCCTGCACCTGCAGGTACGCAGCTTCCGCCTCGTCATACCGCCCCCGATCGAACAACGAATGCGCCAGAAGGGTAGCCGCGGTCCGTCGGTGCGCGGCGGATACCGGCGGGTCCAGCGCCAGAATTTGCGCGGACACCTCCATGACGCGATCGAACTCGCCCAGCGCGAACAGGTCCTCGTCGGCTGCGGTCAGCACCTGCGCCGCCTGCGCATGGTCCGGGAAGCTGTTGGAAAACATCAGCGCGCTTTCGATACCCTGCCGATGCCATGCGGCGCGCGCTTCTCCGTCGATCGTTCGTTCATGCCGTTCATAGGCTATCAGCCCGGCATAGCCCGCCTCTGCGGATCGCGGCTGTGGCGGATATTCGTAGGCCGTGCGCTCATACTCACGCGCCGCCTCCGCAAAACGCCCCGCCTCGAATAAAGCCTCGGCAAGCAGAAAGCGCGTCGCGGGCGCGTCCGCATCCCGCGGAAAGAAATCCAGCAGGTCACGATACCAACGCACCGCGGCCGCATAGTCCTTCGACGCCTGATTTCCCTGCCCGTTCTTCTGCACCCCCGTCTGAGCCTGGGCATGATGATACGCCGCCAGGTCTTCGAGATTGGAGCGCAGCTGCGCGGCGACCTCAGGAGCATCGTCCACGCCGCGCTGCCTCCAGAACGCCGATCCGAACGCATAGCGTTCCACGAACGCCCGCTTGCCATCCAGGACCAGCGAGGCAAAACCACCCTTCTGGTACGCCTCGATCGCACGCATCTGCAACGATGGCGCATAGCGTCCATCCGGCCGGCGGATGGCGAATGCCTCATACGCCTGCGCGGCGTCCTGGTAGCGTTCCTTTTCCATGTACAGGTCGCCGAGCGCCTCGTACAAGCGATGCGCATAAGCCGGGTCGCCCCGCTGCGCCAGTGTCGCATCCAAGGTCCGAGGCCCGCCCAAATCGGAGAACGTGATCGCCATCGCGCGTAGTGCATCGTTACCGAGTTCCCGCTCCGGCCGGCTCAGTGCCTCACGTGGACGCAGGACCGCGCCCTGTATCAGCACGCCATCCAGCAGCGTCAGGAAAGACTGGACGCTCTCCTCGCCGCGGCCCTGCTTGAACAAGGACCAACCGTGCTTGTACAGCCCCTGCTCATGGAAACCACTCACGGGGCCAGCCGCGACCACCGCTGCATAAGCCTCTTCGGCGTCGTGATAACGCGCCATGCCGAACCGTATCTCGCCCCGGCGGAACTGCGATTCGATGGCCCATGCGCTGTCCGGATGGCGTCGTACCAGCCGATCCAGCACCGCCAGCGCCTGTTCCGGCTCACCTTTCGTTTCGTAGGCGCGCGCCAGTTGGTACATCACCGCATCGCCGCGGTCATAGTCCGGATACTGGTCCAGCAACCCTTGGTACAGAGCAATCGCCTCGTCGAGCCGCGCGCCGCTCCACGCCGCAGGATCGAGACCGTGGGCATCCTCGACTTCGAGCTGCAAGTCACCCAGGCGGCGCATCGCCTCCGCACGCAGTGCGTCGTTGCCGGACTCCAGTTCCAGAAAGCGGCGATATTGCTCGATCGCTTGTTGAGCAGGCATTCCTGCGGGCGGATCGCGCACGACCTCGATCTCACGCATCTCCAGATCCGCGATCGTGCCGGTCGGCGCCGCGTAAACGCCCAGACAGGCGAGCAGCCCAGCCAGCACGGTGCCCGCGGGCATCGTCTGCGGCACTCCCGACGAACGCTTGGGCTTCCGGGAAGATGTCTCTCCCCGGCCCGAGCCGGAGCATTTCATCGCATGGCGGTTCATGGCGTACCGCCGGCATCCCGGCCAAGGCCGGCCTCCGCGCTGTGCACGTCGGCGGCGCGATCATAGATCGTGGCCAGCGCGAAGCGCGCCTGTAGCGCGTACGCGGCGAGCCGCTCCTGCTGTGCTTTGAGTTCCTTCACGGCGATAGCGGCTAGATGATGTTGCATCGACTCTGCCGCGACGACCAGGCGTGCCTCCAGCGCCGCTATGCGCGGCTGCAATTCCTCCACACGCTGCGCGAATGCCTCGGTACGCGCCGGATACTCTGCACGCGCCCGTTCCACCAGCACACGGCCACGTCGCGCCTCCTTGTAGGCCACGTCGAGTTCACGCAATTCCTTCCGGGCGCGCCAGGCGCGCGCCTTGTAGCTGGCATGAAAATCCCACATGAGCGTGCCCTTCAGCAATCGCAGCTTCTCCTGCATCGCCTGTACCGCCGGGTCATCCTGATCCGCGTGCGTGAGCACCGACTCCATGCGCAGCACTTTCGCCCATTGCTCGCGTTCGCGCGCGGTCGCCAGGGCCGCAGCGTCCTGAGTGCGCTCGATCGCTTCCAGGCGTGACTCCAATGCATTCTTGCGTTCCTCCAGCGCATCCAGATCCACGGTGTCGAGGCTGCGCCGCAAGGCAGGCAGACGTTGCTGAAAGGCACGCCGGCGTGCTTCCACCATATCCTCGAATGCGCCGATGCTGAGCGACCAGGCGGCGAGATTGCGCTGCATCAGGCGCAGATCCCGATAGTTCTTCAAACCTTCCTGGAACTCGTGCGTCGCCAGCAGGTGGTACAGGTATCGGCTCTCCGGCGCGTCCGGCAACTCCCGCAGTTGCCAGTACCAGCCGGGCGAACCATCGCCCTTCTCCACGATCGCCTCGAGCAGACCGCCCGCATGAATGGCCGCGATCGATTGATCGATACGCCGCGACTCATCGTCGAAGGCCTGGACCGCCAGCATGTACTGCTCAGCCGCCCGGCGGTCGGCTGCAAGTTTCGCGTAAGCATAAGGAACGGCCAGATAGGATTCCTGTACGGCCGAGTCGAGCAGATTGCGGCCGCGCAGTTCCAGCCAGGGTGCGAGCGCGCGAGCGTAACGCTCCTGCGCGGCATCCGCCCAGCCGGCCCCCAGCAGCGCCTTGTTCGACTGCGAACCCTGCAGCCGCACGCGCTGCAACGCCGACCTGGCCTGTACCGGACGATCCGCCTGGAGCCAGGAAAAACCCAACGCCAGGTTCGCCTTGTCGCGCAGCGCCGCCAGTTCCTCGTCGCGCGGCTCGATCCGCCCGACGGCATCGAGCATCCGCACTGCCTCGTCCAGGCGCTGCTTGCGCGCCATCGCAACGCCGATGTTGAAACGGACGTACGCCGACCACGCACCCGAACCATCGCTCGCCGGCTGCCAGCGTTCCAGGACACGGACCGCGTCATCGTAGCGTTCCAGATGCATGAGCACCTGCGCCTCGAGCAGATGACGTTCCGGCTCCAGATCTCCCGGCAGCGCTCCATGAACATGGGCAAGCGCGTCGGCGGCGTCCTGCTGATAGTTG
>Ga0265293_10010544_pt1 | contig 12883 bp, 8 predicted proteins | sample Munlanlewell138R_FD_192505 | JGI IMG/M metagenome (GOLD analysis project Ga0265293, IMG submission 192505) | Leachate microbial communities from a municipal landfill in Southern Ontario, Canada - Leachate well 138R | ecosystem: Engineered > Solid waste > Landfill > Unclassified | place: Canada... | reverse complement strand
AAAAAAGGGGAATTGACCAATAGCCTGACCTTCTGTGGATAGGCTAGGGGAGGTGAAAAAGTCAGCAGACGCAAATCGTCCCTTATTCTACAATGAAGATTGTCAGATTCTATATACTGGACTGCGGTGTATATACCGTCATCCAGAACAGGACACCTATCAATAGGGATGGGTGTCCTGTTGCTTTGTAGAGCCATTGAAATTTATTGGTAGGTCTGCCTCATATTATTGGCTATCAGGTTAAGGAAGAAGGACAAATTACTATAATCATCAATATCATTATCAATACTAGTAGTGCAATAAATTCCTCAAGTAGGTTTGTGGGCCTTTGATATGAGGAAGGTGCACTGATAGCAAGAAATTTTCTCTGAGTAGGGGAAGGGTATTGTCTTCGTGCAAGCACTTTAAAAAGATAGTAAAGATCCCCTCTGTAGAGTTGCAAAGGGGATCGTAATTGCATGAGTAAGATTACTAGCGGTTAAGCGTATCAGTTGCTCGTTTTTCCACCAGCTCCGCTGCAATGGCAAAGGTTTCGCTGAGCGTGGGGTGGGCATGGACGGTGAGGGCTATATCCTCACTGACCGCTCCCATCTCCAGGCCAAGTAGCGCTTCTGCTATAAGCTCGCCAGCTCCTTTGCCACAAATTCCGGCCCCAATGAGGCGCTTGGTCTCCTTATCAAAGAGCGCTTTGCTCACGCCATTGGTTCCTAGTGCACTCATCGCCCTTGAGCTTGCCTGCCAAGGGAACGATCCCTTGACATACTCAATGCCCTGTTCCTTTGCCTCGTTCTCAGTCAAGCCGACCCATGCCACCTCGGGTTGCGTATACGCTACCGACGGAATGGTCAGGGGAGTGAAGGCTGACTTCTGTCCACAGGCAACTTCAGCAGCCACCTTACCCTGGTGGGCTGCACGGTGGGCAAGCATAGGATCGCCGGTGATATCCCCAATCGCATAGATGTGGGGAACGTTGGTCTTCAGCTGTTCATCCACGACAATGAAGGATCGCTCGTCAACGGCGATAGAAGCCTTACCTAAGTCGAGGGTGTCGGCATTAGAACGCCTTCCTACAGCGACTAGTACTGCATCTGCATCAATCTTCTCTCCGTTGTCCAAATGGAGCGTTAGCTTCTTAGCGCTCGCTTCCACGCGCTCCACCTTGGTCTTGGTAAGAATTGCTGAATACTTACTCTTAATCTCCTTGAGTAGCGGGGCCTTGAGGTCTCTATCAGCGGGTGGGATAATCGAATCGGCCATCTCAATGATTGAGATGGTTGAGCCCAGGGCATGGTAGATGGAAGCCATCTCCAGGCCTATTATCCCACCTCCGATAATCGCAAGGTGGTCGGGGACATGGGTGAGTTTCAATGCATCGGTAGAGTCCCAGACTCGCTCATCATCGTAGGGGATGTTGGGAATCTGTACCGGACGGCTTCCTGCACTGATGATCAAATCCTTAAAGGTAATAACCGTATCACCTACCAAGAGCTCAGTTGCGCTTTTGAGCGTAGCGGTCCCTTCAATCACCTCGACCTTACGTGCCTTGGCTAAACCTGCAATCCCATCATTGAGCTTTGAAACAACGCTTTGCTTGTGGGAACGAATCTTCTCCAAGTCCAAAATCGGAGCTGAGAATTCGAGTCCCAAAGGCGAGATCTTTGCCACTTCATCGAGTACTTCGGCGTAGTGGAGGAGTGTCTTGCTGGGAATGCATCCTTCATTCAGACAAACTCCACCAAGAACCGACTCTTTCTCGATGATGGTGACACTGCGTCCTAAATCCGCTGCGCGGAAGGCTGCGGTGTATCCACCGGGCCCTCCTCCAAGCACAACGAGGTCTTTTTCTAGTACGTTCATACAAAGGCCCTCCACAGATCCTCAAGCATCCGGGCTAAGTAGGCGGTAAATCGTACCCCCACCGCTCCATCGACGACCCGGTGGTCGTAGGAGAGCGAGAAGGGCAGGATGTCACGCGGCTCAAAGCTCTCACCATTCCACACCGGTTTCTTGCTGATCTTCGACAAGCCGAGGATCGCTACCTCTGGTGGACTGATGATCGGGGTAAAGAAGGTCCCCCCGATACCACCTAGCGATGAGACGCTGAAGGAAGCACCACTGAGGTCATCGGTGCGTAGCTTTCGAGAGCGAGCCTTCTCACTGAGCTCAATGAGTTCAACTCCAATCTCGGTTACGCTCTTTTGATCAACATTGCGTACCACTGGCACCACGAGCCCCTCTGGGGTGTCGACAGCAACGCCGATGTTGTAGTAGTGCTTGTGAATCAATTCACCGGTCGCTTCATCCAGCGATCCGTTGACAGCCGGGTAGGCTTTCAGGGCAAACGGTAACGCCTTGATCACAAACGGCAGAATTGAAAGCTTCACATCGGTGCGTAGTGAACGGCGGAACTCCTCCAGACGCGTCACATCAGCCTCATCGGCTTGGGTCACGTGAGGAATAGTTTGCCAGGCGGTGGTAAGGAACGGTCCACTGATCTTCTGGATGCGTGACAGCGGAACTCGCTCGATCTCACCGTAGACGGTGAAGTCCTCAAGCTGTGCTGACTTGGCAGCGACCACACTCTGACCACTAAGTGCCCGTTTGACCAGCTTCTGCACATCGCTGTGAAGGATTCGTCCATGAGGACCGCTTCCCTCTACCATGGAGAGATCGACACCAAGCTCACGCGCATACTTACGTAGCGATGGGGTGGCATGGAACGGTCCTCCGGTGGCAGGAAGTGCCATAGGTGGTGCTGCTTCGGCCTCAACCTGAGGCGCCGGAGCCGGGGGCTCTGGTGCTGCGGCAGGTGCCACTGGCTCCTCTGCCTTTGGTGGCTCTTCGGCAGCCTTGGCAGGCTCCTCAACCTTAGCCTCTTCTTCGGCAACCTCGATCTCGGCAATGGCAGTGCCCTCCGAGACCAAGTCCCCTTCCTTGATTAGTACACCGGTGATTGTGCCACTGAAGGGACTGGGAATGTCGGTGACCGCTTTCGCACTCTCCAGTGCGATAAGCGAATCATCTACCTCAACGGTATCACCTACCTTCACGTAGACCTCGATGACAGCTACGTCACTGAAATCTCCTATATGAGGCACTACAATACTTTTTATAGCCATATTCCTATCACTCCAACTAGCTCAAGAGAGGGTTACTCTTGTCGATGTCGATAGCATACTTCTTGATGAATGCTTCGGCCTTCTTATCCTCACCGAGGCCACGCAGGGCTGCCAAGGCAATATACCAGCGGTCAACTTCAAAGAAGCGCCTGAGGGCCTCTCGAGTATCACTGCGACCAAAGCCGTCGGTGCCCAGGATCGTGACACTTTCATTGGGGATGAGACGCCTGATCTGCTCAGCGTAGGCTCTGATGTAGTCAGTGGCGATGACCACCGGGCCGGTGTGTCCTTCCATAATCTTGGTCAGGTAGGGCGTCTCCTTCTTGGTATGGGTGAGGTTGTGCCGCTCAACGGCGATGCCGTCCTTGTGCAGCTCGTTGATTCCCAACACGCTCCACACGTCGCTCTCAATACCATACTCCTCTTTGAGCAGATCAGCTGCTGCGATGACCTCACGGAGGATCGTGCCACTGCCCATCAGCTGGGCCTTACGACCGTCACCCTTACCCTTGCTGAAGAGATACGCACCCTTACGGATTCCCTCCTCAGCGCCCTTGGGCATCTGCGGATGGGTGTAGTTCTCGTTCATCAAGGTGATGTAATAGAAGACATCCTCGTTGTCGGTGTACATTCGCTTCAGTCCATCCTGGATAATGACCGCCAGCTCATAGGAGAAGGTTGGGTCATATGCCTGGATGGTCGGCACCGTAGAGGCCATCAGAAGGCCGTGGCCATCCTGGTGTTGCAACCCCTCTCCCAAGAGCGTGGTTCGACCGGCAGTCGCTCCCATCAAGAAACCCTTGGACCGGCTGTCCCCTGCTGCCCAGATGAGGTCTCCAATGCGTTGGAAGCCAAACATTGAGTAGAAGGTGTAGAACGGAATCATCGTGTGGTGGTGGTTTGCGTAGCTGGTTGCCGCAGCAATCCAGGAGGCCGTAGCACCTGCCTCGGTGATACCCTCCTCAAGGATCTGACCCTTGGCATCCTCTCGGTACCACATCAAATCCTCACTGTCAGCTGGCTCGTAAAGCTGTCCGTGGGGAGCATAAATACCAATCTGACGGAACAGGCCTTCCATACCGAAGGTGCGCGCCTCATCAGGGATGATGGGTACGATACGGTCTCCAATATTCTTGTCCTTGACCAATCTAGTCAGCATACGGACGAAGGCCATCGTCGTAGAGATCTCTCGCTTCTCGGTAGAGACGAGCATCTCACTGAAGTCACTGAGCTCAGGCATCGGCAGCTGCTCATTTACCTCGGTACGTGAGGGGAGGAAGTTACCCAACACCTCACGGCGGTGTTTGAGGAATGCTGCTTCTGGGCTCTTGGCATCAGGCTTGATAAAGGGCAAGGCTTCAACCTGGTCGTCTGCAAGTGGGACGTGGTAGAGGTCACGGAAAGCCAACAGGGCTTCACGGTCCATACTCTTTACGTTATGGGCTCCCATGGAAGCTTCGCCTCGGCCCATTCCGTATCCCTTAATCGTCTTAAAGAGAACTACAGTCGGTACTCCCTTGTGTTTGACTGCCGAGGAGAAGGCGGTGTAAATCTTCCGTGGGTCGTGGCCACCGCGGGTCATCTGCCACAGATCCTTGTCACTCTTGTCCTTGATCAGAGACTCAAGGTATTCGTCGCCACTAAAGATCTTCTCACGAAGGTAGGCAGGTCCCTTTGCCTGGATGGCTTGGAACTCACCGTCGACCATCGATGAGAGTTTCTGTAGGAGCACTCCCTTGGTATCACGTTCAAGGATGGAGTCCCACTCGGTTCCCCAGATTACCTTGATGACGTTCCACCCAGCTCCGCGGAATTTACCTTCCAGCTCCTGGATGATCTTGTCGTTGCCCCTGACCGGCCCATCGAGGCGTTGCAGGTTTGCGTTGACCACAAAGATCAGGTTGTCCAAGTGTTCGCGGGCAGCGAGAGAGAGGGCTGCGAGAGATTCGGGCTCATCACTTTCACCATCACCCATGAAGACCCAAACCTTACGATCCTTTACTTCCTTGAAGCCACGAGCTTCAAGGTATTTCATAAAGCGAGCTTGGTAGATTCCCATCAAGGGGCCGAGGCCCATAGAGACAGTGGGGAACTGCCAGAAGTGAGGCATGAGGTGGGGGTGAGGGTAGGAGGAGAGGCCTCCACCGTCGACCTCTTCACGGAAGTGATTCAGTTGCTCATCAGTCAGTTTGCCCTCAACGTATGCTCGGGCATAGATACCTGGCGAAGAGTGACCTTGGAAGTAGACCAAGTCATCGCCTTTAAAGAACCAGTTAAATCCTACTTCATAGATTGAAGAGTAGGAAGCATAACTGGCTATGTGTCCACCGATGCCATGATTCTTGAGGTTTGCCTTGGCGACCATGGCCATGGCATTCCATCGAACATAGGCAGCCACGTTTCGGGCAACCAACGACTCATCTCTGGGTAGTTGGTCGGGGTGGTCTGCACTTAAGGTATTGGCATAGGGACTGAGTACCCCCGGGGAGGTATCGACACCCAGTGCGCGTGCTTTTTGGGTCAGTTCCCGCAAAAGGAAATCAGCCTTGGAGCCACCCTCCTGTCTTATGAGACCTTCCAAAGACTCAAGCCACTCAAGAGTCTCCAAAGGATCCTTATCGCTAAAAAAATTATTGCTCATGACGCCCCTCCACAGAGGTAATATGTTGTTCTCAATATTACCACGTATAGATAGAAATGCAAACTACTTTACTAGGATAAAATGGCACATTGATGGGGGGTACAAGAGTGAAAATCATGACTCTTAGTGATAAATATACGATATTTGTATAGATATTTACAAATTGTTCACCCGCAGACACTACACCACAGAATCCTTTTATCCTGCGATTGTCTCTTAAAGGGCGAGCTCGTAGCCGTTGCCCAAACTGGTTTTTGCCTGATACATCATCCGATCTGCTCGCGCCACTGCATCGAGGTACGACAGGTCCTCGCTGGCAAAGGTGGAGATACCCATCGAGATGGTTGGCTTGATCTCGTTATCTTCAGCCTTGATGGTCAACCGACCTACGGTGGTCAGCACCTGTCGTGCAACTGTCTCACTCTCTACAATGGACTTTCCACTTGCTATCAACAGAAATTCATCGCCGCCCCATCGGAAGAGATGGCCTTCATCGCCGATGAGTAGAAGAACCGCTTGGGTGATGGAGATGAGCACATCGTCTCCGGTTGCATGGCCAAAGCTATCATTGATGGCCTTAAAGCCATCGATATCAAAGAGGATGACCGGTGGCTGTTCACCAGAAATACCAAATCGAGCATAGAAATCGTTGAGCACTTCTTCTGCACATCGGCGGTTGCCGATAGCGGTCAAATAGTCAATCTTCGCATCGCTGATCGCCTTGGTGAAAACTCCTTGGTCGATGTCGCGCAACAACAACTCTTGGCGAGCATAGCGGACGATGTAGAAGACTATGATGAAGATTAAAGCCGCATAGACGATGAGGGTGTTTACAATGATGTGGGTACGAAGCTTATTCAAAGATTGCAAAAGTGTCTTTGCCTCGGTGCCAATGGCGAAGATCAGCTTGTCAGAGAGTGGATACGTCCACACATACTGATCACCTTCGAGATAGACATTGGCATCCCCATCAATGATGAGAGGCTCTTGTCGATCAAACGCTTGGGCGGGTAAAAGGTCCACCCAAGAGCTCTCATCGCTCAATACCATCAGATTCTCTGAGAAGTCGAAGGCCAAGATATCGTAGCCGATGACCTTCCCTAGTGAAGAGCGTACCGGCGAGTAGATGTAGAGCGTTACCGCCCCATCATCGTAGTCGAGCATGGCCCTTTGCTTGTCACGAACTGTAGGAAGACCAAACGGCACGTGTGAAGGTTTGGCATCATCGTTGGTGAAGGAGAGTAAGAACTCATCACCGATATATCGATTGGTAAAGATCAATTGATTGAAGGAGGAGACAAAATCCTCATAGCGTTCTGCCGAATATACCTGTAACTCTTCAAAGCCCATCTGTCCATCTATGTACGACTCCATCGCCCGGCGAATCATGGCCCGATCTGATACGAGTTGGGAGCGGTTGAGGTATTGGCGAATTGCCTCTCGAAAAGAGTTATGCTTCACGACACCAAGTTGGGCAAAGTTGGAGATGAGGTTGGTTTCAACCGCTTCGCGTAGCGGTTGATAGATCAAGAAATACCCAGCGATTGGGCCACTGGTAAAGAGAATGAGAAGGACTATGATCACACGATTGACGAACGCCCTGGTAGTTCGGGCGCTTTTAGTCGCCAACAAATCCGCATTTTGCTGCCGTTGCACCCTTTTTCCCCTTGCATAGAGATGGTACCGAGCTTATGCAGCAATGGCAAGTAAAATTAACTCAGATTAAACTGCGCACAATCTTGCGCTATTCCAATTATATAAAAGTTTGTTCCAACCTTCATTAAATAGCTCAGTCCGCCTCCATTTTCTTGTTGAGAAGTGTCAGAAACTCGTTGAATGACCTGTTGCCATCAGCTATAGTAATTGTACTTTTAGCAATGCAGGAGGATGCTATGCTGCATGGTGAATTTGAGTTCAGAGGAAATGGTGGCAGTTACTTTTGGCTGGTGGTGTGGACCAGTATCGTCAATGTGATAACGGCGGGATTAGCCTATCCTTGGACGCTCACCGCTCGCGAGCGCTGGAAGGCCCAGTACACGTATATTGATGGCAAGCAACTCATCTTCCTCGGTACGGGTCTTGAGCTTTTTGGCACATGGCTCGTCATCTTTGTGCTGTCGATTCTCACCATTGGTATTTATCTGCCCTGGGGAGCCTGTCGCCTAGAGCGCTGGCGGACAAATAATCTGAGGTTTGCATCTACCGAAATCTCTTTTTAACCGAACCGTGAGATTAGCTACTCACATTGCTGTAGAACAGCCAGAGAGCAGCATTATGAACTTGTTGTCAGGGTGAGGGTAGGGCAGGCTTTGGCTTTGATAACCAATTTTTGATACGGGTTAAGAGTGACACCTGCGCAATCATAATGGTCTTTGAGGCGTTTTTTTGAGGATAATCGCTCCAGCTACAGGTGACCGTATACTCCTTCGATTTTTCTTTACCGGGCACCTCAATGGTCTGTATTGAGGTGTCCAAGGTATCGAGGGTGATGGGAATTTCCCTGATGATTTGGTGGGACGAATCTTTTATTTGGAGCGTTAGAGGAATCGTAGCTCCAAGAGGTAATCGACTCTGTACCTGGATGCTCACCAATGCTTGGGTTCCTACTTGAACCGAATCGGGTGCAGCAACGATCAATTGCACCGAATCGATGAGATTCCTTTCAAGGGCCTGTAAGGAGCCGCTGCCGTAGCCAAAAAGCTCATCCTCAACAGTAAGACCAATGAATGAATTGTCCAATAAGAATCGAATTTTTGCTAGGTAAGCAAGTTTGGCGGTTACTGTCTTCTCCTCCTTAAGGCCTTGAGTCAAAGAGAGTACCTGAAGATACAGGTCATCGATATCTTTATTCAGAGCTTCATCCAACTGTGATTGCGAGACCACTGCAAATACTTGCCAAAAGCTGTCATGAGAGTCAGGACCGGGTATGTACTCCAAGAGTGATGGATGCTTGTTCATGAAGTTATATACGTATTCGTTGATACCAGCTCTCAATTCACCTTCTGAGTGAGCCCATGCGTAGCGAATACGGAGTGTTGAGTACTGTGTGATAAGACGATTGACCAAGTAAGAGACAAATTGTCCTCTTGCTACATCCTTGGCATGAGATTGACTGAGGATTGAGGTTCCTTCGTGTGTGCGGTACACACGAGCTGATTGCAATATTTGAGGATAGAGGTTGTTAAGGCGCGCTTTGGCAAGGTCAAGAACATTGCCAAAGGTACCGTCGAATCGGTCTTCTACCAATGCCCCCCAAATCCCTTCCTGCAGCGTTGTAATGAGGCGATTGAGGACAACTATTTCGTTGGGAGCAGGCATATCAGGATATCGCTCCGAAAGGATTGCGCGAGCACGGTTACGTTCGCGCTCAATCTTTGTCAGTTTCTGAATTTCCCACTCTTGTTTGGAGAGGATTGCCCGAGTCGTCTGTACCGCTCCCTTCGAAAGAAACGATTCTTCAATAAATGCGACTCCCTCAACCTCTTGGATGAAGGTTTCATTGATTGTCTCTTCAAAGATCGTTTGTTGGGTCCTTCCGTCGTCGGTGACCTGCACCCGTCGATGTGCAGTCACTGTTGAGTGAGTCAATTGAGATATGAGGTCTTCTTTTGCTTTGAGTTTTGCCTCTTCCCGAGCTTGTCCAGAGTTCTCATTGATCACAATACCAATACCTATGTAATACAGATCTTCTGGATACTGATCTGGTTGGAAGAGAGGGGGCGGGGTGTGCGCACAACCAACCACGCAAAAGAAAGAGAATAAAAGGAGCAACAGGAAGGAGTTTTTCCATTTACCCATACACTAATAATAGCACAGGCAAAGAGTGAGGAAAACAGATAAAAAATCGCCATGCATCTCGTACATGTAGGTAAATTCAAGAATTAGATTTTTACTCTATTCCGGATATACAACAGATACAGCAACCGCTTTTGCGCTATCTGCAGAGCCTTCAACGCGGTAGAATTCATACTCTTTAATAGCTTTGTCATCCAATGTAACAACGCCCGATCCTCCTACCACCCCAGCAATACCAGCTTCCTCCTCCACGATGAGTGTTCCTCTATTATCCACCTTCGCTGGAGTATTAGCCGTATATCCAAGCGTCACAGGATTGCGGTAGTAATGCTCCGTTTCACCATTTGGATAGGTGTTGTAGTCATCAACATACGTAAGGCCATTATTGAAGATCGTCAGCTCTCCGCCCTTTTGGATGACTACCTTCGCTCCCTTTTCAATAGTGAGCGAACTTGCCGGCAACAATGCAGCTTTGGCCTTGATGGTAAATTGATTGCCATTTTGAATTACAAAATGCCATGTTCCATCAAAGAGGATTGCTCTCCCTAAAGTGCTGGCTATAATGCCTCCGACCTGTACACTTGTGTTGTTCAACGATCCTTCTCCGGTGAGTGTGAGGGTGTTGTGACCAGTATTCTTATCATAGACCTTTTTCACCGCACCATTATTGATTTGAATGATACCCCCATCTCCTACCAAAGTGAGATCCCCGTGGTGGTATTTGTACGATGCCCATACCACGCTTTTTGCATTGTAAGTGCCTCCCGCTTCGATGTTCAAAGGGACTTCAATCTGACTGACGGTATACTGGTCGAAAGGAAAGACCTTCTCTTCAATTTTTGAGCTAGCGGTCCCTCCCCGAAAGGAGGAGATGAAGAGCCCCTCATGAAGGGTCCCTCCACTGTGAACTGTGACCTCTCCCGTCCCTTCAATGAAGCCTAGGACATAGAGTTCTCCTCGATTCTCAACATGAAGTGAAGCATCCTCTTCTAAGTGCAGTACTGCGTAATCAGATCCAGTGACATGGCCTTGGAACTTTGTTGCATTGGCTGCACGGCGAGCATTAACGATCATCGTTCCTTTCACACCAACAGTAACCGCTGATGGGATGGTCAGGCGCACATGCTCGCTCGCTCTCGTTATAGGACCTGCATTTTTATGACCGCTAGGAACACTGTTTACATTCGAACTCAAAACCCCATCAAAGGGTAGTACGACCGTCTGCTCTCTACCAATTGTATGGACAGTCCCACCGTAGACCATCTCTGCAACCGAAGGGGTAGCAAAATTGGTATTGAAGCGGACAAAGATTGTGCGCTCCTCTGCTATGCGTAAGGCATCCTCGATAGTATAGAGCTCAAAAGGTGCCCCTTCCAATGAGACTGAAGTGATCTTTAAGATTAGTGCAGTAGTAAAGGATAGCAGATCATTCCCATCCCTACGAGAAGCTTCCATCGTAAGAAGGAGAGTAGAACCACTCTCTAACGTATCAAAAGAGAACATGCCCCCTTCTTCATCAACGAGATTGATAGTGTAAAACTTATCCAGCCCATCAAGTTCGGAGCCTCTGAAAATACCTTTTTGCGCTTGATCCAAAGAAACTGAGATCGTCAGGTCAGTTGGAGCACCACTGATAGCTAGCAGGTCATCGAGTTTCTCTTTGATACCAACCAGCTCATTCTGTACCTCCTCAGGTAAATTGCCATAGGCCGCAAGGGCCGCGAGTAGCTCCTTGAAGGGGACCTCTTCAGCCGATGCATCTAGCGTTAATCGATAGCGACTGGTGTAGAGCTCTCTCTGACGGTCAACAAAGTCGTCGGTGATGAGCTTACTGTAGATTGAGGGAAAGACAAACTCGCCGCTCAGTGTTGAGTTGGACCCTTCATAGGTTATGTGGGCTTTGTAGCTCACACGTTCCTGTCCATTAGAGAAGGAGAGGAGGTGCCCAGTCATCTTCTGAACAGGAGTTTCCCCTTCTCCAGATATACTAAAGCTTATTTTATCGGCTATTGAGGAGAAGGTAGTAAAGACCTCATTAAGGGTCTCTTCAACCTTCTCCTTCTCCACAAATCGCTCATCCCAATGAATGAAGATCTTCCCTTCCTCAGCGATGACGTGAGCAGATTTAATATTTAACAACGCTCTGGCTAATTCATCGCTGAACTCTCGCTTCGGAGCTGATTTCTTTAAGGAAGGAATCCTAGGTATTTTGATGGAGATATCACAGCTAGAGAAAAGAAAGGCCATCAACACAACGCCAATGACCAATAGAGAGGAGAGTGAATAAGAAAACCTGCTACTGCTCCTTCTCATTACTTCTCCTATATAGAGATTCTAGTACATAACAACACCCCCGTGTAGAAGACACGGGAGTAATAATTCATATTGTTCTAACGCCCTAATAGGGGTCAGGGCAATGTAACGGTGATATTGCCACTGAGGCCGAACGACTGGCCCTTGTATTTGATGGCAGCCGTATAGGGTTTTGTTGTACCAGTAGTTTTAAAAAGATTCCTCATGTCATCGATTAGGCTGTCCAGAAGATTTGCGTCGTGAAGGCTGTACTCTTTGGCATCGATCGTAATCTTGGTACCATCCGTTGCGAAAGTCTTCAGCTTTAATAACAAGCTCGCAGCTTTAGTTTTAATATCATCGGAGTCTACACCAGCCTTAAAAGTGACAGCAACATTCTCCCCAGTCATTGCGATGACAATGTTTTTCTCATTGTAGGTTACCGCTGTCTTCAATTCCCCCAAGAAGTCAGCCTTGTAGTCAGGAGTCTCATCTTCTGCGCATCCGATGAATGCTGAGAGAATAATCGCTACCATTACCAGTGCAACCAACAATGTTTTAGATTTCTTACCCATTTCGGTCTTCCTTGGGTGTTGATGGTCCAACAGTTACAGTATCGCACTCAATTCAGGGGAAAACAAGCGAAAAAATGATTCCTCCGTAGTGGTTTAGCACTAATATTGCCCAGATAGGTAAAGAGAAGGAGCTTTGTTGGATTTGTTTTACAATTCTATCCCAAGCATGTTCACTCAGAAGAGATGCATGCACCAATGATGTGATCACGTATCGTAATGAGACCTTTTGTCCATTCTAATAGTGTTTTTAAAAAGAATGAATGATTATAACTACCAAGTACCTGGGCAAACGGGCAAATAAGATGTGGTGGCAGACACAAAACGCAACTCAGGATTATTCAGTCTCTACGAGGTAGGGAAGTGGGATGCATGCAACGCATTGGAGTTCTAGAGAAAAATACCAAACGGATAGAGTAGTATTCGGTTAAGCTTGATGATCACTTTCTTGGTCTAGGTTATTT